>Ga0255341_1000697_pt1 | contig 53321 bp, 49 predicted proteins | sample wastewater_treat_8_FD_192418 | JGI IMG/M metagenome (GOLD analysis project Ga0255341, IMG submission 192418) | Wastewater microbial communities from Lulu Island WWTP, Vancouver, Canada - plant12 | ecosystem: Engineered > WWTP > Wastewater > Unclassified | place: Canada: Vancouver, British... | reverse complement strand
AACCATGAGTTTGACTTTTCCCATTCCCAGAAGTGATTTTCACCTGGAGGGAAACGATCATAGGCAATGATATCTGCTCCAAGGATGCTCAGACACCTTGCCCAGTAGCCGCTGCCTGCACCGATTTCTACAATAGGAGAATAAGAAGAGATCCTTTGTAATATCTCGTAATATGGTATAGTAAAGCTGTAATCAGAAACAAAATCAAAGCGTAAATTACAGAGCATTTTACTAAGCTCTTCTTCTGAAAGATGGCTGTTGTCAAGTAGCAGTTTTTGGATCTTCTTAAGATATGGGTTATCTATAGATAGATCCTCCATAGAGATTTTGTAGTGGATTATGCTTTTTGAAACTTTCATTTTATTTAAGAAACTTCACATTACTTTATCTAAATAGTATTTTTAGAAATTATCATCATGGAGATTTGTCAAAAACATTTTTTGAATTTTATTTCAGTATCGATTTCTTAACTTTTTTAAAATAAAAATACTCTATTATCTCAGCCCCCTAAGGCGTCTGGGATAGTAGTTTCTCGATTTTACACTAAAAAGTATATTTAGGAGTAATCACTGATTTTATTTTACAGATTTTAAACAATATACTTATAAAAAATAAATTTAAGAATTGTTTCTGTTAGCTAAATAAAAGGTGGATCTTAAGTTATGAAAGCTAATAGAGTTTTTTTCTTATTCAAGTCATTGTTTAGTCCTTCCAGAAGTGAGGCCTATATTTTAATAAGAGTTAGTCTTTCGGTTTTTTTTGCCATATTTATTCTCAATTCAATAATCGCGATATATTCAATTTTTGGAATATCATCACAGCTCTCAGAACATCTCTCTGGGGTCTCTATGGCCAGGAATGCCCAGGTGGTGCTTCAGGAACAGATAATGGCATGGCAGAATATTTTATTTACCGGAAATAAGTTTACTGAATTCCAGAGCAATTATCATAAATTTTCCAAAAAGAGCGATGAGGTTCAGGATTTTCTCTTTAATCTTAGACTTCAGTATTCTGAGGACAGTAATATCTCGGAGCAATTGTTGAGATTGTCACTTCTGCATAAAGAAATGACATCAATACTATCACGTCATATATCAGAAATGGAAGAGAGTAATTTTTCAAATGCCTATATGAAGGTTATACTCACCAAGGGGATGGAGAGCAATGTTTTGGATGCCTTGAATGATATGGTGCAAAAAATTGAGGAGTTCAGTCAAAAAAATAGCAGATATCTTATGATGCGATATATGCTAATTTCATTTTCAATATCACTTTTCTTTTTAGCCTTTGTTATAATTTATGGAAAAGAAATAGGAAGGCGGCTTATTAAGACAAATGCTATTTTAGAGACACTGGTTCAGGAAAGAACAAAAGAGTATGTAGAGGCAAATCTCTCTCTCCAAAATGAGATCAAAGAACATAAACTGACTCAGGAAAAGTTATTGTCCTCAAAATTAGAGGTTGAAGAAAAGAATAAACTTCTGTCAATATCTGAAAGAAAATATAGGCACATAGTAGAAGGGACAAGTGAGATAATATTTACTCTCGATGAAAACTGGTTTTTTAAAAGTGCAAATGATGCAATCAAAACAGAACTCAAGATTAATCCCGATTATCTATCATCCTATTGTTTTGTTGATTTGATTTGTGATGAAATTACAGATACAGCATTAATGAGAAAGATATTAATAGAAAAGCTGGAGGAAGCAAAAAGGGAAAAGAAAATTTTGAAATTCAATGCTTTACTTAAAACACCAAATTTAATAGAGCCTGTGGAATATAAGATAAAGATTGAATTCATAGAGATCGAAGGCGAAAGTGAAATTATAGGTAAGGCAAGTAAAGTTTCAGATAGCAAGTTTCTTGATGCCTTTATTAGTGAAAAGTGTGAATATATGATTCGCAATCTGCTTTTTGAGGCTGATTCCATTTCTCATAGAATTACGGATAATCTGCAGAAGTATATGGATAAGAGTGAGGTTAACCTTATAAGAATTGGTTTAAGAGAGATTATCATAAATTCCATAGAACATGGAAATTTAAATATTACCTTTGAAGAAAAGTCAGAGGCAATTATGAATGATAGATATTTTTCTTTCCTTAATCAAAGACAAAATCATCCAGAATACAAAGACAGACGTGTTCGCATAGAGTATCTTATCTCTCCAACAAAGGCCGTTTATAAGATTACAGATCAGGGAAAGGGATTTAATCATAAAAAGTATATGAATAATGAACTTTTAAAAGACAATCTTGCCCATGGCAGAGGTATTGCCATGGTAAGAAATATCTTTGATGAGGTGAGATATAATTTTAGAGGGAACCAGGTCTTGCTTGTAAAGTATTTAGGTGATGATGATTTGAAACAGGTAAATGATATATCTGATTCCATTCAAGAGGAGCAAGTCAATGCTGAGGTCAGTTGAAAAGGAAATATCTAAGGGTGAGGTAATTGCCAGGAGATGTTCATCTTTTTTTTATATCTCAGATAAAATTACTATTGGTGAGGCTGCTGAGCTTTTTCTGGATAATAGTCATATTGATGTTTTGGGCGTCACAGATGAGGATCGCCTTGTAAAGGGTATTGTTCTCCGTAACGATCTATTTTCTCTCATAGGGCAGAAGTTTGGCAGAGAGCTTTATCTCAACAGAAATATAAGTGAGGTATTGAAAGAGGCTCCGTTGATTTATTACAGGAGGAATACATTTTCTGTTATAGAAGAAATTTCCAGCGAGCTTAATTCACCTGTGAATAGATATTATGTACTGGTAGATGATAAAAATAGATTTTGTGGCATAACCTCAAGCCGCGATCTGGTATTTTTTTTGTCCGATATGATGAGGCGGGAGATCAAAATGACTCAAAGCATTCATTCCTCGCTGGTAGTAAAAGCTATTAGAGAGGAAAGTTCAAGTTTTCAGATTTTTGGAGCTGTTATGCCTGCTGGAGATATAGGGGGGGATTTTCAATATTGTAGATGTATAAATAATGAACGATGGTTTTTTTCTCTTTGTGATGTAAGCGGAAAAGGGTTAAATGCTGGGATGATTGCTGGAGCTGTTAGTGGGATGTATGCTGTTTATGATTTTTCAAAGGGACTATCTGATATACTTAAAAGGATTAATTCACATATCTACGATTTATTTGGTGGCGAAATATTTCTTACTGGAATTTTTTTTGAAGTAGATGAGCTTGATTTTAAGATAAGGCTTTTTGATATGGGGCATTCTTTTTTATATATACTCAGGGATGGCAGATTATATGCTCCTTCTACATCAAAAGAAAATATGCCCCTTGGAGTTTTACCTGAGATTGAACCGGAAGAGGTTTTGATCAAAATTAAAAGTGGTGATATGATTATTGCATTTAGTGATGGCTTAATTGAACAGACAAATATATCAGGAGAGCCCTTTGGTCAGCAGAGAGTTCTCTCTTTTGTATCTCGATATAGAAATACTCCTCCTGAAAAAATATGGAAACTTATTCATTCAGATTTTGAATCATGGAGAATGGGGAATTCTCAGTCTGATGATGTTTCTATGCTAATTATGAAAATTAAATAGATGATATTAACAAAATTTTTATATAAAATTAACATAACTTTATGATTTAAAAATCATTAAAAATTAAAAATAACCTGCTGATTCAAAAAAGTTGAAACAGCTATAAATTCTATGAAGAGGCAGGTTTATGCAAAAATTTTGGCTCTCCTTAAGACTGCGAAGCAAGATAATGATTCTTGGAATTTCTTCTCTACTGCTCTTTGTGACTATTACACTGGTATATTTTATCCCTTCAATCAGGGATGCTGCAATTGAAAAGAAGAGAGAAGGCTTAAAAGATAATGTCCAGATGGCAGTAAACCTTTTTGAAGCACTCAAATTTGAAGAAGAAAATGGTAGAATTAGCCCTGATGAGGCTTTGTTTAAAGGCATATATTACACAGGCAAATTCCGATTTGGAAAGGACAAAATGAGCACTGTCTGGATAATTAATGGGGATGGTGGTATATGCTCAATGCCCTTTAGAGAGGATCTTGTTGGCAAAAATATATCAATTTTTGATAAAGATTCAAGGGAGAATATTTATAGAGCGATGATAGAGCTTTCCAGAACAAAGGGGGAAGCCTTTTTTGAATATCGCACTCAGTATAAGTCAGAGGTTACCAAAGTCGTTCCTGTGATTTCTTATGTAATTTATTATAAACCCTATGATATAATAATAGGTTCAACAATATATATAGAGGATATTCGCAGTGAGATTGCGACTCTTTATATTAAGGTCATTGCAGTTACCATTTTTCTATCTCTTGTCTTTATAGCAATTCTCTTCCTTGCCTCGGGGCGCATAGTCAGGCCTGTAAAAAAGATAATAGAGGGAATCTCCAATGGTAATCTCAATACAGTTTTGACTACAGAATTGAGAGATGAGATAGGTGAATTAGTTGATAAATTTAACCTCTTTGTTTCAAACATTAGAGGGGTTGTTCTTGAGATTAAAGAAACAACCGATAAATTAGCTACATCCTCAGAAGAGCTCTCTGCATTATCGTCAAATTTTGCAATTCAGTCTGAAGAGCAAAACAGGTATTCTGCAGAGGTGAGTCGCACGGTGGGTGAAATAACTCATGAGGTCGAACTTATTGCCATGCAGATTGATAGGGAATTTGAAAAGATGAATAATCTTATAAGAATATTAAGCACCCTTTCTGATTTAATTGATAACCTTGAGGGAAGCGCTCAAAAGGCTCTTGATACAATAAGCAAAATATCCATTGACGCAATGAGTGGGGAAAATTCATTAAAGCTAATGCTTGATAGTATTGTCCATATAGAGAAACGTTCAGAAAGCATGAATGAGATAGTTGATATGATAAACAGCATATCTGATAATATCAATTTGCTTTCACTCAATGCCTCAATAGAAGCTGCCCGAGCTGGGAATGCTGGACGAGGCTTTGCTGTGGTTGCTGAAGAGATCTCAAAACTTGCTGACGCTACATCAAGCAGTATATCCAGAATAAGTAGCATAATAACAGATAATCATAATGAACTAAAGGATGGATTTGCCCATATCCAGACTACTGTCAATATAATTGAAAGCATACTTGAGGGATTTTCTGGAATAAAGCTCTGGATAGAAAGCTTTTCTTTACAGATTAAAGAACAAATCGGGACAAAGGAAAGCATAGAAAATGAAGTGCGAGAAATAAGAGATATGTCTGACATGATTAGAAAAACAATAAGAGAACAAAAGGCCTCAGTGCTTGAAATTAATAAGCTTATGGCAAACATAAATGAAGGGACAGAGTCAATAAGCTCTGGCTCTGAGGAACTTGCCACTGGAGCTGGAGAGGTAACAGCAGTTGCAGAAAGCCTTAGAGAGAAGGTGAGTATTTTTAAATTATAAAAATGGAACTGCCTCTAACTTGTAGCTCCCACATAATTTCTATTTAAAGCTCGCCTATTTTCATTATCACTGTTGCTTCATAAGGAGCAAGTGTGAGAGAGAGATTTGTGAGATGCTCACGATTTGATCTATGGGTAGAAAGCATTACCCTCCATTGACCTCTTTCATTTATGTGAATCTTTTTTTCTTTTTTTGAGAAATTGAGTGCAATAAAAAATTTTTCATCTTCGTAAAATCTGAAATATGCAAGAGATCCGTTAAAGCCTTTTATGGCAGCAGAAATTTCACCAACAGCAAGGGCTTTATGTTTTTTTCTGAGATGGATCAGGTTTCTGTAGAGATTTAAAATGGAGTAGCGATCTTTCATCTGAGATTTAACATTAATTTTTTTATAGTTGCTATCAACAGGAAGCCATGGTCTTGTCTCAGAAAAGCCAGCATTCTCTTTAGAATTCCACAGCATTGGAGTTCTGGAACAATCTCTACCTGAATATACAGGCCAGTATCTTTTCCCGAGGGGATCAACTATTTCACTTCGTCTTAATCTGGTATTTGTCATCCCAAGCTCTTCTCCATAATATATGAATGGAGTCCCTTTTATAGTGAGTAAAAATACTGCAGCTACTCTCGCCCTTTTTTCTGAGTCACTTCCCCCAAGAAATCTTGTTCTGCTTCGTGGTTGATCGTGATTTGACAAAACATTACATGGCCATCCCTCTGGAGGAAGTGCTTTATACCATTTCTTAATACAAGTATAAAATTGTCTTGCACTCCATAATCTATACATAATAGAAAAATCAAAGGCCATATGCAGTTCATCGTGGCCGTTACCAAGGAATGAAGCAGACAGTTCAGGATCTCCTGGGGGCAAAGTAAAGACTTCTCCAACAGTCATTCTGTTGTCATACTCATCAATAACCTTGCGAAGTTCTTTGAGATATTGATGAACCTCCGGTCTGTTTCGATCATATTTATGTCTTTCTGGATTAAGAGGCCTGATTGTCCATGGATTATCTCTGAATTTTTCATCCTTAACGAACCAGTTAACAACGTCAAGTCTAAAGCCAGCAACTCCTTTATCAAGCCAGAATCTCATCATTTTATAAATTGCATTGCGCATATCACTGTTTCGCCAGTTTAGATCTGGCTGTTCCTTTAAGAAGGAGTGGAGATAGTATTCACCTGTTTCGATATCAAGCTCCCATGCACTTCCCCCAAAAGCGGATTTCCAGTTGTTTGGAGGAGCCCCATTTTTTCCTTTGCGCCATATATACCAGTTTCGTTTATCGTTATCAGGGGATGAACGTGACTTGATAAACCATTTATGCAGGTGAGAGGTGTGATTTACTACCAGATCCATTATTATCTTTATATTCCGTTTATGAGCTTCTTCTATAAGTCTGTCAAAGTCTTCCATTGTTCCGTATGAGGGATCTATATCATAATAATCAGATATATCATAACCAAAATCATACATTGGAGATTTGTTTATAGGAGAAAGCCAGATTGCCTCAATACCAAGCCACTGTAGATAATCTAATTTTTGAATTATGCCATTGATATCTCCTATGCCATCGTTGTTACTGTCAAAGAAGCTTCGGGGATATATCTGATATATTACGCCACTTTGCCACCATTTATAGTCTTTCATTATAAAAGACCTGTATCCTTTAATAATTTTTCTATTATGTTTGTTGCAGTAAAATCCTTTGAACGCAAAAGCGCAGATTGACTCATCTCTGTTCTTTTGTTTTTAAGGAAGAAGTTTGTTATCACCTCTGCCATTTTTTCTCTTGTATTGACAAGATATCCTGATTTTTCGTTTTCGATTATATCCTTGGGTCCCTTTGTATTATATGATACAACAGGGCATCCGCAACTGAAGGCCTCCACAATAACATTGCCGAAGGTATCAAATCTTGAGGGTAGTATAAGAATGTCCGCTGCTGAATATAGTTCTGGAAGTCTGTCGTGGGAAACCCAGCCTGTGAATTTTGCCTCTGGCAATAAGGATCTCAGTTTTTCTTCCTCTGGGCCTTTGCCTGCAATTACAATTTCTAAATCAGGAATCTGCTCTTTCACTTTTGAATATATAAATGGCAGATCCATTATCCCTTTTTCTTCGCTAATCCTGCCAACAAAAAGCATTATCTTCTTTTGGTTATCAATTCCAAAGGCTTCCTCTTTTGAGATATTACGCATGGTAAATTTTTCATCAACCCAGTGAGAAGTAAGTCTAACATCTGTTTTTTTGAATTCCATGTCAGGTCCACTGAACCATCTCTTTTGTTCTTTATTTAGCACCAGTACTCTATCGTAAGATCTATAGAAACCTCGTAGTATTCGTCTCAGTCTACTCATTGCAGGTTGAGAAAATTTTAGGCTGTCTCTGGCAAAGGTAATCCAATCTGTGTGCACAAAAAAGAAAGCAGGAACAGTATAGGCAGATTTGAGGTATATTGAAATAAGCCCCATAGGCCCCTCTGTTGAGCATAAGATTCTATCGTATTCACCTTTGAGGAATTGTTTTTGAATATCAAGAATATTTGGAATTCTTATAGGTTGCTGTTGATAAAAAGGTGGAGTATATACAGCCACAGGTTTTATGACTATTAGATTATCCTCTGATTTAAGAGAATCACTGCAGGTAAGTATATCTATTGGCAGATCCCTTTTTCTTATTTCATAGAGCATCTGCTGCAGGAACATGGATACTCCATTGCCATCGTCAAATGTATCTGTAAGCCATAGCATTCGTTTTGGGTAGTGCATATAATTTAGTTTTTCTGAAAAGGCGTTGAGGAGTTTTCTTGCGCTATACATTACCTTACTTGATGAATAGTTTGCAGCAGATATTACGGTAGAGGCAAGAAAAGGGAAGGTTAGACCATCAAGAAATTCAGGTGCATTGAACTTTTGCTTTTTGTCTTTTTTATTGCCGGCTTCAAATATCTTGCGTATATTTGCTGGAATTTCTAAGCTGTTGATTAGCTCCTCTGCGCTATTGAATTTGTACTCATTGTCTTGTGATAGCTTTTCAAGTTTTTTATTTAGCCTTTCAAACATGAGATTGAAAAGGGTGCTGTGTATTGTCTCTATGGATTTTTCAAAGGAGGTTGCCATCTTGTCTGGCTCTTTTTTCCTTGTGTTTGCCATTGAAACAGCTTCCTTAAATACAGGGCGATAATCTTTGGGTATCATTATTTTTTTTATAAAGTTAGGGGACTCCCCCTGTAGGCATTGATGAAAGAGAGTAAGAAAGTTAACAGTGAGCTTATGCCTTTGAAGTTCTGAAAAGCCGTTTATAATCAAAAAAGATAAGAGCTTATCCTTTGCATCTCCTTTGTGTAAAAGCAGTCGCAAGAGGCCTGGATCTTTCATGTTCATGACAATCTGACAGAAATAATCAAGAAAGGCGACAGTCATTTTTTCTGTATTGTTATATCCACCAAAAGGAGCGCTATCCCCATCGAGGAGAGCTTTTAATGTTAGTTCGCTAATTTTTGTTGTTTTAATCTTTTCTTTTAAATTTTTGACATAGAGCTTGGTGCCTGTAAGACCTGTAAAGATTCCCATGTGAGAGTCAGAGCCGCCATACATTTTCTTGCGTTGAGTATCTCTACAGAAGAATGAAGATTTTATGCAAAATTTTTTTTCAAATCTTTCAATTGACTCAGGTGTCATGGATTCTATCCATCGTTTTACAAGAAGGTTCTGCCATGTATCCCTTTGACCGTTTATGACTTCAAACCTTTCAAAAACAAGAGTCATCTTGTCAAAAAAATCCAGAGAAAGATTGCTATTGTCCTTATAGTGATAAAGGGGATGAGCCCATATTGTTGGTATTTCATTTTCAAGTGCATATTCTTGGAATCTGTATATGTCCTGTCGAAATTTAAATAGCTTTTCTTCTTGAGCAGGTGTAAAACCATAGGCAAGAACGTGAATCTTTGCATCAAAATCAGGCACAGTGCAACTGAACTCAGCACCGCTTAATATATCATATCCTTTATCCTGAAGATAGTAGCATGATCGTGCATTATTGTGGTTTGTTACAGTGAAGGAGTTGCATCTGTGATCCTCAAGTATGGATATAAGCTTTTCTGGTTCAAGCCATGTTTCTGGTATATTGAGCATTCTTCCAATTATCTCATCGGGCTCACTGCTGTTTTTATCGTGACAGTGAAGATCAATAGTGAGGCTTTCTTCTTCAGGGAATCTCAGTGACTGCTCATAGTTAAATACTGAAATCTCTCTGTTAATTCTTTGAAAAAAGGATTCCTTGTAATTCATATATTCTCCATAAAAAACTTGATTTCAAACAAAAAATAAATATCTTCAAATTTCGGTTCAAAAAAAAGATTTATTTGTTAAGAAAATATAAGGGATTTGCAAGGTTTTTGTTAATAGATTTAACTCCTGTAAGACTTTTACTTGACTTGATAGCATGAGCAGAGTAATTATAGAACCAGAGAGGGATGAAATGAGCAGATTGATGAATCTTGTAACAGAATGTCATCACCAGAGAAAAATTGAAATGAAGACGTATCCTGTCGATGACTCCCATATATTGTGCAGAGGGATTTTTACAGAGGAAAGACTTCGTCCTTATTATAAGCTTACAGGGGAGAGGGTTGAGGCAGGGCCTTTGCACAATCTTGAAATACTCCTTCTTGTAAAAACTCCAGAGCTAATTATAGAGGATATAGAGGTTCTTACAGGATCTTTACCACGAGAGGATTGCTATAAAATTTCTAATACTCTTGACTGTGTAAAAGGGCTTGCAATAAAAGGAGGATTTAGTGCAAAGGTTCGTGAACTTGCAGGAGGCTCAAAGGGGTGCACTCATCTAACTCATTTGTTGTGCACAATGGCTCCAGCTGTTTTGCAAGGCTATTGGGCAATTAGCTATCAAAGGCGTAGTTCACAGGGCAGCGCTTTAAATAAAGAGCGGGCACTTAAAATGGCAGAAAGACTAAAAGATTCATGCTATTCCTGGAGGGAAGAGGGAGCGGCCTATCAGAAGTTGAAATCTCTTTTGAGTAAGGAATAGAATTTGTTATTTTACAGGAAAAAGCGTTTTTAAAAGTTATAAAATTCTTGCAATACAAAGCTTTTTTTATTTGATGGCTATTGGCGATGGGGTTCGCCATTAACCGCCAGAGGGCTGATGACTCCTGCTTATAAAGTTTAAAATTTATTTGTATAGGAGGGATTTTTGGAAAAGATAATTTATGTAGCCCTTGGTGGGAGTTTAGGTGCACTTTCCCGTTATGGTATAACACTCCTTTCTGTTAAGTTTTTTTCTTCTCGATTTCCTGTAGGGACATTAATTGTTAATCTCCTGGGATGTTTTCTAATAGGTATTGTTTTTACCTTAGGTGCAGAAAAAGATTTTATTTCACCTTCTTTTCGTTTGTTTTTTATCACAGGTTTTCTGGGTGCTCTAACTACTTTTTCTACATATGGAATTGAAAGTATAAATCTTGCTCGTTCTGGAGATTTAAATGTCTCCATTGCAAATATAGCAGCTAACAATCTTGTGGGCTTTTTGTTGGTTCTTGCAGGAATCTGGATTGGGAAAAATATCTAAGAGGGAGAGTGAACTATGGAATTTAATTATAATGTTATAGAGATTTTTACCAGTGAGGATGTAAAATATCAGGGTAAGCCCATTTCAACTGCAATAATTGACTGTGTCCGCAATTCAAAAATTGCAGCAAGATGTATTGTAAGCAAGGCTATTGCTGGGTGCTATGAAAATGGCGAGGTAGCGTCAAATAATATTGAATTGCTTTCTTATAATATGCCTCTTAAAATTGAAATTATATTGCCTTCAGCAGAGCTGGATATGTTGCTTCCCAAAATAGAGGAGTTAGTTGTGGACGGTATCATCGCAGTAGAAGATATGGCAGTGAAAACTCATCGAACCACTTCTAAATTGATACCATCATATCTCAGAGTAAAAGATGTTATGACAGCAAATCCAATTTGTGTAACAGAATCTACTACTGCAGGTGAGATATTAACTATATTGCTTGGAGCAAATTTTAATGTGGTTCCAGTGGTTGATTCCAATAAAAGGCCAATAGGGATTATAACGCAGGGGGATCTTATAAAAAAAGCAGGAGTCCCAATACATCTTGGACTTCTGGCAGAGTTTGAGAAAAGTAAAGTAGAACAATATCTTGAGGGCGTTGCATCAAAAAAGGCAAAGGAGTTTATGAGTTCGCCAGTTAAGACGGTTTTTGAAGATAAGCTCCTTTCAGAGGCTGTTGACAGGATGATCGCCAATAATCTCAAGCGGATGCCAGTTGTTAATAAAGAAGGTCTTATTACAGGGATGTTATCAAGGCTTGACGTCTTCAAAATAATTACAGCAAAGACTCCGGACTGGAAAAGATTTAAGAGTCAAAATGTAAAGGTTTCAGATATAAAATATGTCAGAGATATTATGGAACGGGATATTCATACAGTGAAAAAAAATACACCAGTGGATGAGATAATCCGCTTTATAGATTCAAATGAAATTGAGCATGTTGCTGTTATTGACGATAGTGGTCATCTCGTAGGTATTATATCAGACAGAGATATAGTTGGTTTTTTTGCAGAGCATAAGGCTGGTTTAATAGATTATCTCCTTGCCCTCTTGCCTCTAAGTGAGATATCAAAGCGCCATGAAGATTTGATAAAGAAAACAAAGATGAAAATAGCAGCAGATGTAATGAAAAGTGATTTGATAACAGTAAGTGAAGAGGCAAGAATAGATGAAGCAATTAACCTCATGGTAAAACATGTTATTAAACTTTTGCCTGTTGTGGATGAAAATAATATTTTTAAAGGCATGATAAGTCGTGATGCTCTTTTAAGGGCTGGATTACATAATAATTAAATGATCTTATGACATATAAAAAATTTGATAACATTTTTTTTGATTTAGATGGGACTTTGACAGATTCAGCACCGGGCATAATTAATTCAATAGTTTATGCTCTGTCTAAATATAATATATTTCCTGACAGAAAACTGCTATATAAGTTTATAGGCCCTCCTCTAAGAGAGTCTTTTTCTAAATATTATGGATTTTCTTCTCAACAGGCAGAGGAGGCTGTTGCTTATTATAGGGAATATTTTTCTGAAAAGGGGATTTATGAGAACAATTTGTATGAAGGAGTGGAGCATCTTCTCAAAGAGTTAAATGTTCGTGGCTGCAATCTATTTCTTGCCACCTCCAAGCCTTATGAATATGCCTTGCAGGTTTTAAAAAATTTTAAGATCTATAATTATTTTAAAGCTATTGGAGCAGCCTCCTTTGATGGGAGCAAGACAAAAAAGAGCGAAATTCTTAGATCTCTCATAGATGATATAGGAAATCTTGATTTAACTAAGTCAGCTATGATTGGAGATAGGCTTTACGATATTGAAGGAGCTAAGTCTGTTGGTATTTCTTCAATTGCTGTTTTGTATGGATATGGGGATGAAGAAGAGTTAAGACAGGCTAACCCTGATTTTATGGTCAAAAGTGTTGCGGAGTTATTACAACTTTTGCTTTAAGTTGATACTTTTGTGTTTTTAAAATTTTTCAAATATGTAAAATATCTATGTTTAATTCATTTAGCTCACCTTAATTGTTGCACTAAAATAGTAATTTTCTTAATCTGCCTTTAGTATAAAAATTTAAGCAGATTGAGGGGATTTATGTATAATTTTATAAGGCGCAAATATTTTAAGGCCCTTTCTTTTTATCTTAGAGAGTATTCTCAAGGTAGAATTTATGGTGAGATTAATTCGGAAGAGTTCCCTACATCTATTCGCTGGCTTGTAGCAGGTATTGAAACCCTGAGGAGAAAGATAAAAGAATTTTACGTTGATATAGGAGTTTCTGTTGCAAGAATAAAAAGCTCAACCAGAGAGATGAATTTTTCATTTGAGAAAGCAATGATAAATATTAACGAGACGATTTTATGCAGCGAGCAGGCTCATGGGATTGCTAATGAATTGGTTGGTGCTTCTGAGCTGGCAGCAAGGAGTCTAAAAGAGCTTGAATGTGAGGCTGAAGATATAGTTAAGTTTGCCGATGAAATACATGAAGAGACTCAAGCTACAAGTCTACTTGCAGATGATGCCTTTAAGGCCATGGAGGAGGCAAACGCTTCTTTTAAGGAACTTGTTGATGCTTCAAAAATAATGGCAGAAAAAGTAAAACTTTTGACAGAAAATACAAAAGGCATAGATGCTCTTCTGTCGACTATTCAGGATATTGCAAGTCAGACAGATATGCTGGCTCTGAATGCTGCAATAGAAGCTGCTAGAGCAGGAGCTTATGGAAGAGGTTTTTCAATAGTTGCTGATGAGATACAGAAACTTTCTGGTGAGGCAACAGCAGCTGCTGACTCTGCAAATAGACTTCTTGTAGAAGTAAACAAGGGGATATATGACACAGCAGAGTTTATGAAGCGTGGTGAAGAGATAATACAGAGGGGCTCTCATTCCCTTGGTGCTGTGAAAAATTTTGTTTCTGATTTTAAACTCCGCAGTCTTCTAATTGAAGAGAAAACAGGAAATTCAAAAGCATTGGCGTTAACGCAAAAAAAAGCAATAACTGATGTTATAAAATTTTCTGAGCAGACAGAACAGAAGAGTAAACTCTCGGACCTTCAGTCAAAAAGAGTAAGTGAGTTAATGGTTAATCAAAGAGAACTTTTTGAAAGTATTTTTACTATGGGGAAGTATCTTGATAAAATTGCTGATGATTTGTCAATTACGCTTGGTAGCTTGCAGATAGTTGATATAAATTCGGTATCAGGCAAAGTTAAAATTGAAATTGAAAAGATAATCAAAGAACTAAAATCTCTTGCCTCGGTGTTAGCCTCAGAGCTTAGCCCGCAATTTCATAGAGTAAAGTTGCAAGCTTTGCTTGATAGATTTGGCATACTTGAGGCTGCATGGACTAATGATCTTGATGGAAGATTTATTCTGTCGATACCTCCAGCAGGTATAGCAAATGCCTCAAGTCGCGATTGGTTCCTTAAAGCAATAAAGGGAGAAATTTTTATTTCAGATGTGTACATTTCAGCCATCTCAAGAGGGCCTTGCGTTACCATTTCTCTTCCTCTTGTATTTAAGCAAAAAATAGATGGGGTTTTAGGCGTAGATTTAAGGATTGTAAAACAATAAAAAATTTATGTCACATAAAAAAATGCTCATTAAATAAACTATTTTTCCGAATATGATCATATAAAGATCTATCCGGGAGGATTTATATGTTTGAAGGAAGCAGCATGATGGGCACAAATTATATTCTGGAAAAATCCCTTGATGTGGAATCCCTCAGGAAAAAGGTCATAGCAGATAACGTCGCCAATGTAGATGTGCCTCATTTTAAGAGGAGTGAGGTGAATTTTGAAAGTGAGCTTAAAAGGGCTCTGGATAACAACAAATACACTAATGAAAATAGAGTTCCAGCCCTTATCACAGACAATAGGCATATTCCATTTTTTGTTGAAAGGGATATAAAGTCCGTTCAGCCGAGGATAAATTTAGATTACTCCACTTCAATGCGAAATGATGGCAATAATGTTGATATAGAAAAGGAGATGGTTGATGCAGCCAAGAATAAAATGAGATATGATGCTTTGGTGGCTGCTCTTAACCATAATTTTAAAATGATTAAGCTTGCAACAAGAACAGCATAAGGCAGAGAGGTAGAATATGGGGATGTTTGATAGTTTTAATATATCAGCCACAGGTCTTTCAGCTCAAAGACTGAGAATGGATGTAATAAGTGATAATATTGCCAATGCCACCACAACAAGAACTCCATCAGGTGATGGACCTTATGTTCGCAAAAGAGCAATTTTTGAGCCAATGAATATCAGACCAAGGTATAAATCCCCTCTTGTTCCTGAAAGAATAGACAGTGGTGTTGGCAGAGGTGTTAGAGTGGTAAAAATTGAAGAGGACAGAAGCCCCTTTAGACTTGTATATGATCCATCTCATCCAGATGCAATACAAACAGGTCCAGAAAAGGGTTATGTTCGTATGCCAAATGTCAATATAGTAACAGAGATGACAGATCTAATCTCTGCATCGAGATCTTATGAGGCAAATGTAATGCTTGTGAATAACTCAAAGAGTATGTTTGCTAAGGCGCTGGAAATAGGCAAAACAGGGGCTTAAAAGTGAGGTGTAATCATGTTTAGAGAAAGACAACTAAGAGAGGATGTTCACGTAACTCACAATCTCTCAACAAAGGTTGATATAAAAAAGACAGATCATCTTCCAAAATCAGGGGAATTTGTCTCTTTTAACATGAAGAATAGCAGAGAATTTAAATAAAAAGGAGTGTAAAATGATAACAAATGTTTCTTTTAATGGCAATGTAATAAGAATGAATGCAAGTGATCCTTTGCATTATACAAATGACGAGCCTCTCAAAAGGGATGTAGATGATGTCTCTGGATCCTTTGCTGATATGCTGAAAAGTGCTGTAGCAAAGACAAATGATCTTCAGGTGGATGCAGAAACTCTCATGAAGAGAATGGTTGTTGAGCCAGAGTCTGTTGATATACATCAGGTAATGATCGCCACACAAAAAGCAGAAATAGCATTGGGACTTACAAAGGCTGTGAGAGATGGTGCAATTAATGCATACCGCGAACTTATGAATTTAAGATAATTTCTGGATTTAAGGTGCAAATGCTACAATTTTGCACCTTAAATATGCGATTTTTAGTAAATTATTTGACATTTTTTTATTTCTTTTGTAGAGGTATTATGTCGCATTAGATTTTCATCTCTGGAGGCTTTGACATTATGGATTTTTTGAAGAAACTTTTTGAACAGGGAAAAGAGATATACAATAAGCTCTCTCGAACAAAGAGGATTATAATTGCTGTGGTGGTTGTTGTTGTAATTGCATCTTTCGGCATATTGTTCACAGTATCCAGCAGCCAGCCAAATATATTGCTCTTTGAGCAGCTTTCCTCAGATGATTTTGGTCAGATTACCAAAAAGTTAGATGAAATGGGCTATAAATACGAAACAGCAGGGACAAATTCCATCTATGTCAAACCGCAGGAAAGGCCAATTATAGTAACTCGACTTGCTCAGGAGAATATGCTGCCAAAGGGTATACCTGGCTTTAAGCTCTTTGATACAACAAGCTGGACAGAAACTGACAGAGAACTGGATGTCAAATATATGAGAGCTCTGCGCGGTGAGATTCAGCGACATATTGAATCTCTGCAGAACATAGAAAAGGCAGATGTTGAAATAGCAATGTCTGAGGATAGCCTTTACTCAGATAAGGACACGCCTTATACAGCAGCTGTAACAGTGCATCTTGCTCCAGGATATGAAAAGCTCTCCACAAAGGAAATAAAAGGTATAGTCTATTTAGTATCTCGTGCTGTGGGTCCAAGGCTAAAACCAGAAAATGTTACAGTTACCGATAATACAGGAAAGATAATTTCAGATTTTGATGATGAATTTGAAAATGAGAAGAAAGAATATACAATAATAGAATTCAGGCGTAAAATTGAGGAACAGGCCAGAGTCAAGCTTTTAAAAGAGATAAGAGATGGTCTTGAGAGGATATATTCATCAGATAGAATTCAGATAGTTCGTCTTAATATGGATTTTAACTGGGATAAGATAACAGAGGAACAGACAGAGCATACACCAATTACAATGGTTCCAGATGATCCAAAAACTCCATACTCAGAGAGAAAGGTACAGGACTCCCTTGTAATTTCAGAAAAGAGCACCGAGGAGAATTTTAAAGGCCATGGATGGAACCCTCAGGGGCCTGCTGGCACAGAGGGAAACACTCCTCCGGGATATAAGGCAAGTGATGACCAGTATGCACAGTATGATAAAAAAGAGAATATTAAAAATCATGCAATTAATAAGACCATAAGGAATATTGCCAGAGATCCATACGACATAACACGTGTTAGTGTTGCCATTGCAATTGATGGGCAGCAGGATTTACCAAGAAAGGCCGACGGTGAATATGACCTTGATCCAACAAAAAAACCCGTTCAAATACCGCTAACTGAAGATGAACTCCGCAAGGCAGAAAATATAGTAAAAAAGGCAATAAATTTTGATGAGGCAAGAGGGGATCAGGTCGCTGTAGAAAATATAATGTTTGATAGATCGGCATACTGGAACTCAATTCGAGAAGAATATAGAAAAAAAGAGCAGCTTAAGATGTTGCTCCTTGCCTCTTTGATAGGCCTTGTTGCACTTTTTGTTGGATTTATATTGTTCCGTGCTATTCAAAAAGAACTGGAGAGAAGAAGAAGAGCCAGAGAAGAAGCTCTTGCTCTGGAACAACAGCGTATGCGTGAAGCAGCTCTCCGAGCAGCAGAAGAGGAGGGTATTGACGTTGAGCTCTCTCTTGAAGAAAGGGCTCGACTTGAACTGCAACAGAGTGCTCTGCAGCTTGCAAAAGAGCGTCCTGATGATGTTGCGCAGCTTCTCAGGACATGGCTTGCTGAGGAGTAGTTTTTAATTTGACAAAACTTAGTATCATGACGATAATTAATGTAATTTTGTGATTACAGGCAGGGTGAGCGGATAAAATGCATCAGTCAAAGAAGACTCAACTAACAGGTCGTCAGAAGGCTGCTATATTTCTTGTTTCCCTTGGATCTGATGTATCTTCTGAAATATTTAAACATCTCCGTGAGGATGAAATAGAGCAGCTTACCTTTGAGATTGCCCGTCTTGATAAAATTGAACCTGACGACAAAGATCGAGTCTTGCAGGAATTTCAAGAAATGATGATGGCCCAGGAGTTTATATCTCAAGGTGGTATAGACTATGCCCGCGATGTTCTTGAAAGAGCCTTAGGTACTCAAAAGGCCATTGACATAGTAAATAGGCTCACTTCTTCTTTGCAGGTTAGGCCCTTTGATTTTATAAGAAGGACTGATCCGAGCCATTTGCTTAACTTTATTCAGGGGGAACATCCTCAGACAATTGCACTCATTCTTGCCTATCTTGATCCTCAAAAGGCGGCGTCAATCCTTGCTGAATTGCCACATAATGTTCAGGCGGATGTTGCCCGTCGTATTGCAGAGATGAAGAGAACTTCTCCAGATGTACTTCGTGAGGTTGAGAGGGTTCTTGAGAGAAAGCTTTCCACTCTGGCCAGTGAGGATTTTACTCAGGCTGGAGGTATTGATGCAGTTGTAGAAATTCTCAATCAGGTGGACAGAGGAACTGAAAAGATAATCATAGAGGCCCTGGAAGAGGAAGATCCAGAGCTTGCAGAAGAGATTAAGAAGAGAATGTTCGTATTTGAAGACATCGTTCTTCTTGATGACCGCTCTATACAGAAGGTTTTGCGTGAGGTGGATTCTCAGGAACTTGCTAAAGCTCTTAAGGGTGTTGATGCTGAGGTTCAGGAAAAGATCTTTCGTAATATGTCCAAACGTGCTGCACAGCTGTTGCGTGAGGACATGGATTTTATGGGTCCAATAAGGCTCCGTGATGTTGAGGAGTCACAGCAAAAAATTGTTAATATAATAAGAAAGCTTGAGGATGCTGGCGATATAGTAATTGCAAGAGCTGGCGAGGAGGAATTAGTTGTCTAAGCTTGTATTTAAACCCGGAGAGATTCAACAGATTACTTCTGTAAAGCAGATTGAATTGCCTGCTAAATATCAAAAAAATCTCCTTGAAACAGAGGAGTATAATGAGTTTGAGGTTGATGAGGAAGGCAATCCTATAGATGTATATCGCGGTCCGTCCATTGAGGAGATGGAGGCTGAGCTTGAGAGATACCGCAGGGAAACAGAAGAAGAAGTTCGTCAGATGATTGAGCAGGCAAAGAAGCGAGCTGCTCAGATAGAAGAGGAAGGCAAGGCAGCAGCTTTTGCTGAGCTTGAAAAGGTGAGAGAACAGATAAAAATTGAGAAGGAACGCCATCTTGCAGAAATTGAACGTGAAATTGAAAGAAGTAAGTTTGAGGCAGAGAGAATAATCCTTGAGGCAGAAAAAAGGGTATCTGAGATTGAACATGACGCTTACATGAAGGGCCACGAAGCAGGTAGAGAGGAGGGCTATAAGGAAGGTCAGGCAGAGGTAATGAGACTCATTGACAGGCTTGGAACAATTGTATCCTCTGCTGTTGATATAAGAGATGATATAATCAAATCATCAGAAAAGATGATGACAGAGATGATCTTGATGATTGCTCGAAAGGTGATTAAAGATGAGATTGTTGAGCGTCGTGAGGTAGTTATTAACAACATAAAAGAAGCCATTAAGAAAGTTAAAGATAGAGACAGAATTGATATAAGGGTTAACTTTGCAGATCTCGATATGACAACTGCTCATAAAGACGAACTTATAAAGATGATGGAATCTCTCAAGAAGGTCAATATCTATGAAGATTCTCGCGTTGAGAGAGGAGGCTGTATAATTGAAACAGATGTTGGAGCAGTGGATGCTCGAATTTCAACGCAACTTGATGCAATAGAAGAGGCTATTAGAAACACAAGCACTCTGTGAGAAAATCCGGATAATCTCCGGATTTATAATTTAGCTTAAGGAGACATAATATTGATAAGAATACTTCCACATGAAAAGATAGATATACTCTCTAAGTATAAAGAGATAGTAGAAGATGTTGAGGTGATAAAATTTTCTGGAAATGTGGAAAGGATTGTAGGCCTTACTATTGAATCTGTTGGGCCTGCTGTAAAATATGGTGATCTCTGCAGAATAAAGACTGGTGAAAGTCAATATCTTTATGCTGAGGTTGTTGGCTTTAATCGCAATAGAGTTATACTTATGCCTATAGGAGACATGAAAGGGGTTGTGCCAGGTGCTGAGGTCTATGCTGTAGGCACTTCTCTCATGGTGCCTGTAGGGAAAGAGTTACTTGGCAGAGTTATTTCTGGAATAGGTAAGCCTCTTGATGGAAGAGGTGAGATCTTTACCCGTGCAAAATATCCTGTTGAGGGGAGGGAAATTAATCCCCTAAACAGAACTGTTATATCACAGCCTCTTTCTGTGGGAATAAGGGCTATAGATGGGCTTATTACTGTTGGCAGAGGTCAAAGGATTGGCATTTTTTCTGGTTCTGGTGTGGGAAAATCAACACTCCTTGGAATGATCGCCAGATACACAGATGCTGATGTCAATGTAATAGCTCTCATTGGAGAGAGAGGCCGAGAGGTTAAGGATTTTGTCGAAAAGGAACTGGGTGCAGATGGACTCAAACGCTCAGTGGTAGTTGCTGCAACATCAGATCAGCCTCCGATGCTTCGTCTAAGGGGTGCATTTCTTGCTCATGCAATTGCAGAGTATTTTCGTGATCAGGGAATGGCTGTGAATCTACTTCTGGATTCTGTGACAAGATTTGCAATGGCACAAAGGGAGGTTGGCCTTGCTGCTGGTGAGCCCTCTGCTACAAGGGGATATCCCCCTTCTGTATTTTCAATGATGCCAAGGCTTCTTGAAAGAGCAGGCACAAGCAATACAGGTGGCAGTATAACTGGTTTTTATACTGTTCTTGTTGAGGGTGATGATATGAATGAGCCTATTGCAGATGCAGCCAGAGGTATACTTGATGGCCATATAGTTCTTGATAGAAAATTTGCAAATAAAGGACATTACCCTGCAATAAATGTTTTGGCCTCTGTATCCAGGTGTATGAAGGATGTTGTTGATCCAGAGCACCTTAAGGCTGCCTATAGATTCAGGGAGTTATTGGCTGCCTATAGCGAGTCTGAAGATTTAATAAATCTTGGAGGATACGTAAGAGGTGCAAATCCAACTGTTGATAAGGCAATATCCATGATAGGTCAGATGAATGAATTTTTGCGACAGGGGATATATGAGCATGAGACCTTTGATGGAACAAAGTCAAGGTTAATTTCAATGATGGCAGAAGAGGAAAAGCCAAAAACTCGTCAGAGGCAGCAGGCAACTTTTGCAGGTGTAAGGTAAAGTTAAGCTATGAAGCGCTTTCAGTTTAAATTGCAAAAGCTCCTTGATTTGAGAGAGGCAAAGGAAAAGGAAATTAAAAATGAGTTGATGAAAGTCCTTTCTGAGCAAAACAGGGAAAGGAATTTTCAGCATGAACTAAATGAGAAGATAGCAGAGTATGAAGGTAAGCTCTCCGAGATGCAAAAAAAGGGAGTTTTTAATCCAGCAGAGGCAATGGCTATTTTACGATTTGCTGATGTTTCAAGGAATGCAATAGTTGCATCTGAAAAGAGAGTCCAGGCCTTAGAGCCAGAGGTTCAGAGAATAAGGGAGAGGCTTGTTGTTGCCTCAAGGGAAAAGAAGGTTGTAGAAAAGCTCAAGGAACGCAAACTTGATGAATATAACTATGAGCTTAACAGAGAAATATCAAAAGAAAACGATGATATGAATCAGAAGATCTACCACAAAAAGATAATGTGAGGTGTCTATGATTGAAGATATGTATAATGTTCTTGCCAGAATCAATGAGATAAAGGGGAGGTTTGGTCTTAACAAAGTAGCATCTACCCCTGAGGTAAAGGCTGCCACTCAATCTTTTAGTGATATGGTAGATAATTCCTCTATTCTTTTAAAAAAGGAACTCAATATAGATCCAGATAAACCTTTAAGCAAAGGAGATATTGATAAGATTGTAGAATATTATGCCAGCAGGAATAATGTCCCTGCATCTCTTGTTAAATCAATAATCAAGGCAGAATCAGATTACAATCCCGAAGCAATTTCCCCTAAGGGTGCAATGGGGCTCATGCAGCTTATGCCAGAAACAGTTATGAGTCTTGGTATAGAAAACCCCTTTGACCCGGAGCAGAATATCAAAGGAGGAATTATATTCTTCAAAGATCTTCTAAACAGCTATAAAGGTGATTACAAACTTGCTCTGGCTGCCTATAACTCAGGCAAAGGCAATGTAGATAAATATGGAGGAGTTCCAGACTTTAAAGAAACAAAAGACTATGTCCGCAAGGTTATAGATTATTATGTATCTGATGAAGGGAAAATAAAGAAATAAAGTCGGGGTATGACTTATGGCAGTATCTGATAGATCTAAAATTATTTATCTTATGATTTTAATTCTCTTTATAATTGGTATAGGCTTTTTCTGGCTTGACCATATAGGGCTTATAAATGCCTCAAAGTATGTTAACTTTTTTAGAGGTGAGCCCAAGCTTGTGACAGAGGCCTCTGGTGATGAACCTTCTCTTGTTGAACGAGAGGAATTTGAAAAGGAAAAAGAGAAGTTTCAGGAAAGGGTGGAGGAATTGGATAAAAGAGAGGCTTTGCTTGCAGAGAAAGAAAAGGAGATTGAATCTCTTGGGCAAAAGCTTGAAGAGATAAGGAAAGGTCTGGAGCTTGAACAGAAAAAGCTTGATGATGAGCGGAAAAAATATTCTGGCTATAAAAAGAATGTTATGGTGCTTGCAAATAAGATGGCAAATATGCCACCTGAGGAATCAGTAAAGATCATGGTAAACTGGGATGATCCCCTTATCATTGATGTTTTAAGACAGATGGATGCAGACTCTGCTGCTGCAGGAAGGATGAGTATAACCTCTTATCTGTTAACGCTATTTCCAAAGGAAAAGGCAAGCAGAATCATGTATCTCATGACTCAACTATAGATTTATTTCTTAGAAAATTCATCGATAATAGAGATGAGTTCTTTTTTGCCCTTTCCTGTTTTTGCAGAGGTGGGGAATATTGAATCTTTGTCAATTGATAACTCTTCAGTTATTCTTTTTATGCTTTTGCTCAGTTCATTGCCAGAGAGCTTATCGCATTTTGTAAGTATTATTGCTATATTTATTTTTTTTTCAGAAAGCCTTTCGATGAGTTCATGTTCAAAGTCGCCAGGTGTTCGCCTGCAGTCTATAAGCAAAAAGGCTATTTTGAGATTTTCCCTTGATTCTATGTAATCATATATCATAGGGATAAATTTTTTCTTGATCTGCGATGGGAGTTTTGCATAGCCAAGCCCCGGGAGATCAACAAAGGAGAGATTATCATTGACAACAAAAAAATTTATAGTTTGAGTAACCCCAGGCCTTGAACCAGTTTTTACAAGACCTTTGACCCCCAGTAGCATGTTCAGAAGAGATGATTTTCCAGCATTTGATCTGCCAAAAAAGGCAAATTCTGGATAAGGGTAAGAAGGGAATTGCTTTGAAGAAGTGCAACTTTTGAGGAAATATGCTTGTTTTATATTCACCTTAGTTTTAACTCCATCAAAATAGCATCATCATCTTTGTAATAGTTCTTTCTTTTACCTGTAATTTCAAAGCCATTTTTTTTGTAAAAATTTAAGGCATTTGCGTTTTTGCTTCTCACTTCAAGCAAAAGGCACCTTGCACCAGATTCATAACCCATATTTTTTATATAATTTACAATCAGAGTTCCAATCCCATTATTTTGTCTTTCATTACAAACAGCTATGCTATTCAGTTGAATTTCATCTGCGATCCTCCATGCAACTGCATAACCATCAATTGGATATGCAGTTGCATCGTATTTATGAATGGACTCATCCTCTGCCACTATAAAAATTGAAAAATCCCTATTGAGCTCTTCAAGAAACTGATTGTAATCCCATGAGCCAATTGTTTTTTGCTCTATAAGCCATACAGCATCGATGTCTGTAAATTCAGCCTTTCGTATTTTATATGACATGAATTTTAGAAATTATCACTTTGTAAGATTAAGAATGCAATCAAGCAATTCTTTGTGAGAAAAAGGTTTTTTTAGAGTTGCATCAGCACCAAGGTACTTAGCTGTGTTGAGATAACTTTCAGAGTCAATTCTCCCTCCTCCAGAGATTGCAATAAGTCGTATATTGGGGAGGTATTTTTTTGTTTCAATTATAATTTCTATACCGTCCTTGTCTGGCATTATTATATCTGTTATAAGAATATCTGGCTTAAAGCTACTTATTTTTTGCAGAAGATCAATGGAGCTTTCAATGGCCATAACCTCATAGCCATTTATTTCGAGAAATTCCTTGAGGCTTTCTCTGATTACCTGATCGTCTTCTACTATTACAATTTTTTTCATAGATATATCTAACGGTATCATCTTTGTACCTATTTGCATTTTTAAATATATCAGCTAACTTTCAATATTTTTTTTAAAATTTCTGTAAATTTTTAAGTTTTAATTCCTAAAAACGCTTTATAAAGTAAATAATATATTATATATTCAAAGAGGTCAAATTTATTATCTGAAAAAATAGCTGATAAATACTATAAATTTTAACAAAAATTCTATGGGTCAGTTAAAAAAGCAAGATCTAAAAGGAATTTTTATTGATTTTTTTTACGGTAGGTATAAGTGACATAATATGAAAAAGCTTAATCTTAAATTTGCAATAACCATACTTTTTGTGCTGCTTTATAATTTTTCTGTGGCTTTGGAATCTCCAGAGAAAATAAAATTGCAGAAAGCAGCAGATGATATGAAATTTCAAAATGGTCTTGAATTTTTTAATTTAGAAAGATATGATCGGGCTCTTAACGAATTCAAGGAGTATCTTGAAATATACTATGGAGGCTCTCATAGGGCAGAGGCCTATAGAAAGATAGCAGAGATATACATAAAAAAATATGATTACCAGAGAGCTGTTAATGCCTATATTTCTCTATATCAGGAATATGGAGATACAGAGGAAGGCCTGGATGCTTATTTTCAGGCTGGAGTTTGCTATAGGAAAATGGGGATGGACGAGAAGGCAAAGTCAATTTTTGAGCAGATCTTTAAAGAATATCCAGGGACATCTGCTGCACAAAAGGCAGAAATGCAGCTTGAACTGCTAAAAATAGAAAATTAAAAAAATAATATTGACAAAAATGGCACCTAAACTAATTATGCCCTTCTAAATTGTTTGTTTTTTTATGTTTTTATTGTTATGATATTATCACTATTACCAGCGTAAATACGTAACTCAATCGTATCTTCTGATTGTCTGGCTCAATAGTTTAACATCGTTATATTCGAAAATTTTATATGTGAGGTTTATATGCCATTACAAAGACTTAGGAATATAGGTATTGCTGCTCATATTGATGCAGGGAAAACAACTACAACAGAAAGACTTCTCTTTTTTACTGGAGTTACACGTAAGCTTGGAGAGGTTCATGATGGTGCTGCTACCATGGATTTTATGAAGCAGGAGCAGGAACGAGGTATTACAATAGCATCTGCTGCAATTTCATGTCAGTGGAAGAATTATAATATCAACATAATAGATACTCCGGGGCACGTGGATTTTACTGTTGAGGTAGAGCGTTCTCTTCGAGTAATTGATGGAGTGATAGCATTGTTTTGTGCTGTTTCTGGGGTCGAGCCTCAAAGTGAGACTGTGTGGAATCAGGCTGATAGATATAAAGTGCCAAGAATCGCCTTTGTCAATAAAATGGACAGGGTTGGAGCTGATTTCTATGATGTTATAAGTCAGATGGATAAATATCTTGATGCAAATCCTGTTGCCTTTCATGTGCCCATTGGTGTGGAAGATACATTTCAGGGATCTATAGATGTCATTGAAAATAAGGCCTATGTATTTGAAGGCTATGAGATGAAGGAGATTCCAATCCCAGCTGATTATATGGATAAAGTCCATGAGGCAAGACAGCTTGTAATTGAAAAACTTGCAGATTACAATGAAGAGATAATGGAGATGTTTCTTGATGGAAAGGATGTGCCAAATGATCTTCTTAAAAAAGCTGCAAGGGAAGCAACAATAAAAATGATGATTACACCTGTTTTTTGTGGATCATCCTATAAGAACAAAGGCGTTCACCTTCTCCTTGATGCCATAATTGATTATCTTCCCTCTCCAGTAGATATAGGCGCAGTAGTTGGAACAGATATTGATAATCCAGAAAAGACCCATGCTCGCCATCCCAGTTCAAAAGATCCCTTTGCAGCTCTTGCTTTTAAACTTATACACGATCCTTATGTTGGTCAGCAAACATTTATAAGGATATACTCTGGTGAGCTTAAATCTGGCATGCAGGTTTATAACTCCACAAAAGATAAAGAGGAGCGAATTGGTAGAATTTTGAGAATTCATGCAAATGAGAGAGAGGAGATTGATCAGGCAGGACCTGGGGATATTGTTGCTCTCATTGGGCTTAAATATACAAAGACAGGCGATACACTGTGTGATCCTGCTCATCCACTACACCTTGAATCTATTTTTATTCCACCTTCAGTTATAGAGCTTAAGGTCTCTCCAATATCGAAGAAAGAAGAAGAAAAGTTAGGAATTGCTCTTCGTAAGCTTGCTATGGAAGATCCATCGTTTAATGTGCGATTCGATGAAGAGACAAATGAAACAATTATCTCTGGTATGGGTGAACTCCATCTTGAAATAATAGTAGATAGATTGAAGCATGAGTTTGGAGTTGAGGCAATAGTTGGTGAGCCTTCTGTTGCCTTCAGAGAGACAATCACTGCAGAGCATGAGATAAATTACAAACACGCCAAGCAGACTGGTGGTAAGGGTCAATATGCTCATGTTGTTATGAGGATTGAGCCAAATGAAGGCAAGGGTTTTGAATTTGTTGATCATATCAAGGGTGGAGCTATTCCTGCAGAGTATGTTCCTTCAGTTCAAAAAGGAATTGAGTCAGTCCTTGAAGAGGGAGTTCTTGCAGGATTTCCAATAGTTGATGTTCGAGTTGTTCTCATTGATGGTTCATATCATGAGGTTGACTCTTCGGATATGGCTTTCAGGGTTTGTGCTGCAACAGCTTTTAAACAGGCCTTTATGAAGTGCAATCCAATACTTCTTGAGCCTGTTATGAAGATTGAGGTAAATACCCCTGATGACTATATAGGTGATGTAATTGGCGATATAAACAAGAGGAGAGGAAAAATTGAGGCAATGAGACGTCATAGAAAGGGATCTCAAAAGCTCAATGGATTTGTTCCTCTAATGGAAATGTTTGGATACGCAACTCAGCTTAGAAATATAACAAGTGGAAGAGCTAACTATTCTATGGAATTTCATAAATATGTTTCATGTCCAAAGGAAGTTCAGGAGAAGGTGCTCAAGAAACTTGAGGAAAAGAAGAAAGAGAATAAGTGATATTTATCTTTTAATTATCCCCCCTTTTTTTGGTACCCGCATTTTTATGCGGGTATTTTATTTAAGCAAATTTGAAATTTCAGATGTCCAGTTTTGACCTTGGGATTCTTCTTTTTTGAAATATAGCAGGAATTTATGAATTCTCTTACAAAGCTCTGGGGTTATATGATGTTCAATTTTACATGCCTCATTTTCAGCTTTATCGCGGGGGAGTTTAAGGACCTGAGAAAAAAATTCCGTGAGGCATACATGTCGGCTTAAGACCATATCAGCAACAATTTTGCCTTCTTCTGTTAGTTCTACATAGCCATATTTTTCGTAATCGATCAGATTCATCTCTTTGAGCTTGTTTAGTGCTGAGGTTACACTGGGCATTTTGATCTTTAACTCTGCAGCTATATCCTTTACCCGAACAACTCTGTTATGCTTTGACAGCACAGCAATTGTTTCAATGTAATCTTCCATGTGAGGAGAAAGCTCTGTATCACCGTAAAGTTTATCAATGTCTATGGAATATATGTCTATCATCTCCTTGAGCATAAGCATTGTTGTGCAAATCAGCCTATTTTAAAAGGTTAAAAATTGCTACAACTCCTCCTTATAAATATAAAAAATAATATTTTATAATTGTGGTTAAGTTTATTGGATATGTCAATTAAAAAAGGATCGTCTGCTTTTATTTGTGGAAAACCAGTGTGCTAAAGATTCAGCTGCACACTGGTCATGTTTAATAGTTTTAAGCACTGAGTTGTTGATCTTGCTCTCTAATTTTTATTGCTCTTTTTGCAGCAGATTCAAAATCAGTTGTAATATTTTCTTGTCCAATTTCATCTATAAATCTGGCTTTGGTCATTGTCTTCATTGGCTGTTCATTTACCTCAGAGAGAATCATCCTTGTGCCAACTTCTTTACATCTTGCAAGAAGTCGCCTGAGAGCGTGAAGAGCTGTAGCATCCATTGCAGGGACATGTCTCATCCTGATTATAAGAACAGGAACTGGTTTTCTGTATTGTAGAGCATTTTCAAGAAATTTATCAGCAATTCCAAAGAAAAATGGGCCATTGATCTCATATATGCCTATGCCCTTTGGTAGATGTATGTTTTTTCTTTCAAGAAAATACTTAAGCTCAATATTGTCATCGGTAATCTTGTCATGGGAAAAGCGCAATCTTTCGGATGTAACATCAGACATTCGTTTCATAAAAAGTAGCGCTGCAAAGATCATTCCTATTTCTATAGCAACAACAAGATCTATTAATACTGTTAAAAAGAATGTTACAAGCAAAACTGTAATATCGCTTTTGGGTGCTTTTAGCAGCATTTTAAAGCTATGCCATTCACTCATATTATATGCCACAAATACCAGTATTGCTGCAAGTGCTGCCATCGGTATATATTTTGCCAGAGGCATAAGCAAGACAAGCATTACAAGAAGCACAACAGCATGAGTCATCCCAGCCAGAGGAGTTCGTCCCCCATTGTTTACATTTGCAGCAGTCCTTGCTATGGCACCTGTTGCTGGTAGTCCTCCTAAAGATGCTGATGCTATATTTGCAACTCCCTGAGCAATGAGTTCTGTGTTAGGTCTGTGAGCACCACCTATCATACCATCTGCAACAACAGCAGAAAGAAGTGACTCAATCCCCGCAAGAAGTGCAATAGTCATAGCAGGCATTATTAGGTGTTCAATTTGTTCAATAGATATTTGTGGAATTGATAGGGATGGCAGGCTTGAAGAGATCTCTCCAAATTTTGAACCAATGGTTTCTACAGGTATATTAAAAAAATAGACAAAAATTGAAGATAAAATTACTGCCACAAGTGAGCCAGGAATCTTATCAGTAATTTTTGGCCACAGTAAGATTAGAGTCAAAGAAGCAAGAGCGATGCCGAAAGCCCAGTAATTTATACTATGGATGTTTAGTAAAAATATTTTCCACATCGATATAAAACCAGAAGGCATTTTATCTATTGAAAGACCTAAAAAGTCTTTGATTTGAGTTGTAAATATAACAACTGCTATACCACTTGTAAAACCTGTTGTGATTGGATAAGGGATTAGTCTTATAAAGGTTCCAAGTTTTAATAGACCAAAAATGATTAAAAAAAACCCAGCCATTATTGTAGCAACTAACAGCCCATCATATCCATATTTTTGTATTATGTTAAATACAATAATTACAAAGGCACCAGTTGGTCCACCTATCTGGACCCTGCTTCCTCCAAGAAAAGAAATTAAAAAGCCTGCGATTATTGCTGTATGAAGACCTTTTTCTGGAGTAGTTCCTGATGCTATTGCAAGTGCAATAGATAGAGGCAAAGCAATTATAGCAACTACAATGCCTGCTATGATGTCCCTAATTATTTGTTCTTTTGTAAATGTTTTTACAAGCGAAAAAAACTTAGGCTTAAACAAAGTAAATCCTCCTTTGGAAAATAAATATGGCGTTATCATAGATCTTCTATGTATTTGTCAAGAAGATTGGGGAAAAATAATTTTAATACAAAATGATTCACATGTAAGTAATAGAGGATAAAAAATTAATTTACATGATGGCAAATATATATTACATGAGGTAAAAAGTAATGAAGGATGACCTGTATTAGCAGGCACCTGATTTAGTTGAAATTTTCAAGCACTTATCTAAAGATTATCTTTGATAACACAATAAATTAAAGGAGTAACCACATGTCACCGCTTCTGTATTTATTAAAAAAAGTTAAAAATAGAAAAAGAGTAATGACAGTTCTTACAAAAAATGAAAGATTACAAATATTAGAATTGATCATAAATAAAAAGCATAAATTTATGATTTCTATGCTTTACGGATCCGGACTGAGAGTTGTGAAGTAGTCAATTTGAAAATCAAAGATATTGATTTTCAAAAAAATAAGTCGCTCATTAGAAACTCTAAATGCAAAAAAGATCGAATAACCTTGCTTTCTTCTCTTTTACATAATGATTTAAAAGAATTGATTAATATCAGAAAATTAAATGAATATTTATTTACAACTCCCCAATATCCAGTCTAGACTTAATTTAGTTTTAACTTTTCCAATAAATTTTCTTTTTCTTGATTGAGTGATTTAAAACACCTTTAATGTATTAAAAGTATATATTTTTTTAAAAGACTCTAATAATGACTATCTGTATTTTATGAGGGGTATTATACAATTAGAAGTAACGTTTTCAGCATAAAAGAAGTTGCCGAAGCGAAGCGCAGCCGGGTAATCGCTGTTATATGACGTGGTGCACATTTTCATATCCTTTTACGCATATGTTCCCTAAATGTATTATACCCTAATTTCTTCCAGCAACTTATACCTGTGCTATTATTTGATATGACATTTAATTCCATGTATTCAAGATGATTTTCTTTAAAGAAGTATATCATCATCTTTTCTAATTCTTTCATTATCCCTTTATTTCTATACTCATCTGTAACATAAGCAGCTGATATATATCCTACTTTATCAATTTTTAAATTTGGTAGGAAACAACTGGTAATCTCTCCAGCAATAAAGCCAATAATATTATTGTTCTCAGCGGCAATGAATGTCTTTTTAGTCTTATCTTGAATATCTTTAATAAGTTTATCATTTATGCTTACTTGTGAAAGATCATTAAATTCAAAATATGGATCTCTTGTCTCAAGTTTTATATACAGAAGTAAACTTTCATATAATTTCGATAACTTCGGTATATCATCTTTTATTATTTCTCTGAATTCAATCATTATTTTATTCCTCAGTTGCGCCATGTCATATAACGGTTTTCTTATGCGAAGTTGCCGAAGGCAATTTGGGTAAAGCAAAGCGGAACCGCATATTCGCTGTTCTACGCCCCGACGACTGAAAGGAGGAGAGGGAAGCGTGGCACGGAGTTAAGCGAAGTGAATTCAAAAAATATTTTTCGCTCTTACTCATCATGATCGGCTTTCCTCAATTAATTTATCCAAATCAAGAATTTCTAAATATTTTTTCCTATCTTTTTCAAAATCATCAATACCTTCATTTAAAATATTTTTTAAAGCAATATTTTTATCCTTTTTCTTTTTCTCAGGAGGAGTATTCCCAAAATGTTTTGCTAACTTTTGAAGTTGATTATTATCGATTGAATTTCCAGCTTCAGTCTCAATAAATTTATGATAATAATCATAGAAATTTGCTTTTATCTCTGTATGAACTTGTTCAATATGGGACTCTTCGTAGCAAATTTCTTCAATTGCATTTGGATAATACATTTTATACCTACCTCAAAATTAGTTATCCTTACCGTGCACGGATGTGCGGTTGTCTTTTAAAAAAGATTGGCACGTCATTTCACATAACGTTCCCGGTGTATGCGACGTTTTCACCGTAGCGCAGCGAAGGTGAAAATGTGGCGAAGCCCAAGCGAACGCCAGGGAGTGAAGCGAATAAGCTTTGTTATGTGACGTTTTTCGCCCCTTTCTTTAACTTAATCTTTATATGCTCATCAATTTTATCAATATCCATTACATCATCATATTCATGTTTGTGAATTCTGCCGCCTTCAAAATCAATTTTTACGTTCATGATGAATTTTTCAAAATCGGGATTTTGTTCGCACAATTTATTCATCAATTCCCAGTCAAGATTTTCTTTATATCTTGCTAAACAAATAACTCTTGATGAATCTATGTCTTCAAGGTCTAAATGAATAATTCCAATACCAAAAGACATTGATAATCTTTCTAATTCGGAAAGTAAATCATCATCTTGTTTTATATCCGATGCTACCAAATAACCTTCATTTGCCCAAGACGAGTTTGAAACCGCTTGGAAAAAACATTCTCTATAATTACTTTTATCTATTCGTTTTTTTAATTCAAAAGAATAAAATTTCAAAGTATTCGAATTTATATTTTTACTCAATCTAAAAATCGCATCATTCCATTCTTCAATAGGAATATAAAATCCAACGATATCCGGATGAATCCATTGATTGAGTCCTATTCCTTTCTTTGATGTTTCATGATATATAGTTTTTGTGTATATTGCTTTACCTTTATTAAATTCTATATTGGTATAAGCAAAATATGATAATAATGGATGCAAATCTCTTTCGTCAAAACTTAATTGTTTATTTTCATTTTTCTCTGTTTTGATTTCATCTTTTTGAATATTTATAATAGTTTCATTTGAAAGTTCGCTTTGTCTTTTCTTTAAAAAGAATCTTGCAGGGTTTTTTCCAACCTTAATAAATCGACTATTCTCATTATCTCTTACATCAACGAATAACAAAGCACCTAAGCTTTGCCACGGAGTCTTTCCATTGATTTGAAGTTTGTTGTAAAAGTCTTTAGTAATTCCAATATCCCATATTTCTTTATACGTTAAAGGTTTATCAGAAAGATTTAATACATCGTCCGCAAAGTCTAATAATGAATAATCTTTTTTAGGCATTAGATTTATAAACCTCACATATTTTCTTTATAGATTAAGACAGACGAAAAATGTCACATAACGTTTTGCTTATGCGACGTTTGCGACGGAAAGCAAAACGCTTCTGTTAAAAAAAATATTTTGAAACTTTTAAATTCATGCTACAACAAGTTAGCAAATGTGCCGCCAGCCCAAGCGAGTCTTTTCGCGAGCGCCGCGGGTAAGCTTTGTTATCGGCTGTTGCACTTATTTCGCGATCCAGTTTTCTATTTTTAAACTTTTTACTCTTTCAAATTCTTTTGTATTATTTGTTACAAGTATTCCGTTTTTTGCTAAAACTGTTGCAGCAATGATATAGTCATTTGGCCCTATAATGTCTCCTCTCAACTCCATTGCCGATCGAATTTTTGAATAGATAATTGAACAATCATCATCAAATGGTATTATCTCAAAAGGTTCTAAAAATCGATTGATATTAGCTAAATTTTTAGCTTTATGCTGGCTTTTTTCAGCACCATAAAGAAGCTCTGCTTTAACGATGAAAGGTATTTTAATATTATTCGGATTGGTATTTTGTATATTTTCCATTATAGAAGGATATAATCCTTTAAGAAAATATACACATATATTTGAATCAAGATAATATATCATAAACTTTCTCTTTTTGAATCATGATCGAATGATAAATTCTTTATCTCAAACGATTTGTCTGTTATAGAACCGAATAAATCAAAATATCCTTCAGGGTAATCTTCCTTAATTATTTTTCTAATATTATTGCCTACCCATTTTGAAATTGAAAGACGTTCTTTAGCAGCGGCTTTTTCTATCTTGGCCAAGGTATCTTTGTCGATATATAATGATATTTGTGGCATAGGAAATCTCGTATGATAAAGATAATAAATGGGTAGTTAAAAGTCAAGTATATTTGCAAGTATAATTTTAAGTGCAATTGCCGATAACGTTCCCGGTGTATGCGACGTTTTCACCGTAGCGATAGCGGAGGTGAAAATGTGGCGAAGCCCAAGCGAACGCCAGGGAGTGAAGCGCATAAGCTTTGTTATCGGCTGTTGCGTTTTTTATTCTTTTACCCAATTCTCTATCTTCAGCCCTTCTACTCTTTCGAATTCTTTTATATTATCAGTAACAAGAATCAGTTTTTTTGATTTTGCTTGTCCTGCAATTAATAAATCCATTGGACCAATAATTTTGCCTTTCTTTTCCAAATCTGTCTTAATCATTCCAAATTCAACAGCATCAGTATCGTCAAAAGGTAAAATATTAAAAATTGACAAAAACTCAATCAAAGCTATTTTATTCTTTTCCGGAAAATGACTTTTTGCAACTCCATATTCTAATTCAGCAATTGTTATTGATGAAACATAAATATCTTTCTTTGATTTTGTTTTTAATGTCTTTAAAACATCAACCGGCTTCTTCTTAATGATATAAATACAGATATTAGTATCGAGCAAATACATCAGAATTTTTCTTTTTTTTGATTGTTACCCTGATCACGGCCTTCTTCCATAAAATCATCAGTGAAATTATTCAAACCATGTAGAAACACTTCCCACGATTTGTCATGAGGAAGAAGAATTACGGCATCACCAACTTTTTGGATAAGCACATCATTGCCGGAAAATTGAAATTCTTTAGGTAAGCGGACTGCTTGACTTCTACCGTTTATAAAAAGTTTTGCACTTTGCATAATATTTACCTCTTAGATATAATATATATCATGGTATATATTTTGTCAAGCTATAAAAACGCAATTGCCGATAACTAATATTATCTGTAGAAAAATTCTTTAAAAAGTCAAGCTGAGTAATAGAGTAATTGAATAATTTTTTCAGGAAGGGGATTAATTCTCGATATAATACAAAACAAATGTATAGTTTTAGAAAATATTGAAGGAAAGAGTGAGCGAACATGGATGATAAACAATATGAACTGTATATTCGTCCCTTTGTAGATCATTATTCGCTTCACCAGTGGCTTGCCGATACCTATTCAATGTCTCTGGATAACTGTACCCAGGACAATGCCGCATGTTATTTTCTTTTTCTCATCGAGGAGGTGAAGGCCTCCTATTCCACCGTGGGGGCCGTCTCAAAACAAACTTCCGAGTCGGCTTTTTTTTATTTTAAGTACTTAATATTTAAAAAATAAAAAACTCCCTCTAAATATTAATTTCTACACCGGAATTTTCATCATATTATGGGCTAAACTCAACAATCCCCATTCAATTTTCACTTTATCAAGCCCACGTAAGAGAAAGCGTTTAAAATTTCTGTATAAAACAGCTCATCTATAACCCCTCGCATCCGCCATGACATGAATCGATTGATCGTCCTAAAGTCGGGACGGTTCATCCCAGATAACCACATGAAATAAATGTTTTCCCGCAGTGCTTTCGCTATCTGCCGTGATGAATATATACGCTGCGTGTATGCAAAAATAAGCACTTTCAGTAGCATCTTTGGATGATAACTACTTGTCCCGCCGCCCTGATATTTAGCATAGAGCGCTGTCAGGTCCATCCTGTCTACTATAGCGTTTACGGTTCCTACTAGATGATTTTCGGGAATCATCTCATTGAGATTAGGTGGAAAGAGTCAACCCTGATCTTGATAGTATGCCTTAAATACAGGTTTGATGGTTTTCTTTGTTTTCTCATGGGGCAACTATATGTCACATTAATTGTTTGTAAATTAATTTTTTAAAAAAAGAGGTGTCTTTTGAGACCCCCCATTAATAAATGCATAAAATATTTTTCTGTATCCAGATTGCCCTGATATAAAAAAATTTTTTCAAAGTAAAATCTAAAATTGTCTCCCCAAGCCTGTATGCATACACTCTTTTTAAGTTTATTGCAATTGATCTTACTATTTCCTTTAACTTCGTATTTGTATTATCACTATTGGAAAGAATATACATAATTTTCTACGTTAGTGTATTATGCTCCTTTATTTCCTCTGATATTCTTGTAAGGCTATTCTCATTAAAGCTCTTTCAATAATACAGCTCCTTTTTTTATTTTCTCCTCCTATATTGCTATGGCTTTACCTTTTTGAAAGGAGAGTTATGAATGTATTATTCTGCATCACTAGCCACTCAGTAGAATTAATCATACAATCTCTGTTGCTGCGAGGCATACCAGGACAAAGGAACTGTCTGTGTCGGATAAGCTTTAACGTTAAAAGGGGGGATCTGTATTGTTTAAAGAAGAGAGAAACCATGAAACACCGTAACTTGTTTTAAGAAAAGAACATGATGCCTGAAGTAGGCTGTTTGATCAGTGGAATCATAAAAAAAGGATCTGTAGATATAGAATAATCATTGAAATGATTAGACTCAAAAAAGTAACAATGAGCCCAGGCTTTAGAAACTCAAAAAAGCTAATCTTAACTTTGAGCTTTTCTGCAGATTCAATTACTATGAGGTTTGCCATTGCACCTAAGATCGTTGCATTCCCTGCAAGTGTGGAGGCTGACGCAAGGGACAGCCAGATAAGATCACCTGCACTGTTTTTAAGAATGGGAAGCATTACAATGGTAAAGGGGACGTTGCTTATAATTTGAGATAATATAAGGCTTATTCCATGGAGAATTGTAATTCCCTTGAGATCATTGGATATAGGCCAGTTTGCTACAATGTGTTCAATTATTCCAGAGGTTTCAAAGCCTCTTACAACAATGAAGAGAGAGGCAAAGAAGATAATAAGAACCCAGTCTACCCTTGAAATTACAACAGAGGGCTTTATTTTGCCTAAAAGAAGTATCAAAGAAGCACCCACAAGTGCAATGAGGGGTATGGAAAGGCCAAGTATTTTTCCTGTGAAAAAGAGCCCAATAACAAGAATAAAAATAGGCACAGAGAATTTCATTGAAGCATAGTTGAATTTATAAAGGTTTATATCGCACTTTATAGTTTTACTGCCTTTAAAGTTTTCTTTATAAAGAATTTTTATGACCAGGTATATTGCAAGCATAGATAATATAGAAATAGGAGCAAGGTGCAACATAAATTTACCATAGTGGATACCAGAGCTTATACCTATGAGCATATTTTGAGGGTTACCAGTAATTGTCATTGCACTTCCAGCATTGGATGCAAGTATTTCTGCTATTAGATAGGGAACTGGATTTATATTTGAGTTTCTGCAAATTGATATGACAATTGGCGTGTATAATAAGACAACAGCATCATTTACAAGAAATGCACTTGATATACCTGTGGTGAAAATTATTATAAGAAGCAGAGATTTTTCATTTTTGGCAAATTTTATAGTTTGATAGGCAACAAAGGCAAAAAAACCGTCAAGCTCAAGGACTGTAATTATAATCATCATCCCTATGAGTAGTGATATAGTGTTAAAATCTATGGCAGCTATTGCCTCATCAAAGGAGAGTATTCCAAAGAGTATCATTGAAACTGCGCCAAAAAATGCAGCAGATGGTCTATCTACATTAACCCATGGTAATCGTGTAAAGATTATACCTGAATATGTTATTATAAATATAATTGTAGCAGCTGATAGCATATTTTTATCTTTATTAAAAGTAGTTTAACTTATGGATAACTTTAGAAAATTTATATAAAAGTCAATTATTATTGACATTTGTCGATTTTAAAATAAGAAAGATAGAGAAAATTTTTCAAGTGGTGTAATGATGAAAAGATTTATTGCTTTTTTTTATATTTTATGTTTTGCCCTTGCGCCTGTTTTTTATGCCTATCCCGCAGATATAGATTTTGTAAAGTTTGAGTCTGCAAAGGAAAATTTCAGGAAGGGAGTTGTTTATTTCAACAACATGCAGTATCTTGCTGCAGCTGAATTTTTCAAAAAAGCAATAGATATATATCCTGATTATTATACAGCAAGGGATTATCTTGCCAGATCCTATAAGCTTGCAGGCTTCTCTGACAATGCTATTGTTGAGTTAAAAAAAATAATTGATATATATCCAGACAATATAGCAGCAAAGACCAGACTTGAAAGCCTTTTGTTTCGGAAAGGTTCCTCTGACAGTGGAGATGAAATTTCTGAATATGTTTTTCATAGTGAGTATGATTCTGCTGTGATGAAGAGCTTTTCTTTTCCTGCACCAACTGATCTGGCTGTAGATAATGAAAGAAATATTTATGTTACTTCATTTTCTTCCCCGAGAGTGGTGAAGATAGATTTAAATGGTAAGGCACAGGAGGTAATCCGCAGTGGATACTCTGGAGGAATATATGGCATTGAATTTAAAGGTAGCAAACTTTTTTTTACAGATTTTAAGAATGATACAGTGTTTATTGCATCAACAGAGGGAAAGATCTTAAATAAATTTGGAGGAAGGGGCAGTGGAGATGGGCTCTTCCATGGACCTAAGGGTATAGCTGTTGATAACAGAGGCTATATATATGTTGTTGACTCTGGAAATTGTCGTATTCAAAAATTTGATCCAGAAGGTAGATTTAATCTTGCCTTTGGAAAACAAGGTGAATACGAGGGAGATTTTAAAAACCCATCAGATATTGCTGTGCTAAATGAACAGATATTTATAAGTGATACTAATCTCAAAAAGATTGCTGTATATGATCAATATGGTAATTATATTAAAGATTTGCCTATTCCTGAACTTATATTGCCAAGGGGAATTTCTTCATTTAAAAATTTTATTGTAATATCAGATGAAAAAGCAGGTCTTATATTTTATGATCCTGCAACAGAGGAAAAGCATATTTACAAAGAGTGGGATGGCCATTCAATAACTCGTCCCTTTACATTTATTGCTGATCCTGATGGATTTTTTTATGTAGCTGATTATGCCTTTTCAAAAATTTTATGCTTTTCTCCTTCTAAGAGGAGATATTCAAACATTGAGGTGGAAGTCACTTCTGCAGATACATCGGATTTTCCAGTTGTAGCTTTTTATGTAAATATAAGGGGCAGAGATGGTAAGCCTGTTTATGGTCTGAAATCAGAAAATTTTAAGCTCACAGAGGATAATGCTCCTGTCACAAAGGTTTATAGTGATTATCTTAAAAACAGAGTTAAATCTGTTGCCTTTACACTTTTGGTGGATCGGTCTTTAGAGATGCAGCCATACCATGGGGATCTGCCATGGGTTGCAGATTTTATATTGAAGTCCATGAGGACAAATGATAAGATTCAGCTTATAAATTTTAATAATCAGGTATGGGTTGGCAACAACTTTGATTGGAGCAGAAGGAGAACACTCTCATCTATTAGCCAGAGAGATTATGGCAATGGTAAAAAAACAGGCGAGGCCCTTTATCAGGCAATAAGTTCACTTCTTGCACGTAACGATAGAAGAGCTGTTGTGCTTATAACAGATGGGAAAGTTGCAGGTGATTCCTTTGTGCAATACACTCCAGATATAATTATTGATTATGCAAAGGAGCATTACATTCCGATATTTATAGTGTCATTAAAAAATCCTGATCCTATTTTTCAACGAATTGCCACAGAGACAGGGGGTAGCTTATTAAGGCCTTCTGATATTGATGGATTGAAGAATATCTATCCGATTGTAAAGGAAAGTCAGGAATATAGGTATGTTCTGGTTTTTCAGACCTATAAGATGCCATCTTTCAAGGGATGGTGGGTTGATGTAAAATTTGAAGTTGACTATAAAGGACAAAAAGGTGTCCAGTGGGGAGGTTACTTTGTTCCATAGAGATGATAAAATGATAAATGCCAGGCGTAATATGGTGGCTAAACTTGAGGAGAGGGGAATTTCTGGCTCAGTCCTCAATGCCATGATGAATGTGCCAAGACATCTCTTTGTGTCAGAGGCTCTTTGCTATAGAGCTTATGATGATACAGCGCTTCCCATAGGCTTTGGCCAGACAATCTCCACCCCTTCAATAGTTGCATCTATGGTTCAGTCCTTAAGGCTTACGGGAGATGAGTCAGTACTTGATATAGGTTCTGGATCTGGATACCAAAGTGCAGTGCTTGCTGAGCTTGCAGGAACTGTAACTGCAATGGAGAGGATTCCTGAGCTTGCCAGACGTTCTAAAGAGGTTTTGAGATATCTGGGTTATAATATCGATGTTATAAACTCAGAGGATTTTAATGATGTAGAAGGAACATTTGACAGGATTATAGTTGCAGCTGGAGTAAAAATTTTTCCAGAGGAACTTCTCTATAAGTTAAAGGATGGTGGTATACTTGTAATCCCTATTGATTGCGATGATTCTCATCATGAGATCAGACGCATCGTTAAAAAGAAAGGAAACGAGTTTTTTGAGGAGATTATTGGCAGAGCCAGATTTGTCCCTTATATTGTTGGTGGCAGTTTGTAATCTTTTACTTGTTAATCTCACTGATGAGCCAGTTTATGGCTCTTATTCGTTGAGCCTCGCCTCCAGGGCTATTGCCTTCCTCTGGATAAACTTCTATCGTTTTTTCACTTTGTATGAGGTTAAAAAATCCAAGTACACATTCAGCTGGGGCTGTTTCATCCATAAGTCCAGAGATAAAAAGCACTGGTGTATTGAAAAGTGGAACAAAATTTATAATATCAAAATATGTTAGATTTTTTTTAATTTGATGTTTTTTACTTTTTTGGACATTGATTATATCATTAATTTCCTTTGCTGCGTCGCTCTCTGAGATGTTTTGACTCAGGGGAAGATTGCAAAAGGTAGGTGAGTCCAGCACAACTGCTTTTATGCGATCTGAGAAAGCTGCTGCAAAAAATCCTGCTGCAGCTCCAAGGCCTTTTCCATATATTCCGATGGCAGTGCAGTCAAGAAAGTTTAGCAAGCGTAAAAAATCAATTGAGCGCAATGTATCCAGATAAACAGAACGCAAATAGTATGTTTCTCTGTCTATAATGTTTTCCACAATGAAGCCAAGTCCATGCTGTTGCTCCTCCTCGGGTCTGTGTTCAAGTATAGAATGACCTCTTAAGATTAGCACAAGGTGGGCAACCTCATCGTTTAAGTGACGGACAAGCCCCTTTTCTGGATATCTGTTGTAATCGTGAATATGAATTATAGTTTTACTCTTCTCATTTTTTTTTGGAACATATAAAATCCCGGTTAATCTTGTTTTTAAAAATCCATTGTAAGATATATCGTAGGCCTTGAATTTTGCAGTAGATTTTTTATGGCTTTCATGTAATTCAGGATCGATCGGTATTTTTTTTATTTCAGCAATTGATTTTTCCCAGAATTTTTCAAAATCCTCTTCTTTTGTAAACTCAGGGAGATTATAAAAATATCTGTCAAAGGACTTAATAGCCATATTTAAATACCACCGGAGATTTTATATAAATAGTAGTAGTTCAGGGAATATAAAAAGTATATCAAAAAAATAAGAAATGAACTTATAATTAAAAGAGCGAAAAAAAGTGTAATGTAGTGAAATGGCCTTATGGAAAAGTAAGCTATTATGTTGCCAAAAGAAGTATTGTTATTTTTTAATCTTTTAAAGCTTCTGTAAATTTTTATTGCAATAAAAAGAATCAGGAGAAATAAAACTGCAAATTTAAATACACTATTAAAAACATCTACATTATTCATTGAAAAAATTGTCAGTGGATAGATAATCAAATCTGAGATTACAATAGAGACTATTGAAGCAACCACAGTGAGTATAGCAATACCTGCAATCTCTTTAATTTTATCTTTAAGAGTTCTATTTTCATTATTACTATTGCTCTGCACTTTCACTTTTTTCATCATTGACCTCAGATTCTTTTTCAGCACCTTTTTCTATAAGCCCCTTGTCCTCAAGAGCCTTTCGAGCGGCATTGCGCACCTTCGCACTTGGATCATTTTTCATTTTATATTTTAATATGTCAATTGTTCTTTCATCATTGAAATCTTTTATTAAAAGAATTGCCTTATATCTAACATCTGAGTTATCGCTTCTGAGAGAATTCATCAACAGAGAAACAGAGCTTTCATCTCCAAGTTCAACCAGAGCTGTTACAGATTGCATGTAAAGATCGTAATATCGCTTTCTTTTATTAAAACTGTATGAGTCAATTTCTTTGACAACTTCTTTGATTACAGGAATTGCCTCTTTTATTTTAAGCCTTCCCATGCTTTTTACAGCATAGGATCTTATGGACATCTCCTCTTCATCATCTTTATATATCTCTGTGAGCATGTTAAATTGTTCAGCAGAGCCACATTTGCCTATATAAAGTAGAAGTCTTTCTCGTATCATTTTACTGTTTTTTTGGTTTTTTGCCTCTGTTGCTGCAAATTCCAGAATGTCCTTAGCCTCAAGCTCTGTAAGAGCAATAATTATGGCGTCTGTAAAGTTTGAAGACTGAGACAGATCCTGTTTTTTTAATACCTCCACAAGTTTATCTTTTGCTTCCTGAAGTTTTAGTTTCCCTACAGCATAGCATGCAGCTATTTTAACATCACTGGCTTCATCCTCAAGTCCCGCAATAATTGCAGAGGCACCATCAGAAAATTTGTTGTCGCCGATTGCTGTTATGGCACTTTTGCGCATTTCAATGTCAGAGTCAGAGGTGGCTATTGAGGTTATTTTAAGCAAGATTTCTCTTTTATAAGATTCATTTTTTATGTCATTGATCATTCCAATTGCTGCTTTTCGATCCTTTTGAATTCCATAGTCAAGGGTCTGCATAATATTTTTGAATTTTTTTGTCTCCTGAGATTCATCCTTTGGTTTATCTTTTTCGCTTTGTGTTTCTGTTTTATCAGCTCTTTCGATTTGTTTTTTATCATCCTTTTGAGTTTCTGTTGACTTCTCTTTAGCTGGCAATGTCTCTTCTTTTTTGTTTGGAGATTTATTTGCATCCATGGCACTTTTGTTTTCCTGAGAGTTAGCAATTGTCCATAGTAAGATAACAGTAAAAAAAACAGATAGAGAGCGTTTCATAAAGTATAAAACCTTCCTTAAGAATAAAGAATAAGTGGAATTGTTATCATCAAAAAAATTATCGGTAAATCCTGATGCTTTCTTTGATTTAAGTCAATTAGATATTTATATATTTTTCTTCAATAGATTTTATGAGATTAAACATTGTTTCATTTACAGGTGCAGCAAGACCAAGTTTTTTTGCCCTCTTAAGTATAAATCCGTTTATGCTATCTATTTCTGTTTTCCTTTTTTGTAAAACATCCTGAAGCATGGAGCATTTATTTTTTGCTGTTTTCTGGCAAACCTCTTTAACAGTGGCAAGCATTGAGTTGTAGTCCATCTCAATACCGCTTTTAGCAGCAACTGTGCAGGCCTCTTGAACAATGGAATCCTGAATACTTGAGGCAAAGGGAATTTTTATAATCTCTCCGTTGGTTATATTGAGCACAGAGGCAATGGGATTTATCCCTGCATTGATTATAGCCTTTTCCCACACGGCAAGAGATGGGTTTTCAGTTGAATATAACTCAATAGTGGTTTTATTGAGAAAGGATACTACATTGTTTAAGGCAGTAGTGGATGGTGAGCCAATTTTTATATAACCGTAACCACCGGCAATAACGTGTGATGGGCTTTTTTTGGAAGCACCTATTGTTGTAGTCCCATAGACTACTTGATCCTTATCTATAAAGTTACATATAGTTTCAAAATTTCCAATTCCATTTTGCAGGGATATAATTATACTATTATCTTTGAGATAGGGCTTTATGGATTTAATAGCCTCTTCTGTTGAATAACTTTTTACCAGAAGAAAAATCAAATCACAGGAGCTTAAAATTTCTACATTTGAGCTTATAAAAATTTTTATATTTATTTCTTTATTTATATCAGATACAGTGAGGCCCTTTGCCTGTATTTCTTGGACAGTTTCATTATCTTTTTCATAAACTACAAAGTCAAGGTCGCTTTTGTAAAAAATATAAGAAAATATGCAGCCCAGAGAACCTGCACCTACAATTCCAGCTTTCATAAATTCACCTCTTTAGCTAAAATTTCTATTATATCTGGCAGTAAAAAATCAAGGCTAAAAAATAAAAAGTATTAAAGCAAATTAAAATTTAATTTATTTAGATTTTTAGATTTTTTTAAAAATTTCTTGATTTTTTTATATCTTTAATAACTTTTCAAAGTTAGAGAATAAAATTTTCAGCAATTATCATGGATCATTTTTTGGAATTTCCATGTTTTTTATTATTTTATTTTCTGTGTTTTGCTTAAACCTAAAATTACATCGGAATTATAAATTTACTGTTTTAAGGGGTCTTTTATGCAAAAATACAAAAGGGGTCTCCTCTTTGGAGGATTTATTCTTGTTCTTCTTCTCATCTTTGCAGGTATAGTTCTAACTGCAAATGAAAGTAATCCTCGTCCGTGGAAGAAAATCAAAAAGCACAGAACTCATTTCAACCATTCTCCGGTCTTTACGGCTAAGTTTGATAGGCCACAGGATGTAACTCTTGCCTGTTTAAAATGTCATCCAGATGCTGCAAAGGAGATCATGAAAACTCCTCATTGGAAGTGGGAAAGAGAAGGGGTAAAATTCCCTGGCAGAGATGGTGAGTTCTCTGTTGGCAAAAAAAATTTACCCAATAACTTCTGCCTTGGAGTTCAGGGAAATGAGCGAAGTTGTAATAGTTGCCATGCTGGCTATGGATGGAAGGATAAAACCTTTGATTTTTCTAAAGAGGAAAATGTCGATTGCCTAATATGTCACGATTGGTCTGGAACCTATTCCAAAGGCGACTATGGATTGCCACGTCCAGAGGTAGATTTGCTTGCTGTGGCAAAAAGTGTTGGTTATCCCAAAAGGCAAAATTGTGGTATCTGCCATAACTATGGTGGAGGAGGTATGGGAGTTAAACATGGAGATCTTGATGAGAGCCTTATAAATGCCTATGTGGATGTAGATGTCCACATGAGTAAAAATTTTATCTGTATTGATTGCCATGAAACAAAAGAACATAAAATTAGAGGAGTAGCTTATTCTCTTAATGGTGACCACAGAAATGGCATAGGATGTGAAGAGTGTCATGGAGAAATGCCTCATAAAAGTGAAAGGATAAACAAGCATATTGACTCAGTTGCCTGTCAGACATGCCATATACCTTTTTATGCAAAAAGAGCTGGTACAAAAATGTTCTGGGATTGGTCAAAGGCTGGAGATAGCAGTAGAAAAGAGGATCCCCATAAATATCTAAAAATAAAAGGAGAGTTTGTCTATGGAGAAAATATGATCCCTGAATATTACTGGTTTAATCTAACTGTAGATCGATATTTATGGAATGATAAAATTGATCCTGCGCAAATCACTCATATGAACCCACCAAGGGGTGATGTAAAGGATAAAAATGCCAAGATCTGGCCTTTCAAGGTCCACATTGCAATTCAGCCCTATGACAAAAAATATAATTACCTGTTGCAACCTATAACTGCAGGTGAGGGAGGCTATTGGAAGGAGTTTAACTGGGATAAGGCCTTCAGACTTGCAGAGCCTATTACTGGAATTAAATACAGTGGAAGTTATGGATTTGCAAAAACAGATATGCACTGGCCTCTATCTCATATGGTTGCACCAAAGAATGAAGCTTTAAAGTGCAATGACTGTCATGGTGCAAATGGGAGAATGAACTGGAAAGCCCTTGGATATGAAGATGATCCTATTGATATTGGTGGCAGAGAAAAAATCCTTTCATTAGGAGGTGCAAAATGAAAAAGAAGACAATATATTTTATAGTCCTTGCGATGTTGACCTCTACTTATATTTTTTCAGAGACTTCAAAAAAATCCTCTGAAAAACAAGTCTCTGCAACAGAGAAAAAGCCTTGCATTGAATGTTATAATATGCACCCAGAGATTACCCCACTGGATGAGAATGGACTTAAGACTTCTGTTGTAGAAAAAATTTCTTCTGCTAAAACCTGTGGGAAATGTCATAACGCAGATTATATCAATAACCACAATATACATTTTGGCGATAAGGTAAAGGCTGATTGCATTACCTGCCATGTTTGTGGAAGTGAAATAAAAAAAGATAAGGCCTTTAACTCCTCTGGGAATTTAGATAAAAGCATTGTTCGCATAATTGTGCCACGAAATGAAAATTGTGCCTATTGTCATGGAATAGTGATAGGGAAAAATACTAAAACATCTATCCCCTCTGATTTTAAAAATTTCAGCTTTGACCTGAGTGGTAAAAATTATACTCTAACCGAAAGAACAGGGGAGATTATATCTGGTGAAAATATTTCCGATTCGTTGCTCAATTTAAAGGATAAGAAAAGCCTTTCATATCCCTTTGATGTTCATAGCCACAGAGAGGTTTACTGTATCTCCTGTCACTTTACTGCCAATGATCCAAAGAGGACACAAACAAAAAAATCTGACATATTAGCAAATTCCAATGACCCAAGGAAAATTTTTGATTTGTGCAAGTATCTCTATATGCCTGATCATAATCTCATGACCGCTGATTGCAAGTCCTGCCATGAGCCTGAAAAATTTCATAGCTTTTTACCATACAAAAGAAGGCATTTTGAAGTCCTTGCATGTCAATCATGTCATGTTCCTAAGGTCTATGGTCCAGTTCTTATGTCTGTGGATGAGACTGTTGTCAAGATTGGCAATGAAAAAAAGGTTCAATATCGAAATGTTGATTCTTCTTCTCCTAATTTGAATACTGCTTTTAATGAAGGATTTGAGCCATTTTTGACATCCTATTTGCAAAAAAAATCAAAACACATAGCACCTGCAAACTTTGTTACTTATTTTAGATGGAAAGATGCAGATGGTAAATCTGTCTCTCCTGATATTTTGAAAAAGGTATTTTTTAAAGATAAGGCCTATGATCCAGAAATAGTTACACTCCTTGATCAAAATGGAGATGGCAAATTAGATGATATGGAACTTACTTTAAATAATAAAAATAAGGTTGATGCAATAAAGGCACGTCTTGTTTCAATGGGAATAAAAGATCCTGAGATAGTATCTGAAATTGTTCCCTATGAAGTAAAACACAATATTGCAGAGAAAAATTTTGCCCTGAAGGATTGTGCAGCCTGTCATAACAGCGAATCAAGATTTTCAGAGGCTATAACTCTTACATCTGGAATAACTCCAGACAAGCTAAGTAGCCAATCTATTGTCAACACTTCTGATAAGAGTTACTCGCTGAATGGAGAGATTAAAGCTGGCAATAATCTTCTTTACGTTAAAAAGTCAAATGAGGTTAAGGGGCATTATATCTTTGGATATAGCAGAGTTAAATGGCTCAATGCACTGGGTTTTATAATATTCCTCATGGCTATTGCAGGAGTTGTAATTCATGGATTTATGAGGTATATATCTGCAAAATTTTTTGCAGAGCATCCCAGAACTAAAAAGATCTATATGTATGGACTATATGAGAGAATATGGCACTGGACAATGGCTGTTTCAGTTGTCTTTTTAATACTTACAGGCCTTGAGATCCATTTCAATGGCAGCTTTAATATCTTTGGATTTGATACAAGTATTGATATTCATAATGCCTTCGCATTGATTATAACAGTTAATGCCTTTCTCTCTCTCTTTTATTATATAGCCACAGGGGAGATTGCTAAGTTTTTTAAGATTGGCAAAGGTTTTGGTAAAGAGACAACTGCACAAGTTTTTTACTACCTCTATGGTATTTTCAAAGGGAGCCCTCATCCTGTAGAAAAAACCCCTGAGAGGAAGTTTAATCCATTGCAGCAAATAACCTATGTGATGTTGCTCAATGTATTGTTCCCTGTGCAAATTATCACTGGTATCATGATGTGGCTGGTTTCTATTTCAGAGAGCTTTGCAAATTCTATTGATGGGCTTGTATATATTGCACCAATTCATAACTTTTCAGCATGGCTCTTTATTACTTTTCTTGTTGTTCATCTCTATCTAATCACTACAGGTCACAGCCCATTGTCTTCTCTAAAAGGCATGGTCACAGGATTTGAAGAGGTGGAAGAATCAAGAATTGATGGCAATGTTATTAAAGAAGAATTATCGAAATTGAGAATAAAAGATGTAGTTGCTAACTTCAGGGAAATTCTCAATAAAAGAAAGGAGGGACGTTCATGAAATCAACAATTAAAGAGAGACCTTATATAAATCCATATCTTGGTGGTATATTGCTTGGCATTGTTTTATTTTTGTCATATTACCTTACTCAAAATGGCCTTGGTGCATCTGCTGCGATAAGTAGATTACAGATTTTTATACTGGATCTAATTGCGCCTTCTCATGTTGATAGAGTGGCTTATTTTGCAGAAAAGGCCGGTGGCAATTTGAATCCTCTTGATTCAGGTGCTATGTTTATGTTTCTTGGAACCTTTCTTGGTGGAACAATCTCTGGTTTTTTAAATGGAAGGTTTAAGGTTGAAACACGAAAGGGGCCTCAGATTACAGACAGGCAGAGATGGCTTTTTGCTTTTATAGGCGGAGCTATTATGGGCTACGGCGCAAGGCTTGCCAGAGGTTGCACCTCAGGACAGGCATTATCAGGAGGCGCTGTTCTTGCCACAGGGAGCTGGATTTTTATGTTCTGCATCTTTATTGGCGGCTATGCTCTTGCATGGTTTGTTAGACGTCTGTGGATATAGGAGGATCTTATGGCTCCATATGATGTTGTTGTTATTTTTGGAAAAGTTGTTGGCTATTTAATTTATCTACTTATTGGGGTTGGATTTGGAGCTGTTCTTGAGCTGTCAGGTTTTGGGGATTCAAGAAAGCTCTCTGCCCAGTTTTATCTTACAGAAATGCGTGTTCTTAAAGTAATGTTCACTGCAATTGTGGTTGCAATGCTTTTGATTTTTCTCTTCAATTCCTTCGGGCTTTTGAATTTTGAGAATATATGGGTTAACCCTACCTTTTTGTGGTCGCAGATTATTGGTGGGCTCATTATGGGTGTGGGCTTTATCATAGGAGGTTTTTGCCCAGGAACTTCCCTTGTGGCAGCTTCAACTTTAAAGCTTGATGGGGTCTTCTTTGTTCTTGGAGCTCTCTTTGGTGTATTTTTACTTGGTGAGTCCATTTCTATCCCAATTCTTGATGAGCTTTATTATGCAGGGGATATGGGCAGATTTATGTTAAGCGATCTCTTTGGCTTGCCTGTGGGAGTTGTTGTCTTCCTTGTTATTTTGCTTGCTCTTACATTTTTTTATGGAGCAGAGATTCTGGAGAGAATTTTTGGTGGCAAGATGAAGTTCAAGGATATAGATCTTGCTCCTCACAGATTACTTAATCCTATCTTCATGGGAGTCTTGATTTTAATAGCAGCAATAATTATGATCAAGGGAGAGCCTTCTCTGGAAAAGAAATGGCAGATGCTTCCGGAAATAGAAAGAGTGAAGCTGGAAAAGAAAGAGGTTTTTATCCATCCTGCCGAGCTTCTTGAACTGATGAATGACTTTCAACTGAAGGTGCACACTCTTGATTTACGATCCGAGAGTGATTATAATATATTCCACATATATAGGGCTCAAAATATATCTAAAGAGAAAATTATGTCCTATGAATTTGTAAAAGATGCACTTACAGAGCCTTCTAATTCAATATTTGTTCTTGTGTCAAATAATGGAGATGATCTTGCTGATGTTTACAAATATCTTAAAATTAAAGGGGTAGCTAATCTCTATGTTTTAGATGGAGGAGTTAACAACTGGCTTAGAATTTTTTCACCAGATTCGTCAGTTGCTGTTGCAAAGAGTGATTCCACTGAAGGCATGAATTTTATTTTCAATGCCGCTTATGGTTCTTCTCTTTATATTTCAAATCCATGGGATGGTTATTCAAAATTTGAAGCTGGAAAGGATTACATTAAGAAAGTTAAAATTCAGAAAAAGGCTGCTAAATCAGGCGGTTGCGGATAATCTTTTTAGATAAGGAGGTCAATTTATGTTTAAAAAATTTTTACTATTTACTTTTATCTTTCTTCTTTTTGCTGAGCTAAACTCTCTTCGGGCAAATCAGCAAATCTATGAGTCAAAATGCGGCAAATGCCATTCTCTGCGCAATCCCAATAACTATACAAAAAAGGATTGGAAATACAATGTGGAGAGAATGGCAAAAAGAGCAGGACTCACTGAGGAAGAAATTAAGAGCATAATAGCCCTTAATACAAAATAAAAAATTTAATTTAACTATTTGTTTCTTAAAATTTTTTCTTATAAAAAATGCTTTATACCTCGCAGAGGACAGCGAGGTATAAATTTATTTCTCTAATCTTACAAATATATTTGAAATAAGACTTGCTGCAAAGATTGTAAATAAAACAAGGGGGAAAACATAGATCTGATAATTGTTTAAAGACAAAAATTTTAATGCAAGAGTGCTTGCGCTGCCAACAAGGATTGCATAGAGTGCTCCTGTTTTATTTATGTATAATCTCTCCTTAAAAAATCCAAAGACAACTGGAATCACAATTGATGTTGTATAGATGGTGAGTGCAAATAATATTGATTTAATTACACCTCCTGAATATATGGAGATTATGATTGATAAAAGACCAGTACTTAGAATAAAAATTCTGGTCATAAAGATTCTTCCTTTGCTATTGAGCTTTCCTTTGAAGATATAGGGCTGTGCAATATCTTCACTTAATATGATGCTACATGTCATAAGGCAGGTATTTGCCGATGAAAGAAAAGCCGCAATGAGTGATACAACTACAAGACCCTTAATCCACTGAGGGAGATAATTGACAATGAGAGCAGGAAAGATAGCCTCTGGCTCGATATTTGGAAATTTGTATTTCCCATAAATTCCAATGGAAACTATCATGAATGCAAGAATTGCAATGGAAATAGCAGCAATGATAAGAGAATTTTTTGCAGTCTTTGTATTTTTTGAGGAGAGAATTCTTGAATAAATATCAGGTCCTGCAAGAAATGATGTGCCAACAAACAGAAAAAATTCAAAAATTCCTCTGTAGCTTAATTTTTCATTTGACGGAAACTGTAGCATAAACTCAGGTAATGAGAGATTATCCCAAAATCCATTTTCAACGTATAAAATTGAAAATAATAAAATAATTCCTGCAAAGATTAAGATTCCCTGAAAGAGATCTGTTCGCAAAACAGCCCTCTGGCCTCCAACCATTGTGTATATAATGAATCCTGCACCAGCAATAAAGACAGAAGTGTTGTAATGCCCAGGCCAGATTATGCTCATAAATTTACCAGCTGCTGATATCTGAGCACTTATAACTCCAAGCCATGCAATGGAGATAACCAGGGCAGAGATTGTGGAGATAGCCTTGCTTTTATATTGCACCATAAGTATTTCTGGCATTGTATATACATTAGTATCTCTTACCTTTTTTGAAAGAAATAGAGCAAGAATTACAAGGCAGATACTTCCACTTAAAAGCCACCATATAGCAGGAAATCCCTTTGAATAAGCAAGACCGGCCAGTCCAACAGTGGCAGAGCCTCCAACAATTGTAGCAATCAGAGAGGCTGATATAAGTAAAGTGTTTCCCTTTCTTCCTGTGACATAAAAATCAGAAATGTCCTTTGACTTTACTTTGACTATTCCAGAGATAATTATTAAGAGTAAAAAAATTATTGTAACTATAAGTGATATATTCATGCTTACCTCTCTTATATATAGTTTATATCGCCAGAGCTTATTTCTTTTATTCCAGCGTCTGTATCAAGGAGCAGATTCCCATCAACTGTGATATCCTTCACAGTGCCAACAAAACTTTCTTTGAGTTGCTGCACCTTGATTTTTTTGCCTACTATCTGTGCTTTTGCGGACCACTGTGCTAAAATATCCTCAAAGTTTCCAGATGTTAGCATCTTGTAATATTTTTCAAAATTTTCAAGGAGGGCTTTGATAACTTCAACACGGCCTGTTGTTTGATTTTTTATAATCTCAAAGCTTGTTGCAGTATTTTGAAGTTCCTCAGGGAATTCATTTAGTTTTTGATTTATATTTATACCAATCCCTGTAATTATAAAATCAACGGAATCGCTATCGCCTTTAATTTCATTTAATATGCCACAGATTTTTTTGCCATTGACCAATATGTCATTTGGCCATTTGATTTCTACATTTGAGATATTGAATTTTTCAATTGTGTGAAACACTGCTATAGCAGATGTTAGCGTGAGCTTAGGAGCGTCCATTGGTGAGATAAAAGGTCTGCTTATAATGGAAATGTAGATATTTTTTCCATAAGGGGAGGACCATCGCCTGCCGAGTCTTCCTTTTCCAGATGTCTGCTGTTGAGCCAGAATTATTGTTCCTTCGGGATAACCTTCAGTTGCCAGTTGAAAGGCTTTTATATTTGTGGAGTCTATTGTATCAAAGACAAGAATTTCCCTCTGTCCAAAAATCTCACTCCGTAGTCCATGCTTTATATTGAACTCATCAAGTATATCATTGTCTATTGTGAGTTTATGGCCTCTCTTTGTGCAGGAGTCAATGGAATAGCCCATTTCTCTTAATAGGTTAATATTTTTCCATACAGCACTTCTGGTGATGGATAAGCTGTGACTTATTTCTTCCCCTGATATCCATTGCTCTGGAGAGTTATATAATATTTTTAAAATCTTGCTTCTGCTGTTTTCCATGGTAATTCTCTTAAAGCTTTTTGCATTTTTAAAGAATTACCGTGGAATATGGTTTATTTGTCAACTTTTAAAGTTAAAAAAGTTTACAAATATTTTTGAGCTTTTCCTGTCCCTTACCCCTTAACTATCTCTACCTCAAAACCTACTATATTTCTTTCAGCCTTGCTGAATTCTATTCCTACAAGATATATATCTTTGTATTGATTAATATATTTTTCAAAGTATCTCTTCTCTTTTATCTGTTGCAAGGCTTTGCCTTCCACCTTTTCCTCTACTACCTTGAATTCTATCATATAAGCTCTTTCTTCTATGAAAACTGTTAAATCTATCCTTCCTTTGTTGGTTATATCTTCTGCTTTTACTTCTAATCCACTGCCATTGAATAGGGCGTATACTACTGAAGCATAAAATCCTTCATAGCTTTCTAAATCGTTTTTCCTATACCAATCCAATGGAATACTTGCAAAAAAGCTATATAATACTTCTTTTAATTTTTCTATGTCGTTTTCTTCTATTAGGTCGTATATGCGACTTTCTGTTTTTTCTTTTGTTACAGGACTTGGCGTTAAATAATCTAAAAAAGCATCATTAAAGCTTATCTTTACTTCTATGTTTGGATATGTAAGTATGTATTTTAGTTTTGTACCTTTTCTTATTTGGCCTTTTATTGTCAAATAACCTGCCTGGAATAATAGGTTTTCTGGATAGATGTTATCTATATCAAGATTTGATACTATCTCTTCTCCTACTTCCAAGTTCTCTAATTCTGGCAAATAGTATTTATTCCTCTGAAATAGCTTTATTAAAAATGTAGGTGTCCCTGTCTCAAACCAGAAAGACCTAAAACGCTTCTCTGAAAAAAGCAGTAATATGTCAAAGGGATTATAAACACTC
>Ga0255341_1000693_pt1 | contig 53412 bp, 46 predicted proteins | sample wastewater_treat_8_FD_192418 | JGI IMG/M metagenome (GOLD analysis project Ga0255341, IMG submission 192418) | Wastewater microbial communities from Lulu Island WWTP, Vancouver, Canada - plant12 | ecosystem: Engineered > WWTP > Wastewater > Unclassified | place: Canada: Vancouver, British... | reverse complement strand
GCGAAAGCTATAAAAAAATATCTATATTTAAATATTCTAAGCTATTAAACTATATAAAACTTCGTTTTAGTGCAGTGATAGAGTTACTATTCTTTTACATATTTGTAGGAATATCTAAAAAAACGCCAGTTATATGCAAATCTTTTTCAATTTTTTCTAAGAGTTTTTTGAGTCCGAAGGTTTCGGTGTGGTAGTGCCCACCAGCTATAACTGAGATATTGTTTTCTTTAACAAAGTGGTAAAGGTCGTGAGAAATTTCCCCGGTAATGTACAGGTCTAGGTTTTGCTCGACTGCCTGTCGCACATCTCCGCCTGCGCCTCCGCTGATAACGCCCACGCTGGAAATGTTTGTTTTTCCAAAGGGCATTGTCTGTAGTGCTTTTCCGCTTTCTTTAAATAATAATGCTGAAACTTCATCGATATTTTTTGCTTTGGTAAAAGATCCCTTAAAACCAATATCCATACTTCGCCAAGAACCAAAACCTTCGATATTGCTTAAACCAAGGTGTTTTACAATACTAGCGTTATGACCAACCTCTGGGTGTGCATCGAGTGGTATATGTACCGCATAGAGCGCTAGGTCATTTTGTATGAGACTGGCAATGCGATTATAATGCAAACCCTTAAGCACTTCTTCCTTCCCCCAAAAAAGCCCATGATGCACAAAAAGTATATCGGCATCTATTTCGATTGCTTTTTCAATACTTGCTTGGCAGGCATCAACCGCATAAGCGATTTTTTGAATAGTTTTTTCTTTTGGCTTGTTATTTTGTACTTGTATTCCATTTTGTGAGGGATCCTGTGGATATGCCTTCAACTGTAAATACTCTTCGATATAATCATTAAATTCAAAGAGAGTCATTTTTGTTTTCCTCCTGGAGTCGTTTTTGAGAGATTGCAGAAAAAAAAGCATCGGCCTCTTTTGCAAAGTCTCGGGATGAGAGAGTCTTTTGTATATTTAAAATTTTTGCATCAAGAGGCTTTGTTGTCAAAAAGCTAGAAAGCCCCTCTTCTCTTCTTTGTTCAAATAAGGACTTCGCACCGCTCGTATATATACCTTGAATAATCGAAGGAAAATTTTTCTGCAAAATAAGGGCAGCTTCATAGCTCAATCCATCAGCAATAATAAAAAAAGGTTCTGGTTTTTCGCTGTATATGAGGCTCATCGCTGAGAGCATTTCTTTTCGTTTTTGCTCGATCAAGTTCTGTTTTTCTTGCTCATATATTTCAGGCTTAAATGCTAAGTAGAGTTTTTCATGAAAGTTTTTTATGTTTTTCCCTTGTCTAAATACAGAAAACCCTTCTGTATCTCGGCTAAAAAAATCAAATAAAACGACCTTATAGCCTTTGTTTGCTATGTTTATCGCAGTTTTGTATGTGTCTTCTATATCGTAGCAAAAATCTGGTATACAAACCACTATTTGTAAGTCTTTGTCATTTGTAAAAGTATTTTCTGCTGGAAGAACTTCGATTTTTTCTGCTGTAAAGGCATCGAAAAGTCCTCTTCGCTCAAAAAAACCAGATCTATGCGAGCCGTAGTACAAGGTTTTGTTTGTAACAAGATCAGATATTTTGTTTGGTAAAGGTCGATAAATACTTAACAATAAAAATAGGGATAGTGAAAGTATCAATAAAAATGCTGATACTATTTTAAAAGGTAGGGAGAAAAAATCTTTTTGCATGCCTCCTATAAAAGAAAGAGTTCTTGGGAGGTTCAGGAAAAAAATCAAAAGGCCTAATAAAAACAAAAGTATCAAGCTTATTTGCAGTGAAAATGCAAAAAAAGATAAAACTATAATTACAAGAGAAATGAGAGGCACAATCGAAAGAACATCTTTGTGGTAATATGTTTGGATAAAATGCTTTGAAAAAGGCCGATAAAGCGTAATATATTGTAGAAAGAGTATAAGGATTTGAGCGAAAAAAATGTCTGTCATATGGCTTATAATACCCTAAAAGCTATCACAGAGCAAGAATTTTTATAAAAAACGAACTTCTTTTTTTTTATCTTCTATGATATACTTTATTAATAAAATTTTGCAAGAAGGTTGTTTATTTATGTCGGAGTACAAAATGAGCCAAATAAATGTTTCGAAAATAAAAAAAGCAGTTGAAGCAGAGATACCAATTCTTATCACTACGTATACGCTTCCACATGATATGGAATTATATATCAGGGAAGTGATTACTTTTTATTTGAAGGAACTGCACCAAGAGCACATGATAGAATATATTGTGTATTGTGTGAACGAATTGGTAACAAATGCAAAAAAGGCAAATACAAAACGTGTTTATTTTCAAGAAAAAGGTTTAGATTTATTTAACGAAGAAGAATATAACGAGGGAATGAAAAAATTCAAAGAAGATACTCTTGGAAATATAACACATTATTTAAAATTGCAAAAAGATGCTGGCTTGTATATAAAGCTTATTTTGCATAAAAAAGGCAATACAATAAGAATTGAAATTCGGAATAATTCTCCTCTCACTGTTTTTGAATATAAGAGAATGCATGACAAAATAGCTCGTTCGCATGAATTTGGCTCTGTAGAGGAAGCTTTTGTGCATTTTATTGACGAAACAGAAGGAGCTGGGCTTGGTTTAATTATACTGACCCTTATGCTTAAAAAAGTTGGCTTGTCGGAGGAAAACTTTCAAATCGCGAGCGAGGGAGAGGAAACTATCACACGAATAGACCTGCCCTTGAATAAAGAGTCAGAGGCGCAACTTGATGCTGCATCTGAAGAAATAGCGAAAAGCATAGATGCCCTTCCCTTTTTTCCTGAAAATATTGCTTCTATACATGCCTTAATGTCAGATCCAGAAGTAGAGTTTTCTGAAATAGCACGTCTAATAGGTAACGATATTTCTTTAACAGCTGACTTACTAAAACTTGTAAATTCATCTGTTTTTGCTTTGTCGCAACCCTGCAATAGTATTGTTAGAGCGGTGCAGATGGTTGGCATCAAGGGTATAAAAAACTTGTTGTACTCTGTGGAGTCTTTAAAAATTCTTGGTGAAGAAACGCCAGGAAAAAAAATGTTATGGTCACATTCACAAAAGGTTGCTTTTTATTCATATAATATAGCGAGAAATTTTTTTGCAACAAAAAAAGAGATCGTAGAAAATGCCTATGTTTGTGGGCTTTTACACGATATGGGAAAGGTTGTTTTTGAAACAACACATCCAGAAGTGATGAAAAAATTTAAAGATATTATGGCGTATAAAAACATTGCTTTAAATACACTTGAGCGATTGATCGCTGGTATAAATCATGCAGAAGTCGGGGCGCGCATAGGAGAAAAATGGAATTTCCCAGAAATGATAACACAAGCAATTCGCTATCATCATAATCCCCTTGTTGCACCAGAACCTGTTATGCCTTTGGTTCTTGTTGTATACCTTGCAAATATGTTAACGCATTATGAAGAATCTGCGGTTGATTTTTATCAGTTTGATACTGAGGCACTTAAAAAATGCAATATTAGCTCAAAAGAACAACTGGATTCTATAGCGAGTCAATTAAGTGCAGCATTTGCAAAAGCACAAAAATAGATTATATGCGATTTACTACATCTATTGATTTAAATGCATAGTCCATGCATACATGAGGATGCCAAAGGCGACTCCGACATTTAACGAAGCCTTTATTCCTGTCATAGGGATGCTTACTCGCCCGTATTGTGCATAACTGAGGGCTTCAGGGCTTACGCCGAGTTCTTCTGAACCTATAATGACAATTCCCTCTTTAGGAAAAATAAAATCTTCTATATCTGTTCCACCTGTTTCTAAGACAAAACAAGGGAGGTCTTTGGGTAGATTTTCCAAGGGAGAGCGTTCCCAAGGGATACTTTCAACGCAGCCCATTGCAGAGCGTTGGCATCGCGGGTGAAGTGGGTCGGTGCAAAAAGGTGAAATAAATACTTTCTCGGCGCCCATTGCTTCTGCGGTTCGAAAAATTGAGCCGAGGTTAAAAGGCGATCGAATATCTTCTGCGTAGACGTAGAGACCAGGATGAAAAAAACGTTTTTCTACAAATCCTTTTTTTGGTTTTCGGTGTGGAGCTATGACAAGGTCCCATTCAGCAGGAAAGGTCCCGATAATGTTCAGTAAATGGTTTTTTGCTGTATTACAGGCTCGCCTTTCGTCAAAGGGTTTTTGTTTGAGTAAGTCTTCTAGTTCGCTTTTTGCTTCATGAGGAAGTTGTGGATCGTTTATGACAATTGCGAGTAGTTGTTTTGTGTAGTCTTCCCGTGAAAGCGCAGAGAAGGTATACTCGTGTCCTTTTTCAGCGATTCCTGCAATGTCTCTTTCGAGGCTGCCAAAACAAAGGGCGAGTTTCCGTCGCCTTTGTCCGCCCTTGAGTTGGTGAAGCTTATGTGGTTCTATCATGTTTTACCTAGAATTAATATGCTTGTTTTATCAATTCAAAAAGATCGTCGCTCGTCATGGAGCGCGAGAGTCCATTCATTATTTCTAAAGCACCTGCATCTTCTGCACAGAGTGCGAGTTGTTCTATAGAAACAGAAAGCTCTTTCAGTCGTGCGGGTAGGTTTGCTAGAGCAATTTTAGTTCGAATTTCTTCTAAAAGCGCATCGATATTTGTTTGTATATCACTTGGGTTGTTGGATAAGCCCATTATAAATGCTATTTGAGCTAGCTTGTCGCCCTTGTACTTGCTTGCTTCTTCGATTATGTAGGGAAGTAATATCGTTGTTGTAAGAGATGCGTCTATTTTATATCGTGATTCAATAGCAAGCGAAACGAGAGAAGCTTGTCCGAGAGAGCTTAGAGCAGAGCCAAAGGAGGTCATGCAGCCACCTTGTGCAAAGGAAACTTCCTGCGAAGTTGCCGTGTCGACTGTTGAAGTTGTATCTAAGCCCTTCCATGTGAGCTCTATCGCTTTTTCTAAAATAGTATCAGAGAAAAAATTTGATTTCTGTGAAATATATGCTTCAATCGCAATGCAAAGAGTTCGCAATCCAATAGAAGTGCGCTTATTTTGTGAATGATTAAGAATAAGGTTCGGATCGAAAAGAGCAAGTTTACAAAGCCCGTTTTGAAGTTTCAGGAGTTTTACTTTGTTGCTACGAGAATCTGTTATGGGACTATATGTTGTAAATAAAAAAGAGTCACGCATGGATGTTGGTATAGCTATAAAGGGGAGAGCAGCTGTCGTAGGTGCTGCGCCGTCTATGTAGTCAAAAATACTGTGCATTTCATTATAGAGGGAAGCCGTTGCTCGAGCTACATTACCTGCCCTTGTTCCACCTGCACAAATAATGCCATGGACATGGGCTTCGCGTGCAAGTTTCAAGGCTCTTTCTACAGTAGTAGTGTCTGAAGAGTCAGAAATGTCATCGAAGGTAAAATACTCAATACTTCTATCTTTTAAAGATGCTTCAATTTTTGTGTTGATATCGAAGTCTTTAAGTGCTGGATCAAGGATGAGCATGTACCGGGTTCCCCAGTCTTTTGCAAATTGCCCAAGTCGGGCGATTGTGTAGGAGCCGAGCGTAATATTTGGTGAAATTTTAAAAATAAAATCAGCCAATGGTATTTCCTTTATAAAAATAAGCAAAAAAAAAGCGGAATGTGTATTCCGCCTTTTTTTGTGGCACATACTAGAAGCCGAAGCTTTCCATTATTTTATCTGCAGTAGATTCAATTAGGATCTCATTAATATATGATGAATCTTTTATTTTTTCTTTAACATCTGCAACAAGGTCTGCTCGAATATCTGGTGTTGCCTTTGCTATTTCATTTAAGTAGTAGGCATCTGCCATTGCTTTTGCTTCTTGAGAAACACTAACAGTATCGCCCACTTGTTTTGGAGCTTGTTGTACTGGTTTTTGAGGTTTTTGTACATTTTTTAGAGGTTCTAAGCCCCCAAGTCTGTCAATAATCATTTTTTAACCTGCCTTACCCTTATTATCGGTAGATGTATCTAATTGTTGAGCATTTTTATTTTCAAAAACAAAAACTGCAAATTCTCCCAAAATTTTTGTTCGGCCTGCAAAATCTGCGTGTACTTCCCCTGCAGAACCTTCAATAAATTCTTCGTGTAATTTTGTCATTTCGCGCCCAACGATTACACGTCGCCCAACTTCAATATCGGCAATGTCTGCCAAAAGTTTAACGATTCTAAAGGGAGATTCGTATAAAATAAACGAATCTCCACTTGCCAAAAGCTCTCGGACCCGTGTTTTACGTCTTCCAGCCTTTGGTGATAAAAAGCCCTCAAAAACAAGCGTTTTTCCCTTGCCTCCGGCGACACTGAGCAAGCAAGCGAGTGCAGAAGGTCCTGGAATGGGTACGACTTGAAAGCCTGCTTCCCGTACGATTTTTACAAGAACAGCTCCAGGATCGCTTAAGGCGGGAGTTCCTGCATCGCTTGCAAAGGCTATAGATTTCCCTTCCTTGAGCAAATCGACAATATCTTTTGCTTTTTGCTCTTCATTTTGTGCACGGCATGAAATGAGAGGTTTACGTATGCCAAAATGTGTTAAAAGCTGCAAGGTATGTCTCGTGTCTTCACAAGCGATGAAATCTACTGTTTTGAAAGTTTCTAAGGCCCTTAGGCTAATATCTTGTAGATTACCGATTGGTGTTCCCACGATGTATAATTTTGACATGTTTAAAGTATAATCGCTTTTTTTTATATCTGCAAGTAGTAAATTTTAAATTGAAGGTGTATAATGTGAGAATGTTTAATAATGATCTTGCGTTTTTTTTGATGCTCCTTGTTTCTCTCGTTTTATTGTTGTTTTTAATACAGAAACTTATGTATAAGGGCGTAGCAAAAAAAGTAAAGAAAAAAATAGAAGCACGAGAAAAAGAAGTCTTGAGTAAATGCCCCGTGTGTAGAACACATTTACTTAAAACCGAGCAAATTATTTCGCGTGTGTATAATACTGAAAGTAAGACAGATCAAAAATGTTCTATAGTGGGTTGTCCTCATTGTTTTCCACATGTAAGAGATGGTGTTGTTCGAAAATGTCCCGTCTGTCATAAGAAGGTGCCACAAGAGGGCTATTTAATTGCACATTTATTTACCCGTGTGAATCAAAAAAATCATGTACATATTGTAGGTTGTACAGAATGTCATAAAAAAAAATTTAAATAGTAAAGTAATTTTTTCAATCTCCGATATCTTTAAATGTTGGTGAATACCAAAAACATTTTAAGTTATTTTGCGGTAAAGAGTTTGCTGCAAACAAATTTGTCAAGGAGATATAGTATGATTATTAATCACAACATGAGTGCTTTGTACTCAAACAGAACCTTGGGAGTGACAAACCGTGAGTCAGCAAAAAGCATGGAAAAACTCTCTTCAGGTGAAAGAATTAATCGCGCAGGCGATGATGCTTCTGGATTAGCAGTATCAGAAAAAATGCGAAGTCAAATTCGAGGTTTAAATCAAGCTTCCACAAATGCATCAAATGCAATTAGTTTCATCCAAGCTACAGAAGGATATTTGCAAAACACAACTGATATTGTGCAACGATTGCGAGAGCTCGCTGTACAGTCTGCAAACGGTATTTATTCTTCAGAAGATCGCATGCAAATTCAAGTGGAAGTATCACAATTGGTAGCGGAAGTAGACCGTATTGCAAACAATGCGCAGTTTAACGAAATGAACATGCTGACAGGGCGATTTGCTAAAGAAACTGGTGAAAATACAGTCACAGCTTCTATGTGGTTCCACGTTGGTGCCAATATGGATCAAAGAATTGAAGCATATATTGGAACTATGACCTCCATGGCTTTAAACTTGAAAAATGTTGGAGACGAATCTATTCTTTCTTTAAGTGATCCTGATGAAGCAAATCGTGCGATAGGTACGCTTGACGAAGCATTAAAGAAAATCAATAAGCAAAGAGCAGACCTTGGCGCCTACCAAAATCGACTTGAATATACGATTAAAGGTTTAGATATTGCTTCTGAAAACTTACAAGCAGCTGAATCTAAGATTCGAGATACTGATATGGCAAGTGAAATTGTTGAACTTACCAAAAATCAAGTCCTCACACAATCTGGTACAGCTATGCTTGCTCAAGCAAATCAAAGCACACAATCTGTGCTTAGCTTGCTACAATAAGAGGCTTATCAGCATAGAGAAAAACCACCTCGAGCAGAGGTGGTTTTTTTATTTTAAACTAAGAGAGCTTGAACAGAGAGCCTTTCTCAGCTTAAAGAGAGGTTCGTCCTTTAAAACTGCGTGCAAGGGTGAGTTTATCTGCATATTCTAAATCCCCTCCTACGGGAAGACCAGAAGCGAGGCGGGAAACACTTACGGGAAAAGGTTTTAGTATTTGTTGGATATATAGCGCGGTTGTATCTCCCTCAACGGTGGGATTTGTTGCAATAATAACTTCGGTAATTTTATTTTCTTTAATGCGATTGATAAGTGGTATGATGCGAAGTTGGTCGGGACCGATGCCGTCAAGGGGGGAGATAAGTCCTCCTAAAACGTGAAAAAGTCCGTTGAATTCATGGGATGCTTCAATCGTTTGTACATCTCGTGGGTCTTCAACAAGGCAAAGAAGTGCTTGGTCGCGCATTGTATCGGTGCAAATGGAACAGGGGTCTTGCTCCGTGTAAGAGCCACAGATTGAGCATATTTTGATGCGCTCATGTAAACTCAGGAGCTGATGTGCAAAAAGCGTCAAAAAAGATTGGTCCATTTTCAGGAGGCTATGGGAAATACGTGAGGCGGTTTTCTTTCCAATGCCAGGAAGGCGAGAAAAACTTTGTGTCAATTCATCAAGTGCGTTCATTAAAAATTAAATCCAGGGATATTCATTCCTCCGGTTAAAGAAGAAACCTTATCTTTTAAACTCTCTTGTATCTTTGATGCAGCTTGGTTGTATGCCGCAACAATGAGATCTTGTAGCATTTGTGTTTCTTTTGGGTCAACAGTAAGGGGGTCTATTTCTACCTTGAGCATTTCAAATTTTCCATTGATGGTAACCTTTACCATAGCTCCGCCAGCAGAGCCCGTTTCGACAATAGAGTCGAGCTCTTCTTGTGTTTTTTCAAGCTGTTGTTTTATGGCGCCTGCATTTTTTAATATTTCAAAAGGATTCATCATCATCTCCATTTTCATTATTTGTAGTATTTTCCAAGATAGCGGTTTCTGTTTTGCTTATAACTTTTCCTTTAAACATATTGCAAACCGCTTCTACAGATTCGGGATGCTTTTCGTCGTTTGCTTGTTCTGTAATTTTTTCTACAAGCTGCACAAGGATTTTGGTGTTTTCTTGCCAAAAATCCTGTATAATTTTTGTTATAATCGGGCGATTTTTTTCTATAGTTGTTTTTGCATAGCTGTTTTCTACTTCAAAAAGAATAACACCCTCTTCGTTTTTCCAATCAGCTTGTATAATACAGGGCGCTAAAAAAGAATGATTAATGCGTAGTTCATTTAAAACGAGTTCTTTCAATTCAGCAAAGTTTGCTGCTTTTTTTGGAGGTTCTTTTTCTGCAAGACTCTGTTCTATAGAATTCATAGGAGCTTCTTTTTCTAAGTTCTTTGTTTCAGGAATAACTACTTCTTGTTTTTGCTGGATCGGTTTTTGAAAAGAAGGGTTTTCACCTTCCGCCTGTTTTCCTTCTATAAAATCTATAGAAGTTTGCGCCAAAATCTTACGCATTTGGTCGAGCGCTTTTTTTACTTCGATGGGGGAGGTATAACTGGATAGATAGCAAAGGCGAGAAACTGCAAGTTCTAGTTCATAGCGTGGGTTAATGGAATACCGCAAATCTTTGTAGAGTTGTAAAAAAAGCGCGAGAGCCTTTTCGATTTGTTCCCGTGTCCAAATGTCGATGCATATTTGGGAATAGCGCTGAGGAGCATAACCAAGAAGGGCTTCTTTTCTAATGCCGCTTTTGATAAGCAAGAGGGAGCGCAGGTATTCTGTGCAGTTGACTGCTGTTTGGTCGACTGTGATGCCGCTTTGCAAAATCGTGTCGAGTTCAGAAAGAGCTGTTTCGGTTTTTCCTTCAGCACAACTTTCAAAGAGGCTATTTGTTTGGTCGAGTCCGACAAGCCCGAGTGTGTTTTTTATTTTTTCAAAGCTAATCTCACCTTCAGAAAAAGAGGCAACTTGGTCAAAGAGGGTGTAGGCATCGCGAAAACTTCCCGTTGATTCTTTTGCTATCCAGTACAGGGCTTCCTCTTCTGCCTTTATACCGGCTGCTTCTGCTGTATCCGCGAGGAGGTTTTTTATTTGTTCTACACTGCCTAGTTTAAATTGAAATTGTTGGCAGCGGCTTTTTATAGTTGCAGGGACCTTGTGTAGTTCTGTTGTCGCAAAGATAAAAATAACATAGTGCGGTGGTTCTTCTATTGTTTTAAGAAGTGCATTGAATGCTGAAATAGAAAGCATGTGGACTTCATCGATTATGTAGATTTTATAGGTGCTGGCATTTGGCGGAAAGAGAATTTCGTCTTTTATTTGGCGGACATCGTTGACGCTTGTGTTTGAGGCTCCGTCTATTTCAATAACGTCGATGCTAGAACCCTTAGAAATTTCGAGACAGTTGGTGCAGACTTCGCAAGGGGAAGCTGTTGGGCCTGTTTCACAATTGAGCGCCTTTGCTAAAATACGCGCAGCTGAGGTTTTTCCGCATCCTCTCGGACCAGAGAATAAATAGGAGTGTGCGATTTTTCCACTTGAAATTGCATTTTTAAGTGTAAAGGAGACAAAGTCTTGTCCCACGAGATCTTCAAAACGCTTAGGTCTTCTTTTTGTTGCTGTTACTTCATAGGCCATGTATTAAGGATACTCCAAAAAAGCAGATTCGGCAATAAGGGATAAAATCTTCTCAACATTTTTTTGTGTCGATAGGACGTAATTTTTTTCAATATTGACTTGTATTTCTTTTTTACAAAAGCTGAGGTATTTTTCTTTTCTTTTTTCATAATACGAATAAAAAATAGTTTTTTCTTCATCTTCGTTTTGTGGGTTTTTGTCAGAAATATAGGCAGGCATGGACTGTGTTTTGAGCGCATTGTCTTTGATGCGTGAAAAGGCTGTTTCTTTTGGAATATCGAGAAAAATCATGAGGGGTTTTGTGTTTTGCAAGGCTTCTAAGGCAGCTTCATTGTCGCAAATGCCTCCGCCAGTAGATATAAGAGCTGGTTGTCCTTTGTTTTTTGACTGAAGCTCGGCTAAAATCGCCTTTGTTGCCCTTGTTTCGGCTTGCATAAAAGCATCTTTTCCCTGGGTTTTGTAGAGCTCTCGTACTGTCATGGATTCAAGCTCTTCTATTACGGTATCGATGTCAAAAAAAAGCGCATTGATTTCTTTTGCAAGTTTTTTCCCAAGCGTAGATTTGCCACTATGTTTTATGCCGCAGAGAACGATTATTTTCATGGTACGATTTTATCAAAGTTTCTTGAAATTGTATATTGATTGGGTTATGATTAGTGTATGAAAATCCTTTTTGCCTGCCTGCTTGGCCTCCTTGCAGTTATTCCGAGCGTTTTGTTTCAAGTTCTTGTTCCGCCGCTTTATTTTTCAAATCCTTTTTTGGTTTTGTTGCAGGCTATTCTTATAACCGCCTTGATTGAAGAAGCCTCAAAAGCTCTTGCTTTTTATCTTTTTCCATTGTCTTTTTTAAAGACTGGAAAAACGAAAGCCTCTCGCTTGAAAATATTTTTAGGAAAGAAAAATCTTGAAAAAGAAGTTCTCAAGGAAGAACCTATTTGTCTGGATTCGGATGCAATTTTAGGGGAAGATAAAAAAAACGCTTGTAAGGAGGCGAAGCAAGTTTTTCTCTACGGCTTTTTTTTAGGTCTCAGTTTTGGTTTTTATGAGCTACTTGTATATTTTATTTCTGGAGAAGGCGCCTTAGGCTTGCGCTTTTTTACAACGGTTTTTTTCCATGCTTTTTGTGCTGTTTTGGGCTCGTTTTTTATTTTTTCTTGGAAGAAGAAAAAAATTTGGTTTTTTCCTATTGCCTTTGCTATATTTATGCACGGCTTATATAATTTTTTTGCGCAGTTTACGGGAATTTTGTGGTGGTTTAGCATTCTTGTTTTGTTTTTAACTATTTTACAAACATTTTATTTCTATGCTACTTTTCGTAAATCTTAATTTAGGAGGGAATATGGGTTGTTGCAGGGTTCTTTTATGTCTTGTTTTTCCGCCTTTGGCAGTCTTAGATAAGGGCTGTGGTTCTGTGATTATTGTTTCTGTTTTAACAGTTGCAGGATGGGTTCCCGGAGCTATTGCCGCTTTAATTATAAATAATAAATAAAACCGCCTGAGTAATTATCAAGCGGTTTTTTTTGTATATAAAGTGTTTCAAGCTAGGAGTTTGGGCTTTTTTATTTTAGCTTGCTCCTTTTTCATAGGGCTTTCCTGCAGAAAGCGGGGCGTAGTTTTTACCGCTAAAGAGCACGAGGGCGAGCAAGGTTATTGCATAGGGCATAATGTTAAAAACTTCTGAAGGGAGTTTTCGTAAAAGCGTGTAATCATTTGCAATAATTGAAAAAGCGAGGGCTGTTCCAAAAAGGAGGGAGGCGCCACCGATGCCGAGTGGTTTCCAACGACCGAAGGAGACAACTGCGAGGGCGATAAAGCCGTGTCCGTTGACTGTGGTTGAGCTGAATTGTGTGTTTGATGTAAGGACGAGACAGCCTCCAGAGAGGCCTGCCAAAAAACCTGATGCGAGCACCGCGATATAGCGCATTCTAAAAACGTTTATTCCGACGGATTGTGCGGCATGGGGATTTTCGCCACAAGCTCTCAGCCTAAGCCCAAAGGGTAGTTTATATAAAAGAAACCATGTGAGGACGAGTATAACGAGGGCTATAAAGGCGGTGGGATAGATTCCAGCCTTGTTGGGCATCATGCCGAGCATAAATTGCTTGGTTCTGTCTTGATTAAAAAAGACTTGTGCCAAAAAGATTGTAACTCCAGTTGCAAGGAGGTTTATTCCTGTTCCTGAAACGGTTTGGTCGGCTTTCAAAGAAATCGAAGCAAAGGCATGGATAAGAGAGAACGTTAGTCCAAATAAGCCACCGATGAGAAGAGAGAGCCAGATAGAAGCTGGACCAAAGTTTGCTTCAAGGAAATAATGTGCGGTTGCGGTTGCAAAGGCGCCAAACATCATTAGGCCTTCGAGGGCGATATTTACTACACCAGATTGTTCACAAATCATACCCCCAGTTGCTGTGATAAGAATGGGAGATACGAGCATCAGTATTGTCGGGATTTTTCCAAATAAACTATTCATGAGTAGGCATCTCCTCTTGTGTTTTTTTTGTGTTCAGTGTTTTTTCCTGTTTTAAAGGAGCTTTTTTTGCAAGATAGGCAACGACCATTCGGAAACCTACACGGATAGCGATAAAGATAACAACGAGCCCTTGGATGATAAAGGTAATTTCTTTGGGGATTCTATTTGACTCCATAAGTGGTTGTGCTGTGGAAAGCATGCCAAATAAAAGTCCCGACAGTGCTGTGCCGACTGCGGTGTTATTTCCAACGAGGGCAACAGCAATTCCGGTAAATCCGTAGCCATCGTTTGCAGCAAGGACTCGTCCGTATTTGTAGGCACCGAGGGAGACAATGCCTCCTGCAAGGCCTGCGAATGCTCCTGCGATTGCCATGGAGAGCATGATGCTTTTTACAACGGGTATGCCAGAGGCACGGGCAGCGTCTTTGTTAAAGCCTGTTGCGCGTAGTTCAAATCCTGTGCGTGTTTTTTCTATTATAAACCAATAGATTAAAACAGAAAGTACAACGAAGATTATGCCAAGGTTTAGTCGTGAGCCGTTGGTAATTTTTTGTAAAAAAGAGCTCGTGAGAAGGGCGGTTTGAGGAAAGTTTGGGGTTCGGTAGGTGTTTGCACCAGGGATGCGCAATGTAATAATGCGTGAGAGGTATAAAGCAATGTAATTCATCATAATAGTTGCAACAACCTCTGAAACTTCGTATTTTGCCTTTAACCAGCCGACAATTCCTCCCCAGATTGCTCCTGCAAGGGCCGCAAAAAGGATTGCAAAGAACCAGTGGGCGACAGGTATCTGTGGGAAAAAAATGGCAATGAGTTGGGCTACGGTTATACCAACAATGTATTGACCTTCTGCTCCGATATTGAATAGGCCAACGCGTGCCGCAAAACCCATAGAAAGTCCGCAAAGGATGAGCGGCATAGACTGTGCAAGCCATTCTCCGATATAGCGTACATAGAAGCGGTTTCTATCGACATTATAGCCAGTGAGGACTTGTAAAATTGCCTTGTACATTCCGGAGGGGTTTCTGCCAATTATCAAGATGAGTAGTGTTGCAAAAAGAAAGCCGATGAGGACAACTAAAACTGACATAGCTCCATCAGATTCTTGTAAAAAAGTACCGAGAGATTTTCTTTGCTTTAATTTCTTTGTTTTATCCATGTGTGGCCTCGTTTTTTAGTCTACCTTTTGCCTGTGATCCAGCCATCATAAAGCCTATTTCATTTTCTGTTAATTCGCCTTCATTGAAAATGCCTGCAAACTCACCTTTTGAAATAATCGCTATGCGGTCACATAAGCTCATGATTTCTTCAAGTTCGAAGGATATAAGCAATATTGCCCTACCCTTATCTCGTTCTTCTACGAGGCGCTTGCGAATATATTCGATGGCACCGACATCGAGCCCACGTGTTGGTTGAGCAACGATGAGTAGTTCGGGAGAAAGCGCGACTTCTCGTGCGATAATAAGTTTTTGTTGATTTCCACCAGAGAGGCTTCCTGCTTTTTGTGAGACTCCTTCTCCAACACGGATATCGTATTCTTTTATAAGTTTGTTTGTATGCTCTGAAATTATTTGATATTGTAAAACGCCGAGATTGTTCGAGAACTCTTTTGTGTCATAGTTTTTTAAAACAGCATTTTCACCAAGAGAAAAATCTAAGACAAGACCGTGTCTGTGTCTATCCTCGGGTATATGTCCAATACCGGCTTGAATTCTTTCTTTTATGGATTGTTTTGTAATGTCTTTGTCGTGCAGTTTAATTGTTCCTGCCTCAGTATGAACAAGACCGGTTAGCGCATAGATAAGCTCTGTTTGACCATTTCCGTCAACTCCTGCAATGCCGAAGATTTCACCTTTTTTAATGGAAAAACTAAGGTTTTGTACCGCTAAGTGTCCGCGATAATCTTTTACTTGTAGTTTTTCTACGTTTAGAACTGTTTCTCCTAGCTTAAGAGGAGCTTTCTCTATGTCAAAATGGACGGGTCTACCAACCATCATCTCTGCCATTTTTTCTTCGCTTACATTTTTGACTTCTATTGTATCTATATATTTTCCGCGTCGTAAAACGGTGCATCTGTCTGCGACGGCTTTTATTTCTTTTAATTTATGCGTGATAAGGATAATTGTTTTGCCTTCGTTCTTTAGCCTTCTAATAATGCTCATCAAATCGTCAATTTCTTGAGGAGTGAGAACAGCGCTCGGTTCATCGAGGATGAGAATGTCTGCATTGCGGTAGAGCATTTTTAAAATTTCTACCCGTTGTTGCATGCCAACAGAGATATCTTCAATCTTATCTTTTGGATTTACCTTTAATCCGTACTGATCGGATAATTCCTTTACTCTTTTTTCAGCTTTTTTTAAGTCCAAGAGTCCAAGTTTTGTTTTTGATTCTATACCTAAGACAATATTTTCAGTTACAGTATAATTCGTAACAAGTTTAAAGTGCTGATGCACCATTCCGATGCCCAAAACAGTAGCGTCGTTTGGGCTTTTTATTTTAACGTTTTTTCCACGGATTTTAATTTCTCCTGCATCGGCATCGTAGGAACCGAAAAGAATAGACATGAGGGTAGATTTTCCTGCCCCGTTTTCACCAAGGAGGGCATGGACTTCGTTTTGTTTTACTTGCAAGTTAACCTTGTCATTTGCAAGAACTCCGGGGAATTGTTTTGTTATTCCAAGCATTTCAATTGTATAATTTGACATTTACAACTCCAAAAAAAAGCTGTTCGACTCGTTACAGTTTTACCATAAAATGGATACTGCAAAAATCAAACAGCTTTTGTCTCATTCATCTGTACGTTTTTGATAAAACACGAGATATGGTTTTCCCATATTCTCAGCGTTTAGTCATCAATAGCACCAAGACCAGCTGGAGCGGTTCCTGCCGCACGAGCTGCTGCATAAGTAGCACTTACTTTTATTTTTCCACTAATGATGTCTTTTTTAGCTTGCTCTACCTTGTTAATAATTGAAGCGCTGAGTTCAGAGTTTTTTTGGGAATAATCAACACCGTCTTTTTCCATGTTGAGCATAACAACACCAGCTTTGAAGCTTTTGTCAGCTATAGCACTGAGAGCGTATTTCGTTGAGGTTTCGACAGATTTTAACATAGATGTTAATACAGCAGATTTTCCGCTTGTATAAATACCATCTTCGTATTGGTCAGAGTCTACACCTATAGCCCATACATTTTTGCCTTGGCTTCTGTATTCTTTTGCTTGAGCGATTGTTCCGTTTCCTGTTCCACCAGCGGCAGAATAGATTACGTATACGCCAGAGTCATACCAGTTTTTGGCTTGTGCTTTTGCAAGTTCAGGTTTACCCCAATCGTTTGCGTAATAATCTACGATTTGTGCATCAGGATATACAGATTTAATACCTTCGATATAGCCCATTTCAAACTTTGTGATAGTTGCACCAGGAACACCACCGATAAAGCCGAACTTAGGGTTTGCAATGCCGTCTTCTTGTGCTTTAAGGGCAGCAACTAAACCAACGAGATAAGAACCTTCTTGCTCAGAAAAAACAAATTCCATAACGTTTGGTTGACCGACCCAGTCAACGTCAACAATCATGTATTTTTGATTTGGATAGAGTTCTGCAACTTCTCCTATTGCATCGGCAAAGGTAAAACCTGTTGCGCAGATAAGGTCGTAGCCTTCGTCTGAAGCTTGCTTAATGTTGGGAACATACATGTCCATTGTTTGACAGGTTACTACGTCATAAAGCTTTCCTCGGTTTGCTTGGTTTTCCCAAGTGTCTCCATAGAACTCGAGAATACCTCGCCATGCAGCGGCGTTAAAGGACTTGTCGTCGATACTTGTTGCGTCAGTTATAAGACGAATTGTAGGGCGCCCATCTGCACTTTTTTTCGATGTGTCTTTGCCACCACCGGCAAACACACCTGTTAAGAAAACTGTCATGCAAAGAAGTACAAAGATAGCTTTAAGATTTTTCATTTTTCCTCCTTGAAATCTTTTTAAGTCTAGTCTAAATTATAGATTGTTTTTGTGAAAAGTCAATAAAAAACAAAGGTGTAAAAAAAATTATTAAAAAATATCTTCTATAAGTTTAGCACTCTGAAAAGCTTTTCAAGAATATGATAAGCTCTCTTTCATCACTTGTCAAGTAAAATTTCTTTTTTTATTTCCTGATATAAAATTTTAAAGATGAAAATATAGCTTACTTTTTTTTACTCAAAGCAAAATGTTTGGTTCTTGCAAATCACTTGAATGTAGCGCTTAACGATTATGTTTTTCTTTTACAAAAATAGCATAGATGTAAGACAAGACAGACACGTATCAGTTTTTTGTGCTATAGTGTTTGGAGAATGAAAGATTTTTTGCCTATTTCCCTTGAGGAGGCGCGCTCTCAGGGGATCGACGAGTTTGATTTTATCCTTATCAGTGGAGATGCCTACGTTGACCATCCTTCTTTTGGCTCAGCGCTTATTGGTCGGCTTTTGGAAGGAGCGGGCTACAATGTGGGCATTATTCCTCAGCCGGATATGTCTGACCCAGAATCAATTGCTGTTTTAGGGCGCCCTCGCCTTGCCTTTCTCTTATCGAGTGGAAATATGGATTCCATGGTTGCCCATTATACCGCAAATAAAAAACCGCGCTCTCAAGATTTTTATAGTCCCGGGGGAAAAGCAGGATTCCGTCCCGACCGTGCACTCATTGCCTATGCAAATGCTGTTCGCCAGAAATTCAAAAAAGTTTTTCTCATCGGTGGAGGTATAGAAGCATCTTTGAGACGTTTGAGCCACTGGGATTATTGGCCGGAAAAGTTTCGCAAAAGTATCTTGCTTGATGCAAAGCTCGATCTCATCGTATACGGCATGGCGGAAAAAGCGCTTCTTGAAGTTGCAGAAGTGCTTGCTCATGGCGGTGGGATTGAAGAGCTAAAAAATATACGCGGCATTGTCTATGCAGGTTCAAAAAAAATTGATGAAGCAGAAGCGAAGAAGCTTGGGCTTAGGCTTTCGTATTTGCCTTCCTTTGATTCCTTCAAGGAAGATAAAAAACTTTTTGCAAAAAGCACCGCGCTACGGATGAAGGAAAATGATTTTTATTCGGCAGGCATTCTTGTTGAACCATGCGATACACGCTTTGTTGTGCAAAATCCTCCTTCTCCTCCCCTCAGTCAAGAGGAAATGGATGCTGTGTACGACTTACCCTTTACGCGTAAGGCGCATCCCGTGTATGAAAAAAGCGGTGGAATTCCAGCCCTAAAAGAAGTGGCATTTAGTATAACATCGAGCCGTGGTTGTTTTGGCTCCTGTAGTTTTTGCTCACTCGCTTTTCATACAGGAAGAATAATTCAGTCGCGAAGTAAAGAGTCCTTGCTTAAAGAGGCAAAAATCTTAACAGAAGACCCCGACTTTAAGGGCTATATCCACGACCTTGGGGGACCGACAGCAAATTTTTATCACAAGGCTTGTGAAAAACAAGAGGCGGGGAAGGGAGCTTGTCTTGGAAAAGAATGCCTTTGGCCAAGCCCTTGTAGCGAAATAAATCCATCGCATACAGAATATCTCGCCGTCCTAAAGGCAATACGCTCCTTGCCAAAGGTAAAAAAAGTCTTTATTCGCTCTGGTATTCGCTTTGATTATCTTCTTTTGGAAAAAGATGAGACCTTTTTACAGGAACTTTGTGAACACCATCTCTCAGGGCAGCTAAAACTTGCTCCCGAACATGTAAGCCCCCATGTCTTAGAAGCCATGTCAAAACCCGCTCCTGAAGTATACGAGGAATTTAAAAAACGATTTACTAAAATGAATAAAAAACTGGATAAGAAGCAATATATTATCCCCTATTTTATATCCGCACATCCGGGAAGCCGCCTTGAAGACGCCCTAGAACTTGCCCTGTATTTGGCAAAGGAAGGCTTTGTTCCAGACCAAGTCCAGGATTTTTATCCGACACCGGGATCACTGTCTACCTGCATGTACGCGACAGGCATTGACCCACGGACGATGGAAGAGATTTATATTCCAAATACAGTAAAGGAGAGAAAACTACAACGCGCCTTGCTGCAATTCAATAAAAAAGAAAATACAGCCCTGGTTCGCGAAGCTCTCAAAATACTCGGTCGCGAAGACCTTGTTTCTGTCTTACGACCCTATTATAGAAAGAAAAAGTAGGGAGAGGGACGGAGAAAGCGAACTTGACGATGGTATCATTTGATACTACCATGAGTGTATGAAACCACCTTACGAAATCGCTTTCTATACTACTTGATTTATACTTGTGCAAACTTATTACTCTGATTTTACGTCTGACATGGGCGTCAAAATTTTTTCAAGTAATTTAAGCAATGTTTCCTGTTCATTTTTCGCTTTCTACTATTTTAATTGATAGCGACAACAACAGGGTTTACATGCACCATGCAGTGCTTAACCTTGGGAAACTGTTCCTCAATCACATCGTGGACAGCTTGGGCAACAAGATGTGCCTCTTCTAGCCTTACTAAAGCATCTACCCGAATCTCCACATCCATATAAATCTTGTCCCCAAACAAGCGGGTTTTCAAACCATCAATCCCCTCAACCGATTTTTGTGAGAGAATTAAATCCCGCATTTTTGCAATTGTCTCATCATCACAAGCTCTATCAGTCATTTTGCCTACTGCATCCCGGAAAATATCAATGGCTGCTTTTAAGATAAACAAACAAATGATAATACATGCGAGTGGGTCAAGAATGGGAAAACCAAGTCGTGCTCCAAAAATACCAGCAAAGCTACCAACAGAAGAAAATGCATCCGAGCGATGATGCCAGGCATCTGCCATGAGAGCACTGGAATTAATCCTTTTTGCAGCACCACGTGTATACCAATACATGGCCTCTTTAACAATGATGGAGACAATTGCCGCCACAAGTGCCAGTATACCGGGTATTGCTAAATCTCCATAGTTACCGGCAATCGCCTTCTTTATTCCCGACCAACCGATACCGGCTCCCGTTGCAAACAAAACTGCAGCCAAAACAATAGCTGCTACACATTCAAATCGTTCATGCCCATAGGGGTGCTCTTTATCTGATTTTTTATTTGCCAACTTGATGCCTATCATTACAATGATTGTGCTAAACACATCAGACATAGAATGAACAGCATCTGAAATCATTGCAGCAGACTGGGCAAATATTCCTGCAAATAGCTTAAATCCTGATAAAATTATATTTCCAATGATACTGATACGGGAAACCTTCATTGCAATTTGTTCGTTTGTTTTTTCCATATTTGTTGGCTCCATTTTTTTGAGAAGCTTACCGGTGATTAAATGCTCGCTTTAGCCAAGCATAATGCGTGCAAAGACTTATTCTAATAATATCACATTCCCTGTTGGAAGTCAAAATTCCAGATGAAATTACATTTTAATAAACCTGTATGTAAGATATGTACAGGTTTGTGCTATCGTTTCGCTCGGCACACAACTCGCGCAAGTCCTTCGGGCACTAAAATACAGGAAATGTCTAAAATGGCTTTTAGATAAACTCTGTATAATTGCCTACTCCCCTAATTCTGTCAATTAAGGGGAGTGCGATTCCCTTAATTAGGTATTAAAAAAAGTATAAACTATGGAAAAAGCTTGAATCACTTGCTAATATTTTAATTGACAGCGGCTAAACCCGGGTTTATACTAAAAACGTCTTTAGGAGGTGAAAATGAAAAAAATCATTGGAATAAAACTGAACATAATAATATACGAAATGGCTGCCTTTGTGCTATTATAGAAGCATGGTACACAAAAAAGATATAGGTGTTTATCTCGCCGTAAGTATTTCCTTTTTTTTATTTCTTAGACTACTTTTTTTTCTTGACTTTTAAACTTTTTTTTGTTTTTTTTTGCTCTATCAATTCTTGCATGAGATTTTCCCATTCTACAGCAATGTTTTCTATAGATTGACTTTGGATGTATGCAAGCATGGTTTCTTTTAAGTTATTTATTTGTTCTGTATTTGATATAATAGAAAGAAGTTCATCGCCGCAAAGGTTTTCGTCTTTGTTTTCCAAAAACCATCCTGTTTTACCATGTTCTATCATTGTTTTTAAACCCTTTTCAGCATAACAAAAAGGAATGAGCCCGTTTGCTTGTGCTTCAAGGATGGTAATAGGCTGGTTTTCAGTTTTTGAAAGTGTAATAAAATAATCACAGGCACCAAAAACGCCTGATACAACAAGGTCATCGTGGTTAATGCTTCCTGTAAACTGTATGTTGTTTTGAAGTGAATGTTCTTTGACGTAGCTAGCATAGGTGTCTTTTTGTGGTCCGCCGCCAACAATGAGTAATTTTATAGCTTTATTTTTTTCTCCTATATGAGAAAAAACCTTAAGAAGAGACAAAATATTTTTTTCATGCGCAATTCTTCCTACAAATAAAAAAACAATATCTTTTTCAGATAAATTCCATTTTTTTCGAAATTCTGCTGCCTTTGTATTATCAAATTGTTTTAGATTAATACCGTTTGAAATATAACGAATGGGGGCAGTACATTTATTGTTTTTTAATTCAATGCCTGTTTGTTTTGATGGTACAGTAACAACATCGCAACGGTTATAATGTTTGTTAGAATAATACCAGCCAAATTTTTCAACAATGGGATAATTAAGTTTTGCGTGTTTTAAGTATTCGGGATCTGCAAAAAAGGTATGAAAGGTCCCAATGAGCGGTTTTTTATATACCTTTGCTATGAAGATAGCTTGTGCAGCCATAGACATTGGTGCTTGAAAATGTAAAATATCAAAATTGTGTTTTCGAAAATAACGTAAAAGACTGGGGTTTGGATTAAATACCCACTTAAAATCATCGTAAAAACGGGCGTTAAAAGATGCAAAACGCTTTACTACGAAGGGAAATTGGTTGTCGCCCTTGTACTTGCGGTATGATGGGGCTAAAATATGTACTTCATGCCCCCTCTTATGAAGCTCTTCTGCTAACATGAGCGTTGCAGTTACCACTCCATTTAACTGAGGGAAAAAACAATCTGCAAAGAAAGCAATTTTCATAGCATAAGCCTATCAAAAACAGGCTTTTAAAACAAGGGATATTTTTGATAGGGCTTCGTATTGCTTTGTATGCTTCTAAATAAACAAAGACATATCTGATTCTTCTGCATTTGCTATCATGGCTGCAGCTCCAGCTAGTTTTACGCCGTCGATCAGTTCGGTTTCTTGTATGCCCATAACGTCCATGCTCATAGAGCAGGCTTGGAGTTCAACGCCGAGGCTTTGTGCTTGGGCAATGAGCTCTTCTAAGCTTGCAATGTTTTTCTTTTTCATTACGGAGCGTATCATCTTGGGACCCATGCCAGCCATATTCATTTTTGAGAGGCCCAGTTTTTTGCTTCCTCGTGGCATCATTGCCCCAAAGAGTTTTGAAAGTAAATCTTTTTTGACGCGCTGTTTTTTTGCCTTACGCAAGATATTTAGTCCCCAAAAGGTAAAGAACATGCTCACCTTTCTACCAAGCGCAGCTGAAGCATTTGCGATAATAAATGATGCGATTGCCTTGTCGAGGTCTCCTGAAAAAACAATGATGTTTTTATTATCGTTTGCTGTTGCTGTTGGCGTGATTCCCGATTGTCTTTCAACAGGGCTTCCTTTTTGAATGCGGACAATGCTTACTCCCTTGTCGGTTGTCATGCCAAGGAGGGTATTTCCGGTTCTGCGGCAAAAGCCTTCGACGTCTCCTGCAAATGCGGGATCGGTTACCGAAATTTCAACGATATCTCCAGGGTTTGCATTTTTTATCGAACCTGAAAGTGTTACAATGGGACCGGGACATTGCAAACCGCAAGCATCGATTTGTATGAGTTTTCCAGAGCTTGCTTGCATCCTTGTTTCTTCGAGCTTGTTTTCTGGCGCTTGCCCATAGCTGAAAACACCTTCTTTTTGCGGAGACGCACTTTCCATCATCTGTGTTTCGATATTAAAATTTGTTGGCTCGACAGGAAGCGTTTTTCCATAGACCATATTGTATTGGCGATAGCCTCCGCTGAGATTATACACGTCAAATCCATTTTGACTTAAAATTCGTGCAGCGATATAGCCACGTAAACCAACACGGCATGTTACATAGGTTTTTTTTGATTTGTCGAGTTCGCCTATTCTAGAGCGGAGGTCATCGAGGGGTATGTTGATAAAGCCGGGAATAGTGCCTGTTTCAAACTCTTCTACTGTTCGTATATCGATGAGTTGTACGCTTCCGTCCTTGGGAAGTTTTTCCACGTCATGATGGTGAATTTGTTTTACCTTTCCTGTCAAAATATTGTCGATGGCATAGCCGATCATGTTGACGGGGTCTTTCGCAGAACCAAAGGGTGGCGCATAGGAAAGCTCTAAGTCTTTTAAGTCGCTTGCTGTCATACCTGCCCGAATTGCCGTTGCAAGAACGTCGTTTCTTTTATCACTTCCTTCATAGCCGACAATTTGCGCTCCAAGGATTTTTCCATCTTTTGGATCGTAGAGCGTTTTTATGGCCATGCTCAAGGAACCTGGATAATAGCTTGCGTGATTTGCAGAATAGGTGAAAATTTTGTCATAGCGGATATTTTTTGCCTTTGCGGTTTTTTCGTTTATCCCTGTTGAGGCAACGGTGAGGTCAAAGACTTTGAGGATAGAAGTCCCTTGCGTGTCTTTATAGGTGCTCTGAATTCCGCAAATATTGTCTGCTGCGATTCGCCCTTGTTTATTTGCAGGTCCTGCAAGTGGGACGAAGGTTTTTGTCTGTGTTACAAAATCCCGCACCTCGATAACATCTCCCACTGCATAGATATTTGGCTCGGATGTTTTCATAGATGCATCGACAACGATAGCGCCTTTTTCATTCAGCGTAATGCCTGCATCTTTTGCAAGCTTGGACTCAGGCCGCACTCCTATAGCCATAACCAAAAAATCTGTTTCAAGTATTTCTTCCGTAGTGCCATCTTTTTGTAAGGTTAACTGTAAACCATCTTTCGTTTCTTGCACTGATTTAAGCATCGCTTTGAGTTCAAGCTGTACGCCTTTTTGCTCAATGTGTTTGTGAACTTCTACTGCCATGTCGTAGTCGATGGGAGCGAGTACTTGATCAGCCATTTCGACAAGGCTTACGTCCAGGCCTGCAAAACGGAGATTTTCTGCAAGCTCTATCCCGATAAAGCCTCCACCGGCAATAACCGCTCTGCGAGCATTTTTTTCAGTAATGTAATCTTTGATTGCGTATGTGTCAGGAATATTTCGAAGTGTAAACACTTTTTTTGAATTAAGCCCAGGGATGGGAGGACGAACAGCCTCTGCGCCAGGTGATAAAATAAGATCGTCATACGTTTCTTCATATTTTGAATTTGTTACAAGGTTGTGCACAGAAACCGTTTTTTTCTTTGGGTTGATAGCGACAACTTCTTGCATAACACGAACGTCGACATTGAATCGAGCGTTGAAACTTTCTGGCGTTTGCAAGGTGAGTGCTGATTTTTGTTTTATTTCACCACCGATATAATAGGGCAAGCCACAGTTTGCAAAAGAAATATATTGTCCTCTTTCAAACATAATGATTTGTGCGTTTTCATCAAGTCGGCGTAATCGAGCAGCGGCAGATGCACCACCTGCAACTCCACCTACGATAAGAATTTTTTTTTGATTATTCATAGAATCCCCTTCCGTCATAAAGGCGGTACAAAAAAGTTTGACTAAAGCGTCGTATTGTTTTACTAAAATCTATTCTCACAATAACACAGTTTAAAAAAATGAAATGTAACTATATCACTCTTTTTTTATAGATAGATTTTTATTGAGAGCTATAGTACTTTTTCGATTTTTCAGGAATGGAATCCTAGAAAGTGAAAAAAGCTTTTGGTTTCCTCTCTTATCTCATTCTATACCAGTGATTTTTTCGAGCTGGCTTGTCATTTTGCTTGCCCTTTGGTTGAGGTCAGCATATTTTGACTCAGCATTTCCAATGTGGCTTCCAAGAAGGCTAAAGTCTTTCAAAAACCGTGCAAAGGAGTCCTGTACACGAGAAAGCTCCCCGATGATATGTTTTGCTTCTTGCTCAATCCGAAAACCCTTAAGTCCATAAGCGATGGCCATGAGATAGGCGTAAAAACTTTGTGGCGAGACAGGTATAATATGCCGCTGGATAGCGTAGTTAAAAATCTCGTAGTCTTTGTTTGTAAGCCCGTCGTTTATAATGGTTTCGTAAAAAACATTTTCTGCAGGGATATACATCATCGCAAAGTCGAAGGTGTTTTCACTTGGAATAATATAACGACTTGCAATTTCGTCAATGCGTTTTTTTACTGAAGAAATAAATTCTTTTTTATAGCTTTTTTTTTCTTCATTTGTCTCAGCTTTAATGAGCCTTTGAAAACTCTCCAAGGGAAATTTAGAGTCAATAGGAACGATGCCACCTTGTAATCTAATGATAGCATCTACCGTGGTTCCATTTTTAAAACGATACTGCATAGCATAGTGTTGCGGTGGTAAAATATCTCGTAAAAGTTCTTCGAGAAGATATTCTCCCAGATTTCCTCGAAGTTTTGGTGCGCTTAAAATTTCTTGCAGGGAAGAAATATCCTTACTTATATCCTGGATGTTTTTAGTTGTTGTTTCAAGGCTTCCAAGTTTTTGTTGAATCTCCCCAATAACTTCATTTGAGTTTTTTAATTGATTGTGTATGTGGCCTTGGCTATTTGTAAGGGAATCGCTTACCGATTTCATAATGTATTGTAAGGATTCACGCATTTCTTTTTGTGAAGAAATAAAAAGGTTTTGTTGCTGCCTGAGCGAGGTGTTTTGTGCTTCAAGCTGTTTTGTTTTAAGTTCTTCGAGTTGCTTGCGTAGCTCTCCAAGTTCAGGTGTCCCTGCCTTTGCGGTAAATAGTTTTATGAGAATAATGAGCAACAAAAATACAATAAGGCTGCCAAGGATAATCAATAGTTCAAGCATTAGTATATCTCATGACCTAAAAGTCGGGCGATAAGTTCGCAAGCCATCGTAGCGGTTTGATTGCGGACATCGAGAACAGGATTTACTTCGACAAATTCTGCGGAGCGAACGAGGCCGAGGTGATGCATTTCTTCCATCAAAAGAAGGGCTTCCCTATAGTTGAGACCGCCGGGAAGAGGGATGCCGACGCCAGGTGCAAACATGGGGTCGATAACGTCCATATCAAAACTAATATGCACAAAGTCCACGTGGGATTTAAAGAAGACAAGGATTTTTTTTAGAATGCTTGAAAAGCCCTGTCGGTCGATATCGCTCATGGTAAAGACCGTTACGCCGGCTTCCTTCATAAGGAGTTTTTCTCCTGGGTCTATGTCGCGCACTCCGACATAGCAGACATTTTTTGGGTCAACCTTTCGGCCATTTTCATACAAGTTTGTCAGTTCTGGAATGCCATATCCGCACGATGCCGCCATGCACATGCCGTGAATGTTTCCCGAGGGTGTGGTTTCGGTGGTGTTAAAATCTCCGTGGGCATCGACGTAAAGGACACCAAAAGAGCAGTCTTTTTCTCTACAATACGAAGAAAGTCCAGCAAGGGTGCCGAGTGATATTGAGTGATCGCCGCCGAGAACGAGGGGAAAGGCGTCTTGTTTAAGGGCTGTTTCAACTTGAAGAGCAAGCTGGTTACAAGCCATAACAATAGGTTTTAGAAAACGCGCATTTTTTTCGCCTTCATCTTCGTATTCTTGTGGAGTGAGTTCTATGGGGGAAAAATATTTTTTTGTTTCAAGACCGAGTTTTTGCAACCTGTCTTTTAATCCAGCTAAACGGATAGCACTTGGTCCCATGTCGGAGCCATGCCGATTGCCTCCAAAGTCGAGGGGCATTTCCAAAATATGTATGCTCATCTTTTTATTATAAGGTGGTTTTTTTAGCATGACAAGAGCGCCTAGGGAAATTTTTGTTTTCAAGCAAAAAAGGTTAAAAAAACAGAGCGATTTCCTTGCCTTTTTTTCTCCTTGCTATGTTATACTAGTAGTATATAATCTGAAACTATGAGGAATTGCTATGAATAAAACCATTGTTTGTTTTGGAGAGATAATGCTTCGCCTAAAATCGCCAGGTTTTGAAAGGCTTTTACAAAGTCCCTTGCTTGAGGCGACCTACGGTGGAGGCGAGGCAAATGTTGCAGTAAGCCTTGCATATTTTGGGAAAAAAACCGCCTACGTAACAGCCCTTCCCGATAATGCGCTTGGAGACGGAGCGCTTCGTGAGCTACAAAAACACGGCATTGATGTATCAAACTGTATTCGAAGTTGCGGACGAATGGGCTTGTACTTTTTAGAAGGCGGTTCCATGCAAAGAGCTTCGACGGTGCTTTACGACAGAGAAGGAAGTAGCATCGCAAGAGCCTGTGCCCAAGACTTTGACTGGAAGGCTATTTTCCAAAATGCGTCGTGGTTACATCTTACGGGCATTACGCCTGCTATTTCTCAAGCCGCTGCCGATTCTAGCTTGGAAGCGGTAAAACAGGCAAAAAAAGCGGGCTTAAAGGTTTCGATTGACTTAAATTATCGAAAAAAGCTCTGGAACTATGGAAAAACTGCTCCAGAAGTGATGACGGAGCTTGTTGCCTATGCAGATTTATTGATTGCAAATGAAGAAGATATACAAAAATCACTTGGGATGACTTCGCCTGTTCAGGTAGAATCTGGACAGCTCGATATAGATTCGTATAAAACACTTCTTACAGAGGTTCGAGAAAAATTTCCACAGCTTGAATGGATTGCGGTAAGCTTGAGGGAATCTTTTTCAGCCGATGAAAATAATTGGTCGGGCTTGTTATCGACTAAATCGACCTTGTATCAATCTAAAAAATACGAATTGCGCGATATTGTTGACAGAGTTGGGGGAGGAGATGCTTTTTCTGCTGGCCTTATCAAGTCCTTGATAGAAAAACCAGAAGATCCACAAGCAGCCTTGGATTTTGCGCTTGCGGCTTCTGCTTTAAAACATACGATTTCGGGAGATTTTAATCTTGTAACAGAGGCAGAAGTAAAAAGTCTTTTGCAAGGTGATAGCTCAGGGCGAGTGCAAAGATAATTTTTATTTCTTAATCTATTTTTTTTCATGCCGATACTCTAGGTATGAAAGTTTCCCAAAAATTAGGCATGAGTATCGGATTTTTTTTCCTCCTTATGGCAGCCCTGCTCCTCGTGAGCTTGGGCTTGTCTTTTCTGTATTATGATACAAATTCAGTAACGCAAAACTTTTTTGCATATATTGGTTTAGCTCTTGTTTCTATCTATGGCTATTCATCCTTGCTTGTTCCCGTTTTTTTATTTGCTTCGGGTATTGTTTTGTTTTTGCCACCATGGAATGCAAAAAAAGCCTTCTTGTTGGCTTTTTCATTATTGCCTTTTTTTACAGTAGTTTTTGCGGAAAAGCTAATAAAAACAATGACGCAAGAAAGTAGCCAAGCAATTATGCGTTTGCAAATTTTTGGCATTTTTGTCGTTGCCATTATTATGCTTATAATCGAGTACCTCTCTGCAAATCTTGTTTTTGATGCAGCAATTGAAATCTTGACAGCTAAAAAAAATCCAAAAATAAAAGAAACTAAAGCGCAAGAAAACCTCGGTCAAAAAAATCTAAGTCAAAAAAATCTTCAAAAAGAAATAAATCCTGATGCACTAAAAATAGAGGAAACAAAAGACCTCCTTTCAGAGTTGGATTCTTTTTTACCTCCCGAGGAAGACCCTGCCTTATTTGAAGAGATAAAAAACACAGAAATTCTTGAAGACATTGCACAAGGTGAAGAAGCGTTTTTTGATGACGTGAGCCCTACTTCTCTAGCTGATAATGCCTTGTTTTTTTCTGAGCTTGAAACAGTCGATGAAATTGCCTTAGATGAAACAACTCCTGATTTAAATCTAAATCAAAAAAGTCAGCAAGATGCAGAAGTTGAAATAAGAGCAGAAAAAAAAGATGCACCCGTTCTCTTACGTTTTGATAAACCCAAAATCGATATTTTAGAAATTGCAAAAGAGAAAAGCACGAATTTTGAAAGTGAAGATGAAGAAGCTTTTTTGCTCAATCCCTTTGGAGACGATGACTTTGATTTAGATGATGCTGACATTGATATTGACATAGATGATGATATTGATGATAGCGACGATGAGTTAGAAATAGAAATAGAAGATATAGATTTTGAAGAAAAATCAGTTGTCAAAGCTGATTCAAAAAAAAAATTAAAAGCCTATGAGCTACCCGCAGATGAACTCTTAACAAGCTATCCGGGGGATGAGTACTGGGTTATTGGGAAGGAGACAGAAGAGGCGGCGCAGTTACTAAAAGAAACGATAAATGAGTTTAAAATTCACGCAGAGGTTACGGGAATACGAAAGGGTCCTGTTATAACAATGTTTGAAGTTTTGCCAGCACCAGGGGTAAAGCTAAGTAAGATTGTTTCCTTGCAAGACAATATCGCGCTTCGCCTTGCCGCTTCAAGTGTGCGTATCGTGGCACCCATCCCTGGAAAATCTGCGGTGGGCATTGAGGTTCCTAACAAAGAGCGCTTCATTGTTGGTTTTAAAGAGCTTATAGACACAGAACATGTCGCCTATAAAAAAATGGACATTCCTGTTGTTCTTGGAAAAGATATTAGTGGGGAAGCACAATTCCTTGATTTAACAAAGACACCGCATTTGCTTATAGCTGGGGCGACGGGTTCTGGAAAATCTGTTTGTGTAAACTCGATGATATTGTCGATTTTATTTAAACGAAGTCATCATGATGTAAAGATGATTTTAATCGATCCAAAGGTGGTTGAGCTTAAATTATATAACGATATTCCACATTTACTTACGCCTGTTATCACTGAACCCAAAAAAGCCTTTCAAGCCTTGCAGTATTGTCTCTGTGAAATGGAAAGACGCTATGCCTTGCTCGATGGTATGGGTGTTCGCGATATTAAAAATTATAATAAACGAATTGTAGAAAGGAATATTGCGACAGAAAAACTGCCCTATATTGTTATTATTATCGATGAGTTTGCTGACCTTATGGCAACGACGGGGAAGGAGCTTGAGTCAACAGTGGCGCGACTGGCAGCGATGAGTAGGGCGGTAGGGATACATCTTGTTCTTGCAACACAACGTCCTTCGATTGATGTGATCACCGGTTTAATAAAAGCAAATATCCCTTCGCGAATCGCCTTTATGGTTGCCTCAAAAACTGATAGCCGTATTATTATCGATCAAGTGGGAGCAGAAAAACTGCTCGGCAAGGGCGATATGCTGTACGCATCTACGACCGACCCCTTTCCCGTGCGCATTCAAGGGACCTTTGTTTCCGACTCTGAAGTTGAAACTGTTGTTGAATATGTTAAACAAATTGCACCGCCAGATTATATTGACGATGAAATATTTTTTGAAGATGATGATGACTTTGAACTGCAAGGAGATTATACGAGTGATGGCTTAGATCCCCTGTATGACAAGGCTTTGGAAATAGTTGTTCAAGCAGGAAAGGCCTCAGCTTCATATATTCAAAGACGGCTGAAAATCGGCTATAATCGCGCCGCACGAATTGTAGAAGACATGGAAGCACGTGGCATTGTAGGTCCACAAAATGGCTCAAAACCACGTGAAATTATCCATGTACCCTAAAGGGAAAAGGCGGAAGATTGTCCGCCTGCAAATCCTTTTTCTCGTAGTTTAGAATTTAAGACTTATACCTGCAGCAAGGTAAGAAAGAGCGCTATATCCTATTTCAACACTTGCACCAATAACGGGGGTGAAGAAGTAACGTGCTCCAATATTAAAACCGTAATAGAAGCTACTATAATCTGTTTCTAGTTTTGGCCAATCTTCATAACCTGCTTTTGGAGTATCTTTCATTGAATACTTAAAATAACCAAGGGCGAGGGAAGAGTAGGTGTCCAACTTGTCGATGCCTAAGTCAAAGTGCCAGGATGCACGGCCGCCAAAGGCTATTCCGGTGTAGTCATATTTTGAATATACGGTATCAAGTGCCGAAGTTGTAAAACCAACAAGACCGCCAAAAGAGGTTGGAAAACCAGCTATGGGAAGAACATATTCAACACTTGCTTGAATAGGTGGGATAACCATGTCTCCCGCGACTGGTGTTCCAAAACCAATTCCTGCGTTTACGAGGATATCTCCTTGCTTTACGCAATCCGCATAATTTTGCCAATTAAACTCTATTGCAGATGCGCCACCTACAATGCTTACAAACAATATCAAAGCTATGATAATCTTGCTTTGTTTCATAAAAATGCTCCTTTTGCGGGTAACCCGCCCTTATTCTAAGGAAATTATATAGAAAAAAGATGGCATTTTTATATGAGAAAGCATTTTTTTTCCTAACTGGTTGTTAAACTTTCCTAAGTGGCTTTATTGCAAAAAAGGCAAAAAGAGATTATAACTGTTTATATGACAGTCCTTTTGGTGGATGATAATTCTTTAGAATTAGAAAACCTGGCCTCTTTTATCCAAGAATGGAATACGCAAAGAACTGATACAGCCAAAAGCGAGAATCCTTTACGGCTTTGTATTTGTTCAAGTGCAAAAGAAACGCTTACTGTGCTCAAAACCTTGAAAAATGAGGTTTATCCGAATGCTGCTATTCTTGATATTGTTATGCCAGAAACAAAGGGTACAGAGCTTGCAATAGAGCTCAGAAAGAAAAACTTCACTGGACCAATTGTGTTTTTGACAAGTTCAAATGAATTTGCTTGTGAATCCTATGAGGTGCATGCTTTTAGCTACTTATTAAAGCCAATTAATAAAAAGAAACTTTTTTCTGTGCTTTCATCGATCGAGGATCACTTGCAGCAAAAAAAGGAAAGAAAAATAGATGAGGCAAGCATTCTTTTATCAAGCAAGTCGTGGAAGGAGAAGGTTCTCTTTTCTCATCTTATGTGGGTAGAGGTAAAATCGCACTATCTGTATTTTCATATAAAAAATGAAGAAGGTCAAAAGGTGCTCAAAACGGGTGGTTCTCTTTCAGCGACGGGAGAGGTTTTGTTGCAAGATGAACGATTTGCGAGCTGTCATAGTTCTTTTATTGTGAATATGGATTATGTTCAAACCGTGGCAAATAATGAAGCGATAATACATACAGGTGAAAAACTGCCCATAAGTAGACGCCATAGTGAGTTTAAGTCTCTCTACGTTGACTATGTGCTTAAAAAAGCACGGCGCTATCTGTAAAAGGTTTTATTATATGTCTAATATCGATGCCTATTTAGATATAGCGCGCCTCATAACATCAGTTTGTATACAAATTAGTGTTGTTGTTTTCTCTTTTAAGTTACGTATAAAAAAAAGATACGCCTTCCTTTCTCTTATAGCTTGTTTGTTTTGCAATATTATTTTGGATTATTTTTTAGAAAAACGAGGGAATTCTTTTTTGCTTGCCTTGCAACTTGATACTTTCTTGTTTTGTATTGTTATCGTTCTTATTTCGGGTGGAAGTATTTACGGGCAAATATTTTTTCATTATGTGCAAAATCTTATTGCAAATTGTATTTTTATTATAGGAAAAGAATGCCTTGTGTATGGGAAAATGGCAGAGTTTTTAGCAATAGAATTTTTAATGATCGCCTACTTGGTGTTAATGCTATCTTTTGGAAAAGAAATTATATCTGCGGTAAGAGATTTTCTCGATAGACCGGCATGGAGTTTTTTACTGGTGTATCCTGTCGCTTCGTATTATGCGATTCGCTTGCTTGGTTTTGAAGCAGAAAAAGCACTGTACACTCCGAACACATCTCTTTCCTTGGCACTTTCTCTTCTTGCAGGAAATTGCATGGCTATTCTTTGCATTGTACTTGTGCAAAAAAAGAAAGCGGTTGAACTTGCGCTTTTGGAAGGGAAAATAACCTTATCGGCGAGTGAAGCGTATTATCAACGTGTATCTGAAATGCTTGATCATGTGCGGATTATACGACATGATTATAAACACGAGCTTGGTATCATTAAGCAACTTCTAGGGAAGGGCGAAATAGACACATTAAAAAAAATCCTCTCAGTACCGAGTGCAATTGACGAGGGGAACACAAAGCTTTATTGTAAAAACGTAGTTGTAAACGCATTGCTTGTACATTATGTTTTTATTTGCAATAAGCATTGCATACCGGTAGAAATAGATGCAATGCTACCACAATTAGAATCGGAACATCTTGCTGAAAATAAAAAAGACCTAACGAACTATGACCTTTGCATCATAATTGGTAATTTGTTTGAAAATGCCATCGAGGAAAGTATAAAGATAGAAGAAAAAGATCGTTCTATTTCTATACAAATTGACAGCGATATACATAAAATACTCATTAAGGTAATAAATACTTGTGTCGCTGAAAGAGCGAAAGACAGCAAGGCTTTGCCGATAACGAGCAAAAAAGAATATGCACATGGGCTAGGTCTCAAAAGCGTAAAAATGACTTGTGAGATTTTTGGCGGAACATTTTTTTGGTCCTGCGAAAACAATATATTTACCGCATCGGCAATAGTGAATCGATGAGGTTTTTGTGCCTTCGGTTTTTTTTATGTTCTTGTCAGTTCATAAAAAATAATCGAGGCTGCTTGTGCAACATTTAGGCTTTGCATGTTTTTTCCCCCAGGGATTTTTACGAGTTCGTCGCAAAGATTTTTTATCTGTGGAGAAATGCCTTCTTCTTCATTTCCAAGAATGATGAGGGAGGCTTTTTTTTCGCCTTGGGGAGCGCAGATTGTTGAAAGATGCGAGATACTTTTTTTTGCTTCAAGGTCTGTCCCAATGCGAATTATTTTCCCGGCAATATCCTGCAAGAAAAACTCAGGGGTTTTTACAAAGTAAAGTGAGACAAATTCCATGCCTCCCTGTGCAACGCGATAGGTGCTTGTTGCAATAGATGCTTGTTTTTCATTTTCGGGAATAATAATATGTCTAATGCCAAAAAAAGCAGCGCTGCGGATAATTGCCCCAAAGTTATTTGAGTTGCCAACAAGATCCAAAAAGACGAGCTTCTCTTTATTTCGCATAAACTCTAAAACTTTTTCCTTGCTAAGCTGCTCTATTTCTGGCTCGGCAATAAAGGCAACAAGTCCTTGGTGATGAAGGCTTTTTGAAAGTTTTTCAAGTTCGTTGTTTTCTACTTGATTGTAGGGGATTTTATTTTCTGCGAGTTTTTTACAGAGCATTCCAAATTCGTTACTTCTTTCTTTGGCATAGTAGAACCGAAGAATTTTTTCAGGGCTTGTATTTGCAAGTGTTTTTACAGCCTTGTAACCACAGACTGCTAAGTTTTTTTTTGATTTTTGTTTCATACCTTGAGTATAATAATAATTGCAATTAAAACAAGAAGCAAATAAATCATAGCTCTGTATCGAAGCTTGACAAAAGCACGCTAAATGGCTTAGAATGGCAGTATGATTAGAAGAAAACATTACCACAGCCATTTTTCTCAAATGCGAAAAGCGGGAGCTTGGTGACTTTTAGTCCTTTGATGTGCAATAATGCGCCTTCCTGCTGAGGAAGGCGTTTTTTTTTGCCGATAATCTAGTATTCCAAAAAAGAGGTAAATGATGGAACAGTTAAAAATTTTGCTACCTAAGGGTAGAATTTATGACAATGTAGTCGAGCTTTTTAAAGGTGCGGGAATAACAATTACATTGCCCGACCGTGCGTACAGACCCACAGTAAATCAAGATGACCTAGAAGCAAAGGTTATGAAGCCACAAAATATTGGGAAGCTTTTAGAATTTGGAGCACACGATGTAGGTTTTACTGGCCGTGACTGGGTTTTGGAAACGGGTGCCGATGTCGAGGAGATAATGGACCTTGGTTTTGACAAGGTGCGCATTGTTGCAGCTGTTCCAAAAGAGCTCGGCGATAGTATCTTAGAATCAAAGCGGATAGTTGTAGCAACAGAATATGAAAAAATAGCGCAATCTTGGCTTGAAGAAAAAGCTTTTGATTATCTTACAGTTCGTACTTACGGGGCGACAGAAGTTTTTCCACCAGATGATGCAGATATGATTATCGACAACACTTCGACGGGAAGAACGCTCATCGAAAATGGTTTGCGAATCGTAGACACTATTATGACGAGTGCAACTTGTATGTTTGCTTCAAAAGAGGCGATGAAGGACCCCTTTAAGAAAAAAAAGATTTTAGAGTTAAAGATGCTTTTCGAAGCTGTTTTAGATGCCCGCGATCGTGTGATGCTTGAAATGAATGTTGCAAAAAATAAGTTTGATAGCTTGGTCCAAGGTCTCCCTTCAATGCGTAGTCCAACCGTTTCGCCTCTTTTTGGTGATGATGGTTTTGCGGTAAAGATTGCAGTGAAAAAAAGCGAAGTGCCTAACTTGCTTCCAAAGTTAAAAAACTTGGGTGCAACAGATATTTTAGAGTATGATTTACGAAAAGTACTTGCGTAAAAAACGAAAGGGGAAAAAATGAGAATTGCTAAACTTGAGCGAAACACAAATGAAACGCAGATCAATATAGAGCTCAATCTTGATGGGAAGGGACTTTGTACAATCGAAAGTCCTGTTGGGTTTTTGAACCACTTGCTCGCGAGTTTTTGTAAACATGGTTTGTTTGATTTGAGCGGAAAGATAGAGGGCGACTTAGATGTAGATCAACACCACTTAATAGAAGATACTGGTATCGTTTTGGGGCAAGCCTTTGCAAAGGCCTTGGGAAATTGTGCAGGCATTTTTCGAAGCGGGAGCTGTCTCTATCCTATGGATGAAACTTTGGCGAGAGCTGCAGTCGATTTTGGTGGACGCTCGTTTTTGGTTTGTGAGCCAGATCTTACAAATATTCCGCTTGTTTCAATAAACCAAAAAGGTTTGAGCAGCAGTTTTCAAACAGATTGTTTTGAAGATTTTTGGCTCGGCTTTGTTGGTGGAGCAAAATGCAATTTACACTTGGATACCTTGCGAGGAAGAAGCGATCACCATAAGATGGAAGCACTTTTCAAGGCAGCCTCCCGTGCTATACGAGAAGCTGTTTCAATCGATGAAAGGCGGGGCGGCGATATTCCTTCTACAAAGGGGCTTATCTAAAAAGCTTGTTTAAGCCTGGTGTATTATTTTTGCGTTAAATTAAAAACGCCGTCCCAATCTTTGGCAGGAGGGCTTTTTATAAAGTCTATACAACGGTCCCGATAAATAGTACTTGGTCCATCTTCTGCATTTATTTTTAAGAGGTTGTCAAAGATGTCTTGTGCCGCTTTATAGTTTCGTTCATTAAATAAGTCTAGAGCTTTTTCAAAGTCCTTGAGGAAGCTCTCTTTTTCACTGTTTATACTGTTTTTAAAGTCTATCACTTCTAGAAGTTGTACAGGTTTGTTTATACCAACAACGCGTACTTGGTCAAGTCGGCGGTACATAAATTCATCTCCTGCTTCTTTTGCTGTGTAATCGGTCGTTAATATCCAGGTTCCATACATTTTATTTACGCCTTCTAAGCGAGCAGCGAGGTTTACTGCATTGCCCATTACGGTGTAGTTCATTTTTCGCTCAGTCCCCATATTGCCTGCAACCATTTCTCCTGTATTTATACCAAAACGAGTGAGCAAGGGGGCGGGAGTCATTTTTTCAGCTATAAACATTTTATTTAACTCTTCTCCAAGTGTTTTCATTTTTACTGCTGCCGCAATTGAATGATAGGCATGATTCTCAAGTATGTTTGGAGCGCCCCAAAACGCAATAATTGCATCTCCTTCGTATTTGTCGACAACGCCTTTTTCGTCCAGGATAATGTCGCTCATACCGGTGAGGTAGGCATTGAGCAGCGTTACGAGTTCTTCTGGGGTGAGTTTTTCACTGATGCTTGAAAAACCCTTAACATCGGTAAATATAACCGTCATATGGCGGCTTTCACCACCGAGTTTTAATTTTGAAGGGTCTTCTATAATTTCATTTAAGACTTCATTTGAAACATAGGTACCAATTGCTTTTTGCAAAAAGGACTTTTCCCGAGATTCTCTAAAATAGCGTATCAACGAGTAAATAACGTAGGTCAATAAAAGAGCGAGAAGCGTTGGCACGAGTTTGTAAAAATAACCTGTGTACTTAAAAACAGCCCATGGAATAAGGACGCATAAAAAAGAAGCAATTATGCCTGCAATGCCGAGCTTTGTTGATGTCAATCTTCTGGCAAGAAAATAAAAAAGGATTGGTATAAGAAGTGTTCCAATTATATCTACAAGCCTTGAAGATTCTTGTAAAAAATCTCTTTGAAAAATAGTGTTGGCGAAACTTGCGTGGGTACCAATATTTATATAGGCCTTATCGAAAGGAGTTGCTCCAATATCTGTTGTACCAGTCCCCGAATAACCAATAATACTCATCGTTCCCTCAAGCTGTTCTGTGAGGAGTTTTTTATTTGTCATAAGAATATTAAAAGAATCTCGCGCATTTTCAAACTCAAGGGAAAAGCCATCTTTTTCCGCTTCCAGTAAAACGGCCTGTTGCACATCTTCACTTGCGTCAATTATATCTTCTAAGGTGCTGGCAACAATTTCTTCATAGCCTTGGTCAAAAAAGAAGGCAATGCTCTCATACCATTCTTCTATTGCCTCTACGTATTCATTTGAAGTATCTTGTGTTTGCGCTTGAAGTGCTTGTGCTAAAACATACTGCACATATTCAAACTCATCGGTGATACTGTTCAAGGGGTTCATGGAAAACAACTGCCATGAATCGCGTAGTTCAAGGTTCTTAAAAAGAGCAGCCAATTCATCTATATCTCTTTTGTACTGAACTAAATCATAAATCGATACGTGTATAAAGCTCTCATCATATACCTTGTGGGGCCAGTTTATAAGCATATTATAATCGCTATCAAGTGGAATGCTAATATTTACCCTCTTGTCATCGTATTTTGCATTTATGAGCCGTATTTTATTTTTTTCAACTTCGACAGTGGGATAATCGAGCCATTCTAAAACCGTTGAAAAAACCAACTGTGAATAAGCCTCACCTTCAATAAAAGCTAAGGGATTTAACCTTCTGCGCTTTCCATCTGGATCGATAATAACGTTTACAAAACCGCTTTTGTCCGCATTCATCATCATGGGAACCAAGGAGGGTTGAAAGTCGACAAAGTCTTCTCTGGGTTTATGTTTTTTTATTACTTCAAGGGCAAGTTTCTTTTTTAGCAAGTTTCGGTCTTCATCAGAGAGCCCTGTGTTTTCTGTCTCAAAAACTCTGTACGCAGAAGAAACATTGCCAAAAAAACCTATCGCTTGGGCTAGATAGTCGTCGTTATTTATAACCAAAGAATCTACAGAAGCGAGTAAGTCGTCTTTTGTATCAAAGGTATAATCTATAAGATCGTTGATATAATATTCTGCATCCTCCAGGCTTATTTGCTCTGTCTTTAAGGCAAAGAAAAAGTCAGTAAACTGGCTGGACATATCGCGAAAACGGTTATGGAACTCATTTGGAATGTCGTTTTTAAGATGTAAGTTATTTATGCCAGCAGGACTCGGTGTATTGTACTCAATATCGAAGATAACGGTCCGTCCACGTAGTTCTTTGAGGACAATCAAGGCATCTGCCATATAGCTTCGTGGCCAGGGCCAGGCGCCGAGTTTATCGATTGCTTTATCATCTACATTCAATAAAACAATGCGCGGGTCTTCTTTTATTTTATTTTTCGTAGTTAAAAAAAGGTCATAGAATAAGCTGTTAAAATTGATATAGACGGGTGTAAAAATAAGGGCTATAAACACAAGACTCGTAATGATGGGGATAAGAAAATCTTTTGGTTTATTTTTTATAGTGTGATTTGTTACTTTTTGTTTTTTTTCTTTCATGTATTTTCTTTCTCCTGAATTCTTAATGTAGCTGTTTTTCTTCAATTATAAGCCTAGTCTATCTATGTTGTATTTGTCAAGAATTTATTTATTATTCTTGTTTATTGTATGCAATCGTAAGAAATCTTCTTGTAAAATTATCTGTTTTTTCGTAAGATGAGTTTATGGAATTTACACAAGAAACAATTGATGCACTTCAAGTAGATGAAGTAGCTATTATGAATCGTATTGCAAGAGAGCTTTCTATTAAGCTTGGACAGGTGAGCGCTGTTATTTCGCTTGTAAAAGAGGGTAGCACTATCCCTTTTATATCCCGATATCGAAAAGAGCAACATGGCTCGCTCGACGAATTGCAGGTTCGCGAATGCGATTCTTTCTTTAAATCCTATTCAAACCTAGAAGAAAGACGAATAGAAATTATCAAGGGTGTTTTTGGCCAAGGAAAATTGACCGAGCATTTGCACAAGGCAATTGTTGAAGCAAAAACCTTAACAGAGCTTGAAGATCTTTGGGCTCCCTTTAAGAAAAAAAGAAAAACTCGCGGCATGGTGGCGCAAGAGAAGGGCCTAGAACCGCTTGCTGACTTGATGCTCACGCTCGACACTGAAGCAATAGAAAAAGAAGCAGAAAAATTTGTCGTAATCGAAGCAGAAACAGATGAGCTAAAAGTGGCGACAGTAAAAGATGCGCTCGATGGCGCAAAAGATATCCTTGCGGAGAGAGCATCGCAAGAAACAGAAAACCGTAGCGCTGTAAAGGCTTTTTATTTACGAACAGGAAAAATAAAGGTAAAAGGCCTTGGCGATGAGGTAAAGGAAAAAACCTCTGTTTATAAAATGTACTGGGATTATGAAGAACCGCTCAATGAAATAAAAGCGCATAGAATTCTTGCGATCAATCGTGGAGAAAAAGAAGGAGAGCTTGAGGTTGAGTATGATTTAGACGTCGATGGCGCAATCGGTGTTTTGAAATCTCGCTATGTAACATATAATAGCTATCACGATGAGGCAATAGAAGACGCACTCGTTCGGCTTTTGTCGCCTGCGGTGCTTCGAGAAATAAAAAGCGATTTAAGTGAAGGAGCTGACGACCATGGCATTGGAATTTTTAGCGAAAACCTAAAAAATCTTCTTATGCAGCAGCCGATTAAAGGTACTCGCGTCCTTGGTATTGACCCTGGTATTCGAACAGGAACAAAGTGTGCTGCCCTTGATGAAACAGGAAAATATCTCGGAGATTTTTTAATACATCAAGTGACAGCTCCAGAAAAAGCTGCCTTTGCAATAAAAAAAGCGATAAAGGAATATAATGTACAACTTGTTGCAGTTGGAAACGGCACGGGTTCTCGGGAGGTGCAAGAAATTGTTTCTGCTGTTTTAAGTGAACACTATCCCGATGTCTTGTATACCGTTGTTGATGAAGACGGAGCCTCCGTCTATTCTGCAAGTGATATCGCCCGTGAAGAATTTCCCGACCTCGACTTGACGATTCGTGGCGCTATATCGATTGGAAGAAGGCTGCAAGACCCGCTTGCTGAGCTTGTAAAAATAGACCCAAAATCCATTGGGGTGGGCTTGTATCAGCATGACTTAAACCAAAAAAAACTTTCCGAAATGCTCGACAATGTTGTCTCCTCAGTCGTAAATCAAGTTGGAGTAAACTTAAACACTGCATCGGCATCTCTTTTAAAATATGTTTCAGGTATAAATAACTCCCTTGCAAAAAAAATTGTTGCGCATCGTGAAACAACGGGAAAAATTGTAAGCCGAGAAGACTTAAAAAAAGTGAGCGGTATGGGTGAAAAAACTTTTGAACAATGTGCAGGTTTTTTGAAAATCCCCGAAAGCGCCGATCCCCTCGATAATACCTGGGTGCATCCAGAAAATTATGCTGCTGCACGAGAGCTGCTTCCCCTTGTAAAAAAAGGTAGCGAGTTGGACAGCCCTACAAAGAAAGAACTTAAAGAAAAATTTAATCTTGGCGAAACAACCATTGTTGATATTGTAGAAGAGTTACAAAAACCAAACCGAGACCCGCGAGAAGGCTATCCTAAACCTATTATGCAAAAAGGCGTCCTCTCTTTTGAGGACCTAAAAGAAGGTATGAAGGTTACCGGGAAAATAAAAAATGTCGTTGACTTTGGCGCCTTTGTTGACTTGGGCATTAAAGAAACAGCCTTATTGCATATTTCAGAATTGAGCGACTCCTTTGTCGAAGACCCCATGTCCATTCTCAAAGTTGGCGATATTAAGGAATGCACGATAATTGGGCTGGATATAGACCGAAAACGTATTTCATTGTCCCTAAAGTCTGATGCAGGAAGTAGGGGCAGTGGGCAGGCAACATCTCCACGTGATGCAAATAAAACTCGCGAAGGAAGCGGCGTAAAAAAAGTGGTACGCGTAAATCGCTCAGATGCCCCTTCTAAAAACAAAGAACGACAAGACAATAGACAATTTGCAGGCAATGATGAAGGTACAAGCTACAATCCATTTGCCGCACTCTTAACAAAGAAGTAAGAGAAAACTATTGATATGAAAAGCTCCTATAGCGATTGCTCGGGAGCTTTTTTTATTTTGCAGTTTTTCCCCACTCGTTAAATATATTTTTTTAGTTCGCGATGTTCGTTCATCTTCAACCTTGAGCCGACAAAGTAGCTTCCGAACATCATCGTGCTTGTATCAATTGCGGTTGCAAAAGATCCCAAGACAAAGGCCATTGGTTTGAGCAGGAGATAGGCTGCGTCAAAGCCGCGGCCGTAGAAAGAGCAAAGAATGGTTAGGGATAAAAAAGCGCCGCCAATGGGAATTCCGCCGAGGAAAAAGGAGATGAGGAAGGAGATAAAACCAATCCAGATAATTTCTCCAAAAGGAATGATGAGTCCAGAATATGAGCGCAAAATAACGATGAAGGCTGTTGCGGTAACGAGGGCTGTTCCTCCGCGCGCAAAGACTGAAAAAACGGGCGCTGTTACGGCGGCAATTCTGCGTTTTAAGCCAAGGCTTTCTTTGAGGTGTTTTATTGCTACGCCGAGGCTGAGGTTTATGTCGCCTGAGAAAAAGGCGGTTATAAGGCTTGCGGTGCTTGCATAGAGTACTCGGTAGGGTGTTTTTTCCTTGAAAACAAACTTTAAAACGAGTGGATAGAGGATGAAGGCGATGAGGATGAATTCCCCTGCAAGCAATAAAATGAGTGGGGTAAAAACGCCAGATCGCAGCAAGTCTTTGAAGAGTATGGTCCAGGTGCAGGTGATAAAAATCATTCCAAAGGCAAACATATCGACAAAGAAGCTCATAACGGCAAAAAATACTTTTGAAAGTGAGTCAAAGAGGTTTACTGTGAGTTTTGAAGCATTTGTGTCGCTTGCACAACCTGCTCCGATGAAGCCAGCTAAAACAAGCAAGGGCAATAAAAAGTTTCCATCTAAAAAAACGGAAAAACTAGTAATGGGGAAAATATCGAGTAAGCGGGTGGGAATGTCCAAGCTCGCAGAATTTGTCATTTTTTCCACAGAAATGGGGATTCGAGGAAGTTTTACCAATAATGTGGCGAGAATTCCTAAAAAAACAAGGGCGAAAGAAGTAATAAGGCTAATGGCCACGACATAAACGGCTGTTTTAAAAAGCTTTCCCTTGTTTCGCAGCTTATAAATAGCAAGAGCCATGCTAAAAAAAAGAAGCGGAACGAGCATATATCGACCAAAACGGATAGATATTTCGGTTAAAAAATCAATTGTTTTTTGAAAACTTGCGACATTTAAAGGAAGGAGGAAGGCAGCAAGCGACCCCAAAATACACGCTAAAACATATTTAATCCATATTTTCATGCTTTTTAGGATAACGAAACAATGCATAATCGTCAAGCTTTGTTCATTGAAAATAAAGCTTTCTTGTGTTATATTGGTAGGAAGATGAAAAACAATATTCTTTTGATAGGTAAAGATTTTCTCGAAAACGAGGCTTTTATAGCTTATTGTAAGGGAAAAGAAATTCCCTTTGTCTGTACTACAAAGGCGCAGGCAAAGTCAGAGGGCAAAGAGACTGTATTTGAGGGGACAAAGTCGATTATTCCGTGGAACAGGGCTTCCAATCTTTCTTCTATGAATCTTATTATTCGAGCAGAAACCCTTCTTAGCTCTATCGACCGTGTTCTTTTGTTTTTTGATTATGATCATTTTACAGAAGAGTATTCTCAGTTGGGGAAAAATCATTTTCAAATTATTGCTGACGAACTCATTGCTTCATATCAATATATAACGGAAAATATTTTGGAACGCTTTAAAGAAAAAAAACAGGGTGGTTTTATTTTTCTACTTAAAGAAGCGCTTCCGCTCTTTCGCTCTTCAAAAAATTCTGTTGAGGTCAACAATCCCGCTTTGTATGCTGCCCAAGAAGCCTTTGTTGCTTTTGCAGAAATGACAGCCTATCGATATAGCCAGAAACTGGAAAACTCTGTTGTTTTGGCAAGAACAAGTTTAAAAAATGATGAAAAAATAGCTTCGCTTTTATTTTCGCTTTTGGAAAGTGATAAGCTTGAAAAAAAATTACAAAAAGATGCTACTCGGTGGCTATTGCTTCAAGATCAAAATGAAGGAGCAATTCGCTTTTTTAAATAAAAATATGAATAATCAAAATCCATTAATTGTACAAAGTGACAGAACGCTTCTTCTCGACGTGCATATGCCTCGTTCGGCTGAATGCCGTGATGCGCTTTTACCCTTTGCAGAGCTAGAAAAATCTCCTGAGCATCTACATACCTATCGTCTTACCCCCTTGTCTTTGTGGAATGCGAGGAGTTCTGGTTTTAGCCCGGAAGATGTTGAAAGGGTTTTGATGGAGTTTTCTCGCTACGAAGTGCCCACATCTGTTTTAACGTGGGTAACGGAAGTAACGAGTCGCTTCGGTAAACTTATTTTACTCCCTGACCCATTGAGTCCAGAAGCTGATGAACGGCTTATTCTAAAGGTAGAAAGCCAAACAATATACCGGGAAATAGAGGCGAGTCCGTCGCTGAGAAAAACCTTGACTCCCCTGCTCAATGCAAAGGAATATAAGTTTGATAGCTCTTATGCGTTTTCTCTCAAGCTTGTCGACCGAGGAAGTATTAAACAAGATTTGATGAAGCTTGGCTGGCCGGTAAAAGATGAGGTTCCCCTGCGCGACGGCGAGCCTCTGGAGATTTTGCTTCGGGAGAAAACCCTTTTTGGTCACGCCTTTGAACCGCGCCAGTATCAAGTGGAAGCAGCTCAGGCGCTTGTGGGAAATAAGGGACCGGGTTCAGGTTTTGGTACGATTGTACTTCCCTGCGGTTCTGGAAAGACAATTGTCGGCATGAAAATTATGTCCATGCTGCACACTAACACGCTTATACTTACGACAAATATTTCTGCGGTTCACCAATGGATAGATGAACTTATTGATAAGACAGAGTTGACTGCAGAGCAAATAGGGGAGTATACGGGTGAGAAAAAAACAATAAAACCGGTAACCGTTGCAACCTATCAAGTATTAACCTGGAGACCAGATAAAAACTCTCCCTTCCCACATTTTCAAATTTTCAAAGAGCATCCCTGGGGATTGATAATATATGACGAGGTACATTTATTGCCGGCGCCTGTTTTTCGGGTAACAGCTGAATTACAGGCTATTCGTCGAGTTGGTTTAACCGCAACCTTGGTTCGTGAAGATGGCTGCGAGGGGCATGTCTTTAGTTTGGTTGGCCCGAAGCGCTATGACGTACCATGGAAAGAACTTGAAGGTGCTGGTTGGATAGCGAGCGCTGAGTGCATTGAGCTACGTATTGATTTGGCAAGTGAAAAAGAAATCGAATACGCGACAGTACAGCCTCGTCTCAAGCATAGACTTGCAAGCGAAAACCCTTCGAAGATTCCCTTGGTTATGGATTTGGTGCGGCATTTTAAAAATGATAAAATTCTCATTATCGGGCAATATTTGCAACAATTACATGAGATTGCGGTCTTGCTCAATGCGCCGATTATAACGGGAAAAACGCCAACCTCACAACGCGATGCACTGTATGCTGATTTTCGATCTGGAAAAAACAGTGTTTTGGTTGTTTCCAAGGTTGCAAACTTTGCTATCGATTTACCTGACGCTTCGATGGCGATACAGATTTCGGGAACCTTTGGGAGCAGGCAGGAAGAGGCGCAACGTTTGGGTAGAATCTTGCGACCCAAAGAACGCACCTCTCGATTTTTTACGATTATTACACGGAATACCGTGGAAGAAGAATTTGGTGCAAATAGACAAAAGTTTTTGGCGGAGCAGGGATATGCCTATGTGCTTTTAAGAACGCCAGAAGATATAGCGCAGTATTTGGCAGAAAATGGAGAGAGTGATGAATCTAAAAAATCATAGCCAGGCAGAAAAAGTTTTGCTCTGGAGGGAAAGCCTTACAAAGCTTTCTGACCAGCAATTTTTTGATTTGCTTCGTATGTATATCGGTGAAATAAAAACGCCGTACAACAAACATAATCTTATCGAGCAAATGAGTTCTGTTTTGCGCAAAGAAGAAAATAAGCAAAAAATACTTTCTTTGTTGGACTATCAAGATAGGCTCATTCTTGCGACATTGCATGTTTTTTCAGGGGCGAGTTTTACACAACTAAAACATTTCTTTTCTGATAGTATTTCAAGTTATGACCTTGAGACGGACTTGCAAAACTTAGAGGAACGGCTTTTGCTTTTTAGAAGCCTTGAGCCAAGTACAGAAAAAAAAATCTATCTTATAAATCCTCTTTTAGAGGAAGCGCTCTTGCCTTTTATTGGTTCAAGCGTTTTATTTCCCAAGAGTAAGCTGCATGCGGACATAGATTCAGAAAATACTTTTTTTCTCAACTCGCATTTGCTTGCTGCTGTCTATGCCTTTGTGTTTCAATTCCCTGATTTATGTAAAATAGATGGAAGCTTGAAAAAAAAGCACGCACAAATAATTTCAGAATTATTTTTAAATCATTGCGATATAAGCTGTTTTGAAAAACTTATTTCTGCATTGCAAAATATGGGCTTGTTTAAACAAGTGGAAAATGAAACACATATCGATCATGAAAGATGGAATGAGTTTTCGCTTTTGTCGGAGCAAGAACAATATGCCTATATTGCTGCAGCGTCAATTGCAAGTCTTCCACGTTCAGTTCTTGCAAATCTTGCTTCTATTTGTACCGTTTTTTTAATGTCTCTTGAAGAAAATCTATATACAAGAAAAATTTTAAAACGAATTGCCTTTGTGTTTTTTGAAAAGCTGCATGCCACTACTATGCCGAAGGTTTCAAAGCTTCGAACGCTTTTGCAACAAAACCAAGCTAAAAAAACCGAGCTCGCTTTTGACAGCGCGCTCCTTGTGGATAGCCTTATTGCCTTTGGGCTTTTAGAAGTTCTTGGCATCGATGATGAAGATGAAGCGCTATACAAAGTTCGGAAAACCGAAACGAGTAGCGACACGAAAAAACTCGTCCACCTCGGTTCAAGTTTTTTTGTTTCTATCCTTCCCGGTTTGTCTTTGCATTCTTTATTGCCACTTGTAAAAATTATGGACTTACAAGGTTGTGATACAAGCTTAAGTTTTGAAATAACAAAGCAATCGGTAACGAGGGCCTTCGAGTCAGGCATGAAGCCAGATTTTATTTTGAAAAGCTTTGAAGCCTATTCTGTTCACGAGATACCGCAAAATTTTCATCATGCGATACAAGACTGGTATGCCAATTTTAAGTCGGGTTCTTTGTACAAGGGTTTTGTTCTTCATGTTGATGCTGATAAAATAATTGCTGTGGAAAATAATGCTGTTCTAAAAAAATATCTTTGTCATACCTTGGCACCCGGTGTGTATCTTATGAATTTTACAAATGAGGACGAAGCGCATGATGCGGTACAAAAAAGTGGCTTAGATTTTATTGGGCGCATAAAGACACTTGCAAAGCCGAGTATCAGCCTTCCTCTAAGTCCTCTGCAACATGCACTTATTCAATCGCCAATCGATTTTGCAGAAACAAAAACAGATGAAGAAAAAAATCACATTCTTCTTTCCAAAAAACGAGATGTACAAAAAGAATTGTTGGATTATTTAGCAGAGATGGACCTTACAAAAGAGCAAAGAGAAGATTTAAGCCTACGCATCAAGAAAAAAATTGTTTTTTCTACGGAGCAAATTCGTCCGGACTCAGTGCGATATGTAAAAACTGAAGCAAAGGGTATGGATTTTCTTGGGAAGATAGCAATCGTCGAGCAAGCAATTTCCTCTGAACTTCGACTTGAAATTCGCTATGACGGCTTAGAAAAAGAAGAGAAAAAGGTTTTTGTAGGGAAACCTCTATTGATAGAAAAATTTACAAATGATGCTCTTGTACATCTTGAAGTAGAAGAAAAAAAAGAGCCCGTCCAACTTTCCGTCGGAGGGGCTAGTTTAGTAAAACTTATTCGAAAATCTTTTGTGTTTTAATGTTTATAAAGCAGCTTCAATTGCGTTTTGCATTTGTTTTTTTGTCATCATACCCAGTTGCGCAAAAACAATTCTGCCCTCGGTGTCAACGATAAAGGTTGTTGGAATGCTTGCTATACCGTACATCATACCAACAGCATTGTCGCTATCCATTGCAACTGGTATCGTGTATTTGTTTTTTGTCATAAAGGCTTCGATGACATCCTTTGTTTCTGCAGAGTTTATTGCAACAAAGTGCATTCTATCTTTATAGTTTTTATACATCTCTTCAAGGTCGGGAAATTCTCGAACGCAGGGAGGACACCAGGTTGCCCAATAATTGACGAGGATGGGTTTGTCAAGATTTTGCAAAAGAGTAAATTTTGTTCCATCTGTCATTTGAAGGCTGAAGTCGAGAGCCATGGGTCCTTCTTTTTTTGCTTCAGTTTTGACTTCTTGTGTTGTCGGCTCGCTTTCTTTTTTTTCTACCATTTGGTATTTTTTAAGTTGCTCGGCAGCTTTTGCAAATTCTTTTTCTTCATTCTTTGCACAACTTGTAAAGACAAAGCTTATGAGAATTAAAAAAGCAAAGCTCAGTGTCGATATTTTTTTTGTCATAGTAACTCCTTTAAGATATTGTATTATTATTTGTTCTTTTTTGAAAAAAACTAATTGCTTCTGTTGGACAAACAGAGATGCATTCTCCACAACGGATACATTCTCTGTCGTTTACTTCGTGGACATCGAGCTTACAAAAATTGATGCATTTTTTGCAGCTTATACATTTTGCGGTATCGACTCGAACGCCAAAGAGTGCGTACTTGTTAAAAAATGAATAGATAGCACCGAGGGGACAGACAAAGCGGCAAAAGGGACGGTAGATAAAAATGGAAGTGATAATAAAAAGCGCGAGGAGGCTCATCTTCCAGCTAAATAAAAATCCAACTAGGGATTGTAAACTTTCGTTTGCAATAACGAGGGGGATGCCTGCCTCCAAGCTGCCTGCGGGACAAATGAGCTTACAAAAAAAAGGGCTCCCGATGCCGGTTGCAAGATAGACTCCATAGGGAAGCGCAAGGACAAAAACGACAAGAAAAATATATTTTGCTATGGAAAGCCGTCTCGTTGTATTTGATTTTTTTATTTTTTTTGTAGGTATCTTATATAAGAGTTCTTGCAAAAAGCCGAAGGGGCATAAAAAAGAGCAAATCGTGCGACCGAAAAAAGCGCCAACAGAAACTAAAAAGCCCGCGATGTAAAAGCTTGTTTTCCCTTGTGGGCTTGCCAAGCTAGACTGTAGGCTACCTAAGGGGCAGGCACCAACTGCAGCAGGGCAGGAGTAACAGTTTAATCCTGGAACACAGATACCCTTGCCTTTTCCTTGATAAATAGTACCCTTGGAAAAGTTTTGTAAAAAAGGATTTGAGGCAAAAACAGCAGCGATTTGTATGTAAATTCGTGTAAAAAAGTTGTATTTTTTCATTTTTTCTCCTACCCAATCCCGATGCATTCGAGGCAAATAAAGGCTGCTTTGCGAAAGACAGAAAGAAAACCACCGTCTTTTAATCCAATAATGAGCAAGAAAACTCCTAATCCAAAAAGAAGGGCAAATACGAAATCTTTATAACGAGGTCGTTGATGCATTTGTTTTTTTAATTTTCCCATAGTCTCCTACCAAATCAAATATAATTCTTGCCTAAGCATTCTATTCAATGTACAATTGTACTATGGATTTTCGAATTATACTATTGATACTTTTATGCCTCTTACTCTTTTTTTCTTGTACTTCGATTCAACGCCATTATATGGACAATGTTGATACGAAATACAAAAGTATACGAACTATGAATGAATTGATCGGTAATCTTGTTACAAAGAAAAAAGATACCTTTTTTGACACAGTTATAGAAACAGATACGCATTCTATTCCCGTTCGTGTGTATATTCCCAAGGAATTAAATGAAGATGCACCCCTTGTTTTATACATGCACGGGGGAGGTTTTGTCTTGGGAACCTATGCGCAAAAGCATCTTGTAACAAAACAAATTTCACAAAAGGCGCATTGTATTGTTGTGTCCATAAATTATGCCCTTGCACCAGAGTATCCCTATCCAGAAGGTTTAATGGACTGCCTTGCGGTATATAATTATTTTATTGCAAATAGCAGTTTGGAAAACTGCCAGTATAGGGATGTTATTGTTGCAGGAGATAGCGCTGGTGCAAGTCTTTCTGCTGTTATTTGCCAATACCAACGAGATAAGGGGGAAAAAATACCCCTTGCGCAGATTTTATTTTCACCGGCAACCGCAAAAATAAACCCAAAAACGGGCGAAGCTTGGGAGAGCCGAATAAAAAACCAAAAGAAAAGCTTTCTTACAGAAAGAAGCCTTGAGGTTTTTTATGACTTTTATCTTGAAGGAAAGCTTGAGGAAAATCTTTACAACCCCTATGTCTTTCCCCTTATGGCAAAAGATTTTTCAGGACTCCCTCCTGCAGCCTTTGTGCTTTGCGGAAAAGACCCATTGTATGACGAAGGTCTCGCCTATGCACAAGCTTTGCAAAAAGAAGGACGGGTTGAAATACGCGAGTTTAAAAACAAGGACCATAATTATCAGGGGAAGGAAGCCATAGACTTTGTTGTGGCTTTTATCAAAAGCATAGAGAGAGATTGGGGTAAGGATGACAAAAGAAAATTCTAAGCAAACAATATATTTTGCCGCAGGCTGTTTTTGGGGCGTTGAAGAATACTTCCGACGCGTTCACGGAGTTATTGAGTCAAGCTCTGGATATATGGGCGGTCATACAGAAAATCCTGATTATATAGCAGTTGTCGATGGAGAAACGGGGCATGCAGAAACAGTGCGTGTTGTCTATGATTCAAATAAGGTCGAGTTTAAAGAGCTCCTCGCTCGATTTTTTTCTATTCATGATCCAACGAGCCTTAACCGTCAAGGAAATGACATTGGTACACAATACCGATCTGCTGTGTTTTATACAAATGAAGGGCAAAAAAAAGAAATCGATGCAATGATAGAGCATCTAAAAAAAATACAAAAGTACTATGACCCCATTCTTACAGAAGTTTTAGAAGCAAAGGTTTTTTATCCTGCAGAAGAATATCATCAAAGATATATAGAGCGGAGACCCTTTGCCTACTGCCATGTAAATCTAAAAGATGCAATAGAACCAGTGGACGAGCGCTTTTTTGCTTGAGATGAATCTTGTTTTTCTATACGTATCGTGTTATATTTTATACGTATAGAAACCCAAAAAGAATGAATAGAGGAGGAAGAATAGTGAAAAAATTAACGCTTAGTCTTGACAAAGACCTCATACATTTTGCTCATACATATTCTCGACATAATGATATTTCAGTATCAAAACTTTTTGAACAATATCTGCTTCAACTACAATCTAAGGGTGAAAAACAAGAGCTTGATTCAAAAACGCAACTACTTTACGGGGCTTTTGAAAGAGATCCTATTCCAAATAAAGAAGAATTGCGTAAGGGTTTTTATGAAAAAGATACTCATTGATCTCAATATTATTTTGGATTTTCTAAATAAAAGAAATTACCATAAAGAGGCAGCAATTCTTATGGATAAGTGTGTAAAAAAAGAAGTAGAAGGTTTTGTTTGTGCTCATGAAATTACTACCTTATCCTATTTTTTATTTAAAGAAAAAAGAGATCGTTCAAAAATAATGCAAACACTTGCGAGCTTGCTCGACTTGTGTAAAGTAATTGCACTTGATAAAAATATTTTGAAAGAAGCTCTTATCTCACCAATTCAGGATTTTGAAGATGCAGTAATTGAAGTCAGTGCGATTAAAGAACAAGTTGATTATATTCTTTCTAGAAATATTTCTGATTTCAAGCTTTCTCGAATTCCCGCCTACACTCCAGAGCAATTTTTTTTACTTTAGTTAGAAGGTAGACGGGGTCTCAAAATCTTATAGCAAATCTTTTTTCACTTCTTGCATAAAATGCTTCATGTATTTACAATGAAGGTATGAAAAATCTGCTTCGTATTTTACGATATGCCTGTCCTCTTTTTGCCTAATAACTCAAAAATCTAATTCATGCTTGCTTACATGGGTCGATGAAAATCTTCTACTAAACTTAAATAGTGCGAAAGTCTTTCTTTTACATATTCACCAATCATCTTTACCATCGGGGATGCGTCCTTGTCCCGATAATAACTGTCAAAGCAGGAATAGTATTTTCTTCTGTCGGTAAATTTCATATCGATGGGTGGATAGCCTGCTTGCATAAGCATCAGGTTTATAATCAAGCGGCCAGTGCGCCCATTGCCGTCGACGAAGGGATGGATGCCCTCGAAGTCAAGGTGGAAAAGTGCTGCTGTTTCTATAATGTGTTGGTCAACACGGGACAAGCCTGTAAGTAATTTTTCCATCTGCACAGGGACAAGATAGGGTTGTGGAGGTTCGTGATGTGCCCCCATAATTTTTACAGGAATTCTTCGATATATGCCCTTGTCCTCCGGTTTGTTTATCAGGACGAGGGAGTGAATTTCACGGATAATCCGTTCTGAAATCGCAACTTTATTGCTGACAAGGGAAGCGACATAAAGGAAGGCATCGCGATGCCCTACTGCTTCTAGATGATCTTTCAGTGGCTTTCTATCAATTGTCACGCCTTCCAGAGCCAGTGCGGTTTCTTGCAGTGTGAGCGTGTTGCCCTCGATGGCGTTGGAGTTATAAGTAAATTCCACAAGGAATTCATCTTGCAAGCGTTTCAATTCTCCGATGCTCAGAGGACGTCGCCGGTTAAGCTCTGCCTTCATTTCATCAATGGTCGTAAATAAGCGAGCGTATTGTTCTGGAATATTTTTACCGCGCAGACTGCGCCCGTCAAGAGGCTTTAAGGTGTTTTTCGGTATTAGATAAGAGCGTCCTTTTTGGATAAGTCCCTCTATTCGTCCCTCTGCACAAAGTAGTCTAACACGGCGATCGGATATGCCCCAAAGCTCCGAGGCTTGTTTTACTGTGATATATTGCATGGTTTTACTCCACAGCTTTTTTTATAGCATATCATACGAGCGGAACAATGGCAATGTTTTTTTTGATATATGCTTGTATTGTTCCTATAAGAGTTTCTAGCTCTTTACCATCGGGGATGCGTTGTTATCCCGATAATAACTATCATGGACAGATAAACAATCTATTGTCAGTTTGAAAGCGACTTGCATAAAATAAGTCTTACTGCAACAACATCTGGTCGTTCACTATTTCTTTTTTCTTAATAGCTTTGAACTGTGAAATTATTTCTGCCATGCTCAGTTTTGCTTTTTCTTCTGCACCAATGTCGAGGACGATTTCTCCCCCGTCCATCATGAGAAGGCGGTTTCCATAAGAAAGTGCGTGGTTCATATTGTGCGTTATCATCATGACGGTGAGTTTGTCGTCGCTTGCAAATTTTTTGGTGAGGTCCATAACGAGTTGAGCCATATGTGGGTCGAGGGCTGCGGTGTGTTCGTCGAGGAGTAAAAGAGAGGGCTTTGACATAAGGGTCATGAGGAGGGTGAGCGCTTGCCGTTGACCGCCAGAAAAAAGCTCAACATTGTCCTTGAGTCGATTTTCCAAGCCCATTCCAAGTATTTCGAGTTGGCTTCTAAAATAATCGCGAGTTTTATTGTTTAAGCTTTTTTTTAAGCCCTTATAGCCTTTTTTGCTGCAGATTACCATATTGTCTTCGAGTGACATTTTCCCAGCGGTACCCAAAAGCGGGTTTTGAAAAATGCGCCCAATATAATGAGCGCGAATATGTTCTTTATCTTCTGTTATATTTTTTATCCCGTTTTTTGTCTTGAGGCTTACAATGCCACTTGTCGCTTTCATCGTACCTGCAATGACATTGTAGAGGGTGGATTTTCCTGCTCCATTCGAGCCTATGACGGTAACAAAATCTTCTTCGCGAATTTCTAGATTGATATTTTTA
>Ga0255341_1000690_pt1 | contig 53478 bp, 42 predicted proteins | sample wastewater_treat_8_FD_192418 | JGI IMG/M metagenome (GOLD analysis project Ga0255341, IMG submission 192418) | Wastewater microbial communities from Lulu Island WWTP, Vancouver, Canada - plant12 | ecosystem: Engineered > WWTP > Wastewater > Unclassified | place: Canada: Vancouver, British... | reverse complement strand
TAGCTCAGGATCAAGGATGAATCTCAAGGCTATAAACAGTACATGCGCTGGAATGAGCCAGGCACTCGCCTTGAAATCCGCCGACAAATCTGCCGTTTGCAAGTCAAATCTCGGGCAAAACACAGCTTTTTCGATGCCAAAAAACCCCACCAAACCTGAGAGCAATCCATATACCATTCCTGTGTAAGCAGGATCAACCAGACCGAACTCAAGGGCTAACTGACAATCAGCGTGCATAGCATTGTATATGTCTTTGACGCCCTCAAGGACTGTAGCACGAGTAGAAGAAGACGCCAAGATACTCTTTATATCTTTCGCAGAAATACCCTTTCGTTTCTTCACCTTTTCTTTGCCCTGCTTCTGGGTCTTGTCTTGTCCGTTGTATTTAGCTTTCGTTTGACGAGTCTTCTCTTTTTCCCTTTTTGCACCACTGCCGAAAGAAACCCTTGCGCCTAGGATCTTGAGTGTTGGACCTTGCACCTTGTTCATGGAGAAGCAAAATAAACCTAGCAGAAATCTAACTGAAAAGTCCAAGTCGTAATCCCACGAGAAAATCTCACCGTTCTCGAGAGTTCCTTCGCTAGATATGGTCCCTTGCAGCTGGTCCAGATCACCTTCAAAGTGGAACAAACCCTTGCCCTTAGCGAAAACGGGCAGTATCAGGATCAATATAACTACACCCAGCAAGATGCCTAGGATCTTCAATATTATGAGAAGCACTGATAGAAATATGGCCATGAATCATCCCTTAGTCTGGAGCATTCATCTCGTCATCGATTGCATAGCACAATACAGTATTACGACAGGAGACTGAGTTTGTTGCTGTTTCACTATAGTTCAACGTCGCCAACGATTCATCCTTCAGGCAAATATCCCAAGAAGATCTGTTAAACCCAAAGCCCATAGACGCACCCGCAACCAAAGGAGTGCAATGAAGGAACATGCCATGGTCATCTGGAATATGTACTCATGCATATTTCCAATTATGAGGTGTAAGTATTGGCCCTAAGCAGATTCGAAGCAGTGCTATTTGACTTAGACGGAACGCTGCTGGATACCACTCAGGCTATACTTGAGTCGTTCAAATACACGATCCATCATTTTGCAGGGCGAATTCCTCGCGAGGAAGAAATCCGCCCATACATGGGGCTGCCACTCAGGGATCAGTTTTCCATATTCCTGCCGGGTAAGGAAGACGAAGCATGCAGGGTGTATGTGGAACACAACCTGTCTATCCACAAAGACTTCGTGAGACCGTTCCCAGGTGCCAAGTACACGCTAGAGACCTTGCGTGAAAAGGACGTCGCCCTGGCGCTAGTAACGTCGAAGAGGTGCGAAACCGCGACTTATGGGCTCCTCATAGCAGGTATTCATGGCATGTTCGACGCAATGGTCTTTTATGACGACACAACTGAGCACAAACCGCACCCTGCGCCAATTCTAAAGGCCATTGGACTCATCGCAGACCCAGAACCCTGCAAAAGTCTTCTAAGTGAGACACATATCCTGGTTGTTGGTGATTCGCCGACAGACATCGAGGCAGCGAAAAACGCCCAAATGGTCTTGATGGGTCCGCCAACACTCTACGGCAACCAGACTTGTCCAGAAAACTGCGGAAACTCGGCAAGTGTCTGTTTTGGCAAAAAAGAAAGGACCCAGGTTGTGATAAAAAGCGCAGGCGTAACCTACGGAGCATACCCAAAAGAGGTGATCGAGAAGACACGACCAGACTACATATTGACAGACATAACCCAGGTGATTGAGCTATGCGGTTTCGATCATTGAAAGACCAGCGAATACTGACGAATCAGGCGTTTGAAAGCGAGGATGATAAGCATGACACATTCGTCACCCAAGAGTTTCAATATCCAGATTCCAGATCCACCACGCACACCAAAAAGACCTGTTGTTGATATGGTTCATGGCACCGAAATCGTAGACCCGTATCGATGGTTAGAAGACGGTACTAACCCCGAAGTCCGATCCTGGACCGCATCTCAAAACCAAAGAACAGAATATGTATTGAAGCAGATCCCCCAACGGAACTTTCTCAGAAACAGGATAGGAGAACTCATGTCTCAAGACACTGTGAGTTCCCCAAGTTTGAAGGGCAGACGGCTCTTTTATATGAAGCGCACCGAGGGCAAAAATCAACCTATCCTAATGTACATAGACATCGACAAATCTGAAAACACCTGCGCTTTTGAGGAACACGTACTTGTGGACCCTAATCGAGAAAGCGAAACGGGCACAGTAGCTTTGGACTGGTGGTACCCTTCTCCAGATGGAACAATGTTGGCTTACGGTCTTTCACGGAGCGGCGACGAGTGGAGCGTACTCCACATAATGGATATCAAAACAATGGAACTCTTGCCTGAGACAATCGAGCGGGCAAGGTATGCAGGAGTTACGTGGAAAAAGGACAATAGCGGATTCTACTACGGCCGCCATCCAAAGCCAGGAGAAGTTCCCACAGGAGAAGAAAACTACAACCGCCACTTGTTCTACCACAGGCTTGGCACAAATCCAAAAGATGACCCCAAGATATTTGGAGAAGGACGCCCACGAGAACAATCATACGGAACATCTCTTTCAGACGATGGAAAATACCTTCTTCTGGTAGTAAGTCATGGATGGAATAGCACAGACCTGTATTTCCGTGATGAGACCGATCCTAATTCGGAATTCACCCCGATAGTTGAAGGAAAAGACGCGATTTTCCATGGCCGCATAATTGGAAGAACACTTTACATGGTGACTAACTTTCAGGCAGCAAGATACAAGATAGTATCAGTCGACCTTGAAAATCCGAATGAAGAAAACTGGACCACCGTCATCCCTGAATCGCCTGACCTGACTATTGAAGACGTAGAGTTTGTAAAAGGGCATATCGTCCTCTCAGTGCTCAAGGACGCAGTGTCGCGCCTACGTATACACGAAATGGATGGCCGGTTAATAAGAGAGGTACCCCTTGCTACTCTTGGTACCATTACAGGCCTGACAGGGGATCTGCACGAACCTCAGTTTTTCTTCACGTTTGAGTCTTTTTTCATTCCCCCTACGATCTACTCATGCGGCACTGACGAAGATGTCCCAAAACCATTTGTCGAGAGCAACAAGGGCTTTGATGAGGATCTGGCTACGATAGAACAGGTATTCTACCCTTCCAAAGATGGTACCATGATCCCCATGTTCATATTGAGGCGGAAAGACTGCTCGATTGGTGGGAATAGGCGATACCCTACCGTACTCTCAGGTTATGGTGGTTTCAACATTAGCAGGACACCCGTGTACTCGCCGTCGGTAATACCGTGGGTCGAGTCAGGTGGGATATATGCCTCAGCCAACCTGCGGGGCGGAAACGAGTACGGAGAAGAATGGCATAGAGCTGGAATGCTCGACAAAAAGCAGAACGTCTTTGACGACTTCATCGCGGCAGGAGAATACTTGATAGATAAAGGGTACACGGACAAAGACCATCTAGGCATTTGGGGTCGTAGTAACGGCGGCCTTTTGGTAGGCGCTGCATTGACGCAAAGGCCAGACTTATTTAGAGCCGTAGCATGCGGGGTTCCTTTGCTTGATATGATACGTTACCACAGATTTCTCATTGCCTCGCTCTGGTGCTATGAGTATGGAAATCCTGAGAACCCTGAAGATTTCAATTGGATTTATCCGTACTCTCCCTATCATCACGTAGCCGAAGACGTTTCTTATCCTGCAGTGTATTTTTACACTGCAGAGTCAGACACCAGAGTAGATCCCATGCATGCAAAGAAGATGGCAGCTTTGCTACAACACGTTTCCTCAAAAACGCCATCTAAGGGGCCCATATTGCTCAGCGTAGAGTCTGAAGCAGGACACGGTGTTGGGAAACCCCTGTACAAGATGGTCGAAGAACAGGCAAACATGTGGGCATTTCTCGCCTGGCAACTGGAATTAGAGATGGGCTAGTAGAGAGGCAAAAATACATAAGCGGTCCGGACTCACAGGTTGTAAACTGTGCTACCCAAGGCCGGACCGCTTTGCTTATTTCACTTTCTATAGAGGTAGAAAAAACACTAAGACACGTTTATGCTATCTGCTTATCGACCAGTACACGTCGAGACACAAGATGCAATAGCCCGTATCGCTTAAGTGCACAGCCAAGGATCGCATTTACAAGCTCGTCATATGACCAGCCCGCTTTTTCAGCTATCCTTGGATAATCAGAATAACCAGGGGCCATCCCAGGCAAAGGATTGACCTCGATGACATTGGGAATGCCATTTCTATCGAGACGCATATCAATTCTCGCAAGATCTCGACATTCTAGGACTTGGTACGTCTTTAAGGCGGTATCTCTAATTCTCTGTTCAAGTTCAGGCGATATACTGGCCGGGCATGTGTAGTATCTGTCTTCGGACCACTCTACTTTGAACTGACGAGAATAGATGTTGCCATGACCTTCAGGTACTTCATCAAAGTTGATCTCCATTATGGGAAATACGTGCGGCATCTCATTGCCTATCACACCAACAGTAAACTCCCTGCCAGGAAGAAACTCTTCAACCAGAACAGGCTGTCTGTATGATTGAAGAAGCCTTCGGGTCTCGTCTATGAGCTGCGCATAGTTCTCACATAGGGAGTTCGGCGAAATACCCATGCTTGAGCCCTCATGCGCAGGCTTAACAAACACAGGAAACTCCAACCCAGTCATGTCCATCTCATGTTCAGATGAGATAACCTTGAACCTCGCCGTAGGTACCCCGTGAAACGAGAGGATCTTCTTCGTTAATGGCTTGTCCAGGGTTATAGCTAAGGTAAGAACACCTGACCCTGTGTAAGGTATGCCAAGCATTTCAAGCATAGCAGGTAAATGGCTTTCACGCGACTCGCCCCTTAGCCCCTCGCACATGTTGAAAATGATATCCATATTCCCGCTGAGAAGTCTCAAATACGCAGATTCATTACCTTCGATGAGAACAACTTCATGACCATAGGTTCTTAGAGCATTGACCACCGCCAAAACTGTCGACTCAGAGTCAAGTTCTGCCCCCGAGTCAGGAGGTTCGCCTTCTTCAGGAGATTCCCCCTTTAAATTATACGTGACGCCTACAACTGCCATCCTTTGCAATGTCCCCCTTTGATTTTTTGGTTTCGAAAGGATTATTGCACGGTCTGTTATAGGCGTCAATCACTTTTTAACAGGTTAATCTATGTTATTTACCACCGCATTCTCGGTTTTTGGCATCCCTTGTACACTTGCAAGAGCCCCGAGATCGGACTGACCAACTCCGGTCAACGCAATCAGAAACACTTCGTCCATGTGCCCTACCAACTCGATAGTAATATCTTCAAGTATGCTCTCGGGAATATCTTCAAGATCCTTCTTGTTGTCAACAGGCAGAATTACCTTGGAAATACCAGCTCGGTGCGCAGCAAGGACCTTTTCCTTGATACCCCCTACAGGCAACACACGACCTCTCAGTGTTATCTCACCAGACATCGCGACATCGTGGCGAACCGGTTTGTTCATAAGGGCCGAAGCAATCGCACAAGCTATAGTTATCCCAGCTGAAGGCCCGTCTTTGGGTATTGCCCCTTCAGGCACGTGCACATGGATGTCAATGGTTTCGTAGAACCTGGGAGAAAGCCCAAGATCCGCACTTTTTGATCGCAAGTAGCTTACCGCAGCCTGAGCCGATTCTTTCATCACTTCCCCCAAGTGACCGGTAAGAGTCAAGTTCCCCTTGCCCTCAACAATGCTAACCTCAATTGACATAACATCGCCACCGTAATCTGTAACTCCGAGAGCCAACGCTACGCCTACTTGGTCTTCTTTCTCCGCCTGGCCGTGGTAAAACCTTGGGACTCCTAGGTATTTGCTTAGGTTCTTGGGTGTAATTGTTACTTTATGTTTTTTCCCTGAAACCACGTCTTTTGCCGTTTTCCTGCATATAGCCGCAATTTGCCTTTCTAGATTCCTAACGCCCGCCTCTCGAGTATAGGACCTGATTATCTCTTTTGTGGCATCTTTGCGAATAGTGAGATTAGAGGACGTAAGCCCATGCTCCTTCAGCATCTTGGGGATTAGGAAACGGCTCGCTATCTCAATCTTCTCTTCTTCTGTGTATCCTGGAAGGTTTATCACTTCCATTCTGTCTAAGAGCGCCCTAGGTATTGAATAGGTAGAGTTCGCAGTCGTAATGAACATGACTTTGGACAGATCGAAGGGCACTTCAAGATAATGGTCCGAGAACTGGTGATTTTGCTCCGGATCCAAAACCTCAAGCAAAGCAGCGGCAGGGTCTCCTCTAAAGTCTGAAGCCATTTTGTCCACTTCATCCATTAGGAAAACAGGATTTCTGGAACCTGCATTTCTCATTCCTTGAATTACTCGCCCGGGAAGGGCACCGATATATGTTCGCCTGTGTCCCCGTATCTCTGCCTCGTCTCTTATTCCGCCAAGGGAAATCCTCACGAACTTTCGATCCAAAGCTCGAGCAATTGATTTTCCCAAGGAAGTCTTTCCAACTCCAGGCGGTCCGACAAAGCATAGGATGGGGCCCTTCGGTCTATCTACCAATTGACGAATAGCAAGGTATTCCAGAATTCTCTCTTTCACCTGTTCCAATCCGTAATGGTCCTCGTCCAAGATTTTCTGCGCTCTCTCTATGTCCATCGTATCCTCGGTAAGCACGTTCCACGGCAAAGAAACCAGCCATTCAAGGTACGTTCTGGACACAACAGCTTCAGCTGAAGCTTGAGGCATCTTCTCTAGACGTTCAACTTCTCTCAGAGCTTTTTCTCTTACGTCGCCAACAAGACCTGCCTCTTCGATCTTCCTCCTAAATTCCTCGGCCTCGTTAACGTCATCGTCCCTTTCACCAAGTTCTTTCTGTATGGCCTTCATTTGCTCTCTAAGCCAGTACTCTCTCTGACTCTTCTCAATCTGTTTGCGAACACGAGCATTGATGCGCTTCTCAAGACCTGCAATCTCCATTTCGTTTGAAAGGATCTCGATGACCTTCTCCGCTCGCTCTGTAACAGAGACGGTTTCCAAAATCTCTTGCTTTGCCTCGACAGCAAGAGGTATGTGGCCTGCGATGGTGTCACACAACCGTCCCGCTTCGGTAACTGCCGAAAGAGATATCAGCGTTTCCGGAGGTACGTTTCTCGTCGTCCTTACGTATTCCTCATACTGCTCCACAAGGCTCTTTACTAGCAGCTCATTCTCAGAAGCACCTATCCTTCCTTCTTTCAGCTTGGTCACAGTCACTATATAGGCAGGATCTTGAGAGATGTAGGAGTTGATTTTTACACGCTCTACACCTTCTACAACTATCCGGAGATTTCCAGACGCAGATTTCGCAATTTCCGTGATTGTACCCAAAGTCCCCACAGGGTATATATGTTCAGGCAACGGATCTCCAATATCTGTGTTCGACTGAGAACACATCACAACAGCCATATCTGTGCCCTGGGCAAGTTCAACTGCCCGGACCGATTTTGGCCTACCAACCTCAAGAGAGACCGTTGTTCCTGGAAAAACAAGAACGTTCCTCAACGGCAATAGCGGGTAGGACCTTTGTGTTGTTCCGTCTATTGTACTCATTGCTGCTTAACACCTCCCGCATTTGTCTTTATTCGCGCATGAGAGCTTCCGCCAAACACAAGCCACTATCGATACACATGCAGAATGCATGTTCTTCGCAATCAGGCAAAACTCCTCCTAGTAACCATTTCCACTGCCCAGACGAAGTGCGAAAACCTTCACCCGCCCCTGTAACAAGACCCCGACACGTCCAAAAATCCAGGCCTGTCGGGGTCTTTTGCATACAAGCAGCTTGCTCTTTCATTTTGATGACAAGATGGAGTCTCCTCGGGCTTAGGCCCAGCTAGATCCCCCCATATATCGCACAAAGTACTATGCGGTTTCTTCCTTCTTTTTCGATTTTCTGTCCAAAGGTATCAGCGTTGGAAGAGCATTGGAAACTACAACATCCTTTGTGATGACGCATTTCGCTATATCGCTCCTTGAAGGAAGGTCATACATGACCTCGAGCATCTTGTCCTCAAGCACAGCCCTAAGACCCCTTGCTCCTGTCTTCCTCTTGCTAGCTTCCTGCGCAATGGCCCTGATTGCCTCATCTTCAAACTCAAGCACTACCTTATCCATCATGAACATCTGTTGGTACTGCTTTATCAGAGCATTCTTGGGCTCAGTAAGTATCCTCACAAGATCGTCTTCATTCAATGCGTCAAGCGTTACGATCACAGGTACTCTTCCGACAAACTCAGGAATCATTCCGAACTTTAGCAGGTCCTCCGGCAAGACTCTCTCAAGAACTTGACCAATGGATACATCCCACTTAGGTTTGGGCTCAGACGTAAACCCCATCGTACTTTGACCAATTCGATTCTGGATGATTTTTTCTATGCCATCAAAAGCTCCTCCACAGATGAACAGAATGTTCGTGGTATCGAGCTGAATGAATTCCTGGTGGGGATGTTTTCTTCCCCCAAGTGGGGGTATGTTGGCTATGGTCCCCTCCAGAATCTTCAGCAGTGCCTGCTGCACGCCCTCGCCAGAAACATCACGCGTTATTGAAGGGTTTTCCGATTTTCGAGCAATCTTGTCTATCTCGTCTATATAGATAATTCCGCGCTCAGCTCTTTCGAGATCGTAATCAGCTGCTTGTATCAGTCGCAAGAGAATGTTCTCTACGTCTTCCCCTACGTATCCCGCTTCTGTAAGCGTGGTAGCGTCAGCTATCGCAAAAGGTACCTTCAGAAACCTAGCTAGCGACTGCGCCAGGTAGGTTTTTCCGCATCCTGTAGGGCCTAGCATTACAATGTTGGACTTCTGGATCTCTACGTCATCTTTCGTCTTCTGACGATGTCCTATACGCTTGTAGTGGTTATAGACAGCCACCGATAGAATCTTCTTTGCTTTCTCTTGGCCTATGACATATTGATCAAGGAAAGCCTTGATCTCCTGGGGTTTGGGAATTTCGGACAGATCATGCTCGGACTCTTCATCTAGTTCTTCTGCAATTATCTCGTTGCATAGTTCTATGCAATCATAGCAAATGTAAACACCAGGACCAGCAATCAGACGCTTTACCTCGTCCTGATACTTGCCGCAAAACGAGCACCTCAGACCTTTTTGATCTTCGAACTTAAACATCCTTTCACCCCATTCTTACTTGACAGCCTTTGGTCCGGGAACGAGAATATCGTCGACAAGTCCGTAAGCCTTGGATTCTTCTGCTGTCATCCAAAAATCTCTTTCGGTATCTCTTTCGATCTTCTCAAGGGGCTGACCCGTATGTTTGGCCAGTATCTTGTTGAGAAGTTCCCTGGTGCGCAAGATCTCTGTGGCCATTATCTGGACCTCGGTCGCCTGTCCTTGCACACCGCCTAGAGGCTGATGAATAAGCGTCTTAGCATTTGGCAGGCAAAAACGCCTACCTTGAGTTCCTCCCGCTAGAATCACCGCAGCAATGCTTGCTGCAAGACCAACACATATGGTCGATACTGGCGGCTTTATGTGTTGCATCGTATCATAAATAGCCAAGCCAGCAGTAACCGACCCCCCAGGAGAGTTTATATATATGGAAACCTCTTTCTCAGGATCTTCTGCCTGAAGAAACAGCAGCTGAGCTACAACAAGGTTTGCCATCTGATCATTTATGGCATCACCTACAAAGACTATCCTGTCTTTCAGAAGTCGCGAGTAGATATCGTAAGCCCTTTCTCCTCGCCCGGTCTGTTCTACAACCATAGGTACGAAATAGCTCATGTTTTGTTCACCTCCATAACATCTTCTTAAGCAGATAATGTAACGACCGTTTTCATATCACAATATGCAAGATGAACACCCAAGTGTCATCTAGATAGACATGCTCAGCGTAATTCTGCTTTCAATAATATTATAACATTAGTTGTCCAGAGATTCCTCCACTGGCTCGCCGTCTTTTTTCTCCGTTTCAGGCGCATCTTCCTCATCTTTAGCCTCGCTTTCGGGACTTGTTTCGGGAGACGGCTCGGGCTCAGATTCCCCGAGTACATCTAGACTCTCGGAGGTTTCTGCGTGTCCCTCTTCTTCCTTAGGAAGCTCGGTCCCGGCATTCAGAGCAGCTCGTTCGGCAATGATGTTCAGTGCTCTGCCACGCCTTACCTCATTTCTGAGGTTCTCAAGGGCTCCGCGCATCTCAAGGGTTGTCCTGACTACCGCGGGATCTTTCTGAATCTCAGCTGCAATCCCTTCCACAATCTTGTCAACGGCATCTTCAGGTACAGGTATGTTTTCCTTTTCGCTTATTGCATCTAGAACCAAGTCCAATCTCAGGTCTTTTTCAGCTTCTTCCATAAGCTCACGCCTCAGATCCTCCCAAGGCTTATCAGTGTACTCAAGGTACGTTTGAATGTCTATGCCAGACTCTTTCAGCCTGTCCTCAAGCCTCTCTAAAAGGACTTGCGCTCGTTCAGCAATCATGACCTCGGGAATCTCGAATAGCCCCCTCTTTAGGAGTTCATCTTGCACCTTCTGCAAATGTTCTTCCCTGGCCATCCGAATTCTGAACTCCAAAATGCCATGTTTTACCTCTTCACGGACTTCTTCAAAAGAGCCTTTCCCAAGACTTGTTGCAATTTCATCTGTACTGCAAGGAACCTGTTTCTCGTATGTCTCTTTTACTTCTATCTGGTATCGTGCGGTCCTTGCTTCCTCCCCTTCTATGGGATGGAGGGCATCAAACACTCTTGTCTCGCCTTTTTTCATCCCTATGAGGGCATCGCCTAACCCAGGTATAAGAGGATAATCGTGCCCGACTTCCAGGTAGTTCAATTCCTCGTCTAAGTGAAGTACATCCTCCCCGGGCTCCTGGGATTTTTCACCTTCTCCCTCTCCCTCATCCAAACTCTTCACATGGCATGTAGCATAGTGTCCCGCTTCTAACAAGGTGTCATCTTGCAGCGGTCGCAACTCGGCCATGCGTTCTTTGAGTACCTCAATCTGCTTATCAATATCCTCTTCGGACACAGTAGGCATCTCAAAGGCAACAGATATGTCATTGTACTCCTCAAGTTTCACATCAGGATATACATACACCGTAGCCCTAAAAGTCAGAGGCTCACCCTCGACAAAATGAACATCTGAAAACTCGGGATCGTCCACGGGTTCTATTTTAGCCTCTTCGACCGCTTTCAAGTACTCGGTAGGTATGGCTTGCTTAACAGCCTCATCGTACAGTTCAGAAAGATAGTAGCGAGCAACGAGGCTCTTTGGCGCCTTTCCTCGTCTGAAGCCAGGAATATTGACCCTCTTCACTACTTTCTTGTATGCACTGTCCAAAGCCTCTTCGACTACCTCTTTGGGACTCTCAACATCTAACCTTACTCTAGATCCTTCAATCTTCTCAGTAGTAACCTTCACAGTGTGGTCCTCCTTCGACCCATTATGGTTCAAGCATCTTTTGGCCTAGCAGATTCGCCTCACTTCAACACACAATGTCTTTTCACTCTAATCTAAGCTCTTCTAAAGATGCCCTTTCATTTTACCAGAAAACAATACCATAAAAGCAGCCCCAATTGCCGCAAAATTCCCAAATTCACGGTTATGCGCAGTATATTCGCTCATCACGATAGCACGGATTCGACAGGTATGTGGTGTGGAAGTCGCAGTGGTGCGAGGGAGGGGATTTGAACCCCTACGCCTTTGGGGCACTGGATCCTAAGTCCAGCTCGTCTGCCGGTTCCGACACCCTCGCATTAGAAGGAGAAAGATGGTGGGCCATGATGGATTCGAACCATCGACTCCCCGCTTAAAAGGCGGGTGCTCTACCCCTGAGCTAATGGCCCCTTTGGCTGGGGCGGCAGGGTTCGAACCTGCGAATGTCAGCTCCAAAGGCTGATGCCTTACCACTTGGCTACGCCCCATCTGGCGCGCCCGACAGGACTCGAACCTGTAACCTTCAGATCCGAAGTCTGCGGCTCTGTCCAATTGAGCTACGGGCGCAGATTTTTACCCACAAGTTGGGGTGAATGAGGGGATTTGAACCCCCGGCCTCCAGGGCCACAACCTGGCGCTCTAACCGACTGAGCTACATCCACCACAATACTTTGCTTTCAACCTGGTGCGCCTGGCAGGAATCGAACCTGCGACTCCCTGCTTAGAAGGCAGGTGCTCTATCCCCTGAGCTACAGGCGCATGGAGCGGGTGATGGGAATCGAACCCACGCAACCAGCTTGGAAGGCTGGAGCTCTACCATTGAGCTACACCCGCACGACACGTTTGCTTCTGCTCTACTATAATAGCACGAGTTATTGTACTAAAAAAGGAGTTGTAGGGTCAAGCGATGTAGAACCCATTTGCCTCTAAAGGATTTCCACTGCTAATCGGAGTATAGTTTACTCGACTTATTGTGAAGCGACACAGTGAAAGGTGAGACAGCAAGATGGACTACCCCCATGATAAAAAAGCTTGTGAAATACAAAAAGATACTCGTAACACCCGGGAAGTTGGCAAGTACCCAGACAGACATGAACCCCTGGCTAATGGCGTCGCAGAATCTAGGGGAGATTTGAAAAGATCGAGGGATTGCACAAGCAGTCTCAGGTACCCTCCAATTAGCGACAAGGCACCTTTTTTTCTACACGGAGCTGACTACAACCCTGACCAATGGTTACACATGCCCGAGATACTTGAGCAAGACTACCGCCTCATGGGGCTATCCAAATGCAATGTAATGAGCGTAGGAATTTTTGCTTGGGCGTCTATAGAGAAAGAAGAAGGCAAGTTTGATTTCTCGTGGTTAGACCGAACCATGGATGACCTGTATAGAAACGGCGTATACGTCATGCTTGCTACGCCCAGCGCCGCCAGACCCGCCTGGTTATCTCAGAAATATCCCGAAGTCCTTAGAGTAAGGGAAAACAAAGTAAGAAATCTCCACGGCGGAAGGCACAATCATTGCTTAACTTCACCGATCTATAGGGAAAAAGTGCAGATCATAAACACTAAGTTGGCAGAAAGGTATAAAGAGCACCCTGCCTTAATCGCATGGCACATTTCAAACGAATACGGAGGTCAGTGTCACTGCGAGTTATGTCAAGAGAAATTCCGCGAATGGCTAAAGAAGAAGTACCATGGAAACATCGACGAACTGAACCAAGCCTGGTGGACATCTTTTTGGAGTCACACGTATACCGAGTGGAGTCAAATTGAATCACCTGCCCCTCACGGTGAACGCACCATAATGGGATTGAGTTTAGACTGGAAACGATTTACCACAGACCAGACCATTGATTTTTTCAAGCACGAGATAGAGCCCCTAAGAAGGATTACTCCAGATATACCTGTTACCACCAACTTCGATGACTTCGTTGACATCGAAAATGGGATAGACTATTGGAAGTTTGCTCCGTACGTTGACTTTGTGTCGTGGGACAACTATCCGTACTGGCATGGCGAGAGGCCCGATCCAATTGAAGGCAGCAGGCGCGCCTTTATACACGATATAAATCGCTCGCTAAAGCACGGTAGACCATTTGCAATGATGGAGAGTTCGCCAAGCGCTACAAATTGGCAACCCGTAGGGAAACTGCGAAGACCTGGCATGCACGTCTTGGCATCACTCCAAGCAGTCGCCCATGGATCTGAAACAGTCCAATATTTCCAATGGAGAAAGAGCCGAGGGGGCTATGAAAAACTGCACGGGGCGGTTGTAGACCACTGCGGACACGAGAACACAAGAGTGTTCAGAGACGTAACACAGGTAGGCGATATTCTTTCCAAGTTGACACCGGTGCTTGGAACCTCGGTATCTCCTGAGGTTGCTGTCATCTACGACTGGGAAAACTCATGGGCAATAAGTACTGCCGTAGGACCAAGAAGGGACAAAAAGGACTACTTCGAAACCTGTCAAAGCCATTACAGAACCTTCTGGGAGAACGGAATCCCTGCGGATGTAATCAATGTGGACTGCGATTTTTCGCGCTACAAGGTCTTGGTTGCTCCCATGCTGTACATGGTGAAAGACGGGGTGGACAGCAAGATTGAAGAGTTTGTGCGCGCAGGCGGCGTGTTTGTAACTACTTATTTAAGCGGCATAGCAGATGAAAATGACCTGTGCTTCCTTAGTGGTTTTCCTGGACCTTTGCGAAGAATCACAGGGATTTGGTCAGAGGAAATAGACTGTCTCTACGACGACGATGTAAACCATGTGAGTTTCCTCTGCGATGCAGAACCCGACGTGGTATCTCGCTGCTTGGGAGAAACGGCAGAAGAAGACAGCATTTACAAGAAGAAATATGAGGCGCGGGTGTTCTGCGACCTTGTCCATTGTGAGACTGCTAGGCCACTTGCAGTCTATGAAAACGATTTCTATGCAGGAAGACCTGCTTTGACTGTAAATCAATACGGAAAGGGTAAGGCATACTACATCACTTTTAGAAACAACGACGAATTCCTAACTGACTTCTACAATATTCTAATCGAAAAACTACGCAGAGAAGGTACGCCGTTACGAAGGGCGATTGAGAGCGATCTTCCTTACGGCGTAACCGCACAGCTCAGAACCGATGGCGAAAAAAGCTACGTATTTGTGTCTAACTATGATTCATCTACGAAAGTAGTTGCCCTAGATGATAATGATTACACCGACTTATTGACCGGAACCGTGGTAAACCGTACAGTCGAACTCCGTCCCTACGCGATGATCATCTTGGAACGGATTGGCTCAAAATAAGACACTGGACGCGCATATCGCTTCTTTGGCAAGTAACGTGTTTCTTGCTGCTTAACGCGTTATACCTTTATGTTTGAACAGACTTGCGCCCTGGCTTCTCACGCGTGGGCTCAGCCTTGTAGGGCATAGGAACGTATCCAACTGAAGGTCTGTTTGCCGCCGCCTGTGGGTAGAGTTCCATTAGCTTATATACTTCTGTGGGCATGTCAAATGAGACACTAAGACCCATTGCCTGAAGTTTCACTGCGCCCAGAGGATAATCATGGGTGAAGTACCCCCTGGTAAAAAGATCGGCTACTTCTTCTGCCTGTTCATCAGCAAGGTTCTCTTTCAGTATACCCAATACAGTTTCTCTAACTTGAGAAATAGCTTTTTCGGCAATATCAGCCAAGATCAAGGTATTGTCATCGACGTTCTCGATAGGCTTCCTCTCGACAACGCTAAGTATGGATGCAGCAGGGTAAGAACCTATCTGCGGATCCACAGGACCCAAAACAGCATTTTCATCCATTACTATTTCATCCGCAGCAAGAGCCAGCAACGTTCCACCGGACATAGCATAGTGAGGAACAAATACGGTAACCTTGGCTTTATGCCTAACCAGGGCAAGTGCTATCTGCTCTGCAGCTAAGACAAGGCCCCCAGGAGTGTGGACTATGAGGTCAATTGGAACGTCATCGGGGGTCATACGTATTGCCCTGAGAACCTGCTCAGAATCCTCTATATTTATGTACTTGCTAAGAGGAATCCCTAGGAGGCTCAGCGCCTCTTGCCTATGAATCAGAGTGATCACACGAGAACCACGGTTCTTCTGCATCCTCCCCATTAGGGTCAATCTCATTGCTTCGAGCCGTCTTTGGGTGAAAAATGGTCCTAGTAACGTACTTCCAAGAAGTATGATCCAGAACAAAGTGGACATCAAACCTGTTACATCCATACAAGAACCTCTCCTCTCCTCTTGGCAAAAGTCGGAGCACGACCGGAACACGGGGACGGTTCTCATGCTTATTTCCCATCACGGAGAGGCGCAAGAAAACCGTCCCCGTGCAACCATGCACCGTTTGCGTCAAATCTACCCTTTCAGTTTGTCCTCTGTAATAGTGTATGCAGGTGGCATAGATGGTGTCCAAAACATGTTGGGAGGTACAGGATAAACTGAGAATCCGCCCTTGGCGGTCATCTCCAAATTCTCGACAAGTTTGTCTCGTACAAGTTCATAAGGAGCTGCAAATACTAGTTCGAAATTCTGAGTCCCGCCAAAAATCCTGTCTCCTGCGCAAGGGAATCCAACCATTGGCTCCCTCTTAGCAAGAACGTATCCTGCACAGGAACACATCGCCGCCTCTGCCACGGTATCTGCTTTTACTTTTTCGCCGTTATCGTACACGCATCCATGAATCAATCTCATTACTTGTGCTGGGTTTGAATAGATGATCACAACATCAGGTTCGAATTTTGCATTTGCCAACGGACTAACCAAGACCGCATCGTAAACCTTGCCAGAATCGCCCAACTTAAACGTGTTTTCCATAAACTTTTTGCCAGATTCAATATCTTTGCAATATGCTCCTACAGCCGCTTGTCCCGATTTTATGTCGTCAGGTGTCTTGATCAATCCGGTACACGCAGCCCCCATGGCACATATCATCATGTCTGGTACTCCAGAATTGGTTCTGCCTTGATAACGCGCCATGGCAACCAACTGACAGAGATTCAACTTGAAATTTAGAGGCTCCCTGGGCAAATCTTTCCGATCGTCGTAGAACTTCATTGCTACCGGCATGGTGTCCAAACGTAGAATCTTCTCCAATTGTTCCGCAAGTTCTCTGTTATCCAACTCTCTCACCTCCAGTCTCTCAACAGGGTTCCTGCCTCTACTAAAGTCTATATCTGCTTTACGAAACCGGTCAACTGAAAGTGTGGGGTCGGTTCTCGTGCTTCATTCGCTCACCTATTCGGATATGAGGATGAAGCACGAGAACCGACCCTTTGCTTATTGCAGGATTATGTCTGTTTCTGTCGAATATGAATTCCGAACTTCAAAGAACGGAGGTGAAACAAAAATGTTCGTTGAAAACAGGATATTCGATTTCTGGACGCTACTTTTCATGACGGGACTGATGGGTCTATGCATGTATCTGGCAAAAAAAGGCATGAAGGTTACAGTACGTCCAATTCCCGGCTTCGATGCAATTGAGGAAGCGGTAGGTAGAGCAGCTGAAATGGGCAAACCGGTCCACTTTACTCCCGGATTCGGCGGGTTGGTAGCTGCAACATTTGCAGGGTTGGAAGTTTTAGGGTATGTCACGAAACTCTCTGCTCAATACGACGTCAGGCTGATTGTCACTGTCTCGCAGCCTGAAACATTCGCAGTTACAGAACAAGTAATGAGACAGAGCTATCTCGAAGCTGGAAAACCAGACGCATACAGGCCGGAGGACTGCCGCTTTATATCAAGCGACCAGTGGGCCTATGCGAGCGGCGTAATTGGTGTGCTCTTAAGGGAGCAAGTAGCTTCAAACATAATGATTGGTCAGTTTGCGGCAGAAGCCCTTATCCTAGCTGAGGCTGGGAATACCGTAGGCGCGATCCAAATCGCAGGAACCACCAACGCATACCAGATCCCTTTCTTTGTAGTAGCATGCGACTACGTTATCCTTGGTGACGAAATGTTCGCAGCAAGCGCACACTTTGCCAAGAATGAACTCCATCTTGGAAGTCTCCGCGCAGAAGACATTATCAAGGCAGTGTCCATAGGGTTGATGGTAATTGGCGCAGTTTCCGTTACGTTAGGCTATACAGGACTGAAAACACTGATGGTAAAATGAGCACTCACAAGGAGGTGAGCGTCCATGTTCATGAGGAAAACGCTTCCGACCATAATTGCCTTTGTGTGCGGAATCACAGTTATAATAGCATACTTCTTCAACATCCCATCCGTGCAATCTACCGCACAGAATATCTTGAAATGGCAATCGGTCATCGCGATTTTCGCCCTAGGTCTTGGGGCAATTAACATCATAAGAGTTCATGTTAATAACATAAAAAGAGACAAAGGGAAGAATGTATATAGCATAGCGCTCCTAGTGACATTTGCCATCACAATAATCACAGGCGTGTTTCTAGGGCAAGACTCTAGTGCGTACAAGTTCATTTTCGACTATATAAACGTGCCGACAGGCAGCGCGATCTTTTCGTTGCTAGCATTCTACATTGGAACGGCAGCCTACAGAGCCTTTAGGGCCAAGAACGTAGAAGCTGCGATCCTGCTCATAACAGGCTGTATTGTTATGTTAGGCAGAGTTCCTCTAGGCGCCAAGATTCTACCAGTTTCGGTTCCAGCCACTGACTGGATCATGTCCGTTCTGAACGTCGGAGGCCAGCGTGGTGTCATGATTGCAGGCGCTATAGGCTTCATAGCAGTATCTTTGAGAATCATCATAGGACTAGAACGCCGTTCTTACGGTGGAGAATAGGGGGGATAATAAGTGGACATATTTGAAAAGTTGCAGAACCTAGATAAGCGCGTGTTCTACCTTCTTATGGCCCTTGCTATCGCTATCCCTACGATCCACCCCATTGGCCTGCCTATTGATGTGACTGAGCCAGTTCAAAGAGTCTATGACTTTGTGAGCAGTCTTCCCGATGGTTCTGTGGTCGTCATAGGATTTGACTATGAACCAGGAGATGAAATAGACCTTAACCCAATAGCTCAGGCAATAATGCATCAATTGGCATCAAAGAAAATCAAGATAGTCGCGATAGGGTCATTCCCTGCAGGTCCTACCTTTGCCGATGAGTGCATGGCAATTCTGGAGGAATATGGGTATGAATACGGCGTTGACTACGTCAACCTAGGCTACTACGCCGGAGGAGAACCTACGCTTGCTGCCTTCGCGCAGAATCCTGCGGCAGTTTTCCCGAAGGACTGGCGCGGAAATAGCATTACCTCATTGCCCATAATGCAGGAAGTAAGTACAATGAAGGATTTCGCCATGGCCATGACCCTCAATGACGGGCCAACCGGCGGAACCGGAACCCACGAGTGGGTAAGACAGGCAGTTATGGCCTATGGCACTCCGCTGATCATGGGAGTCACCGGGGTTCTGGCTGCCAGCAATGAAACCTACGTGCAATCAGGTCAATGCAAAGGGATACTTGCAGGACTGAGAGCTGCCGCTGAGTATGAAAAACTAACCGGCAAAAAAGGCACTGGAACTGTAGGGATGGACGCCCAGTCTATCGCCCACATTCTAATAGTCGCTTTTGTCGTCCTAGGCAATATCGGCATGTTGGTAAGCAAAAGCAAAGAGCCCAAATCCAAGTCTGTTCATGCCGGAGGTGAGGGCAAATGAAGATTTCGACTGACATAGGCGTATGGATAGGAGCATTGGCTGCTATCGCTATCTACTCGGTTCTTATCAAAGATAACCCAGTTTACACGATGATTGAGCATATTTTTGTTGGGGCGTCTGCAGGGATCGCGGTTGTCGTAGGTGTGAACACCTTCTTGAACTCCGCGTGGAGTCCGATGATAGGCGGTAATTACCTGCTCCTAGTACCTATTCTTATAGGCTTGCTGCTCTACTCCCGTTACTTCGAGAATATCGCATGGTTGAACCGCGTTCCTCTGTCTTTCCTTATGGGAACAGGAGCCGGCGTTGCAATGAGAGGCGCGGTCGAAAGTCAGATTGTGCAGCAGATCTCGGCAACCATGGTGAGCCTGACTACGTTCAATGCATGGGTAGTGTTTCTTGGAACGGTGTTTTCACTAAGCTATTTCTTCTTGACTTTCAAAAGAGGAAAGGTCACAGGAGTCACATCCCAGCTTGGTCGTTACTTCATGATGGCCGCTTTTGGCGCGGCCTTTGGAAACACTGTGATGGGCCGTGTATCAGCCGCAATAGGACGTTTTCAATTCATATTCCTTAAGTGGTTGGGTCTCGGCTAGAACTAATCAATGGGGACGGTTATCATGCTTCTTTCGGCAACCGAAACAAGCGTGGGAACCGTCCCCAACGTATTGACAACGTTCTCCTTCACGTGCTAGCATCATCAAAATAACTCTAGCTAACGCAATGATCGGGACTAGTAAGCGCAACACCGTCGGTATAGCGAATCAGGGACAGTGTGAGCCTGACACCGCAAGGAGCGACCGAATGGGCCCGTGAGCAGCAGCGCCGAACGAAACACAGCCCGAACTTTATCGTAGAACTCCCACGATAGAAGAACTTGGACGTGAACAAGTAGGTGCCGCCGGAAACCCACCGATACAAGGGGAAAGATATAAGGACTGCATGCATGTGGTTGCGAGAGTGGTTTTGGAGGTTGTAGTCCCGTATCTAGAGACGAGAGGGATCACTGAATCCAGCGCGTGTCTGAAGTATTTGGATTGACTTCAACTTGCATAGCACGCGACGGGTCCCTAGGTAGATCCAATCGAGGTGGCACCACGGCTGTAACCCGTCCTCTGAAGAGAGGGCGGGTTTTTGATTATGTCTCCTCAATAGTCAGCCAGTACGCCGACTCAATTGGTTTTCTTCCCATGTAGGATCGGGTCCTTGCGGATCTTGCTCCCTCCCTGCACATCGGGCCTATGGTACCAAAAGTGCAAGCCGCACTTAGCGAGTTTGCATGCCGTTCAGAAATGAGGAAAGGATGAAAGGAGAAGACCAAATGGAGAAGCGAATCGGAATCGGAAGAGAAAAGAGAGTCAAATACGGTCTCGATGAAAAGGACATGCCCACATACTGGTACAACATCTTGGCCGATCTGCCGTTTCAAATGGAACCACCTCTTAATCCAAATACTCTGGAACCGGCAGGCCCGGAGGATTTAGCAGCCATATTTCCCATGGCAGTGATTGAGCAAGAGGTTTCCACAGAGCCAACTATCGACATCCCTGGCGAGGTTCTTGACATTTACAGGCTATGGAGGCCGACCCCTCTTTACCGTGCGACCCGGCTCGAAGCGGCTCTAGGCACTCCTGCCAGGATCTATTTCAAGTACGAAGGGACCAGTCCTGTAGGCAGTCACAAACCAAACACCGCGGTAGCACAGGCATATTACAACAAGTTAGAAGGCACCCATAGATTATGTACGGAAACAGGGGCTGGCCAATGGGGTTCCGCATTGGCGATGGCGTGTTCGTTCTTCGACATTGAGTGTCTAGTGTATATGGTGAAGACAAGCTATGAGCAAAAGCCCTACAGGCGTTCCCTAATGAAAGCATTTGGCGCAGACGTAATCCCAAGCCCGAGCAACCAGACTGAATCAGGACGAAAGGCTTTGGCTGTTGATCCTAACTGCCCTGGTAGTCTTGGGATCGCCATAAGTGAAGCAGTAGAAGACACCGTCAATCATCCAGGAACAAAATACTCACTCGGAAGCGTTCTCAACCACGTGCTGTTGCATCAAACAGTAATAGGTCTAGAAGCAAAGGCTCAGATGGAAATGGCGGAAGATACTCCCGACGTTATAATCGCGTGCGCTGGAGGCGGCAGCAATTTCGGGGGTCTGGCTTTTCCGTTTCTCGAACCTACACTAAAGGGCATGAAGGTTCAGGAAGGACAGGGAAAACAAGTGACCTGTGGTCAAAGGACCATAGGCTCTCATTCCTGCTCGTCGCTTCCTCTGTCTCCAAGAATAATCGCAGTTGAACCCGAAGCGTGCCCTACGCTTACGAGAGGAATATACGCTTACGATTACGGCGACAGTGTGGGGATGGTTCCTGCGCTCAAAATGTTCACCCTTGGCCACGATTTCGTTCCACCAGGTATTCATGCCGGAGGTCTCCGTTACCACGGTATGTCGCCAATAATCAGCGCGCTGGTGCACGAAGGGTTGATAGAAGCAAAAGCAGTTGAGCAAATTGCCGTTTTCGAAGCAGCCCAGTTGTTTGCAAAATCCGAAGGCATTATCCCGGCCCCCGAATCCGCACATGCAATACGTGTGGCTATAGACGAGGCGCTCAGATGTAAAGAAACTGGCCAGGAGAAGGCAATACTCTTTGGGCTCAGCGGACACGGCCACTTTGACATGAGCGCCTATGATGAATACCAAAAGGGGAGGCTTACGAATGTTAAGCATCCTCAGTCTGAAATTGATAAGGCCCTGTCTACTCTGCCAAAGAGGTAGAACCGAGCAGTCAAGTATGGTTAGAAGGCTAGTGTTCGGCATGCAGACGAAAAAACAGTGATCTGCAAAGGAGGTCAAGTAGAGTGATAAAACCCACGTCTGATTCTAGTCTAAAAGCGTGCCGGTACTCGTTTGCGCTGGTTGATGACAAGGCTCTAGCAGCCCACGAAAATGTGGATGTCGACAGAGTTGCTGAACTTACCCGGGAGATCGCGCGAGATGGTGTAATCAAGTACCCGATTATCGTTGACATTAATTCAATGGTCATACTGGACGGACATCACAGAGTCCGTGCACTTATGGCGCTAGGGTGTCACTTCATTCCGGCATACCTACTAGACTATTACAACGATACAATAGTCGTGACAAACTGGGGTAACTCCTTGGCTGAAAATAGAAGGGACGGGTCCGACCATGCGGCTGCTTCGCCGATTACCAAAGACCGTGTAATAGTGGCGGGACTAACAGGCAGACTACTGCCACCTAAGACCTCCAGGCATTTGTGGCCGTGGCCTTACGAGCAGCGCCCTGTTTCTATCGCGGTTCTTAAAAATCTCACCGCAAGTGTAGTTTCTTGAAGTGAAAAAACCATGGGGATGCGCGCTGTACAGCTCTAATTGCATCCCCATGGAAGCAGCCTTACCTAGTGAAGCATGAGAACCGCCCCCGTGCTTCTCTTATATTCGTTCGAAGCGACCTGTGAAGAATCGCAGTACGGGTGGCTCGTAGACCCATTTGAGTCCTGTGATTTGGTCTCTTTTTTGGTGTACTTCTTTGACTGATTCGGCGACGTAGTCCAGATGGGCGCTAGTGTATACGCGTCTCGGAATGGTGAGCCTTACTAGCTCTAGTTTTGGATAGTAGTCTTTGCCGTCTTTGTCTCTGCCAGCTGAGATGATTCCTCTTTCCATTGTCCTTACTCCTGAGTCTTCGTATATGGCGGCTGCTAGAGCCTGGGCAGGGAATTTGTCTTGAGGAATGTGGGGCAGGAAAGCCTTTGCATCTAGAAACACTGCGTGACCACCTACAGGTCTTACAATTGGAATGCCAGATTCGATAAGCTGTTCACCTAGATACCTGACCTGCTCTACTCTGTGCCTTATATAGCTGTAGTCCATGGACTCGCGAAGACCTATGGCGAATGCTTCCATGTCTCTGCCTGTCATCCCGCCATATGAAGGCATTCCCTCATAGACGACTACTAAGCCTGTGGCCTGAAGATATATCTCCTCTTCATTCATTGCCAAGAAGCCGCCCATGTTGACTATGCCGTCTTTTTTGCCGCTCATGGTACACCCGTCGGCGTAGGAGAACATTTCCTTGACTATCTCTGCGATGGTCTTGTTTTCGTATCCAGGCTCTCTAGTCTTTATGAAGTAGGCATTCTCAACGCACCGGGTAGCATCGAATATGACTCTTATGCCGTATTTCTTGGAAAGGTTGTATACATCTCTTAGGTTCGCCATACTGACAGGCTGCCCGCCCGCCATATTCACGGTCACGCCTACTGTGATGTAAGGGATCTTCTCAGGACCTACTTTCTTTATTAAGTCCTCATACTTCTGAAGATCCACATTGCCCTTGAACAAAATGTCGTGTCTCGTGGGGTCGTGAGCTTCGTCTATGATGACGTCTACGAAGGTGCCGCCGGCGAGCTCTTGGTGGGCCCTGGTAGTAGTGAAATACATGTTTCCAGGTACGTACATACCTGGCTTTATGAGTATCTTAGATATTAGGTTCTCGGCGCCTCTGCCCTGATGGGTAGGAACCACATACTTGAAGCCAAACAGTTCCCTAACCGTCTGTTCAAGATGTAACCAGTTCTCGCTACCTGCATAAGCCTCGTCGCCAAGCATTAGCCCGGCCCACTGATACTGGCTCATAGCGTTGGTTCCGCTGTCGGTAAGAAGGTCGATGTAGACATCTCTAGACTTTAGGAGAAACGTGTTGTAGCCTGCCTCTTTTATCTTTTCTGCCCTTTCTTCTCTGGAAATCATTTTCAAAGGTTCTACCATCTTGATTTTGTAAGGTTCGGGTACATACTTGGGCATTCTTACTCCCCTCCAGAAGTAGATTTGTGTCTACATCAATATTAATGCAAAAAGCGTGCCGTTGTTCAACGAAAGGACTGAAACCCCTAGCAGAGTTTTCCATGACATACTGCGCTACAAGTGCCAACCAGAAAAGCGGTCCCAATGTCTCGGTGATGCTGGGTACACCGACCCTTTTGCTCTGCGCAGTGGGGTCTTACTGTCGGTCAGATCTGAGCTGAGCCGACGAAAACCCATGCTCCCATGAAGGATTTGACGCTATTCATGTCGTAAATACTTCTTACAGATGTAAATAACAGCAACAGAGCGGCCCTTTTGTGTAAATCTTGTTTACAGTAAGTGACTCAAGGTGAAAACTGCTTCACTTTGCACTGGGGGAATCACCTTTGGACGAGAACCGGAGAATAAAGCGATTGAGATTTACAGGAGCCGAAAACCGAGTAGGAATGGTCTACGACATACTCAAAGCAGTTAGCAATCTGGGGATAAACGTGCTCAATATCGAGGTCAACCCTCCCCACATATACTTCAAAGTCCAGTGGCCGAAAAACCTCTCATGGTCAACCCTAACACGCGACCTAAACGCCCACGTCGCAGATATCGGCGAAATAGTTGAAGTCGATATAATGGAATACGAAAAGAAAGAAACCACCCTAGATGTGATTGGCGACAACATAAGCGAGGGCATTCTCGTTGTAGACCAGTCCGGAGACGTTACGTACTGCAGCAAGAAAGCAAGAGATATGCTGGCAATACCTGCGAAGGAGCATCCTAGCCTGGAAGGAATCTTTAGGAGCCGGAACTTTGAGCCGGTCTTATCGTTAGAAGAAGACAAAGATAACGTCGAAGTAGCAGTTACGTGGCAGGGAAAGAGCACTCGGGTTCTAACCAGCGTACGCACAATCACGAACGAAGAGGGTATTCCTGCGGGAGCACTCGTAATACTCCGCGAACTAGATGATGTGCGCCAGCTGATCCAATCAGTAAGCGGACCTTCCCTGATCGACTTTGAAGATATAATCGGACAAAGCCAAGGCTTTACAAACGCCATAAACCTTGCAAAGACAGTGGCGCCCACTAATATGAGCGTAATGTTACGAGGAGAGAGCGGCACCGGAAAGGAGCTATTTGCCCGCGCAATTCACAAAAACTCCTCTCGAAAGAAAGGTCCGTTTGTAACAGTGAACTGCGCTGCAATACCCGATTCTCTTCTTGAAAGCGAGTTCTTCGGTTATGAGCGGGGAGCATTCACAGGCGCTTCATCCGGAGGCAAACAAGGGTTGCTCGAGCTTGCAACTCACGGCACGCTGTTTTTGGATGAAGTTGGGGACCTATCTCCACCACTTCAGGCCAAGATCCTAAGAGCTATTCAAGAACAGAGTATTCGGCGCATAGGAGGGCGCCAAGAAATCAAAATCGACATCAGAATCGTATCAGCAACCAACAAGGATCTCGAGCAGATGATGAACGACGGCACTTTTAGAGAAGACCTGTTTTACAGGCTAAATGTCATCCCAATTTGGATCCCTCCTCTGAGGAACAGAAAAGAAGATATCCCTGTACTAGCGGCGCATTTTGTGCACACTATGGCCAGAGAACTAGGCAAATCGGACCTACGGCTGAGTTTGGACGCTATAAACAAACTCGTAGAACACACCTGGCCTGGAAATGTGCGCGAGCTTCAGAACGTGATTCAAAGGGCCGCCATACTCGCTACAGATGAGATCGATTCAACTCACCTGATAATAGAAAACGCATCCTCTGCATCAGAAAGATCTTGGCAGTCCGTAAAAGACGGTCTAATCCCAAAGTCTTCCATGGATTTCGCAGACGCACCTGTACGAGAGACAGGCAAACCGGTTCTGCATCTGCCAAGCGAACTGCCTGTAAACCTGCCTGAGATAGTAGAAGAAGTCGAGGCATACTACATTGCCAAGGCTTCTGAAACCCACTATTCCTCTAGACAAATTGGACGCGCCCTGGGAATATCCCATACTACTGCTATAAACAAAATGCGGAAGTTAGAAACACAACAAGGCCGAAGAACGGGCCATCAAAGGTAGTTTCAGACAAAAGTCTTTTAAGTGCGGGTGAGGTCAGAAATACCGTACTTCTTGATCTTGTATTGCAGAGACTGCCGAGAGATACCTAATAGTCTTGCAGCAGCGGCTACGTTGCCGCCGGTATTCGCAAGCGAAGATTTGATCATGCTAAGTTCGGTATTGTCCACTGCAACCTCAAGAGCATAGTCGGCTTCCGACTTCATTACCCCTGTTCTGGAAATGGCGCGTTTGAAATGCTCGGGAAGGTCTGAAACTCCCACAGGACTCTTACACACATCAGTTATAGCCATTACTGTGTTCTTGAGTTCTCTCACATTTCCTGGCCAACGGTAATTAAGGAACAGGCTGAGGGTCTCGTCCTTGAGAACGGGCACCGGTTGTCCAGTGGCCATGGCGTAGCGCTTGGCAAATGTATTGGCTAGAAGGACTATGTCCTCCCCCCTGTCTCTAAGCGGCGGAATCTCAATAACGTTAACTGCAACTCGGAAATAGAGGTCCTCTCTAAGCTGATTGCATTCCATAGCATCCAAAGGATCGTCCCCCAAAGATGCAATTATCCTTACGTCAACTGGGGTAAGGTATGTGCTCCCTACACGCCTGATTGCTCTTTCTTCCAGAACTCTAAGCAACTTGGCTTGAAGCGCAAGGCTCATTGAATCCAGCTCATCCAGAAAAAGCGTGCCTTTCTGCGCTTCTTCAAAGAGTCCAGACTTGTCCAGAGCTCCCGTGAACGCCCCGCGCACTGTCCCAAATAGCGTGCTTTCCAGAAGCGGTTCCGGCAGAGCCGCACAGTTTACGGCCACAAAACGATAAGCAGATCGTTCGCTAGCATTGTGAATACTTTGGGCAAACACCTCCTTGCCTACCCCTGTTTCCCCATAGACAAGCACGGGGTTGTCGCTCCTTGAGGCTGTAATTGCCAATTGCTTCGCTGTGAGTATGGTTTCACTTGTACCAAGCACATGATCAAACGAATATATGGTCCCGTTGTCTCTGGAAACCTCATCTAGTGGAAAAGCCTCGCTCAATCGTGACAGCTGGCGGACTGCTTTGGCTAACTGTTCTATTCTGGAAATATCTTTGGCTATTTCAACCGCACCTTGACACTTGCCATCAACTACTATTGGGATGGTACTGTTCACAGTGGTCACACTTTCGCCGTCTAGTGTATAGTACGTCTGTACATAGTCATAGATCGGTTTTTGCGACTTGAGCACCTGTAAGAGAGTACTGGTATCGTCTGTCAGGTTGGGAAAGACCTCCTGGATGGTTCTCCCTAGAACGAGCGAAGGGTCCAATCCTTCCAGATTAGCCATGGCAGTATTGTAGAATACAGTTCTTCCCGTGCTATCAACGATGTGCACTCCCTCGTCCATTACTCCAAGAGACACCTTGCAAAGGTCCAAAACCCTCCGATCGATATCTGTGCTGTTTGCTCTGGGAAACGAGGATTCCCGTTCTTCCATACGACCGACCCCTCCTTCCGAAGAGAGAATGCAAATTATCTTGCGGCCAAAGCAAAATATTCGGCATTGCCCGAGCAATTACCTTCTCGCATTCTCGAGACGTCCCAGTCAGACTACATTTTACTAGACTGGCACGAATGTTGCATTACATAGTAGTTAGAAGGACAGATTGCAGGAGACTACCACTACGCAAGGAAAAGTAGGTAGCATGGTAGGTATGACGCCTACCGTATAAGAACTATCTGAAAGAGGCGATGCATTCGTGAGGAAAAACGTAAAGACCCTGATTTGGGGGTTTGGGGCCATGGGCAGCGGCATGGCATCAATGCTGCTCAGAAAAGAAGGCTATGAATTAGTATCAGTCATAGACACACACCCGCAAAAAGTAGGAAGAGATGTTGGAGAACTCTTGGGCCAAGAATCCCTTGGCGTCAAAGTAACAGACAGTCGAATGGAGGCGTTCAGCACCGAGCCAGATATTGCTTTGATCGCTACTTCATCATTTGTTGAAGAAGTAGCTCCACAGATAGAGTTTGCACTACAAAACAATGCCAACGTGATTACCATTGCCGAAGAGATGGCATATCCGTGGATAGACTCTGAAGAAATTGCCGAAAAGCTAGATGCCTTAGCGCATAGCCGTGGAAAGACTGTCTTGGGAACAGGTATAAACCCTGGTTTCGTGCTTGATACCCTCATAGTTTCTCTGTCTGGCGTGTGCAGAGAAGTAAACCACATCCATGGAAAACGGGTCAACGATCTTGCCCCCTTTGGACCAACAGTCATGAGCACACAGGGCGTCGGCACGACTCCTTTGGAGTTCGAAAAGGGCATACAATCGGGTGACATTGTTGGACATATCGGTTTCAGGCAATCAATCATGTTGATCGGCAAAGCGCTCGGTTGGACAATAGATAGCATCGTCGAAGAGAGAAAACCCATAATAACAAACGTAAGGCGCACCACGAAATACGTAGACGTCGCGCCAGGAAATGTTGCGGGTTGCAAGCACACGGCAAAAGCATACTCCTGTGGACGCGAACTGATATTTCTTGAGCACCCTCAACAGGTATGCCCTGAAGCGGAGGGAGTTAGGACCGGCGACTATATTGTAATCGACGGAAACCCTCCTGTTGACTTGAAAATTGAGCCGGAAATTCCTGGAGGAACAGGAACAATGGCCATGGCTGTCAACATGATTCCACTGGTAATGGGCGCTCCTTCGGGACTCCTAACTATGATAGACCTACCCGTTCCCAGATCTATCTGCAATGTTAACAAGGGCAGCAAGTAACATATTGGCAATCAAATCCATTCAGCGAGGTGTTATAAATGACCAAGAAATGCACAGAAGGTGACTGGGTCGAAATTCACTACGTCGTCCTCGAGCCCGAAGAGCGCACAGGAGACATACCCGCGGACACCCAAAAAGTCCCCCTTGAGTGTTGGATAAAGGGCTGGGCAGAAGAGGAAGGGGCTCTGGGAGAAAGGGTAACCATAAGGACTCCGGCAGACCGTCATGTTGAAGGAACTTTGACTAGAATCAACCCCGAATACACCCACACATTCGGGCCATGTGCTTCCGAGCTCTCAGCAATTGGACAAGAACTTAGAAGCACGCTGAAGGAGGGGAAATGACGTGGCAAGAAACACATCTTACAACGCGGTAATGGAGCGCAGGGGAGAAATAATGTCAAAAGCCCTTGGACTGGACTATGACGAGTTCGTAATATCTGACATAGCCTTCGATTACGAAGGAATGATGGCAAGAGCGGGTTATTCTCTGGAGAAAGTGAGAGAAATCCAAGCTGAGGCGGGAGTTGGAAATACACCATTATTGGAGCTTAGAAATATTACAGATCTCGTGAGAAAGACATCAAGAAAAGGGTATGGCGCTAGGATCTTCGTAAAAGACGAAGCCGCCAACCCATCCGGAAGCTTCAAAGACAGACGAGCCAGCGTTTCCATTTACCACGCGAAAACACTGGGTTACCCGGGAGTTCTCGCCGCAACGAGCGGCAACTACGGGGCGGCAGTCGCGTCCCAGGCAGCAATGAAGAACCTGGGCTGCATTATTGTGCAAGAAGTCTTCGATTCTCGTCACGTAGGGCAGCCTGAGATCATAGAAAAATCAAGAAAATGCGAGGCGTACGGCGCAGAAGTCGTTCAGCTTACTGTTGGGCCTGAATTGTTTTACGTATCTTTAGTACTTCTTGAAGAAACCGGCTATTTCAATGCATCCTTGTACAGTCCTTTCGGGATATCAGGCGTAGAAACACTGGGATATGAACTCATAGAACAGGTTAGGTCAAGATACGGAAAAGATCCTGCGTATGTTGTAGTAACCCACGCAGGCGGCGGAAACGTGACTGGCACAGCTCGAGGCATGCTAAAGGCAGGCGCAAAACACACAAAGACCATAGGTGCCAGCGTAGACCTTTCAGGCCTCCACATGGCGTCAGACAATGACTTCAACAAGAAATCTTTCACTACAGGACACACTGGATTCGGTGTGCCCTTTGCCACATGGCCTGACAGGACTGACGTACCAAGAAACGCCGCAAGACCGCTTAGATACCTAGAGAGGTATGTAACGGTAACCCAAGGCGAAGTGTTCTATGTGACGGAATCTCTCGCCCAAGTTGAGGGTCTCGAAAGAGGTCCTGCTGGAAATACCTCCTTAGCTGCGGCTATCGCGTTGGCAAGAGAACTTCCTGAAGATGAAATCGTAGTAGTCCAAGAGACAGAATATACAGGCGCGGGAAAGCACCCTTGGGCACAATTGGACTTTGCGAAGCAAAACGGAATTGAAGTGAGACGTGGCGATCCAAAAGAAAATGTGCCTGGGAAAACCATAGTTATCCCAGAAGACTTCTCTCAAATCACCGCAACCGAAATGGACCTTAACAGGATGCGCAGGTCTTACATTAGAAACGCATTGGGAAAAAACAAGGTCCAAAGCGTCACAGAAAGAGATATCCAGTTTCTAGCAGAAGATACTAAAACAGACGCTGCTTTTGTCACATCCATTATAACAGACTTGGGAGTGAGATCGTGATGCAAAGACAGAGCGACTTCGATAAGCGTAGAGAGCATCTAGCTCCATTGACAGACGGAGAACTCAAGGAAAGATTCTGGGAATTGGCCCGAGAGATAGTAGAACCCTTGTATGATCTGGCCTACAACCACACTTCACCTTCGATAGAAAGATCGGTCCTTCTTAGAATGGGCTTTTCCAGCCTAGAGGCTCAAGGGATTGTATCCGCAGCCGAAAAAAGACGCCTTCTCGGAAAAGGAGCAGGTAATCTGGTGCTAAAATACGCAGACCTCAAGAAAATGGATTACATCTCAGCAGGAAAGCAACTTGCCGAAAACCAGGGCTGGGATGAACTTCAACAAACGTTGGGAGGCAACGATTGATCATGCAAAAAAACGGAAACATATCTAACCATAAGGATTGCGGTCTAGATCCCAACGAAAAACTCGACGTAAGAGAGATCCTCAAAGACCTTGATAAATACAGGCCTAGGCGTTCAGGCTGGACCTGGCGAAAAGCTGAACCCGGCCAGAAACTTGGGCCCTTTGAATACAAACAGACTTCAGCTCCGCTCAGCCGCTGCTTGCCTCTGCCCGCAGCCAAATACTTTGGCGGAGTGGATCCGCAACCCGATTGCGTGATAACTACGGAGATAGCATCCGGCCGTTTTGAGGACGACTTGCGCCGCATGCGCATGGCGGCATGGCACGGTGCAGATCATATTATGGTTATTCGCACTACGGGGCAAAGCCACATAGATGGCCTCTTGGAGGGAACCCCTGAAGGAGTAGGCGGAATTCCTGTTACAAGAAAGCAGGTAAGAGCCAGCCGTAAGGCTCTAGACTTAATAGAAGATGAAGTAGGCAGACCAATTAACTTCCATTCGTATATATCTGGCGTAGCGGGTCCAGAGATAGCTGTTATGTTTGCTGAAGAAGGAGTAAACGGCGCTCACCAAGATCCGCAGTACAATGTGCTTTACAGGAATATCAACATGCAAAGATCCTTTGTAGACGCGGCGGTAGCAAAGAGGATCATGGCTTCGTGTGGTATGCTTCAGATCGACGGAGCGCATAACGCAAACGCAACGGCAAGAGAGGCTTGGAAGGTCATGCCAGAGCTCTTGGTGCAGCATGCGATAAACTGCGCCTTTTCGGAGATGGTAGGGATGCAGAAGGAGAACATTGCCCTCTCGTCGGTTCCTCCAACAGCGCCTCCAGCACCTGCTTTGTCGTATGACCTTCCCTATGCTGTATGCCTAAGGTGGCTCTTTTCAGACTACAAGGTGAGGGCGCAGCAAAACACGAGGTACATTGAATCTGATTCCAGGGAAGCTACTGTGACTCACGTCCTAAACCTGCTTGTGTCACGCCTCACTTCGGCAGATGTCCAAAGCACCATCACTCCCGACGAAGGCAGGAATGTACCGTGGCATTACAATAACGTGGCGGCTGTAGAAACTGCGAAGCAAGCGCTTGTGGGAATGGACGGCCTCAAAGACTTGCTGGAGTTCAAAAAGGACGGACCTCTTCCCAAACAGGTCAGGGAAATCGCAGAAAGAGCAGTCCTTTTCCTAGAGGAAATAAAGGAAAAGGGCTACTTCAACGCAGTACACGAAGGTTTTTTCGTCGATTCAGGTCTGTATCCTGAAAGAAACGGCGACGGTATTTCAAGAGATCCCAATAGTGGTATTGCAGCAGGGAGTATAGTTGAAAGAGATAAGGATTACATGGCACCTGTATGTGAGCACTTTGGGTACAACAACTTGCCGGACGGGATTTCGAAGCCCTGTGATCTAATATCAGGTTGCACATTTTGCGATGGGAACAAGATCGTATATATAGACGAACTAGACCCCGAAGATAACGTCGAAGTGAGATTGAAGAAGGCGGAGCAACATCTGCCCGAGAACATGATAATGCCAGAAGTCCAATGGAAAGGCGACGGGTATATAACTCTTACCATGTTTCTTCCCGAGAAAGAGGAGATTGCGGAATATGCTTCTCTGGAGATAGCAAAAAGACTGGGACTTCTTGAACCCGAGGTTATCCATAAGAGAATCATACATCCATCAGAGGGCACCCTCATTGAGCTCAAAGGAGTAGTTCCTTTCGCTATAGACAGAAGCAACTTGGAAATACCTGAAAAACCCAAGCTTCTATCTGAAGATGAAATAAGAGACTACATCGCAAGAAACCCCATGAAGGTAGTATGCGGGACAGTAGGCGAAGACGAACACTCGGTAGGCATGCGAGAGATCATAGACATAAAACACGGTGGAATCGAAGGCTTTGGAATAAAAGCAGTTTACCTAGGTACATCGGTTCCAGTTGAAAAAATGGTCGATGCGGCCATTGAAGAAGACGCCGACGCTATCTTGATCTCAACCATAATCAGCCACGCAGATGTCCACAGGAAAAACATGGAGAGGCTGGCTCAGATCTGTCAAGAAAAGGGCGTAAGAAACAAGTTTATCCTCGTCGCAGGTGGTACTCAAGTTACAAACGACCTTGCTCTAGAGGCAGGCCTAGATGCAGGATTTGGGCGCGGAACTAAGGGTATTCATGTAGCTTCATTCCTAGTAGAAAAAAGAAGGGAACTAAGCTCAGACCGAGATGAAAAGGGGCCACGCTAGATGAAAATTGATGTCTTGATAGCCGAAATAGGCAGCACTACCACGGTTGTGAATGCGTTCAATCTTGCACAAGGAGGCGCGCGCTTCCTCGGACAGGGATTGTCCTGCACAATGACGGACCCTGGAGACGTCACCGTAGCACTACGGGCAGCTATAGATGACCTCTCGTCTAACCTGGGCGTCGATGGCATAAAATGGAGTTCAATGATGGCAACATCGAGCGCCGCCGGAGGGCTTTCTATGACGGTACATGGTCTAGTCTATGACATGACTGTGAAAGCAGCCAAGGAAGCTGCCCTTGGCGCAGGAGCGGTACTAAAGATGGTAACTGCTGGCGAAATGACGCCGTCAGACATAGAGGAGCTTAATCTAATCCGTCCGAAAATCATAATGCTTGCAGGTGGAGTAGACTATGGCGAAAAACAAACCGCCATCAAGAACGCTCAAATGATAGCCGAATCAGGACTTAAGACACCTGTCATATACGCCGGGAATATCACAGCTCGACGCGAAGTGGGAAAGATATTGACTGAAGCAGGCATAAAAACTTACATTGTCGATAACGTATATCCGCGAGTTGACGAACTCTCTGTAGAACCTGCGCGAAGAGTAATTCAACAGGTATTTGAGGAGCACATAGTTACGGCCCCCGGTATGGACCGAATCCGTACAATGGTAGATGGACCAATATTACCTACCCCTGGAGCCGTAATGGAAGCTGCTCAGCTTCTGTGGAGCACATTGGGGGATCTTTGTGTCGTCGATGTAGGAGGTGCGACTACCGACGTGCACTCGGTTGCAAAAGGAAGCCCTGAGATACAAGCCATACTTGAGAGTCCTGAACCCTTCGCCAAAAGGACTGTAGAAGGGGATCTTGGGATCCATGTTAACGCAAAACACCTCGCCAACCTCGCCAAAGACAGGATCGACATTGACTTAGGATTTGATTCGGAAGCGGTGTTGGATCATCTTGAAGTCATACCTAGAGAGGATAAACAGGTAAGGCTGGTATCATACCTAAGAGATCTCGCTTGCAAGGTGGCTTTTAGACGCCACGTAGGAGTCATCAAATACCTATATGGACCCCAAGGTAGGATAATGGTCGCGTCAGGAAAGGATCTTTCGAGTGTAAGGACTATAATCGGTACAGGAGGACCCCTGACACAATTGCCAGGCGGGAAACAAGCCCTAAAAGAACTGGTAGGACAGGGAAATGGCCGGGAACTGTATCCTAAAGCTGCGAAGGTCCTTCTGGATAGAGACTATATCATGGCATCTTGCGGCATCTTGAGCAAACGTTATCCCGATGGGGCCACAGATTTGTTGATTAGCAGTTTTGGGGAGGAACGATAGCCCTTATGGGTTGGTTTTTGTCTAGAAAGGTTTAATACTTGCAGAAATCAGACTTTGTCTATCACAACCTTGACGAGGCACCGGGTTTACAATCTAACATCTATAAGCGTCTACTAGCAATGGTAACAATATACCATTGCTAGTAGACGGCCGTGCTCACAACCTGTTTTCAAAGTACCTCCCCATATTCCTGGGGATTAGAGCACCACGTGCTGTACTGTATAATCACCCGCACCCAGAATCAAGTCAACGCTTTTGGCAAAAGAACTAGGGTCGCCCGAACAGAAGAACCTGTACTCAGGGTTGGTCCCGGGAATTGCCAATAGCCCATTTTCTTGTAACATTTCTTTCATTACTCTCACAGTCTGAATGGCAGGGTCGACAAGGATGACTTCTGGTAGTTCCTTCTTGATGTATTCGGAAAGCATAGGAAAATGGGTGCAGCCCAAAATCAACACGTCAACCGGGGAATTATGGAATACCTGCATATACCTTGCGGCAGCATCTTCGATGGCGCTTTGGTCTTTCAGTCCCGATTCTACCAGGGTAACAAAATCAGGGCAAGCCTGCTTTACCAATGACGCTACGTAACCTAGACCAGCAAGTTCTTTATCGTACACTCCGCTGGTAACGGTTCCTTGAGTGGCTATGAGGCCTACTTTCCCCTCGGCGCCTGCTTCTGCGAATGCGCTCTCGGCTCCTGGTCTAATGACACCTACTACCGGTCCAGGAAAACTCTCCTGGACTGCCTCAAGAGCTGCGGCCGTAGCAGTGTTACACGCGATTATGATTGCTTTTGCTCCTTCGTTTCTCAGGAATTCGGCTATTTGAACTGAAAACTCGCGTACCTGGGACTGAGGCCTAGGACCATAAGGGACCCTTCCTGTGTCTCCGAAATAAAGGATGTTCTCGTCTGGCAGAAGTGTTCTGATTTGCCGTACGACAGTAAGTCCACCCGCTCCTGAATCGAAAACGCCAATGGGAGCATTGCAGGCAAGGCCCTTTCCGAAAGATGGGTTACTGGTGTCTTCATGACCTGTGCTCACCGTACTATTTGGTTTATCTCTATGACCATCTTGTGTCTTCTCTTCCCATTGGAAAGATACGGTTAAATTCTCGTCACAAGCCTGGCCGCTCCTGCTATAAAGTCGATTATCTCGTTCACTCACCTAATCAACATCTCCTTACAATTGCAACGCCTTCTTCGACCGCGTCGTAAACAGTTTCATAGTTTCATTCTATAGCTATGCGCCATGAGTGACCATAACATGCTCTACCTATACGTACCAGTCAAGGACAACCCTATGATAGAGGGCTCTCCCAAAGCTCAACGACAACACTAGTGTCCGACAGCAACATTGTCAAAGCCGAGGCTAGTTCTGCAGTCTCCCTTGTGAAACGGTAGAAAATGTTCTTTAGCCGCCGTCCAGGCAGAAGAGCCAGTTTGAGAAAACTCGCAAGACAGAGCTAGAATCAAGATGCGGGAGGATGCAGTGCCGTGAACCTGAAGTTTCCCTGGGCGATAGAAGTATGACTACTGCTCAGGATAGAATGGCTCCCATCCCTCATAGGTAGGCTAAAACACGGCCTTTTCTTCATTCCCTACTGTGATTAGAGCATGTTTCCATCCCTCAGCTGACACGTCGCCTATGACCTTGCACTGGTCTTGCAGCCTCTGAGCTGAGTTCCTGATAAACGGTTCTACGGCCAACGGCCTCCTGTGCAACACTGAATCAAGAGACTGCCACAAGTAAGAACTGCCGTAAGCCAGGATCAAATTGTACAAGAGCGAAGAATGCCTGCTTTTGTAACGTGTAGCATCGTTGTCGCCAAACCTCCAATTCCACGCTTCAGAAACTCGTTTGGCAACCTCTGACGCGTCAAGGCCCACTCTTCTGCATGTTTCAGTGAGTTCCCTAGCCACAGATGGAACCACATCTTCGATAGTCGCAACCAGATCTACTGCTCCCCTAGACCAGTCACCCATGTAGTACATAACGGTAAACCTGTAGGATTCAGAAGCTATCTCCTCTGCTAGAGTAACTTCGAATCCGAGCAAATCCTTGAGCGAAAACCCACTGCGGTTCTCCTCCGCCGGTGTGAGCCTTGCCATGTTGGCTGCAACGAATTCAGATATCCTGTCAGGATCTTCGAGGAAGCGGTCGAGAACCGGCAAGGCGTAGAACATACCATATAGAGATTCGGTTCTAGCGCTTTGCCTTGCATACGCTTTTCCTTGGACGCTCTGAGTTGGCGAGAACAGTTCCTTTGTTATGCTATAGTCCACTTTCTGCTCGGTTTTGTGTAACAATGTAGCGGCAAAGACCAAAGCACGATAGCATGAAGAGCATAGCCCCACGCTTTTGACAAGCTCCGTTTCTTCGAGTTCCATAGGTAAGGGATAGCTGTACGTAGTAGAAAACAGTGGCCACGCCTTTGCGTATGAAGAAACCGTGTGACCTGTTTGGCCGCAGAAAGAACAGACCCCATCGCTCAGTACTCCCTTTTCTGCTGCCTCCTGCAGCCTGGCCTCCCATATGCTATCGACAATCTTACTAAGATTCGCCACAATGGTTTCGCCGGGATACAGCCTACTATTGCCTAAATGAGCATGACTTCCTTCCGAAACTGCCTTAGCACCCAGTGGCAAGTGACTGTATAGTCCCGTGCGATAATCAATCACCGCTATGATTGCCATTGTTTTCGACGGCCCCTTCTCGGGCTTAGGGAGTACTTTGGAAAGACCGCAGGCCAAAGTCGTAAGCTCTCCTTTATCCACTTTCCATCCAATGGTAAATTCAGCTCGAGATTCAATGAACTTGAAAACCTCTTCTTCGTTTCCGACCATCTCGCCCAGAGACTTCTCATACACAATGTAAACTGGTACAGGATAGCATCCCTGTCGTACTGTAGGGTTCCCCCCAGAAGGCAGAGTAAAAGGAATTCCTACCGCACGCTGTGGATCAGGGACAAAGATGTCTTTCCTTTTGGACCTTGCAGGCTGATCTGACCTTGAATCCTCCTGATCCTGGGGCCTCCAATCTCCCCATGACGCCAGGGGATGCACCTCTATATGCGGTGAATTAGGATCGTTGGGATTGTCACCTATTTCTGCTAGGCATACGTTTTGGAAAAAGTTCCGGGCAGTCGGAGACATCACATCAGTAATGTGCTTGATTACCTCGTCGCTTGTTAACCCACCTTCAGCCAGAAACGGTCTGCCTAGTCTAACGAGACTCTCAATAATCAACGTCTTCCCTCCTTTCTTTGTTATATGTATACTTCTTTGGCTGGCACTGGTGCTTCAGGCACTATACAGCCAAATCCCTGGCTATTCTTAGCGCCTAGACCTGCATCAAGAGCTACCTGAAGTATCGGTTCCGGACCTTTGAGCCTAAGAAAACACATGTATCCTTTTATCACTGTGCCTTTGTAATTGAGGACGCTCAACTTCGGATTGCTTTTCACCTCAACCTGATATCGCGGTGAAGAAGGCGGTTCCAATTGCGATAGCACTTCATACTTCTTAGTGAGATTCTGCCACGTCAATTCTTCAAAATCTTTCTCCCCGGGGGAGAAGTAACAAGTGTACTTACGCCCGTCATGCCTTGTCATAGTGCTATATACTACAGTAGGAGAAAGCATTTTTACGTCGATAGATTCTCCCTCTACCTTTGGCTCCGATATCTGTACCTTGGTCACACGAAGTTCCGCTTGGTCTATCCTCATAGTCCCCAGTTTTAGTAACCCAGTAGCTAGTGACGAACAAAACTGCGGTATTGGTGACGAGACAACAAGGGTTGCCGGGTCTTCAAACTTAAGTACCATGTTCGGTTTGTCGAGAGTGCTCTTTCCGAGGAGGCGGGAAAAAGTGAACATCTTGAGACTCCGGCCTTGATGGTCGAAACCCACGTCATGAAAGAAGCCGCCTACGTCTTTGGTTAACGCCTGATAAATGGCAGACTGAACGGCATAGTTGTACTGAACCGGAACTCTGAATGACCCCGATTCAGATTCTAGCAGAATGCTTAGATGCACTAGATATCACCTCTACCATAGATATTAGACACCCGAATCAGGCAATAAGAAGTATGTATGATGATTGTATTAGCGTAGCACCGGCACATAGTGTCGGTGCTACACAAAAACAGCGATTTTCTTGTGGAAAAACGTAAAATTGCGTCACCTAGGTTTATGAGTTCGGAAGATGCAAACTGTCTCTCCATTCGGACCCCGGAGACATGATTCCACATATTGCCGTAGCCTTCCTCACCGCATTATTCCTTCTGACAGAATTGCCCAAATCAAGGTGATGTCCTTCATGGATTCGCCCCATTCACTGGCATTTCCTCCATAGACTACTCGAAAAGAAAGAAGCGAGTATTTTGGTGTTGTGCTACCCCGGATGCGCTCAAACTGGAGACCTCCTTCTTCCAAAAGGCGTGTGTGTAGCTGGTATGCGATCTCACACTCGTCTATCTTAAAAGCTTAAGACATGCCGCCACTATGTGACTATTCAGGTACCAAGCGACAAAACAGAATAATATACATGGGAGGCAAGACATTAGGAAAAGTTACTCAGCTTCGAGGCACTGTAGGGCACAAGCCTATTCCTACAAAGGACGTAGGTCTTGTGTCGCCCGCGTGAGGAAACACGGATGTGTTTCTCTTTCTGATTTGTGCTTTCCCGCTAGCCATAGTCGGTAGAAAAAACAATACTGAGGAATATGAAATCAAAGAGATGCCCGGCAAACAAGATGGAGCAGTAGGCGAAGAGATTCTGAGTCGTATAGTATGCGGGTGCTCTGAAGTGCAAGTTGTAGACAAAAAGGACATGCCCGAAATATGCGCCGCTTTGGAGGAACGCAAAAAGAAGTTTGAAAAATAAAGGCAAAGATATTGGAACAGACCATGGGAATTGGTAGAATCGTTTCCAATGTCGGTAATTGCCTGAGAAACGAACAACCGGTGGTGATATATCAGATGCCAGTTTTGTCAGAAGCCGAAACCAAGTTAGCATCTTGGATTCTCATGGACTTCCTAATGCACATTGAACGCGCCAGTGAAGAAGATATTTTGGAGACTTGTTCTGCGTGTCCGTGCCTATCGGGCTGCGATATCTCCTTTCCAACTTGCAAACTGCTTTTTTACCGTCTGTTAGGGATACAAGTACACAACGAAGTTCAGTGAGTTTGAGTTGCACAAGTGCACTTCCGGATGAGAACTGAGATGTTCCTGTGAATCTAGGAGGTACTCCTGCCTATTTCTCCAACAGGAGTCTTTCGGTGTCCTTACCCGATTTCGAGAGATCTTGCAGCGGGCTGCTGTGGACTTTATCTACCAAGTGCCCACCGTAGGGCGGTGCCGCTTCTCGCATGCGAGTATCAGATCTCGGTTCTTTCTGGTCATCCAAAACACTCTTATTGTGGCGCTCTTCTGAAACTTTATGATAATGATCATACAAATCATCACGCTCCATAGAAACCACCGTTCTTTTGGGAGACCTCTGTTAAATATCGTTGATCCGAGCTCCCAACTGTCCCAATGAAACTCCAGATATCGTTGCCCTTCGTCAGTCATCCTTCAAGTGCTCAAGTGCCGTTCTTTGAGTTGAAGAAAGCGCGAGAATCTCCTGCGCGTATACTATGGCTGGCTTACCCATTTAAACCCCTATGTGAAGGCGCGACCGAAACTCTGGACCTCAAGAGAGGCAAGAGAATATTCGTACGTGCTCAAAAGAAGAATGCATGAAGGATATCTGGTTGTACACAAAACAAGAGAAGTGCAATCTATTGGCTTAAGAACTCAGACACCAAATCTCTGCGGGACTGGCGTGATGAATACGTGGTTGAAAAAGAGACTAGACTCACAAGCAACTCACATTTGGGCACAAAATGCATTAGCATAAGCAAGGGCAACTCACCATTTTGACTGTGATTACATTCCCTTGAGAACGGTTAAAGCACTACTGCTGCGCCCCCCTTTTTTCAAGACACTCCTGCGACAAACGCTGAGACGTCCGATCTTTTGTGGGTTCAGAGCATTTCCGCCCTCCTACTTCGGCTCTACCTCCCTATTGAATTCCTTATACTTCAGAACATTCAGTTTGAAAGTCAGACCATCATACAGTTCGCCTCTCACCATACGAATACCCTCCTCGCGGTGGCATTCCTCAAATCCAAGTTTTTTCATAAGTCCGATCACCCTGGTATTTCCTGACCATGTTTGGGTGTAAATATCCTCAATTCCACTATCCAAAGCATACTTTATGTATAGGTTCCATGCTTCTGTTGCATACCCTTTCCTACGTGAGCCCAAATCAGCGATAACAATGCCGATCGTAAACTTACCGTCATCACTAGTGTAACAGTAGTCATTGTCTATGTGATAAGCATTTATCCAGCCAATATGCTTTTGAGTCTCATCATTAATGCAGATTTGAAAACCATGCCGAAACCTATCTGGATCTTGCTCAATGGACAGTCTCTTCTTCATCCTAGAACGATACTCGTCAGGATCGAACGGTTCTTCTTCCCATGGCGCATCCCATTCTAGCCATTCAGTTTCAATAGTTTCCCACCTAATCCTATCTCCAATATCCTCTTCAACAAAGTCTCTAAGAAATACTCTCTGCCCCTTTATCTCCACTAGTATTTCTTCCCTCCTCACGCAGAGGTAACCCTACCCTCTTCAATCCCTAGTTTGTACGATGTCAACCATACAACATCCGGTGTATAGTCCTCAGGTAGCTGACCCAAGATAGAGGTGTTTTCTCCGGATCTCATCCATATACAAGGGAGTTGAAGACCGGGCATATGAGGATCCGGCACCGCCGCAACACATCCGAATTCAGGGCTTTCAAGATCCGAGTATCGAGTCTCTCCCCACCATCTAAGAACCCTCACCTTTGAAAGGTCTACGTCCACTGTTCGGGCTTCTTTACCAGCGTACCTGTTCCAGCAGCATACGCGGTTTTGTCCCCGCTCTTGCGCGGATCTTTTTCTAGCTCCCGAAAGAGGCTTGAACTCTCTGACCCGAAAGCCCAGAGATCGCATAGTATCAACAGCAGAAACAAGCTCCGACGTGCTCAGACCTATCACGATGTCCGGCTGAATGGCTTCTGCTTTCGCGCACTTAAGCTGTACACCTGCGGCAGGGACCACGAACCCGCACGTATCTATGATTATCACCTGAGCGCCTTGGACCCTAGCAGCCCTCACACATGATTGTACCCCAACTAGCACAGAAAGTTCTCGCCCGTATGGCGATGTTTTGCCTACCATATATGAACCTTGGCGTGGGATAGATGTAAGCGACAAAACCTCTTTCTGTGCAAATCCGTAAGAGACAAAACCAGGAGGTCCCACCTCCGCTTGCCCTATGTCCGAGTCTACGACAGCCACCTTTTTGCCGCTTTCGCGAAACCATTCGGCTACAAGTGCAACTAAAGTACTCTTCCCTGTGTCAACTTCTCCAATGACCATAATAACCGGAGTTTCAGAAAGTAAGGAAAACTCGCTTCTCAGTGCTGCACTTATCTTGAGCAATCTACACGCCTCCGAAGTCCAATGTCATCCCCGCATTGAAACAATAATATCTCACCCGCTTAGAGATATGAACAGAATAGTCTTTCAACCAATACAGAAGCCACTCCGTAGCTAGAGGAAACAGAAAATCTGTGTAGAATACGAGTCTAAAGGCGTCGCACGAAGGAATGGTACCATGGATCTTTCTAACCTATTTGCCCATTTCGGTCAGGGACAAGTCTACGTTCGAAAACAAATCCATAGCATGCTGGGCGGTCAAGAGCAAGGCGGCATATCTACTCCGCGCTCAGCTCCTTGTGTGCTTCTTTTCAGGAAACAACAGGCATCAGGCTATGCACAAGATGACGGCTGGCAGCTCGACGGGTTCTACCACTTTTCTGGCCAGGGCCAATCCTTTGACATGCAGATGAAAAGAGGCAACAAAGCAGTACGTGACCATTTAGAAGAAGGCAAAGTCCTGATGGTCTTTGAAAGCGTAAGACCCAAAGAAGGCCTTTACCGTTTCCAGGGATTCATGAACTATGTTGACTACTACCACAAAGATAAAGACGCTTCAGGCAACAAAAGACGGGTATTTGTGTTCCGCCTGGCGCCTATAGGAGTCTATCCTTCATCCCAGCTTCCAAGGCAGAACCGGGTTACCACATCTTTTCTGAATCTGCGCAGTTCCGCCTTGAACGCATATAGCCCTTTAGACGAGAACAAAGACGTGCGTGACCCGAACACTCCTTCCAACTCGGTCCGTGACCTATATCGCCACAACGAACGAGATAGGTATCACGAGCGTGTCGAAATGCTGATGCAATACGTTCTTCAAAGAGCAAACGGATTCTGCGAATGCTGCGGTTACCCTGCCTCTTTTGCCTGTGAGAACGAAAACCCATACTTGGAAGTTCACTACATAAACGGCGTAGGTGACTACGGCGTTGATAACCCTTCTAACCTGATTGCCATATGCCCTGTTTGCCACCGGAAGGCTCACTTTGGAAAGGATAGACGAAACATATCGGCGCGCCTCGACGCTACAGCCGCCAACATTGAAAACGCCATAGACAAGGGCATTCTCAAACTCGTGACCGCAGCAATCATAAGAGATGATACGGGAAGAATACTGGCTGCTCAAAGAGGTGCAGGAGACCTCTCAGGATATTGGGAGTTCCCAGGTGGCCAAGTGAAATTTGGCGAAACCTCAGAGGAATGCCTGGCCCGGGAAATTGCAGAGGAACTGTCGATGGATATTACGAGTATGGTTCCTTTTTTGAAGATAGATTATGATTATGGAACCTTTTTCATGAGGCTATACTCCTTCTTGTGCAGAGCAGAAGGGAGCCCCGTTGTGAGCTGCCATACCGAGGTAAGATGGGTAGAACCTCAGGACCTCAACAATCTGGATTGGGCTCCTGCAGACAGAACTCTAGTTTCGACTCTCCAAGACAAATCCTAACTTGTGGCGATATACTCTTACCAAGAGGTGTGATGGATATGTACTGCCCATTTTGCAATCCAGATGAAGTAGTGCTTTCTAACGAGTTGGTATACGCTATCTACGATAAATACCCTGTCTCCCCAGGACACATGCTCATTATCCCCAAGCGGCATACGCCTGATATCTTCAGCACTACGCCCGAAGAGAGACAAGCAATGTACGACATCCTCGAAAAGTGCAAGTCCATGCTAGACGAAGAAAAATCGCCTGATGGCTACAACATAGGTATTAACTGTGGCGAACCGGCAGGGCAGACTATTTTCCATGTCCACCTTCACCTTATACCTAGGTACAAAGGGGACATAGACAACCCCAGAGGCGGAGTTAGAAGCGTTCGTCCCCATAGTAGAGTGATATAATTTCTCAAAGGAACAATGAATATGAACAAGAAAGGGCGCGGTCAGATGCCTGAAGACAACCAACATAGAGTGTTATATCTCCCTGACCTTACTTGGCCAGAGGTAAAAGAAGCTCTTCCTCAGATAAAAATGGCTATCATTCCTGTAGGTTCAACTGAGCAACACGGCCCCCACGGCAGATTTCAAACTGATTATGCTGCAGCGCGAGAGTTTTCTCTAAGGTTGGGCCAGGAACTATACCCCAACGCTTTGGTTACCACGCCTGTCCCAATAGGGATTTCCGAACATCACATACATTTCCCTGGAACTCTGTCTCTGAGGGCGACTACCCTAGTCGATGTGCTCATGGACATTGCCGTATCCCTCGAAAAACATGGAATCAGGAGGTTCTTTTTTGTCAATGGTCACGGCGGAAATACTCCTGCACTCACCATTGTTACTAGCCGGATACGCCATGAGATGAACTGCAAAGCGGCGTGGAGTACGCTGCCTTGGGACCTGATCGGCGACCTAGCCAAAGACTTTGTTCAGTCGCCCATGACAGGCCACTCGTGCGAAATGGAAATGAGTATTATGCTTTATATCTGGCCCCAAGGGGTTAAAGAAGATGCCCTCACAGCAGGCAAGATTCGCCAAGAAGCACTGGACAGGCAGAAACTCGCATCCGGAATTCACGAATCTCATTTCTTTGACGAAGTAACCGAAAACGGTGCCTTGGGCGACGCAACTAAAGCCAGCGCAGAATGGGGCAAAAAGGCAGTTGAAACTGGTTTGCAGCGGCTATTGCCATACATGCGAGAATTCATGAGTAGCTAAATATGGAGTTTTCATTCTCCGTTAACTGCAGCCCCCTATCGCTTGCGCTCAACCGGAAAACTGGTTAACATAATGTAAATGTACCCATATAATTGCTATGACTATATGGGTACGCTTTTTGTGTCATCTAATCTTTTTACAAACTCGGTTCTTGCCCTATTAGCACATAAAGACCTTGTGTCTTTTGGAATGGAAATTGGCATTACCTGCAATGGTTGAGTTCGGGCTAATGATGTTGGTTCAGTTATTCGACATGATTCAAGTAGGAACTCTGGGACCTCGGGCAATTAGCGCTACAGGTCTAGCTGCGCAACCAACAATGCTCATTTTCTCTGTGTTCAGCGCGTTGGTAGTCGGAACTACTGCTTTAGTCGCAAGGGCTGCGGGAGCCGGAGACAGAGAATATGCTTCGCGAGTAACAAGGCAATCCTTCGTCATCGTGTTGATTTTGGGAGCTATCATCACAACTATAGGAATCCCTGCTTCCGGCAGCATCATACGTTTGATGGGTGCCGAAGCAGATACTATAGGGCCTGGAACTGCTTATATGAGAATAATCTTCGCTGACACTGTATTTACCGTAGGCAACATGGTCCTTGCCGCTTCTTTGAGGGGCGCAGGTGACATGGTAACACCTATGATCTCAAACATGGTAGCAAATGTAGTTAACTTGTTCGGCAACTGGGTCCTCATAAACGGAAATCTCGGGTTTCCCAGGCTTGAAGTAGCTGGCGCTGCATTGGCGACCTCTCTGTCCCGGTTAGTGGCTTTTGCTATCACCTTTGACGCAGTATATAGGAGGAACAAGTTTATAAGCATATCCTTACGCGACTCGTACAAAATCGAGCCCGAACTGATTAAAGATGTGCTTAATATCGGGATTCCTGCTGCAATTGAACAATTGGTCATGCGCGCAGGAACACTTCTATTTGCACGATTGATCGCAGGTTTTGGCACCTTAATGTTTGCGGCTCACCAGATTGCTATGAACCTCGAGAGCCTAACTCTCGTCCCCGTAATGGCCTTTCAGATGGCCACAACGACCCTGGTGGGACAAGGGTTGGGCGCAGAGAAGCCAGAACTATCAGAAAAAGTAACCAATCAGGCAATGCTCATAAGCGTTGCAGTGATGACTGCGGTTGCCGTGCTTTTCTTCTCTTTCGGTCAATATGCCTTCTATATTTTCACCGATGACCCTGATGTAATAAGCATGGGTAGCAGTGCTATGAGAATTCTGGCCTCTTCTTTGCCTGTTACGGCAATTTACTTTGTTTTGGCAGGAGCCTTAAGAGGCGCGGGAGATACTAAGTATGCAATGTATGTTAGCACTGTAGGCACGTGGGGAGTCCGCCTCCTGGTAGGTTATCTGCTAGCCGATGTCCTAGGCTTAGCCCTCGTAGGAGCTTGGACAGCTGTTGTTTTGGATATGGTAGTAAGAATGTTTTTTGCTCTCAAACGTTTCTTTAGCGGCGAATGGAAAGAGGTTATTCAGGCGGTGCCAGAGCCTTAAGGCTCTGGCCTAGATTGTTTCGGCTTTTCAAATAGTTGACAAAGATATTGTAGGGCTTTATACTGCAATTGTACGTGAGCAACAAGAACCTATGGTTCGGCGCTGAATCTCTCGTAAGAGAGAACGGGGGAACCAATATTTCGGGGCTAATCGCAGATTTGCGTAGGGTTACGCCCTTTCGACCCGAGCCCGTCAGCTAACCTCGTAAGCGTGGAAAAGGGAGGCCTCATTCTTGAGCACCTTGTTTGGTGCTATTCAGTAAGCACAAACCAGCCTCCGCCGTATCACTATCTCACGTTCGATTATATGCAGGGCTTCCGGTTTGCGTGGAAGAGAACCAGCGGGCATTTTCGTGCCGCAAAAGGCACCTAGCAATGTAACCGTTGTCGGTATCCGCGTACAACCAGCGTCGACACAACGCTCGTGCATGTAACAGTGCATCTTTTTGCCCTTAATCAGGCAATGGCGATGTTCTAGCGACCATTATGTAGCAAAGGAGGTGTTGTACCTTGCGCGTTGCAATCATTGCAGATTCTGGCAAAACTAGACTTGCACAGATTGATCCTCATTCGAGGCTGCAGAGCGAGCTTACGCGCAACGCAGTCTTGGACGCACTGGTTGAACTAGGCCATGACGTCGAAACGATAGAAGTCGGACCAAACCTTCTAAACAAAATCGAAGATGCTCATCCCGACGCTATGTTCAATATAGCCAGCGGGTACAATTCAAAGAAACAGCAGTCCAATGTTGTAGCCATGCTTGAACTCACCGATATCCCATTTACCGGCTCAGGGACCAAAACACACGTGCTTGCAATGTACAAGGATATAGCCAAGGTGTTGCTAAGGGCAAAAGGAATTCCTACGCCCAGATTCATGGTATTTCACAGTGCTAAGGAGCTAGACTTGCTTCCCTGCGATAAAGAACTACCAATTCCAGTAATAGTAAAACCATCGGCAGAGGGATCGAGTATAGGCATCCATTCGGACAGCGTGACCTATTCTGTAGAAAGAGTTAAGCAACTGGTTCTAGTCCTTTTCAAGACTGTAGGCCCACCCGTCATAGTCGAAGAATTTGTGCCCGGGCGTGAGTTTACGGTAGCGTTGGTTGGGTATCCCGAGCCTACGGTCCTTCCTATCGAAGAAATACTCTTCAATGAAGAGGTGTTTTACACGTACGAAGTGAAGGCCGCCGACAATGTGACTACCGTCTGCCCCGCAGAAATCCCCTTGGGACTGGCCCGCGACATTCAGTATATGGCAGTAGAAGCTTTTGGAACCATTGGCTGTAGAGATATTGCAAGGGTAGATCTGAGGGTTTCTGAGGAGGGTTTTCCATATGTGCTTGAGATAAACACACTTCCAGGTCTTACACCGGGGTACAGTGAAGTGCCGAGAATCGCCGAAAAAGCGAACATTGGCTATGCAAAACTCATTGGCTTGATCCTTGATGGCGCTCTAAAACGTGGCGAAATAGGGAAAACGGAACAATTCGAAGATATGGCACGGGACTAGTATCTACCAACGGTTTTGTTTCAGGTGACCATGAGTTTATTCACATTCAGCAAAGGAGTTGATAATGAAGTGGCAAAAGTACCTATATTGACCGATCTGACTCCGGCATCATCATTTGCCGTGATAGGAGCCGGAAACGGCGGCCAGGCAATGGCGGGTTTTCTTGCACTGAGAGGCTTTGGTGTCAATCTATGGAACAGATCCGAAGAGAAAATAGCTGCTCTCAACGAGATTGGAGGTATTATCCTCGAGGGCGAGATAAACGGGTTTGCTCAACCCAACATAATGACCCATGATATGGGTGAAGCAGTAAGCGGTGTTCAAATAGTCATGGTTGTAGTACCGGCTTCAGGGCATAGAGACGTAGCCGAAGAGATGGCACCGTGGCTAACTGACGGTCAGGTCGTTGTTCTTAACCCTGGGCGTACAGGAGGAGCCCTTGAGTTTAGAAAAGTGCTTAGAGATAATGGCTGCTGCGCTGACGTCACAATTGCAGAAGCAGGAACATTTGTGTATGCAAGCAGAACTGTCGAACCAGGAAGGTCACACATCTACGGTATCAAGCATCAGGTGCCATTAGCAGCGCTCCCTGCAATTAGAACGATTGACGTGGTAAGGCAGCTCCGATTGGCGTATCCACAATTCGTTCCTGTCGAAAGTGTTTTGGTTACCAGTTTTGACAACATAGGCGCCATATTCCACCCGCTGCCTACCATCCTAAACGCGGGACGAATCGAAAGCGGCCTTGAGTACCAGCACTACAAAGAAGGAATTACGCCTTCGATAGCAAGCGCATTGGAAAGGCTAGACCAAGAACGTCTTCGTGTAGCAAACGCTTTCGGCGTATCTGTACGGTCCGTACTAGACTGGATGGAAGAGACTTACGAAGTCAAGGCACTTTCGGTCTATGAAGCTGTCCAATCAAATCCAGGTTACGAAGGTATTTCCGCCCCTCGAACCCTCAACACCCGGTATATATTCGAGGATATTCCGTTTAGCCTGGTTCCTCTCGCATCTTTGGCCAAGATTGCCGGTGTCGAAGTCCCAATCATGGAGTCAGCGGTAACTATGGCCAGCGCGCTTCACGGCGTAGATTACCGAGCAATGGGACGAACTGCGAAAATGATGGGCATATGCGGTATGACCCCTGCTGAAATTGCCCGTTTTGTTTTGAACGGGGCTGATTACGAATGAACGACAATAGTTGTGAGAATAGACGGTCTCCGAAGACCATGGCTGCGGCGTCCATAGGCGACTGCATACATGTGGCTGGTATTTTCAACTTCTTCAAACTAGCAGAATCGGCAGGCTGGGAAACCCAGTTCATAGGGGCAGCCAAATCCCCCGAGGAAATCGCTATTTGGACGCACGAGAACCGACCCCATGTTCTAGCTATAGGTTACAGGCTCGATCCGAATGCAGCGGGGCGTCTAATTGAGAGGCTTGTCAAGGCCTTGGAAGATGCTGGAGTAGAACCAAGGCCCAGGCTCATATTTGGAGGCACCCCTCCTGTTGCGAAGGTGGCCAGAGAATCTGGAGTCTTTGAGAAGGTCTTTTCGGGCGAAGAAGATATTAGCGAAACCATGTCGTACCTGAAAGGTGAGTCAGAGACAGCTTCAAAAGAGGCGGTATATCCGAGCACGCTTATAGAAAGGATCAACTGGAAAGCGCCATACCCAATAATCAGACACCATTTTGGGCTTCCGTCTCTTAATGAAACGGTATCTGGAATTGAAAAGCTCGCAGACGCTCAAGTACTAGATGTGATATCAATCGGTCCTGACCAGAACGCGCAGGAGAATTTCTTCCATCCTGAAGAGATGGACCCGGACCAAGACGGATCCGGAGGAGTACCAGTAAGAAGCAGGAGAGATTTTGAGAGGCTATACCAGGCTTCGCGCAGAGGGAATTACCCACTTATGAGGTGCTACAGTGGAACTAGAGACGTGATCCCCTTCGCTGAAGTACTGCTAAGCACTATAAACAATGCGTGGACCGCTATACCGCTTTCATGGTACAACGTTTTGGATAAGCGCGGCCCAAGGGAAATAGAAGATTCTATGGAAGAAGCTCAAAAAGCAATCAAGTGGCACGCAGATCGAGGGATCCCGGTTGAAGTCAATGAATCACACCAGTGGAGTCTGAGGCAGGCTCCTGACATAGTTGCCGTTGCTACTGCGTACTTAGGAGCTCTGACTGCCAAGAAACAGGGAGTAAAGGACTACGTCGCCCAATTCATGTTCAATACCCCGCCTGAAACCTCGGCGGCAATGGATCTTGGGAAAATGCTGGCTAAATTGGAACTAATTGAGCAGCTAGTAGGAGCCAATTTCAGAGTATGGCGTGAAGTAAGAGCAGGATTGGCTAGTTTTCCAGTAGATCTTGATATGGCCAAAGGACACCTAGCTACCTCAACGTTGGTTAGCATGAACATGAAACCTCACATCATGCATGTTGTAAGCTTCTGTGAAGCGAATCACGGAGCGCGCCCAGAGGACATCATTGAGAGTTGCAAAATCGTCCAAGGTGTTATCGCAAACTGCATTTCCCAGATGCCTGATATGACGCTAGATCCGCAGGTGCAGGCGAGGAAACAACATCTCATCCAGGAAGCAAACGTGCTTCTTGAGGCTATAGGAAAACTCCCAGAGGTGGTACCAGATCTATTGGGTTCCGAAGACCCGCTTACCGATCCAAAAGTGCTGGCCTTTGCTATAAGGTCAGGGCTCCTCGATGCACCCCATCTTTCAGGTAATCCCGCAGCATGCGGCGAAATCTGTACGGCCATTGTAGATGGGGGATGTGAAGTAATTGATCCTACCTCTGGCAGAGTCCTTTCAGAATCCCAACGAATAGGTCGGATTCTCGATAGAGTGCGAAAAACGATCTAGATTAACTGATATGCAGTACGAGGTGCATGGCAGACTAGTATGATTTGGTCTCTATGTACCTTTTTGCTCCTACAGTGAAGAGTCACGCGAATAATCTACAGTGTTGTCCACATGAATACACATGTTATCCACAACCTGCCCCCGCATTTATCACAGGCTATCCACAGTCTACTCTTCTTTGGTCTCGACGACCCACAGCCAGAGTGACGCGCGTTCGCACAGCTTGTCCAGCAATTCCCGCTCCCTAGTAAGATCAGCTATGAACTCGTCGAGTCGCAAGAGTTCTTCTTGGCCCAAAGAGACATCTTCAGGATCCACCGCATTAGCAATCGCCAGGATCAGATCATCTCGGTGCACCTGGTTGGCCTCAATAAGTGAATCAAGTGTATTGCGATACGCAGTTACATCGTAGGCTCTCACATCGGACTGCACCGCTGACCCCAATGCTGACGTGTCGTATAGAACCTGGTCAAGACTATCAGCAGGCACCAGTGCGGTCACGCAAAACGCCGCAGCCCCAGTTTCGGGATACACAGATTCAAAACACAAATGCACCGAGCCGCCCGCCTGATCAACGATTACGCGGGCCTGGTCTGAAACATCCTCCAAAAGACCCTGCCCTACCTCAACCGTAATATCAGCGCTTTTGATCTCCTTGACTTCGAGCCTCACTGCCATTTGCTTGGTCGCCATGAAGGACATGGATTGCTCTTCTTCAGAGACGTCTTCCTCGGCTTCAGCAAGGTCAGATGCTGTATCGGATGCGATTAATTCGTTGTCTGGACTGTCGGGAGTCGCATCAGCTGGAGATTCTTCATCAGTACGGACAATTTCCTCACTTTGACTCTCTACGTCTTGGTCCGTATTGGCACCTTCGATTGGCGGTTCGGTCTCTTCAGGTTCACTTACAGAAGGCAGACTATTCTCTTCATCAGGTTTCGCATCAGACGCAGTTATCATGTCCTCCGGTTGCTCCCCAGTTTTGACCCCGTAACCTGCGGGAGGCTCTTCGGTCCCAAAGAAAGTAGACTTTGCTGCGGGGGAAACCAGAAATATGATGAAGCATGCAGCTAAGGCAATCGAAAGGCGTCTCAGCCACACAAGTCGCCTAGCCGTTTTTTCGGCTTTTATTATGGTCTCTTCTTCCGAGACCTCTCTATTCAAAGCTTCCATTATTGAAGCGTGAAGCGAGCGCGGAGGCTCCACTTGAGAAAGCGAACCCAGGGCGTCTTTTATCTGTCTCAGTTCCTCATGCATGGACCTGCAATCAGAACAAACCTTCAAGTGTTCTTCCACTTGAGCAGCTACGTCAGGATCTAGTTCCCCATCTACATAGGGAGATATAAGTTCTGAAAAATCACAGTACTTCAATTTCCACCCCTCTTCTCAGAACCTTTGACGTAAGAATGGGGCTTTTGTTCCTCGTTATAAAGTCTGCGCACAAGGTTCCTCGCCCTGTGAATCCTTGACTTGACAGTACCTAGGGAAATGCCAAGTATCTCGGATATTTCCTTGTACGAATAGTCCTGAACATCACACAGGATCAGCACTGCGCGGTAGTGTGGATCAAGGTCGTTCACAATATCCAAGATTTCTTCACCGGTTGACTTAAACTCGACAGCGTCCTCGATGTTTGTATCAGGATCCTCAACCTGTCTCTGCACTTGTGAATCTCCAAATTCCAAAGGTGCATCCAGAGAATACACCGTCGCTTTCTTATCTTTTCTGAGGTGGTCAAGACAAGTATTAACACACACTCTGTATACCCAGGTTGAAAACTGGCTATCGCCGCGAAAATCGGGAAGGGCTTGGTATACTTTTAGAAAAACTTCCTGAACAATATCTAGCGCATCTTCTCTGTCAGACACCAGCCGATAAGCTAGATTGTACAGCTTCTTTTCATAAGCTGTTACAAGAGCTTCAAAAGCTTCCATATCGCCTTTAGCCGCCTTTTCGACTATGGCGCTGTCATCTGAAAATGACACTAAACTGACCCTCCGGTAATCATTGTGATTTCCGTTCGTCTGTCTTTATCTCGGCGTCAGATGATTTGTCCTTCAGCCTACACAAGCCAAGCTCTCGTAACTGTTCGGGGGCTACTTCTGATGGCGCCTGGGTAAGTAGACAACTCCCCTTGGTAGTTTTAGGAAAAGCTATGACGTCGCGTATAGTACTTGCACCTACCACTAACATGACAAATCTATCCAGTCCAAAAGCTATTCCTCCGTGGGGTGGAGCCCCATACTCAAAAGCATCTAGTAGAAAGCCAAACTTCTCTTTGGCTTCAGAAATACAGATATCCAAAAGGTCAAATACCTTCTCTTGGACATCCCTTCTATGTATACGTATGGAACCGGAAGCGAGCTCGACTCCATTGAGCACTAGGTCATATGCTCTAGCCCTGATTTGCTTCTTAACCGAGTCGCCTCTTTTGTCCAAAAGGTCAAGATGCCTCGTGCAAGGGCTCGTAAACGGATGATGAGCTGCTTGCCATTGCCCTAACTTCTGGTTTTTTTCCAGAAGCGGAAATTCAGTAATCCAGAGGAAGTTTGTCAACCCTTCTGGAATCAAATCTAGGCGCTGAGCAAAACTCTTTCTCATCCTACCCAAGACTGTAACGGCTACCTCAAATTCGTCGGCAACTATGAGCACAAGGTCGCCCTCTTTTGCTTCAAGGACTTCCGCTATGACTTGAATCTCATTTTGGGCCAGGTGCTTTTTCGCAGGCGATTTTATCTGGCCCTCCGGTAAATATGATATGGATACAAGGCCTTTTGCACCGAATTCTTTTGCTTCATCTGTAATCTTGTCAAGTTCCTGCCTCGACAATCCGGCACACCCAGGAACACATATCGCCCTTATAGTTCCGCCTTGAGAA
>Ga0255341_1000689_pt1 | contig 53508 bp, 48 predicted proteins | sample wastewater_treat_8_FD_192418 | JGI IMG/M metagenome (GOLD analysis project Ga0255341, IMG submission 192418) | Wastewater microbial communities from Lulu Island WWTP, Vancouver, Canada - plant12 | ecosystem: Engineered > WWTP > Wastewater > Unclassified | place: Canada: Vancouver, British... | reverse complement strand
AGGTGCCAAACCACTCCGTCGATGTGAGCTCTTGGGAGTGATCAGCCTGTTATCCCCGGAGTACCTTTTATCCTTTGAGCGATGGCCCTTCCATATGGAACCACCGGATCACTATGTCCTACTTTCGTACCTGCTCGACTTGTTAGTCTCACAGTCAAGCACCCTTATGCCATTGCACTCTACGCACGGTTACCAAGCGTGCTGAGGGTACCTTTGAAAGCCTCCGTTACTCTTTTGGAGGCGACCACCCCAGTCAAACTACCCACCAAACAATGTTCCCCGCCTTGCGGGGTTAGACACCAAATATAAGAAGGGTGGTATTTCAAGGATGACTCCACGAGGGCTGGCGCCCCCGCTTCGTAGTCTCCCACCTATCCTACACATCTTATATCCAATATCAATGTTAAGTTGCAGTGAAGGTTCACGGGGTCTTTCCGTCCCGTGGCGGGTAAACGGCATCTTCACCGTTACTTCAATTTCACCGAGCTCATGGCTGAGACAGTGCCCAGATCGTTACACCATTCGTGCAGGTCGGAATTTACCCGACAAGGAATTTCGCTACCTTAGGACCGTTATAGTTACGGCCGCCGTTTACTGGGGCTTCAATTCAATGCTTCTTCTTGCGAATGACATCTCCTCTTAACCTTCCAGCACCGGGCAGGTGTCAGGCCTTATACTTCATCTTGCGATTTTGCAAAGCCATGTGTTTTTGATAAACAGTCGCCTGGGCCATTTCTCTGCGCCCCCTCGCGGGGGACCCTTTCTCCCTAAGTTACAGGGTTAATTTGCCTAGTTCCTTAGCCATGGATCACTCGAGCACCTTTGGATACTCTCCTCGACTACCTGTGTCGGTTTGCGGTACGGGCGGAAGTTACCTGAAGCTTAGAGGTTTTTCTCGGAAGTTTGATTAGGATCATTATCCGCTTGTCCGAAGACTCACGGTACTATCAGGTTCGACAACATGGCGGATTTGCCAACCACGCTATATCTACACCCTTTAACGTACACATCCGTCGGTACGCAGATCTTTCACTACTTCGTCACCTCATCGCAGTAACACCGGTGTTGGAATATTAACCAACTTTCCATCGGCCTCCCACGTATTCGTGGTTATCCTTAGGCCCCGACTAACCCTGATCCGATTAACGTTGAACAGGAAACCTTAGTCTTTCGGTGTGCGGATTTTTCACCCGCATTATCGTTACTCATGCCTACATTTTCTTTTCCAGCCGCTCCAGCAAACCTCACGATTCACCTTCAGCGCAACTGGAATGCTCCCCTACCCATTATTACTAATGTCACAGTTTCGGTAATATGCTTAATGCCCGATTATTATCCACGCACAATCGCTCGACTAGTGAGCTGTTACGCACTCTTTAAATGAATGGCTGCTTCCAAGCCAACATCCTAGCTGTCAAAGCAATCGCACTTCGTTAATTCAACTTAGCATATATTTTGGGACCTTAACCGATGATCTGGGTTCTTTCCCTCTCGGACATGGACCTTAGCACCCATGCCCTCACTCCCGAGTATATGTCATAGCATTCGGAGTTTGTCAGGATTTGGTAGGCGGTGAAGCCCCCTAGTCCAATCAGTAGCTCTACCTCTATGACACTCGACCTCGAGGCTGTTCCTAAAAACATTTCGGGGAGTACGAGCTATCTCTCAGTTTGATTAGCCTTTCACCCCTACCCACAACTCATCCAAAGACTTTTCAACGTCAACTGGTTCGGTCCTCCATTACATGTTACTGCAACTTCAACCTGGTCATGGGTAGATCACAAAGTTTCGCGTCTGCACCTACTAACTAAGCGCCCTATTCAGACTCGCTTTCGCTTCGGCTCCTTCAATCAATTGAATTAACCTTGCTAGTAAGTAGCAACTCGTAGGCTCATTATGCAAAAGGCACGCCGTCATCCCAAATGGGACTCCGACCGCTTGTAAGCGCACGGTTTCAGGGACTATTTCACTCCGTTGTTCACGGTTCTTTTCACCTTTCCTTCACAGTACTTGTTCACTATCGGTCTCTCATTAGTATTTAGCCTTGCCAGATGGTGCTGGCAGATTCCCGCAGGATTTCACCGGTCCCGCGGTACTCAGGATACTGCTAGGTAATAAATTTGTTTCGTGTACGGGACTATCACCCTCTATGATAAAACTTTCCAGAATTCTTCCACTACAAATTTATAGTCCATGTTGCAGTCCTACAACCCCATTTTTGCCGTAACAAAAATGGTTTGGGCTCTTCCCCTTTCGCTCACCACTACTGAGGGAATCACTATTGTTTTCTTTTCCTCCGCTTACTTAGATGTTTCAGTTCAGCGGGTTAGCGCCATATCGGCATTCCAGTATTAATTGGAATAGGTTTCCCCATTCGGAAATCTCCGGATCAAAAGTTGTTTGCACCTCCCCGAAGCTTATCGCAGCTTGCCACGTCCTTCATCGCCTATGAGAGCCAAGGCATCCACCGTACGCCCTTAATTACTTTCTTATTGTCCATTATAGGACAGACTCTTTTTCTATTTTAATTGCCTTCTCAATATGTCAAAGAACGTTTTTCTGTTATTTTTTATCAGAATTTGTGGAGAATAACGGATTCGAACCGTTGACCCCCTGCTTGCAAAGCAGGTGCTCTAGCCAGCTGAGCTAATCCCCCAAAAACGATGTGATGTAGTCCCGAGCAGATTTGAACTGCTGACCCCTACATTATCAGTGTAGTGCTCTAACCAACTGAGCTACGGGACTAAATGTTTTATTTCCACTTAGGTAGCTCAATGAGCACAATATCCACTGAGCTCGTAATTGGGATATAACAGATATGAAGTCATAGAAATAGTACGTATCACTGAAATTAATATTCAGTAGATAAATCACTCCAGAAAGGAGGTATTCCAGCCGCACCTTCCGGTACGGCTACCTTGTTACGACTTAGCCCCAGTCATTGGTTTTACCCTAGGTCGCTCCTTGCGGTCACGAACTTTAGGCACCCCCAACTTCCATGGCTTGACGGGCGGTGTGTACAAGGCCCGGGAACGTATTCACCGCGCCATGGCTGATGCGCGATTACTAGCGAATCCGACTTCACGGAGTCGAGTTGCAGACTCCGATCCGAACTGAGACCGATTTTAAAGATTCGCATCCGGTCGCCCGGTAGCTGCCCTTTGTATCGGCCATTGTAGCACGTGTGTCGCCCTGGACATAAGGGCCGTGCTGATTTGACGTCATCCCCACCTTCCTCACTACTTGCGTAGGCAGTTCTTTTAGAGTCCCCATCATTACATGCTGGCAACTAAAAGTAAGGGTTGCGCTCGTTGCAGGACTTAACCTAACACCTCACGGCACGAGCTGACGACAACCATGCAGCACCTCGTATACGGCCATTGCTGGCTTATACCTTTCGGCATAATTCCATACACGTTCGAGCCCAGGTAAGGTTCCTCGCGTATCATCGAATTAAACCACATGCTCCTCCGCTTGTGCGGGCCCCCGTCAATTCCTTTGAGTTTCATTCTTGCGAACGTACTCCCCAGGTGGATTACTTAATGCTTTCGCTCAGTCACTGACAATATATCGCCAACAACTAGTAATCATAGTTTACGGCGTGGACTACCAGGGTATCTAATCCTGTTTGATCCCCACGCTTTCGTGCCTCAGCGTCAGTAATGGGTTGGTAACCTGCCTTCGCCGTCGGTGTTCTGTGTCATCTCTATGCATTTCACCGCTACATGACACATTCCAGCTACCTCAACCATACTCAAGACTAACAGTATCAACGGCAATTCTGCAGTTAAGCTGCAGGATTTCACCACTGACTTATCAATCCGCCTACGCACCCTTTAAACCCAGTAAATCCGGATAACGCTTGGATCCTCCGTATTACCGCGGCTGCTGGCACGGAGTTAGCCGATCCTTATTCTTACGGTACCTTCAGCTCCGGACACGTCCGGAGGTTTATTCCCGTACAAAAGAAGTTTACAACCCAGAGGGCCTTCAATCCTTCACGCGGCATGGCTGGGTCAGAGTTGCCTCCATTGCCCAATATTCCCTACTGCTGCCTCCCGTAGGAGTCTGGTCCGTGTCTCAGTACCAGTGTGGGGGATCATCCTCTCAGACCCCCTAGTCATCGTAGTCTTGGTGAGCCGTTACCTCACCAACAAACTAATGACACGCATGCTCATCAAAAACCGAAATTCTTTAATTATAAAAAGATGCCTTTAAATAATACTATGGGGTATTAATCCAAATTTCTTTGGGCTATGCCCCGGTTAATGGTAGATTACATACGCGCTACGCACCCGTGCGCCGGTCGCCGCCAGGTATTGCTACCCGCGCTGCCCCTCGACTTGCATGTATTAAGCCTGCCGCTAGCGTTCATCCTGAGCCAGGATCAAACTCTCCATAGTAAATTTGATCTTGAATGTCTCGGATCTATCTCTCAAAGTTCTCAACTTTGGGATACGCACTATTTTGTCTATGCTTCAATATTTCAAAGAACTTTTCTCTATTTTTTCTCCCGCTTCTTTCGATTTGGGAGTGCAAAATTAATTCTTTTTTTTAACTCCGCAAACTTTTTTTAATTTTTTTTTCAACATCTTCTCCAAACACTCTATCATGCTTTGTTTATTAGGGACGGCAAAAGTAATACTTTTTTTATTTCTAACAAACTTTTTTATTCTATCTCCGATTTTTAACTATCCCTTGTTGAAACGGGAGTGCAAAGATAATACTTTTTTTATTCATTGCAACTTTTCCCTTTTATTTTTTTTGCGGCTTTTCAGTGAACAATCCATTTGCTTATCAAATGGGAGTGCAAAATTAGTCATTATTTATTATTTACATCACTTTTTTTGATTTTTTTTTAATTTTTTTTCAATTAGCTGAATTTTAAACGCTTATGAATATATTATTTTTCTATTTATAATTAAATTTACATTTATACCTTATAATATATTACATTAATGCCTCTGACGAATGATACGATGAACGTACCAAAGGACCGCATTCGGCATGCCTGAAACCAAGCCTCAAGGCTTCGGCACGAATCAATTCAAATTCCTCAGGACTATAATATTTTTCCACTTGTGTATTATCGTTTCCGGGTTGCAAATACTGACCTACCGTAATAATGTCTGCACTCGTGTCTCTGATTTCCTTCAAGGTTTCGAAAATTTCTTCCATAGTCTCTCCAAGCCCTACCATTATTCCGCTCTTTACCCTCATTCCCATGGCAAAAGCAATTCGCAAAACTTCCAAACTCCTGTCGAATCTGGCTCCGGACCTGATTTTTGGCGTTAAACGTCTTACTGTTTCAATATTGTGGCTGAAAATATCGGGCTTTGCATCGGCTACTATCTGAATCAACTCCTTTTTAGCATGAAAATCCGGTACTAATATTTCAATGGTTACTGACTTGTTTAATGCGCGAACTGCATTAATGCATTTTGCCCAGTGCTCTGCGCCCTCGTCTTGTAAATCATCCCGCGTTACCGATGTAATAACGCAATGCTTCAATTTAAAATGCTTTACGGTAGCTGCCAGATTATCCGGCTCTTCCATGTCCGGTGGCAGGGGTTTAGTATGATATACAGCGCAAAATCTGCAATTGCGGGTGCATGTGTTACCTAAAATCATAAAAGTTGCCGCCCCGGCTGCCCAGCATTCACCAATATTCGGGCATTTACCACTCTCGCAAATAGTATGCAAACAGCCTGCCGATAAGGCCGACTTCATCTTTGAATATACTTCTGCCGAAGGCAATGTGCTTTTAAGCCATTTGGGCTTTGTTTTAAAAGACGAGTTTTTATTTAGGGAATCCATTTGAAAAATTACATATTGTATCGCTTTCCGAAATTGGCCGAAATATAAAACGAAATAAAGTAATTCCTGTTTTTATTAAATGCCATAATCGGTATCTTGCTGGCATAAACATCTACTACTACCCCAGTTTCAATATATCTGAGAAGGCTCTTTTCCGGACCATACTCAAAACTGAATCCTGTTTTAAAATAAGCTCCCGGATAAATTCGACTTTTGCTAAAACCTTCCAAAAAAGGTCCTCGCCCGTAAATATTGGACAAATTATGCTCTTCGGGATTGTAGCGCTGCAAAACCAAATCATAGTAATAACTATATGCCGTATTATCCAGAATGTATAAATATGTGGGCTTGGCAAGTGCTATACTGGCACCAAAAGAATAAAACCTGCGAACGTCAATGCCACCCCAGTATGGTTTTTCGTTCATCACGCGCAAACTTCCCAGGCCTATACGGCTCATAAACACATAATACTGCTTGCCATAGACAAATTTACGTGCTTCATCAAACATGTAAACATTAGACATTTTAATCTCCTTGGGATGTTTCATGTTTACTATGTCAAAATCAATAAAACGACCTGAATTAACAGTGTTTCTCTGCCCCCAGCGAAAACCTAATCCCAGCCCTTCGCTATGAGCCAGGAAATGAACGGAGTATTCCTTTTTTAAAATAAAACCGGTTTCATTTCCGGTTTGCCCTATAGTTTGAGCATTTAATGAAATAACCGGGAAAAGACAAATTGATAATATGAATAATGCAGCATACAGCTTCATAGATAATGCACCAAAAACCTGTACAGGCAGATGCTTTTATGCTTTTGTGGTTTCTACAACAGGAGTATTATCCGCGCTTCCGTTGTGATATGCAGGGCATGTATGATGAGACCTGCAACTCGAAAACAAAACAATAATTAAAGAAACAACAAACGCAACAGCAATCAGTTTTTTCATGATAATTGATTTTAAAAGGTCAAAGTTAATAAATCTTTTCTTTAGTTCAAAATTTAGAAATGTTAAAGTTGAAAAAAGCCCAACCCTAAATTTGCCCTTATTGAATAAAAAACCTAAGTTTGCATTATTGCTTTATGTGTATATTTAAATTCATGTTATGACGATAAAGCCCGAAGACGTTAAAATACACAATTCTTGGCTGCCCTATCTGGCTGCTGAATTCACCAGCCCTTATTTTGCGGAATTGAAAAAATTCCTTACCGAAGAAAAAAAGAAATACAATATTTTTCCGCCGGGCGATAAGATTTTTTCGGCTTTTAATTCTACGCCTTTCAACAATGTAAAAGTGGTAATTCTTGGACAAGACCCATATCATGGCAAAGGACAGGCTCATGGTTTATGTTTTTCGGTAAGTGCGGGTGTTGCTTTTCCGCCTTCATTGGTAAATATTTTCAAGGAGTTGAAATCGGACCTTGGCATAATGCCGCCGGACAGCGGAGAATTATATGCTTGGGGCAATCAGGGGGTATTGCTTTTAAATACCGTTTTAACCGTTCGCGAAAACATGCCGGAGTCACACAAAAACAAAGGCTGGGAGCTGTTTACCGATAGCGTGATAACTCAAATATCAAAACATAAAGAAAACGTGGTGTTTATTCTTTGGGGAAATAATGCCAAAACAAAAACAAAACTGATAGATTCGTCAAAACACTGCATACTCACTGCCGCACATCCTTCGCCGCTTTCGGCAACCCGTGGCTTTTTCGGCTGCAAACACTTTTCCAAAACCAATGAATATCTGATATCGAAAAACATTGAACCCATAGACTGGAAACTGTGATTAAACCAATTGCAATAATATTATTGTCAGTTTTATCCTTATGCGCCCGGGGTCAAAAAGATGTAACTATTGTTATAGAAGAAAATAATTCCAAAACAACAAAATCGTTTCCCGACTCTGTTTCTTTAGACCAGTACATTCAAAAACTGCTTAGGGAATATTATGCCGATGGTTATTTATATGCATCATACTCCTTTCGGCAGCCGTGGAGTGCGGGGCAGCCTGAAGTTTTAGTTACAACAAAAAAAAGAATAAAACTTAAAAAAATTGAAGACGGAAATATTGATAAAACAGTTTTGCATTCCATTGGATTTAATAAAAAAAGTGTTTCAAGGTGGCATACTCCAAACCCTGAGCAGATACTGGAATGGGAAAATAAAATTATTACATATTACGAAAACAACGGATATCCTTTTGCCATGGTTTCTTTCAATATAGATTCTTTCATTGGAGATTCGGTATGTGCTTCGTGGCATGTTACGCCCGGGCAGGCCATTGTTTTTGACAGCATAGTTCAAAAAGGGAAATTTAAACCTTCTGACGGGTATATATCGGGCTGGCTTGGCATAGAAAAAGGCAAACCCTACGATGAAAGAAAAATATCGGCATATCGACAGCGTTTAAACATAAGTGAATTGGTGGAAGAAGAAAAGCCAATGCAAATTCATTTTACCGAAGGCAAAGCAAGGCTTTATTTTTATCTGAAAAAGAAAAAATCTAATCTTTTTGATGGCATCCTCGGTTTTTCGCCCGACAGAGATAATCCTGCAAAGCTTGTATTTAACGGAGACGTAAATCTGCGGCTTTCAAATTCCTTCAATCATGGCGACTTAATTTCCATGAAATGGAAAAGCAGTGCAAATAACTCTCAGGAAATAAATTTAAAAGCTTCCGTGCCCTATATTTTCAGTTTGCCTGTTGGCGTTAATACAGCATTAGACATATATAAGCGGGATACGCTTTTTTTAAGGACAAAGCAGCATTACGGACTGAACTTTTTTTCGGGAATAGCAGGCGAAATAGAGTTTTTTATTGAAAATACCGAAACGCATGTGATTGACCAGAGTATTTTCAGAACTGCAACTTCATTGCCGGCATGGGCTGATAGCCGTTCAACAACGGGTGGATTGCGCATTTATGTTCCTAAAACGGATAATCTGTTTGTTCCGCACAATGGCTATATGTTCAGCATGGAAGCTTCGGGTGGAAAGAAAAAAATTTTTAAAAATGCCGATGCGCCCGAAACAATTTACCAGAATATAGATTTGGAAACTTATGTGGCTTCATTTATTTCCGAAATATCATTATTTAAGCCCATTGCAGGGGCATTGCATTTAATGGGCAATACAAGGCTTGGCTTTATCGAAGCGCCAAAATTATTCGAAAACGACTTGTTTCTTCTTGGCGGATTACACACATTGCGCGGGTTTGACGAAAAAAGCATGGCTGCATCAAGATATTCGGTTTCAACTGTAGAATTACGCTTTTTCTTCGAAAAATTCAGCTACCTTACCTTGTTTACAGATTATGCAGTGGTTCGCCAAATTATTAATAACACGGATTTAAACAAATATTATATTTCTTTAGGTTGTGGTTTGTCTTTTAGCACAAAGGCAGGAATATTCAATATTTTTTATGCACTTGGCAAACAAAATCCGGGTGACTTTTCCTTGCGTAACGGCAAGGTGCATTTTGGCTTTGCAACAAGATTTTGAGAAAATTTTCCTGCACTCCACTTTTATTTTCGGCAAAAAATATTATATTTTAAAACACACCACAACGCCCTGAATCCGTCTTTCCAGCCAATTTTCTTGCCTTCATCGTAAGTACGGCCATAATAGGAAATGCCCACTTCGTATATGCGCACATTTTTTACCATGGAAACTTTTGCTGTCACTTCGGGCTCAAATCCAAAACGGTTTTCGCGCAGATTAAATCATAAAACAATTTTAAAATCTCAAAAGTGCAATAAAAACATACCCACGAGATTACAGTAAATTGAAAAAGTTTTTAGAAATCAGGACATGCATTTTTATAATATCTTTTTCCTTTGTGGAATTGCGAAGCGTGATGTTTGCAATAACCTTTGGCAAAACTAATTTTCCAACTTAAATAAATATCACTGCCATAAAAATCGAACCAGCCTGTCCACGACGAAAAATAATCTGTGCCTATAGTTAGGTTCCATATTCTAACGGCCATACCGGCACGTAATCTGTTCCATTCCAATACCGAAAGAGGAATGCTTAATTCGAACATTCGTTTTTCGAAACGTGGGGTAAAGCTTAATTGGGTAGGTCTGATTACTGAATTTTTAAACACAGGCATTGGGTGTACAAAAGAAGTATTGAAAAACCAATATCCCGCGGGGTGCCACTCGTATTGAACGGAAACCGCTGTAGGTAAGCCCATAACAAATTCATCATTGTCGGGCTCTAAAGAATGTGCAAAATGCAAATTGAATTCATTTCGAAATTCATTAATATTATCAGGGTCGAAATTATTGAAACCAGGCCAATAAGTGGTTGACTTGTCAAAATCGTATAAAAACGAATTTTTTCTGAACTTAACGTAGCCGAGATCCAAAATGCTAATGCCAATTTTATATTTGTAAGAACTCCACTTTTGGCTGCAAAGTTGGCGGGATTTTATAAAATTGCTTCCGTCGCGCTTTTTCTGAAAAACATAACCTAAATCAACAGCCCATCCGCCCCCAAGCGTTAGCCCATAATCGGTGGTATATTCGTTGTTTGAATAGTCAATGGGGAGTGAGGCGGCATAATTTGCAGTAAGTTCTTCAACCGCCAGCGTTGAATCGTCATGAACAATATAATGCGCATAAGGGGAATTAAAAAACGAACCACCAAGACCCAACGTCTTCTTTAATGTTCCTCCAAAAGCCATATAGTTTGATGAAAATGTGGTAAAACATTTTGAATAGCTTAATGCTATTTCTGCCCACGACAAAGCAGCCAGTTTTGTATTTCTGAGCTCATAAAATTCATTGTGCTGTGGCTCAAAACCAATTCCCTCATAAAGAAATTTAGACGCATGGTATTCTATGCCTTTGGAACTTGCTGCACCACGCATTGCCATTTGAAAACCAAAAGCCTGGTCATCTTTGCACAGCATAACAGATGGCAGCTCCACGCGTGTACTGAAATTTGCATTAAGATTGCGGCATTTATCATAATTATCTTTCAACACAGGTTTATCTCTGCCAAAATCGGCAGCAGGCGACAAAACCTCCAGAAAATACAATTCCTCATGCGGAACATACAAACTGTTATTTTCGCCAAAAGCATCAAGAGTAACTATATTTATGTCAAGCCAGTATTTAGAGTCCACCATTCCCGCAGGATTAATCAAGTTGGAATTTATACCGGCATAGTTGCTGTTAACAACCCCCCACATCTCTTGCGAAGCTGCATTAAAAGTAAAACAAGTTAGCAGAATAATGCAAAAAACAATTTGTCTTTTCATGAAAATAGTGCCTTAATGATAAAATCAATGTGCTAACAAAGATAACATATTGAAGTTGCGAAAATACAAAATATTAAAAAGGATAGGCATGGAATAACCTTATCATTTAAAAAATTTGATACTTTAGCGTAATGTTTCAGTATATAGCTTTTGTTATAACTCAAACTCTAATCCGCATCATTCCGTTTTGGGCAATGTATGGATTGTGCTATGTCAATGGGTTAATCATTCAATATATATTGCGCTACAGGATTAAAGTTGTATCGAATAATTTACACAATTCATTTCCCGAAAAAAGTAAAAAAGAAATAAATAAAATAAAACGGCAATTTTATCAATACTTTGCCGAAATGCTGTTTGAGGCAGGGAAAGGCTATAACATGTCGCGCCGCAAATTAGAAAAACGTTACAAGGTAAATAATCCCGGGTTGATGGAAGAATATTACAATCAAGGCACAAGCGTTATTTTAGACATGGCGCATTTCAACAACTGGGAATGGACTACTGGTGTTTTTGGCGAAATTTTCAAGCACAAAGTTTTTGCTATTTACAAGCCATTGAAAAATAAGAAAATTGATGAGTACGTACGTAAATCAAGAGAGCGCAGGAACTACCATCTTGTTCCCATGAAAAACACGGGATTGATGTTTCGAAACATAACTCATCAGCCATGCGCATTTGTCATGATTTCGGACCAGTCTCCCACCCAGCTCGACAAAGCCCACTGGATTGATTTTTTAAATCGCACAACCGGCTTTTTGCATGGACCAGAAACGTACGCACGCAAATTCGGCTTGGCTGTTGTATTTGCACAAGTACTTAAAATAAAGCAAGGTTATTACGAAATAAACCTGATTCCCATAGCCGATACGGCTAATGATTTACCTGAAGGACATATCACAATGCGCTATGCGCAGCTATTGGAAGAAACCATCAAAATGCAAACCTCGCGCTGGCTGTGGTCGCACAGACGTTGGAAAAAAACCAAACCCGAAAATAAAGAAACAATAAATATCAGCAAATGAAGAATTTTGTTTTTGCACTTTTGATTTCTCTTTCCGTGGCACCGGCTTATGCACAGGAAACGAGCTACAATGCAGTAATTGAAAAGTTTTTTACCACATTTAAAAAAGACGGACCCGACAAAGCCATTGATTATATCTTTTCAACAAATCCGTACTTAGATCAAAGTTCGGAACAAGTTACCACAATAAAGCTAAAATTAGCTACGGCTGTTGCCGTTATCGGCGATTACTATGGATACGAAGCGGTTATTGTTAAGGAAATAGGCATGTCAATGGCCATTGGCACATATATGGTGAAATATAAACGTCAGCCGCTGTTTTTTACATTTGTTCTCTACAAGCCCGATAAAACGTGGCAAATACAAACTTTGCGCTTCGATGATAAAATTGAAGCATTGCAGATGAATGAATTTGAAAACAAGGCTAATCATTAAAAGAAATTGCCCGCAAAACTCAATTGCTTATATAAAAATTGCCATTAAGCTTAACAACACCTATTGACTGATTATCAGGTTTTTCCACATTAAGATTAACTGAACCGCAAACCATGTCAGAGCTTATCCGGTGTATGTTTACAGCTCCCGGATCGGGCATGCCGGTGGACCAATTGAACCAGATATTTCCCAAATCGGTTTTAATGCTAACCTTGGCAAAACGATTACAGTCGAAATCCATGTTTTTATAAATTCCATAATTTAGTTTTGTTCCTTTTTTGGCGTATAGAGCTATTTCTATAGTAACTTCACTATCGACTCCCGATTTTAATTTTGTGATTCCATTTATTTTAATTTCGGCGGTGGAATCATTAATAAAAACATATTGCTGCTTTTGCACATTAAATGTATTATTGGCTGTAACAAACGATTTATTGTCCTTTAGTCCTGCTTTGGACACAAAAAGAGAGATTTTTGTATCCTTAACACATTCGTTTTGATTCGTTTCATTAGTATTATTTTCATTGCTATCAGGCTTTTTGTTACCGCCGCAAGAAAACAATAAAGGCATAACAAAAACCAGCAAGCATAAATAAATAAAATGCATTTTCATATCAGCAGTTTCTTTTTAAAAATTCAGTAACTATTTCAAAGGCATTATTCAAACGGCTGCTGCCATCACCGGTAACTTCAACAACATTGTTATAATACAAACCGATTTGTTTACGATACAAATCAAAAAGATACTCGCGGCGATGAGGGTCTTCCCTTTGCGGATCGGGCTCCCAAGGCATATCAATATTGCAAAGCAACACCAAATTATAACTTCTGTTTTTCAATTCGTCGAGAATCCACTTGTGGCATTGCCCAAACTTGTCGTCGCACCAGATTTTTGTAACCAGCAATTCTGTATCGCAAAACACAATTCCGTTTTTTTCTGCAGCCATATCTTCATTACGCATTTGCTCTTGGGCAATATGCAAAATGTCGTCATACACATAAGGCCTGTTGATTTTGTCAAGATATTCTCTTGCAAATTCAGGCACCGCTACACCACCTGTTTTTTCAGCAAGATATTCCGCAATAGTGGTTTTGCCGGTACTTTCGGGGCCTGTTACAGCTATTTTTATGGCTTTAAGCATTGCTTTGATTTAAAGTTTTTTTCCACGAATAAAAACCAACAACAGCCATTACACTCAAAAACATATATAATATGAGCGTTGGCAACATGTCTTGTTTGTAGTATAGTCCACAGGAAATTATGTCGGCAACAAGCCAAACACACCAGTTTTCTATTTTTTTACGGGCCAGCATCCATGTAGCAGCAAAACTTAGGGTTGTAACCAAAGCATCAAGGATGGGAGTATTAGAATCAGTAAAGTGAGTTAAAACCCATACTACCAGAACAAATGCTGCAGAGGCAATAATTATCAGATAAAACCACGTTTTCAAATTGGTATAAGAAACACTTAATTCCTCTTGTTGCTTATTGGCCTTTTTACCCCGCTGCCATGTGAACCAGCCATAAATACTCATAAGTATATAATATACCATAAGCAACATCAGGGCGTATAATTTTTCCGAAATGTAAACCCCGATATAAAGCCCTACATTTAAAATGCTTATAATCCAGTAAAACGAATTAATTCTTATTTGCAGAAAAACAGCTATTACACCTAATGCAGCAGCTATTATTTCCAGATAATTGGCAACAAAATAATCAACTATTACATTCATTTACCCTATAAGTAATCTTTGTTTAAATCGGCATTAGCCATTTTAAGAACAAATACGCTGTGTGGCAATTCCATAGCCGTTTCAATTTCTTTTGTCAGGATGCGCATTACATCGGAAAACTCACCAAAAACCTGAGTACTCATGCCGTTGGTTTTTACCGAGATTTCTTTATAATTATTCAATTGCGCAACAAATTGTTTTATTGGCTTTTTATATTGCGCGGCCAACGGATAGTACGAAATATCGATACTAATTTTCATGACTGATTATTTAGAAATTTTATTCTGTGCTTTTCTGCTTTTGAGGATTTTATACAAATAAAACAATGCCGCAGCTCCCAAAACTGCTAAAACAACAATGTCTATCACATGCGAATATTTCATCACATCATCCCAGTTTTCGCGCAAAACAAATCCAATCCAAGTAAGAATAGTGTTCCAGATACCTGCGCCAATAATTGTGAAAATAACAAAGCGCGGAATATTCATTTTGCCAAATCCGGCAGGAATGGAAATTAAATGTCGAACAATGGGAATAAAACGGGAAATAAGTATTGTAATTTCACCATGCTTTGCAAAAAATTTCTCGGATAACTCAAGATGGTGCTGGTTAAGCAATAAATATTTTCCAAACCGTGCCACAAAAGGCTTTCCTCCATAATATCCGATATAATAAGATATAAGAGAGCCGACAATACTGCCTAAGGTAGAAGCAATTATCACTCCTGCCCATGTCAGGTTGCCATCAAAAATATTAAACCCTGCAAAAGGCATTACTGCCTCGCTTGGCACAGGAAGCACCATGCTTTCCATTACCATCAGAATAAAAATACCGACATATCCTGTTGAAGCTATAAAAGCTGTCGCCCACAACGCAATTTTTTCCGTAATTCCCATAAAAAATTTTTAATGCTCAAAGTTAGAAACTATTTACAATTCATTTTCATATTTCTTTTATGCTAAAAATCAATTTGATAAAATAATGAGCAATATATACTCGTTTATTAAGTTCAATGACCTTATAAAATCAAAAACATGAAGCCCCTATTTCTTATAATATTTTTGTTTACAGTATTTTCTGTAAATGCCCAAATAATAACCGACCATATTAAATCCGGCAGCATTAATTGCCAAACCACAGGAAACGACACAAGCGTGCACTACGCAAAACCACTTATAATTAAAATAACAAATATAAGCAATACGAAAATTGAAGTAAGCATACCGGCAGGATTTGTTTTTACAGCCGATGACACATCCTATCAAAACATTATTATTACTGAATCTATTGTTGCCGTATTGCTTCCAGGTCAAAAAAAGCAAATAGACCTTCGCGGCATGTGCATGGAACAAGGCGATATGGCTCCCAAAGGAACCTGTAGTTATAAGCCGAACAAAATGGCTCCTGAAAAAATTGTACAACTTGCACAATTTATCGAGAAAAATAAATTTTGGTCGCCAGCCGGACAACAAGCAATGTGGACATTAATTGAAGATAAACCCTTATACACAATATCGTCGCTCGACACTTCACAGGCAGCAATACTGCAAAAGTATTTATCCGAATTAACAGGGAAAAAAATAGAGCCTTTTCCTGAAGAAATGGCATATTTATATGATTATTACCAAAAGCCGCATAAAGTATATGTTGGCGGCGAAGTTGAATTTAACATGCATCACAAAATCATGGTTGTTTGGGCTCTGTATAGCGAAAACGGTATTTTGCTGCGCGAATTATACAACGGGCCAATTGAAGGTCATCAAACCCTCTCATTCGAATATGATGCCACGGTATATACCGATCCGATATATTATCTTAAATTAGTAGCCGATAACAAAGTGTTATATAATAAGAAACTATCCTTTAAAAAATAATTGTTATGAATCTTAAATTAAGTTTAATTTTCCTTGTTGCAATTGCAGCATCAGCTTTTTCAAATAAACTAAACGCTCAATCTATGCCGTTCGCCCGCCTTGAGTTTAAACTGCTTGTTATGCTAAGTACTAAAGTTTTTCCATTAAAACAATATATTCGTTATTCATAGTAGAAGATTTTTTTCCTTTTTCATTCGTTGGGCTGTTTTCTTTTGGCATTCTTTTATTAGGAATCTCACGTACTATTGTTGTTAAATGTTCAAAGCCATTTTGCTCAAATAATTCGACTGTTATGTAATCAAGAGGGATTTGCACACCTTTAACAGTCCTATTACCAACGACATACGCTATTCGTCCTTTTTTTCGCACTGATTGAGCAACATTATCTATGGATAATTTATAATCGTTCAAGAAATTTTCAACTTCAATATAGCGCTTGTGGTCTATTTCCTTGATTTGTTCTAACTCTTCTTTTGCATATTTAGAGTAAAAAGTAGTCATATCGTCTTTTCTACTTCCACCCATTAAAATATTATCAATTTGTGAGGCATTTTCAATTCCTAGCCACTGATTGGAAAGTCTGGAAAATTGTCCATAAGCGACAGTTGTCCTAGAGTCGCCATATGGAGGAGAGGTAACAACAAAATCAATTTCTTGATTTAACACTTTTTTAGGTTCAATAAAACAAGTATTGAAATCATAGACTATCACATTCGTATTTGTACTAGTTTCATTTAAAGCTTTCAATCCTTCGATATTTCGATTTAGTTTATTAAAGTAAATTCCAAAAGTATCAGGATTGTGTAACTCCATTTTATGTTTCGGCATTCTATACAACTTAAATTCACTATTACGAGTGTATGACGCTTCTCTAAGTGTTTCGCTAAGAGCTACAATGAAAAAATCTTGATAATCAGCATCTATATTTGCATGAATATTATCTAGTAAAAAAGAAAGTTCTTTTATAGCCTTTTCAGGGAACCAGAAATTAATATTTTGAAAGTCTATTAATTTTAAATTTTTATCAGTTGGATTAAATGAAAAGGCGAAAGATATATTAGATAAAAAATCCTTGTATTGCAAAATTTTATCTAAATTATAATTAGTAACTTTTGACTTTGAAATTAGTCTCGCCATTGGGTTTAAATCAGTGCCAGCAGAATTGATATTAGCAATTTTTGCCTCTACCATGGTTGTGCCTGTACCACAATATGGATCAAAAATAAACTTTGTATTCTTAGGCTTATACTCTGCAATAAGTCTTCTAGCTATCTGCGGAATCATCATTGCAGGATAAATATGATAGCGATGCGAAAATTCTTTAGTATCAGCACCGACAAAACTCCAACTTTTATCTTTTATTCTTTCTTTCATTTCAATAATACACACATATATGTGTGTGCAAATATAGGGTTAATTTTAGATTTTTGCAAGATAAATATAATAAAAATGACAAAGATAGAACAGTTCGTTATTGATAAAGTTAGAAGTGAACGAATTAAAAATAATTTGTCTCAGTTAGATTTAGCGAACTATTTAGATGTTTCACCAGGTTTTATTTCAGCAATAGAAAGTACTAAAGGAAGAGGAAAATACAACTTAAATCATATCAATATGCTTGCTAAGCTATTTAATTGTTCCCCAAAAGACTTTTTACCTTTAAAACATATAGAAGATGGCAAATAAAAATAAAATAATCAATGAATTTAGAAGAATTAAAGCACTTGGCTTTATAAGAAGTAAACGTTTAAATGACACTGGGATTGGAAAAACCTTTGAAGATTTTTTAGGAGTTGATGAAAACAATTTGAAAGACCCTGATTTTGAAGGGTACGAAGTCAAAAGCCATAGGAAAACTTCAAGTTCTTATATAACGCTTTTTACTAAGAGCCCCGACAATCCAAAAGGAGCAAATGCCCTTTTAAGAGAGAAATTTGGCAAACCAGAAGGTAAATTCAAAGTGAAAACTATTAGAACTTCAATATTTTCAAATAAATGGAATAATTTCAACAATACTTATAACTTTAAAATTGTTGTGAATAAGAAAAGTAAATCAATTGATTTAATAAGTAAATCAGGAAATTCTGCAAAAAACACAATAGAATGTTCATGGACTTTTGAAGAACTACAAGGTGCTTTTGAAAAACTTAAGTCTTTATTTTTTGTGACGGCTGAAAGACAAAAAAAACGAGTTAATGAATATTTTCATTATACCAGTGCAACAATTTTCAACAAACCAAGTTTCGAAAAGCTATTAAATTTAATAGATGATGGGAAAATCATGATTGATTTGAGGTTAGGAATATATTCTTCAGGCAAGAATAAGGGGAAGGCGCATGACCATGGAACAGGTTTTAGGATAAAGTCAGATGATTTAAAGTTGTTGTATTCTGATGTTTTTGCTGTTTCGTAATATTTTGCACAACAAGCAATGTGGACATTAATTGAAGATAAACCTTTATACACAATATCATCGCTCGACACTTCACAGGCTGCAATACTGCAAAAGTATTTATCCGAGTTAATAGGAAAAAAATAGAGTCTTTTCCTGAGGGAATAGCATATTTATATGATTATTACCAAAAGCCGCATAAAGTATATGTTGGCGGCGAAGTTGTTTTCACTTTAGATGGGAAAAAATACACCGCCCCTGGTAGAAAGTTTTATTTAAAATGACAAGGTGTCAATGTGTTGATTTACTATAAACTAAAACAAACATAATCCAACACCTATTGTAAGGCGCGGCAATTCGGCTGAATGATATGGTGATTTTATTACGTCGCTAATTCTGTAACGTCCAAAAATGGTGAATCTGTTTAGCCCAACTGCAGCAAATAACCCATATTGATATTTTTCAACAAAATTTAAGCGACTGATTCTGCTGTGTTGAATCTGGCCAAAATCAATTTTGTCATTATAATACAAATTTCGAAATGGCAGCCAGTCGGCATAAGCGCCAAGATCTAAATAATGGCCCAAATAGTCGCCACGCCTAACATCGAAATTGAAACGAAAATACAATCCTGTTCCAATAGAAGCAAGCCCAATATTTTGAGTTTTATGTATTAAAGTATCAGGAAAAGTCTTTTTTGCCGACTGGGAATAATTGAAATTATAAGAATTAAAATCCAGCAAATAGCCTATTGAAAAGAAATCGTTAAATCTGAATTTATTCATTATGCCAAAGCGAAAACCAGTGGAAAGAGGTTTAACCGGAGCTGCATCATTTGTTTCGGTTGGTAATACAAAATGCATCCCAATAAAAGAATTTACAAATCGTTTACCATTTGGGCCGTTTTCAGGTCTTCCCATATTGTATGGTTCTACGGCAACATCAAGCACCGGAGTTTGTGCTAAAACAAAGTGTGCGACAGAAAAACAGAAGACAACAAAAAGTATCTTTTTCATAAAAGATGTATTAAAATTGATATGAATTGAATTTATCATGAAAATGAACCCTTAGAATATCTCCCTGATTAAAATTACTTTTTTTAATGCGGAGAACTTCATTGGTACTTACCCTTAAAACCTTATACCAAGCCAAAAGCCCATCTTTATTACTGCAATGGACATAACAAAAATCATTTACACAATTGTATCCTTTTTCAGCCGAAACATTTACAACAACATCGGAATCTTCCATTAAAATTTCAATTTTTGACTCAGACTCTTTTTTCTTGTCTGGTAAAAAATAAGATGCCTGAGGTATTCCATAGCCATGAGCATAGTCATAATAGGGATACAAATGACCTGATTTTTGAATTTCCAAAAACATGTCATAAGCCTTCAAATTGGGTCTGACCTGCATTGCACAGGCAGCAAATCCGGCAGTTAGCGGCGAAGCGAAGGATGTTCCATAATGAACTCCTGGTCTTATTTTGCCATAAGCGTACGCCTGCCCTGCTGCACACACATTTGGCTTTAAACGGCCATCAGCAGTTGGGCCATAAGAGCTGAAACTAATATGTACCGTATTGTATGGATCAACGCCACCAACAGCCAAAACACTATCGGCATCTGCAGGAGCTCCGATATAATACCATTTATCAGTACCTTCATTTCCTGCAGCATTTACCACCAATATACCTTTTGACGCCGCCATATTGGCACCACGTGAAATAAATGCTGTTTTACCGTCCATATTATATGGAAAATAGCGATGAAAAGTATATCCCAGGCTGCTGTTAATTATATCGGCACCATTTTTATCAGCCCACTCCAAAGCTGCCACCCAGTTTTCTTCTTCAGAAAAAGGTTCTGCGCCGATCTCGGTACGTGCAAGCAAAAACTCTGCATCGGTTGCCATGCCAAAAGGGTTACCCGATGTGTCTATCCCGGCAATGCAACACATCACAGTAGTACCATGCGAATTAAAACCATAAACGTTTTCTTTATTCCGCGTAAAATCCCATGTTTTAATAATTCTGTTATTATCTCTAATATGTTTAAAACAAGGCAACACATCAACATTTGGGAAACCACCGTCAAAAATGGCAATTCTTACGCCCTTTCCTGTAATTCCTGCCTGAGCAAATAAATCTGCGCCCATAATTTCAAGCTGTCTGTTTTGAAAACCGGAAATTGAATAATCAGATTCCAAATTTTCATCTGCCTCCGCTATAATAAAATGTCCGGCTTGCGATTGTTCAATTTTTGACACAAAAGACAATTTGCTTATTTCATTAATCTGATATTCAGAGGCTAACAAACACACTGCGTTGAACCATCTGGAAGCAACAAGCACCGAATCGCTCATCCCAGTTAAAGTATTAACGAATTCAGAATTAACAGGAATATCGGTATAATCCCACAACGGAATGTCATTTTTTATTCTACGTTCAATTGCCTTGGGATCAAAAAAACTTTTAGGATTATAACCTGCTGTGTCTTTGCTGTTTAAAAAAACCCAATACTTATTTTGCGCACTTGTGAATAAAACAATAAAGAAAACAAGCCCAAAAATGAAAATTCGCATATTTTTTTTGTAAAAATACAGTTTTTGCAGAAATTAACAAAAATTACCAATATTAACCTATATTATTATTTTACAGCCTTTTAATAATTCTTTATATTTTCTTTTACATTTATTTTATTCCTTAACAGCCCTGCCATTTCAAATATTAATTAGGCTTTTTGTCACAATATCTTAAAATCAAAAAGACCTACCCGGCAACTATTTGCCTCATTATCAAACACATATAGATCCAACAAGTTTTAACCGCCATACTTATAATTAAAATACATGATATATATATGCACTTCTATCGATATCATTTTGATTTTTGAAGTAATTTTGACATAAAAATAGAAGTAAATAAAAATATATGCGGCGAGTTAATGTTTTTGTTTGGTTAAGTGTTACTTTACTATCTGTTGCAACTGTTTTATTCGCATTTAATCCTCATATTTTATTAGGAAAAAATTCGGATAGTTCAAATAATATAGAACACAAAAATTCTTCAACTTCTACAATAGTCATAAACAAAGTTGAACCGGATTTACCTGCAAACCCAACCGCACACAGAGCCAAATACCGAGTGAATATGGTTTTAACCTATAATATTGATGTTATTTTGCAGTCAAACCCTATTGACACATTAAATAGCCGCAACAGCAATAAAGACAAAAATTTTAGTTTCGAAAATAAATCGGAATTATGTTTGGGATTATTTGAGCATGCCTCATAATTGATTTTTGTCGTCTGTAAATTCTTTAATTTTTTCAATAAGTTCTAAAACATTATTGTTTTCAACAATTATATTTGCCTTGGAATAAAATTCTATGCGCTTATTAAAATGCTGCCTCACAGCTTCGCCATCAATCAAATTGTCTTTAATGGGAACTAAAGGCCTGTTGCCTTTACGATTTTGCAGCCGCTGAATTATTTTACCAATATTTGTGTTTAGCCAAATAGTAATACCGGATTCGTTTAATATATCTATTGTGTCGAAAAAACAAGGAGTCCCACCGCCTGTAGCCATGACGAAATTTTTGGAATTTAGAGAATTGCGCAGCAACGAGTGTTCTATTTGTCTAAATTTATCTTCACCGTATTCAACAATCCATTCAGCAGGTGACTTTTGTGTTTTTTCCAAAACCAGCATATCCAAATCGATAAAAGTTTTGCCTAGTGCATTAGCCAAACGCCTAGCCAATCTGGTTTTACCCGAAGCCATATAGCCTATTACAAAGATTCTCATAGCGCTAAATTACAATATTCTATTAAGGCATAAAAAATTAAAATACATATATTTATCATTAATATCTTTAAAAACAATGTGTTAAGTTGAATTTTTTTCTTTTACGAATTAATTTAAACTCTATTTTGCTTAATGTTATAGCAAAGGAATATTAACACAACAACATGTTTCAGGCAAAATGAGCATATTTTTGTACTTTTGCCTCTTTGTAACATAATCATGATTAATCAAACCAAGCTAAATTCATTTCTTGATTTTTCTGGGCAGCTTTTGTTTGTTCTATTTCTTTTTTCCGTTTTGTTTATTCCCAATTTAGAAATAAGGCATAATTTACATATTGGCGCAGAGGAGTTTTTTATCCCTTTGATGTTTCTGCATTGGCTGTTTTATCGTAAGTCTGACGCAAAAAACTATATCTACTTAATTGGTTTTATCGGCATTTATATATTAATTACCATTCTTATCAATTTCAAAACACAAAGTATTTCAGATTATTTTGAATTATATAAGATTTTTAAATTTGGAATTATAGTACTTTTTGCAACCAATGTTTTTGCCTCAAACAAAAATTTATTTCACAAAACCGTCTGCATTTTACTTCCGGCACTTCTTTTCTTAAATTTTCTTCATTATTTTGATGTTTTCGGTTTTAATCAAACCATAGAACCTTATTATGCCGATTTTGAAAACCATTTACAGTATTTCGGACTTGACTCTCTGGGGAATCCCGGCTCGAAGCGAATGCTGGGTACTGCCGGCAATCCAAATGTAAATGCTTTGATTTTTATGTTTTTCTTCACTTATTTTCTTTCCAAGCTGGATTTGAAAAAAATAAATACGGCGGCGTGGTATGTTTTTATGTCGGCAGTTGGAATTGTTTTATGTCAGTCAAGAACCACCATGATTGGCTCTGTTGTTATTTTAATGGCAGCTTTTGTTTTTCGCCGTTTTACTAAAAAAAGCCTTGGGTTTAATTTCTTAATTATTCTAATGGCAGTTTTGGTTGCATATTTAATCAGCTATGCTTCTTTGGAATATTATGCCAATATACACATTAAATTAGCTGAGAATAAAACTCTCAGAGGTCGATTTGAAATATGGCAATACCTGCTTGAGATGATTTATAAAAAGCCAATCTTTGGATACGGTCCGTCAAAAATGTTTTTCTATGAAAATGATTTGTATTCGGAAAATGAATACATACTATATACATGGCGTTATGGGCTAATTGGTCTTATCCTTTATATTTCTTGGATAATTTTTCCAATATTTAAAAATTATAAGTTTTCGCGCGAACATGGGTTTTTCCTGCTTATGGTTATAGGCATATTAATTTCGGCCATTACAAACAACCCATTGTCAAGCCCCATGACCATGCCTTTGTTTGCCATTGCTGCAGCCCACTTTTATGCCGGTAAATCGGGAAAATTAATGTGCAATGAAAACAGCATCTAAGAGGAGTAGTTTTTTTAAAAATATTTTAACGCTGTTTAGTGGTACTGCCATTGCACAAGCATTGCCTATTTTACTTTCACCTGTTTTATCAAGGATTTATACGCCATTAGATTTTGCTATTCTTGCCATAATTACACCAATTATTACTATTGGCGCAACAATATCAACTTTAAGGTTCGATATTGCAGTTGTTGTTCCAAAGGAAAATTCAGAGGCAAAAACTTTATTGTCAACCGCACTTATCACAAATATATTAATTACGGTTTTATCGGCATTGTGCGTATTTGTATTTCAACTTACAATACCTTCAAACACTTTGCTGTCGGACGAAACGCGCAAACTTTTGTGGTATATACCGCCCGGCATTTTTTCTATTGGCTGGTACACAGCATACAACTACTGGTCAACTCGTAACAAAACCTACAGAAACAATGCTGCCTCAAAAATTATTCAAGCCATTGTTACAATTATTACTAGTATAGCATTTGGTTATTTTATTCCCGGCGCCGAAGGCTTGATACTGGGGCTTGTGGCGGGATATATGATTGGGCTAATAGTTTTGTATGCACGCCAAAAACAAGAGGTGCCACTATCGGATATTCAGAAATTCTCATTAAAAAACGCAAAAAAGACTTTAAAAAAATATAAGGATTTTATTTTCATTAATACACCTCATGCTGTTCTGGGCATATTTGCAGATTATGGAATAGTTTATTTTCTGAAAATATTTTTTATTAATAACATCATCGGGGGATTTTCTTTTGCTTATCGTTATACAAAAGCTCCGCTTGGCATAATTACCTCTTCGATAAGTCAGGTCTTTTACGAAGAAGCCTCGAAAAAAGTAAATGCGGGTGAAGACATAAGGCCTTTAATGTATAAAATCCAAAAAAATCTTTTTCTGCTTTCATTTCCGTTTTTTGTAATTTTTATTATCTGGGCTCCTGACATTTTTGCTTTTGTGTTTTCAAAGGCATATTATCAGGCGGGAGAAATAGCTGCATTACTTTTCCCATGGATTTATCTTAATTTTTTAATTTCTCCCATATCGGGAATTACTATCATTTTAAACAAACAAAAAGAGGCATTAATTCTTAGTTTTCTTGATTTGGCTTTGCGCGTTGCCGCTATTTGTATAGGCGGAGCTTATGGTGACTGGGAATTTACTTTTCTCCTTCTTAGCTTTTTCTACACCATTTATTTTATTTTTGTTTCATGGTGGTATTATAAAATTTCGGACCCGTGTAAATTAAAACAATACTAATGAAAACAATCCGGCGAATATTTAAATCAATCTCTCATCGTGCAGCAAGACTCCTGTATCCTTTGCTACGGCCACGGACATTTGGATTTAAACGAAATTTTCAAGGTGAAAAACTAAAATATTTCTCACTTGGCAATACTACTTTTATTGACCACAGAGAAAATCTTATTATTCATAATGGCGTTTATATTGGGCATCATAATTTTATTGAAGCCAGTAATGGTATAGAATTAGGCGAAGGTGTTCAAATAACAAACTTTGTGAGTATTACTTCGCACTCCAGTCACAACTCCATACGCCTATATAAACAATACTACAATAGTTTTAATAATCTAAAAGGATACGAAAGGGGTTCTATCAGCATTGGCGCATTCACTTTTGTTGGTCCACACAGCGTAATAATGCCGGGTGCAAAAATTGGCAACAATTGCATCGTTAAAGCATTTTCTTATGTCAGAGGCGAATTTCCAGATTATAGCATTATAGCGGGAAATCCCGCAGTTGTTTGTGGAGATGTGAGAGATTACGACAAAATATTATTGGAAAAATATCCCGAATTAAAAGAATTACATAAAAAATCCCTTGAATAAAAAAATGAAAAAGTTACTGATAATAAGTACCAATTCTATTCACCTTTATAATTTTTATAAATTGGTAAAAGATGGCTTTGAGTCAGTTGCTATCGTAACAAACGAACAGAATCCGAATTTAAACTATAACAACTCTCAAATATATTATCTTAACTTTTCTGTTAAAAGTCCCATACGTTTTTACAAAAGTTTAAAAATGCTAAAACGTATTTTAAATGACTATAAGCCCGATATAATACATTCACAGCAAATAACCACAAATTCATACTTAGCTGTTAAGGCAGGACTAAGTGCAAAAATTCCCGTAGTTGTTACGGCATGGGGGAGTGATGTACTTTTAACGCCTTCAAAAGGTTATTTTTACAAAAAAATGGTTCGTTATATTTTATTGTATGGCTCTGCTTTTTCGGCAGATTCTGAATATGTGGCAAAAAAAATGGACGAACTTGCAAATAGAAAACTAAATACAAGTATTGCAAATTTTGCCGCCATCGAACCTGCAGAAAATCCTAAAAAAGAAAATATAATTTATTCGAATCGCCTTTTAAACAAGCTTTATCGCATTGATTCAATAATAAAGGCATTTGCGGTTTTTGTTAAAAACATGGATTATAATGACTGGAGACTTTTTATTGCAGGGGAAGGCAGTGAAACGGAAGCATTAAAGGATTTATCAATTTCATTAAATATTGCCGACAAAGTAAAATTTTGCGGATGGCTTAGTTCCGAAGAAAATTGGGATAATTACAAACGTGCACGGATTTTTGTTTCAGTTCCCGAATCGGACGGCACTTCAATTAGTCTGCTTGAAGCAATGGCTGCAGGCTGCATGCCCGTTGTTTCTGATTTGCCGGCAAACAATGAATGGATAAAGAATTACGAAAATGGCATTATTGTGTCTGATCTAAATACTAATTTTTTTGAAGAAGCTATTAAAATTGATGAATCAAAAGCTATGTCCGTTAATCGGAACCTGATTTTAACCAAAGCATCATTCAAGGCAAATCAGGAATCTTTTTTCAATATTTACAAAAAGCTATACCAAAACAAATGAAAATTTGTCACTTCACTTCGGCGCACCCGTCAAATGATGTACGCATTTTTGAGAAAGAATGCAGCTCTCTCGCCAATGCAGGGTTCAATGTATATTTGGTTGCTGCAGGTGATTCCGACAAAACCGAAAACGGAGTTAACATTGTTTCTGTTAAGCCTGAAAAACAAGGTCGGCTGTATCGTATGCGCCGTTTTGCAAAACTGATTTTTCGCAAAGCACTTGAACTGAATGCCGACATTTATCATTTTCATGATCCGGAACTTTTGCGCTTTGCAAAAAAGCTAAAACGAGCCGGTAAAATTGTTATTTATGATATTCACGAGGATCTGCCACGCAGTATTTTATCGAAACCGTATTTAAAAAAATGGATGCGCAAAATTATTTCGTTTTTTGTAGAAAAATACGAAAACCGAATTGCATCAATTACCACGTGCAATATCACAGCCACACCTCATATTGAATCCCGCTTCAAAAAGATAAATAAAGAGACTTACTCAATCTACAACTTTCCGGAATTCAACATTGACAATCCACTTGTATCGTTTGACAAAAAAGGAGGTCATGTATGTTACATCGGTGGATTATCGGAAATTCGTGGAATACATGAGATTCTGAAAGCAATAGCAATTTCGGATTCCCGTCTTATTCTTGCCGGCATGGCCGAAAGCACCACAATTGCTGAAGAAATAGAAAAATCTGTTTCCGAAGGAAAAACAATTTTCAAAGGGAAAGTAAGTCGCAGCGAAGTCAATAATATTCTAAGCGAATCAAAAGCCGGGTTGGTAACTTTCCTCCCTGAGCCAAATCATATTAATGCACAGCCAAATAAAATGTTTGAATATATGGCTGCCGGTATCCCTGTCATAGCTTCTAACTTCCCATTATGGCAAACCATTATTTCCGAAAACAAATGTGGAATATGTGTTGACCCTAAAGATGTAAAAGCAATTGCGGAAGCAATTAATTATGTGACTACCCATGATGATGAAGCACAACAGATGGGCATAAACGGACGCAAAGCCGTAGAAGAAAAATACAACTGGAAAGTGGAAGAAAAAAAACTTATTAATCTATATCATAAATTAATAAATAATGCCTGAATCGAACAATGATATGGTTAGCATAATTATTCCCTGCAGAAACGAAGCAAAATACATTTCGCATTGTATCGATTCATTATTGGCAGTAAAAAATGACATTCCTGTAGAAATCATTATTGTAGATGGAAAAAGCAATGATGAAACAAAAAAAATAATTTCTGAAAAATACTCTTCAAACAACAATATCAAGTTAATTGAAAACGCTGAAATTATTACACCTTTTGGTTTAAATACGGGTATTAAAAATGCAAATGGCAATTATATAATGATAGCCAGTGCACATTCGGCCTACCCCAACAACTATATTTCGACATTGTTAAATGAAATGAAAGAATTACAGTGCGACGGAATAGGCGGAGTAATGAAAACCGAAGTGCTAAACAGCACTAAAACAAGCGAGGGCATACGAATTGCACTCACCCACCCATTCGGAGTTGGCAATGCCCTTTTCCGAACAGGCGTGATTTCTCCGCAACAGGTAGATACCGTCCCTTTTGGCATTTACAAAAAATCATTTTTTAACGATGTTGGGTTATACAATACCAAGCTGATTAGAAACCACGACATAGAATTATCGAAAAGAGCCCTAAGGAAAGGAAAGAAAATTTGTCTTACACCTTCGGTATCATGCACTTATTATGCGCGCGAAACTTACAAAAAATTAGCTGCAAACAATTTCAAAAACGGGCTGTGGAATCTTAAAACTGTTTTTATTACCAGGAATTTTAACTCATTAAGCCTAAGACATTTCATTCCGCTTCTATTTTTGCTTTCAATTATTCTGCCCGTTATTCCGTCAATGCTGATATCTTTTAAATTCATGTTGGTTTCTGCCTTATCGGTCTTTTTGTATTTGATGTTTTTATTTAAAATTACTTTTAGCACAAACAAAAAAGGTACAGATTTTTTTCATGTTTTATATGCTTTTATCACACTCCACATCAGCTATGGAGCAGGATCGGCAATTGGATTATTTTATTTTTATAAAATTATTAAATGACAAATTACACAAAACGTTATATTGAATTATTTGAAGCAAGAAATGAGCCTGTTGTAATTGAAAACAACTGCATATACAAGGCATATCAACGAATAGCTGTTCCCGTTGGCCCTGCCGCACAAGACTTTTCTCTCACACATGACTCTGCCAAACTCATAATGCAAAAGCTTAAAACCCCCATTGTGCGTTGCACATCAGGATTCAACGATATTATTACCCAAGGCTGGTATGCGGTTATTTGCAATACTTATAGGTCAATAGAATCGCTTAAATCAAAAGACAGAAATGCAATAAACCGTGGTTTGAAAAACTGCATTGTTCAAAAAAAAGATGCAGAATTTTTATCCGATTTCGGGCATGAGGTTTATGTGGCTGCTCATAAAAACTACACTAGGAGTTCTTTGTTTAACATTGATAAAGAATCATATAAACAAAATATTTTAGTAAGCAAAAATTTTGAAGACATTCACCATCATTGGTGCGTTTTTAATCAAGAAAAAAAACTAATCGGTTATTGCCAGGTTTATGTTTATGATAAAACTGAGGCGAATTTTTCTGTTGTCAAGCTGCATCCCGAATTTAATCACTTATATACATCTTATGCTTTATTCCACACTATGCTGGAATATTACCTGAATACAATGAAATTTCAATATGTCAACGGGGGCTACAGAAGTATTAAACACGACACTAATTTTCAGGATTATCTCATTCGTAAATTCGCATTTGAAAAAAAACATATTGGCATGCAATTATATTACAACCCCATGCTTAAAGCAGCAATAAATATTGCATTACCCTTCAGAAAGCTTGTTTCGGTATTTACGCCAAAATATGATAGTTTGCTACAACAGGAATATATAAGGAGGCACCAAAAATGAGCAAGGAGAATATTTTCAAAAAAGAAATATCAAACTATCTTGATGATGCTAGTCCCTCGAACATTCATCTGTATTGGAAAGGACGAGTGGCTCTTTATGCCATACTGAAAGCTGCCGGCATAGGTATGGGCGATGAAGTAATACTTCCGGCATATACTTGTGTTGTTGTGCCGAATGCAATAATATACACGGGGGCAACTCCTGTTTATGTTGACGTTGATTTTGACAGCTTCAATGCGAACATGCAAAATATTGAAAGAGCAATTACCCCAAATACCAAAGCAATTATATGTCAAAATACATTTGGATTAAGTTCTCAGGTAAATGAAATTGCAATGCTGGCAAAAGAAAAAAATATTTTGTCCATAGAAGATTGTACACATGGTTTTGGCGGAAAATTCAATGATAATTACAATGGAACGTATTGTGATGCTGCATTTTTTTCAACTCAATGGAATAAGCCATTTTCTACCGGCGTTGGCGGATTTTCGTTCATTAAAAATGATGCATTAAATGAGAAAGTGATATCGCAAAACAAGAATTTATGCAAACCCTCGCTTGTAAAAAAAGCAAGTCTTTCATTACAGCTATTCATGCGCAAAACATTGCTTACCGACAGGACGTATTGGGTTTTAGTTCCATTATATAGGATGCTAAGCAAAAAAAATATCGTGTTAGGCTCCTCCTCGGGATTAGAAATTACTTCGGCTGATGAACCGAAAAATTATTTAATGGCAATGTCGAATGTACAAATAAATTCAGGCATAAAAAACATTAAAAAGCTGCCCGACTTATTAAAAATAAGAAAAACCAATGCCGCAAAATATACAAGGCTTCTAAGTGAACTTGGTCTAAATCATCCTCAGGAAAACTTATCCGAAAATCACGCATTTTTAAAATACCCTGTTCTTGTTAAAGAACGTCTTGCAGTAATGACACTTGCCGAAAAGCATAAAATATCTTTAGGCGATTGGCTTAACAGTCCCCTGCATCCGATACAGAAAGATTTTGAAACATGGAAAATGAATGTAAATGATTTTCCAAATGCCAAATTTGCAGGTGAACACATGATTAATCTACCACTTGAATCGGGAGTTGACAAAGCGGTTAAATTCATTGAAATCATAAAAGAACATATTTATACAAAGCAGGAAATTGAAAGTATGCAAAAAACATGAAAGCTTGTTTTTCAAATATAAAAAGCCATTTTGCCGGAAACAAGATAGAAAGCATATTGCTGTTTCTTTTCTCATTGCTTGCATTCATGCTCCCTGTTCACAAAAAAATTATTTCTCCAATAATAGCTGTGCTATTGGTTTTTCTTGTTTTTATAAATATAAAAAACAATTCATTTAAGCAAGTCAGGCTGTCATTGGTTAATATTGCATTAATGATTCTTTACACGCTTTATGCCATTGGCATCTCTTATACCGAAAACATTAAAGCCGGGCTCTTTGACCTTGAAGTAAAAATGAGTTTAATAATAATGCCTGTGGCATTTATGCTTGCATTTCCTTATATAAAACACAACTTTAAAGAAACAGTATTAAAAGCATTTGTTGCGGGTTGCATTGTGAGTTCCTTGTTTTTATTAACTAATTCGACACTGCGATATTTTTTACATGGCCATAATATTGATGAGTTCTTTTATACAAAGCTATCACCACATTTTCATCCTTCGTATCTGGCATTATACTTAAATTTTGCAATCATAATACTTGTTTATTTTGCTTTAAATAAATGGAGAAATTTTAATGTTTTAAAAAAAGTTTCCTGTTTTATTTGTATTACATTTTTAGCATTAATTGTTTTTTTGCTTAATTCCAAAGCGGGAATACTAATAATGCTTGTTTCAACAACGGCATATATGCTTGTAATAATATTTTCATCGTCAAAAAAAATCATTGGCATAGTTGCAGTATTATCAATTGCCGTTTTTAGCATTGCAATTTGGCATTCCATTCCGGGGCTAAAAAACAGATTTATGGTATCAATAAACTCGCTTAAAACCTACTCAAACAAAGCAATAAATCCCGAAGAAGGTACCCTTCAGCGAATAGTAATATGGAAACACTCTTTAAGTATTATAAAAAACAATATGCTATTGGGTGTTGGCACGGGAGATGTGCGTAAAGAGCTTGATGATAAATATTTACAGGAAAAATTCATGCACGGTGTTGAAACGCATTTAAATGCTCATAATCAATTCCTGCAAACTGCCATTGCCATTGGCATTTTGGGATTAACGGTTTTGGTGTTTGTAATTTTTTATTTAATGTTTATAGGAATAAAACATAAAAAGCTGATAATATTCTTTTTTGCATTAATAATATTTTTGAATTTCCTTTTTGAATCAATGCTAGAAACTCAAGCCGGAACTGTATTTACAACTTTCTTTATTTCTTTTTTCGGATTGAACAAAAAAGATTAAAAATTTGTCTGTGTTTTGGAATTATTTATTACCATGAACCCGAAAGCGGATTAAAGTTTAAGTGATGAACTGATGTCCATGCCGATGAAACTTCGGTTGCAGTTATTGTTCTGATTTTCCAGAATAACGAAGATGGCATTTGATTCACAAAATTTATACAGCAGACCGTATCGTCCACAATTAAAGATTCAGGTGAGTCAAAATCACGATTCCAGCAATATAAAAGCTCATAGGAATTATTATCCCCTGTGCTATGCCATGCAAACAATGCAGACTCACCATTAATAACCAAATTATTTGCAGGAGAAATCACTTTGGGTGTGTCAGGCAGAATATTTTGCATTCCAATCCCAACAAGGTCTATAGATGCTGACTCAATAATTGCAGTTTTTGCCGGTCTTTCACTTGCATTTTTAGAGACAAAACCTAAAACAATAAAAATAATACTAATTAGAATAAAGCCCGGACCTAATCTGAATAAAAAAGATTTAATTTTTAATTTCACAATGCTTTTTATTAATAAACTTATCTTTTAGACTACTTTTTTATTTATTAGTTTAAACAAATAACAAATTAATAGTTAAAAATCTCATTATGAAATTTTTAACTACCATTATTATTTCAGCAAATCCGAAATAAATTATTTTATTGCATTAATTTTTTTACTGATTCATCAGCAGCTTTCAGCAAAGGCTCTGATGACAACTTGCTGCCTGTTGCTTTAATCATCCACCAGTCGGGAGTTAAGCGACCTATTGAATAAATTCTTAATATTTCATTTGCAAAATCTTTCCCTTTTAAATGTTGTTCTATCTGAAACTGAATGAGATGGCCTATCGGATAAGCAGAAAGATAAAGCGGTGCATCAATCATGTGGCTGTAAATTGCCAAAATGGTTTGGTCTTTTATTCCAAATACAGGCGCATAGTATTTATTCCAAACATCTTTTGCTATTGCAATTATTTGATTCTTAAGTTTGGCAGGGGTTGCATTTGGATTTTGATACATCCATTTCCACACATTCATGTCAACTAAACTAACTCCCATAATTTCATACACCGACCATGCAATTTCAAGATTTTCAAAGTCATGAGCTAATTCATTATTATTCTTCATGTCCAGCAGTTGTAAATCACGGCTTTGAAAAACAAATGCAAGTGCTTCGGTAAATGCTGTATTAGGCACCCCATGTATCATGTAATTATCAACAAAATGAAGCGATATGGTTTGTTCAACATTATGCCCGAATTCGTGTATGGCAATATTGTATCCTTTATAATTCATGCCGGTGGGTGCTATTCGGGTACGTAAATGACTGACATCTTTACGCATGGCAGAACCCCATGCATGACCACTGCCTATTGCCGGATCAACATCTATAAAGGCAGATATGTATTCAGCTTTTTCGGCACTGAAGCCAAGCTTTTTCAAAATCCCCGGCAAGGCTTTTTTTAATGCTATGTTGTCGGGATACAACTTTTGAGTAAGTTTATCGAGCTCATCTTCATTAAGACCGGCTCTGGAAGTGAATCCGTTATACCAAATGTCGAAAGGACGAAGTTTACGCCCAAGACGCTTTTCAATAAGTTTACCGATATTTTTTATCACGGGTGAAGAAACAAAGCTGATGAACAGATTCTCAACATCAGCCTGAGCCATTTCCATTTCCTCGTCAAATTTTCTGGAAATATAATTTTCGTTGTACGGATAATATGGATCCAGTTCTTTTAAAGCTTTAAAATTATTCAGCAAAACCTCGTATCTGGTATCGGACTCGGAATTATACTTAATTTCTTTTCCGTTTTCAAAAACTTTATTTGAAACAGGATTCCATTGCAGTTTGCCGTTATTAATAATATTTTCGGGAATTGATTGGTCGATTATCCTTTGCATTACCTGATATATCATTTCCTGTTTTGCAAGTCCGTTAACGGTATCGGCATAATTAGACTTCAATTCGTCGCGCAAACCCCAATGGGTAATCAACACTTTATCTTCAGGAAAATATTTTTCGCCTTTTTCATTAAGCAAAGAGCCCATATAAATATTATAGCCCGAAATATAATTATCGCTTTTAACAAGAGTTTCCGATGCTTTTAACAATAAATCAGAAGGTGCTCTGGAAACAAACATATCGCCTAATCTGGCCATGCCCCACTGCTTATCCGTCCAGTTTTTGCCATTTTCATTCTTTTCTTTCAGGCTGTAATATGGGAAATTGAGCAAAACGTCAAATGCCGTCTTATTATTAAACATATCTTCAGCAAAATGAGCGGTTACATCCCACGAGCCAAACATTTCGTCAACAAGCGTAATTCCTCCTCTTGGCTCATGAAGATTACGCATCAGCTCAATGGTAAGCATATTATAATGACCAAAAATCTGTTCGAAATAATAATTGTATTTTTCAAATAAAGTGTCAAGCTCCGGACCACTTTGCGCAAAATGCTCAATGCAAAAACTAATAAACAAGCTATCGTCTCCATCTTCCTTTCTCCACATTTCGGCTGCCTGATTTACGCCTTTTTTAATCCTTAATTCGTCAGTTTTGCCATATTTAGCCATAAGGCTGTCAGTAGCCGATGTAATTGTTTCTGTTTTCAAACTGCTCATCGAATTATTTTTTATTTTATTTTTTGGGCTGCAGGAAATCGTTAGGAATAAACCCGTAATAAAAACGATAACAAATAAAAATATCTTTTTCATGTGAAAATTTTTGGCAAATATAATTAAACAATGAAAACTTTAATCTCACAAAACGATTTAATTGCACTTACAACAGGTATCTCTTTCTCTGCCGGCCGTTGGCAGTTGGCTGTCAATCCAAGCATTCATGCCGCCATCTAAGTTATAAACACAGATGAAGCCATTTTTCTGCAACAAATCAACAGCATGAGCGCTTCGTATTCCGCTATCACAAATAACAACCAAGGCAGTATCTTTTGGAATTTCTTCCATAATGTTATTTAAAGACTGTAATGGATATATTAAAAGCTGCGGGCAATCAATAGATAAATTCACAATTTCGTCATACTCCCTTACATCAATTGCCAGCGCATGGTTACTTTCGAAAATTTCATGTGCATAAGCCGGCAGTATGTGTTTTACGCCATCTAAATGAAATAACTGATTAGAAGGAGATGTTGAAAACAGAATCATGTTTTTGCAGTAAATATGAAACTCTATTTTTTATGTTTCTACATTGAGCCACCACCACCGCCTTGCTGAGGAGGCATTTGTTTGCGTTCCAATTCAATTTTTCCAAAACGGAAGGTTATTCCAAAAGTTAAAAACTGGCTACGGTTTTTCGAGAAATTTTCTGTGTAATAAGTAGGAGTTTTTGTTGTGGTATTGCTTTCCTGCCAGTTAAAAATATCCTGCATTCCCATGCGAACAGACATCTTTTTCTTGAAAAAGTCAGCATTAACACTGGCATTAACAAAATAATTATCCTCTGAAGTTCCCTGCAAATTAATGGCGGCGGCACGATAAATACAGGTAACGTTTAGTCTCAAAAATTTATAATTCCACATAAATATCAGTTTGGCATCATATGTCAGATTTTCTTTATCAATAATATATGAATCCAAATCAGCATAAAAATCCTGATAATATACATTTGTGTTTAACATTAGTCTGGTAGAGCGTTTCGGCACCCATGTTATTGTGAAATCACCTCCTGTATTAATACGCTTACCCGCATTTATATATGTAGAATAAATAGTGTATCTGTTTAACAAGGTATCAAAAATTCCATCGGACTTGGTTGTGATATCCAAATTAGTTCTGCGATGATATAGTGTTGCGCTGACTGAGCTGCCACTTTTGAAAAAATGAGCATAACCGGCTTCAAAAGCATCAGTATAGGCCGGATCCAAATATGGGTTGCCACAGAACAGAGACTCCTCGTTTATTCGATTTATAAATGGATCAAGCTCCCACTGCGGATATCTGACGCGCCTTGAATAACTAAGAGTAAAATTGTCATTATTCTTGGTTTTAGTACTCAAATGCAGAGTTGGGAAAAACGTTCCGAATTTTCTATTCAATCTTTCCGGCAAAGCAACCGATGTCATATTTAATCCGGCAAATTCATATCTTAAACCGACTTTATAACTTAACCATTTCAATGTGTCGCTATAAGTAGAATAAAAAGCTCCCGACATTGTATATTGATCCAATTCGTTCGAAAAAGCCGGAACATGCTCAAATAATCCCGTTGCAAAATTGAATGTGTCAATTGGCGACTTTTTGTATTGAGTGTTGCTTTCAATTTCGCCACCAGCCTCAATGATTCTGTTTTTTGACAGTGGATTGGTATAATTAGCTTCGCCCGTAAATGAAATATTACGATTCTTTTCTTTTTCTAAATATTTTAAATTGTCCCATGTTTGAACATCAAATAATTTGGAATTTTCTGAATTTCCATCTTGATCCCATGTCCAAAAATATGAAAATACGTTTAGCCGATGGCCTTCTTTTTTAAAATCATGCTCATAAGAAGCCCCTCCATTAATACTAGAACCTGAATTTTCGTCAATATTTTGTTGAAAAAATTTAAAAGTGTCGCCATTATAAACTTCACGCAAACTAGAATTACTGGAACTACTATTTCCTCCACTTAAAGACCCTCCTATCCATGCTTCAAAAGAATTGTTTTTGTTTAAATCATAACTAAAACTTAAGTGACTGTAATTCCAATTGTTTTTGAAAGTATAATCAGAGTTGTTAGAAAATGAGTAAACTGTATCCACCCCATTAAAAACATAACCTTTTGATCTATTAAAACCTTCCCATTTATAATCGGAATGGCTAACATAAATATTAAAGCTGAATTTTTCATTGCTTGTAACAAAAGATGCCCAAGGCGAAAAACCTCCAAGAGTAGAGCCATTTAGGCCAAAACTAAATAATTGATTTTTTTTGATTTTGTCTTTGGTAATAATATTAATAATTCCACCGGTTCCTTCTGCACTGTATTTAGCAGACGGGTTTGTTATTACCTCTATTCGCTCAAGCGTATTTGCAGGTAATTGCTGCAAAAACTGTTTAAGTCCTTCTTCTGTAATGCGCGATGGCTTATCATTTATCCAAATGGCTACTCCTGATACACCCCGCAAAGTAATATTCCCTTCCATGTCAACATAAACTCCTGGCGCATTTTGCAATGCGTCGTTTGCTACACCACCTTGAACACTTGGGTCTTCGCTTACATTATAAATCTTTTTTTCACCTGAATAAGCATACATGGGTTTTTGCGCGGAAATAACAACCTCTTCAAGGTTTTGTGCAGATTTAGATACAAATACAGTTCCCAAATCTACCCTAGTTTCATTATTGCCTATACTAAATTGTTTAAATTGGGTCCCATAACCTAGATACGATATTCTTAAAAAATATTTTCCCGTGTCAGATAGATTTAATTTAAATAAGCCTTTGTCGTCAGTAGTAGTACCTGTAATAAATGCAGAATCAATTTGCTTAATCAAAGCTATATTGGCAAAAGACAAGGGCGAAAATTCCACACTATCCTGCAAAACCCCATTAATAGTAATTTGCCCACTTGTGCTACCAGAAGTAAATAAAAGGAAACACATAATCCCAAATGCAAACAGAAGATTTTTCATTTATTGAATTTTTATATTAAACAAACTTACAAAATCGTTAAATATTATATAATTTTTTATACCTACAAATTATTTTTATCTACGAAACCAAAGACAAAAATTTTATTAAAAAATTTGAGAAACGTGTAATTTGACAATGTTGTTATAAAATTCAAATCTATAAGCAGCATTATAATAATCAACGCAACACAGCATTCATTACAGCCGCAGTATCTAAATGTTCGAAATTTAAAAAATCGCCCAGAAAATTACCATTATCCATAACAACAATTCGTGGCGGGTATTCAGCTTTGCCTAACAACTGAAAAAATTCATGTGGCGGAATAATAGTATATGGCAAGCGACCTCCGGCCCCTGCAAAAAAATCATTCACCTGAGACTCTTCGCCAAATGCCAAAACGTACATTTGAGGAAAATCGGCATGTGTGTCGCGCAAACGTATCAGCAGTTTTGATGATTCCTGGCAATGCTCACAATCCAGACTGTATAAGCAAACTATTTTTTTCCCTGAATTTAAATCAACATTGCCGGTATTAAATTTTGTGTATTTCGAAAAAATTGAATTGACTTTTTTTCTGCCAACCTGCAATTGGTCTTCTGTTATAATTTGCTTTTGAACAACAATGGTTTTTTCACCTGATTCATGAACAATTGTATCATAAACAACAAGCGTATCAACGCTTGGCGCTGCAACATCTTCAACGATTTCCTGAGATGAAGGAATAGAAGCGCAACAACATTTTGGCGGAATCAAAGAAAAAATCAAAATACATATTAATATAAAACTTATTATCAGGGCAAGAGGTAAGTCTTTTTCTTTTTGTTGTGTTTTATAATATATAAATACAAGCAAAGCCATTGCAATAACATTTTTTATAATTGCAGAAAGTGGCAACATTGGAATAAGTTCGCCGAAGCAACCGCAACTGCCGTTGTTCCCGTGATTAAAAATTGTTATGGCCAGATGAATACAAAAGGCAAGCAACAACAGAAATGTAGCTGGTATAATATATCTTTTTAAATAATTGTTCTGCAGCAATGCCAGACCTAGAAACAGTTCAAACCCCACAATGGCTCTTGCCAACAAAGGAGCATAACACCAATTGGTTACGCCAATATCAACAATTTGTTTGGCAAAAAAATCCAAGGCTGTTGCAGCAGGAACCATCTTACTTATTGCCGAGACAATAAAAAGTAAGCTTACAACAATGCGTGCTAACCAAACAAAACTATTTTCTATATTAAGCTTTGGACTTTTCATTTAATAACAGGTTTTCCCGACAAAGGCGTTTTTCAACAAAAGACAAAAATACCAAATCAAAATTTGTTTTAATTATTTAAATTCATCAGGATATAGCTTTCTGTAATTGCATTCCAGCGGGTTCGGATTGCCAGGCTCGTGAAGATGCATGCCGTCTCCGCGGCACCACTTCCACAAATCGCAATCTTTACACATGCCGGTTTTAAATGGCTTACGATTACGATATATTTCGAAACGGTTATCCCAAACATCAAGAAAATTGTCTTTATAAATATTTCCCTGAACAAATCCCCTGTGAATATTAGGACATGCGCCAATATCGCCATTTGCCAAAACAGAGCCAACATGAATACCGGCACGGCAAAAAAATACGCCATCACGAACAAAGCCTTCGTAATCGCCAAGAAAGCCATCACATCCTGTAGCAACTTTTATTTTCCCTTCGGCACGAGTGCGCAAAATAAAATCAAATACCGCACGAAACTTTTCATTATCGAGCATTAATTCAGGATTTTGTGCTGCCCGCCCAATGGGATCTATCATAAATATCCTCCAGCGTTTAACTCCCAACTCAATTAAAAAGTCTTTTATTTTTTCCAGTTCTTCAAAATTTCTATGATTAACACATGTAACCACATCATACACCATATTGGGCTCGGCAACCAATAACTTTATTGCATTAGCGGCACGTTCAAAAGAACCCTCTTTACCTCTTAACCAATCATGGTTGGCTTTTAAACCATCAAGACTTATTGTTGCAGAACGCAGACCTGCATTTCGTAACGAACGAAAACGTTCCGGCGTCATTGCATATCCGTTACTCACCATTCCCCATGGGAAGCCCATTTTCATCAATTCGGTTCCAACCTCTTCCAAATCCTTTCTTACCAGCGGTTCGCCACCAGAAACAACAATCATTACTTTATTTGGGTTATAGCGTTTTGCTACCTGACTACAGACATTCAAAAAGTCTTCGGCGGGCATATCAGGAACATTTTCAACGATTTTACAGTCACTGCCGCAATGAAGACACGATATATTACATCTGGAAGTACATTCCCAAAAAAAATAATTTAAATCATGCAATTTTGCCTGTGTTCGAACATATTTTGAATGTAAATTAAAAATCGCTCTTTTCCTTAAGGGATATTTTCTTCTTAACCTTGACATTACAAAAATTAATTTACTCGTGTTTTGTATTTGGGGTTACATATGGACCATAATCAGTCATAATACCATAATCTATAGCTGGTGGAACATCAGGATTATATACTGGAATTAAATTTTGTTCATTTTTATTTACCTGCATGTTAACTTCATTGTCGGGAATTTTATTTTGTACTCTATAGTTTTTCAAAGTTACTTTATTATTGTCATTTCCGTCATAAATACTGCCGCCTGTTGCGATTTTGTCATTGCTTGAACAAGAAAACAAAAAATTTCCTACTCCTAATAACACTATAACTTTCGCAAGAAAAGAAGATTTTTTTCTTAAAATTTGTAAATGGAGTTTTTTCAATTTCTGATATTTTGTTTAATTGTTAATCCTTCCAACCGGGACGCTATATTTTGTTTCCATAGGATATGGCTTAAATGATTCATCCAGCCCTTCATTATCAATAGCATCATTATCGGCTTTTTTTAATGAGTCTGTCTTAACTTCTGCTATGCTGTCTTCGTGAACTTTAGCAATAGAATCAAGCTGTCTCTGTTCATTGGCTTTTTTCAGTGAGTCTTCATTCGTTTTCGATTTATTTTTTGCGCCACCCGAACAAGATGCCAATAAACTTGTAAGGCCAATAACAGCAATTATGTTTCGCAATATACGTGCATTTATCAACAATAGACTATGACGGATTTTGTGACTCATAAGATTTTTTATCTCCCAAAGATACTAAAAACAAAACATCCAGCCATTATGTGCTTTTTTAATGATGTAATTAGAAATCACCGACCGGAACACCATATTTTGTTTGCACATGACTAGGGAGAGTTAATTCATGCAACTCTGTTTTTGCAATACTGTCTTTTTTAGCTTTTGATATTGAATCAGCCTTAACCTTTGCTATGCTGTCTTCGTGAACTTTAGCAATAGAATCAAGCTGCCTCTGTTCATTGGCTTTTTTCAGTGAGTCTTCATTCGTTTTTGATTCATCTTTTGCACCACCCGAACAAGACACTAATAAGCTTGAAATGCCAATAACAGCAATTATGTTTCGTAACATGCGCGCATTTATCAACAATAAACGATGACGGATTTTATGGCTCATAAGATTTTTTTAATTTCCCAAAGATACTAAAAACTAAACATCCAACCATTATGTGCTTTTTTAATGATATAATTAAAAATCATTTATAGGCACTCCATATTTTGTAATAGTATGATTTGGAAAAGGAAAAACTATATCAGGTTCATCAATATCATAATCATATAAAGGTGGCACACCGTATTCACAAACAGGATAATCATCAAATGTGGAATTCTGAACATCAAAATAATTATAATTTTTTACTGAATCAGTATCTGAATTCGACCGATTTCTTAATTCTGCAAGAACTTTATATCTGAAACCGGCTCTTGCATCTGAGTAAACTTTATTATTAAGTCCTGAAGCTTTTGATGGCTTTTTCGCTACCACTTCATCATTTCCCTCATTATTTCCACATGAACAAATCAAAGCAGAAAAACTTAACAATGTTAAAAGTTTTTTCAGGATTCGGGCTCTTAATCTGCAAAATATATGTGTTTTATGGCATTTCATTATTGTAATATTTTAGATTTAAAATAAAAGATGCCATTAAATAAAAAATTCACAAATCAATATCGCCTTATTGCATAAACAGCTTCGTCGTGCAATATTTCATTTTTTACAAAAGCTTTTTCAAAATATGCTTCCATTTTAAATCCTGCCTTTTCTAAAACTCTTCTTGACGCCATATTATCGCCAAACGTACTGGCATATATTCTGTTAATATTAAAAGTATTAAATCCGTATTCCACCATTTGTTTTATTGCCTCTGTCATAATGTTTTTGCCCCAAAATGGTTCGGCAAGCCAATAACCTATTTCGGCATTTAAGCGTCTAACGTCATTAAGAATATATAATCCAATGGAACCCACTGCTTCATTATTAACTTCAATAGCAAATATATTTGTTGGGCATGAACTACATGCCATTTTAATAAAACGCCTCCCTGCTTTTTTTGTATAGGGATACGGAAACATATCGGTTAAATTTTTCGCAATACGGTAATTATTAGCATACTTAAGCAGGCTTTCGATATCCGATCTTTTCCATGGGCGCAGCAAAAAATCCATTGCAATTAAAATTAGAAGATGTTTATTTAATAATATCAGAAACCACCATCGTCTATATCCATATTCCCGTTTGCATTGTTATTGCCACGCTTTTCCTTCGATTTATAATCTCCTGTCATTTTCCATGTAAAACCTAGCATGATGACACGTCCTTCCCAGCGTCTATTCATTGTCATCTCATATTTTTCATCGATAAAATGCATTTTAAACCTGCCAGTTTCAAATAAATCACGAACATTTAAAGATATTGCTATTTTGTCTTTAAGAAAACCTTTTTTTATTGCACAATCCGACATAAACATAGCACCTCTGATACCTTGTCCTGTAGCTTTAGGAGAGTTATAAAAAAATGACAAACTTGCCTCCCAGCTTTTTGGAAGTCTAAACATATTACTATTTCTAGCCTGCCAACCATAACCTTCCGTAGTAATACTTGTTTCGATATTGCTCCCGTCAATTGAATGCCGGTACCACGAGCCGCTAATTGTTGTAGTCCACCATTTAAGCGGTTTGTATGTGTAAATCATTTCAAAACCATAAGAAGTAGCCGAAGCATAATTCTCCATTGTCATTAAATACACAGAATCATTTATATTCATTCTGTATCGGGATATAACATCATGAATTTTTCTATAAAAAACAGTAGGCATTATAGTTCCCGCTTTGGAATACCATGCATAACTCAATTCCAATGCATTAACATATTCCGGCTTAAGATAAGGATTTCCCCCTCTCAGATTAGGATATGCACTATAATCTATAAAAGGATTTAAGTCTCTGAAACTAGGCCTGTTGATACGTCTGCTATAAGTAAGTTGAATCTCTTGAACTTTAGATAACTTATAACTTATTGCTCCCGTCGGGAACCAGCTATAATATGTATTTTTGTTATCTGACGAATCAGCTTCCCTGGCATTAGTCGAAGCAGACTCAATCCTGCTTCCAACAGAAACTCCAAATTTTTTAATTTTAGTTGAATAATTAACGTAAAGAGCACCTATGTCTTCGTTGTATAAAAAATGATTTGATGTAGTGTCGTTAAAAATATACATTTGATCGGCAAAACTATAATTATAATATCGACTGTCAGTATTAATTGCACGCATTGAGCCATCAAATCCCGCCTCAAGTTTTGTGCTGTCGTTGAACGGATAGACATAATCTATTTTTAAATTATTTATGCCACTTATATTTGGAGCCAATGTTCTGGTCCACTCAGGCGTTTCAGTACTCAAAGTTTCAAAATCTTCTTCTAAATAATTAATACGATTAAAAGAGCTGTCTGTTCTATCTCCATTACTTTTTAAAAAATCGATTGAAATTTCATGCTTTGGTTTAGAAAAACGCTTTTTTAAATTGATGCTAAAGTCATAATTTTGCATTGATACTTGTTCCAAAGAATGACTTCGATAAATCATAGTATATATATCCGAAGGGTTTTTTGTGTAGTTCATTACATTCCCATCTTCAAAATTGGAAAAAACAGAAGCAGATGCCGATGCTGATAAAATCAACTTTGGCGAAAAATAATATTCTCCGCCGACTTTTAAATTATGTGATTCGTTTTTGCTTTTTTCGTCAAAGTCTTGATGAAGTAAATAACTGTTTATTAAATTATAAGTGGTACGATTACTTACACCCGTACCATGTCGCTGTCGGTTCTGATAGCTATAATTACCAAATAATGTCCATTTGTCAGTTGAATAACTAACAGAAAATGAGGTGCTGTATTTATTTCTTGTGCCGGCATTAAGAGATAATAATGTGTTTAAACCAGAACCCTTTTTCTTTTTCAAAATTATATTAATTATACCAGTCATTCCTTCCGGACTATATTTAGCAGAAGGGTTAGTAATTAATTCCACTGATTCAATACTGCTTGCAGGTATTTGTTCCATGGCCGCTCTGCGATTGGCCCCTGTCAATGTACTGGGTCGCCCGTCAATCAAAATAGTAACATTTTCACTTCCCCTTAAACTAACATTTCCTTCGTGGTCAACTTCAACACTAGGTACTTCTTTTAAAACATCAAGAGCAGTACCTCCATTGGTATTAATGTTTTGTGCAACATTAACCACTTTTTTATCTATGCTTAATTCTATCAAAGGCTTTTCGGCAACTATTTCAACTCCCGACAAAGCAACCGATGAGGGAGAAATTAAAATTTTACCCTGATCTAATAATGGTCCGGAGCCGGGCTTAAGCATTATAGGGCCTATATTTTTGTTTGCATAACCCATAAAATTTACCCTAAGCATAAAACGTCCGTAAGACTTGGCACTAAATAAAAATTTTCCACCTGCATCAGTAATTCCGCCACCTGCTATACTGCTGTCGCGCAATGAAATCAATGCTATTGTGGCATATTCTACAGGCTTGCCACTGACCGAATCAATTACAATTCCTGAAATTTGAAAATTTGCATCGCCGATATTACCCGGTTGTGCTATTAGAAATAGTGGTAAAAATAATATTTGAATGGAAAAAACAGTTCGAAATCTCAGCATAGATAAATTTTTCATTTAGACAACATTCAAAATGTTTTCTTGCGTTAAATGCAAAATTAATTTAAATATTTCGCAATTGCGTAATAAACAAGTTAAGTAAATCGCAAGTCTGCAGAAACATTAAATTTTATCGCACAAAAGCTTAAAAATAACTACTACCATCAAAACAATGGGTACATACTTTTTCTTTTGGCAAACCTATGGCATTTACAAGATCTTCAACCCGTTGAAATTTAAGCGAATCAAGACCAAGCCGAATTCGCATATGTTCTACCATGAGTTTATACTCTTCGCTGTCAGGGTTGGAATATGCCGACATGTCTCTTTCTTCTTTTCCTTCAATTTCGTTCATTGCAATATAAGATGCCAATTCCATATTTGAGCGTGAGCGGCTGAAATTCAAAAATTGACATGGATATGTCAAGGGCGGACATGCAATGCGCATATGAACTTCTTTAATTCCGGCTTTTCGTAAGAATTTAACATTATCTTTCAGTTGTGTCCCTCTAACAATAGAGTCATCTAAAAATATCCCGGATTTATTTTCAATAACTTCAGAATTTGGGATAAGCTTCATTTTAGACACAAGTTCACGTTGAGTCTGGCTTTGGGGCATAAAACTTCTGGGCCATGTCGGAGTATATTTTGAATATGGCCGCTTATATGGGATATGAGCATAATTTGAATATCCTGTTGCGTGTCCCACACCCGAATCAGGGATGCCTGCAACAAAGTCAGCCACAACATTATCATTTTTAGCTAATGCTTCGCCACAACGATGGCGACATTCATCTACATTAATCCCTTCGTAAGATGATGTTGGAAATCCGTAATATACCCACAAGAACGAACAAATCTGCATTTTTTCGTTAGGTTCTTTCAGCATTGTGTAACCATCAGCAGAAATTTTTCCGATTTCTCCCGCACCTAAAAAACATGAGGTTTCGTAGCCTAAATTAGGAAATGCACATGTTTCGAACGAAGCAGCATAAGCTCCGCCTTTTTTCCCTATCGCTATCGGAGTGCGTCCAAGTTTATCGCGGCCTACATAGATACAGTCGGGTGTCATTACCATAAGTGAACATGAACCCTTTACAAGATTTTGTACGTTTTTCATACCCGAAACAAAATCCTCTTCTTCTGCTATTAATTTGGCCACAAGCTCGGTTGGGTTAATATTACCCATACACATTTCAGAAAAAACAAATTGTTTTTCCAAACAACGTTTTTCAAGTTCTTTAATATTTGTAATCTTTGATACACTTACCACGGCAAACCTACCGAGACGTGAGGTCATTACAACCGGTTGAGCTTCGGTATCGCTTATGACACCAATTCCAATATTTCCCTTGAAAGACAATAATTCATCTTCAAATTTATTTCTAAAATACCCATTTTCTATGCTATGTATAGACCGTTGAAATCCGGCTTCTTTTGAGTAGTAAGCAAGACCGGCGCGCTTTGTACCCAAATGCGAGTGATAATCAGTACCATAAAACACATCACCAACACAATCGGCAATAGAAACACAACCAAAAAATCCACTCATGTCAATCTGTTTTTAAAAGAAAATGCAAAGAAACAAAATCTATCTTAGTCAAATATCAATGTTGAAAAATGATTTATTTAAAAAAGAAATATTGAATAACGATAATTTTAAAAGTGTTTTCATTTTGTTTTATATCATCTTTTTAAACAAAATAAATCGTTTAGTCTTTATCGGTACCTGCTCGTGGTCAACAGGTGGATTACTGCTTGTGTTTTTATCGACAAGCATGTAAACGTTATCCGTTTTATCATCTAAACTTATATTGAAATATCTAATTAAATATGCCTGCAAATCCCATTGATTCCATGTATCAAAATCGGGGACAGATATAGTAGTATGATGTGGAACTATTTTACCAACTGCATACACGTCTTGCAGTAATTCCTGATTCCGGCCGGTTTTACCTATTTGCAAAAAAGAATAAACAAAAACCAAAATAATCACTATAATATTACTGTAAAAAAATATTTGCAGCGATTTTCGTTTTTGAGACAATGAATTAATCCAATTGTTGATAACCGGAGCAATTAATACCGCAAAGCCGATGGCAAAAAAAGGCAAAGCCTGAACAAAATAAAATCCTTTTTGAACACGAGTAAGCATAAGAGGCAATGCCCCGCATAAACCAACCATAATAAAAAAAGCACTAAGCTTAAAATCTACGCTATGATTAGTCTTTGTTTTTTTAAAATAATTTATGGTTTTAATAACAGCAATTATAATTATGGCGGGTAATAATTCACTTATAAGCCTAAAAAGAATATAAAAATGGCTTCCAACATTTGGAGCTGCGTCAATTCTCTGTAATGCTCTTTTAAATAGATATTGAGATAAACTTTCTCTGCTTTCGGGATAAAGAAATAAAACAAAATAAATCACAACAGGGCATAAAAGCATGAAAGCTGTTGATTTTATACTTGTTATAAAGCTTATATTTTTAAAAATAATCCAATATAAAAGCGGGATGGCTAATGGGAATAAGCCCGGAATTCCTTTTGTGAGTGAAGCAAAAAAAAGAAAAACGCCTGCCAAAACAGAATTAATTAAAACGGCATTCCCTACACATGCTTTATAACAAAATAAAACTGCTGCAAGAATAAAAATACCCATAGTATTTTCCAGCATATTATTGGAAAAACTCCAAAAACAAACCGGAATGGTAATCCATAAAACAATAGGTAGCCAGCCTAAATGCTTTATTTCTTTATTCGTTTTATAAATGTTTCGCCATAAACTATTAATAAGTACGGCCGATATGCACATTGTTAAAAATGTATAAAATCGTTCGACATACATGCTGCTTCCAAATATCTTAAAAAATAAAGACTGTATCCAATAACCAAGAGGCGGCTGTTCCAAAAAACCATTTACACCACCAATGGCAAGATTACGGGCACTAAATTGTGGAAACCAAAATGAGCCAATTCCCTGACTCAAATTATGTGATATGCCTGAATAAATTACAGCATCCATAAACATCCCATCTTGTATAAGTAATGGCAACGTTAGTATTGTCATTATTGAAAATGCCAATAACCAAAAAGGGATATGTAATATACGGTTCACTTAATTAATAAAAATCTAAATTAATAAAATCATTTTTAATGTTTAATTCTGATTATTGAAAAGCTTATAAAAAAATGCAGCATTAAATAATGCTGCATTTAAAAATTTTAAGAATGTTTTATTTCCAACGACGATATTGTTTTATCAAGCTAACACAATCATCTTCATAAAACTCATTAACAGAAGTGGTGAGTTCTAATACTTTAGTTTTTGGATTCCAAAAAATTACATTCATGTAATCTTTATTGCCATAAGTTCCATTGGTTGAGATAAAAGATTCGCTGTCAATTGTTTGTCCAACATTAAAACATATAGGGCTTTTCTTGTTCAATTGAAAAAGGCGAACAGCTTCCAAAGAAGAAAACTCCATGGTAACCTCTCCGTTCAGTTTGCCATTTTCCTCATAAAGTCTTTTTTTTATGTTACTTGCCAAAGGAAAGTTTTCTTCAATCTTATCTCCATTAATGTAATCGTTAATGAGTTCTTCGAAATCCTGTTCCGAAACATCAGTAGAGTCATCCATTTGGCTGAAAATATTCACATAAGTAATTGTGAGTTTGCCGGAATTATTCCCCGTAATTTCAAATTTGTAGTTCTTTTTTTCAACAGTAAGACAACTGCTTATCAAAAAAGCCAAAAAGGCTACAGCTATAAATTTCAAACTTTTCATAATAATTATTTTTAGTTATGCAAACATACACTAAATTTTTGTTTTTTTTAGATAAAATGATATATTTCATATTTATTTAATAAAATTTAATGTTTTTATTAGCTACCAATATTTCTTTTTCGTTTAAGATTTTTATAAAATTTTTAAATTCAATTTTGTTTTCACTTAAAACTTTATAATTATTAAAACTAATAAAATAATCTTTATGTAGTTGTGCAAGGTATTTTTGTTCAGTTTGTCCTTTAGTAGGGAAAATAATTGCCGAGCGGCCAACTGCAAATAAATCCATTATAGTGCTATATCCTGAATGAGAGATAATTAAACAAGCCTTTAGCAAAAGCATTAACATTTCTTCATCTGATACAGATTTTTTAAACCGAATATTTGTAAAATCACCTTCAAGTGCAGTCCCAACAATAACAACGCTAATTTCAATATTTTTAAAAGACTTAGAAACTTTCTTGGCCATTTCGCTTCTGTGCTTTTCGGGGCCTGAAGTTATAATTAAAATGAAATTTTCATTTTTTATATTTAGAGGTTTATTATAAATGTAAAATCTGCTTAAAGCTCCAATGTATTTAATATTAGGTACTGAAAAATTAGGATGGCTTAATTTACCTGCAAGACCTACATCATTCTGATTATCAGGAATCCAAACCTCCGAAAAAGCTTTATATGTTTTTTTTAAAAAACGCATTAATATGAATTTGCCAAAATATAACCACCACGGCGGAATGGGGGCCAGCTGGTGAGTTATCAGAACAGATTTCACATTTTTATTCCTAAAGCCATAGCGATTGTCAGAAACAATCAAATCGAAATTATTGTTTGCACAAAGATTGGCGCATAAACCTTGTTCGGTTTTAATTTGCTTATTTATTTTAAATATTATACTCAAAGTTTTAAAAAACCCTGTTCCGCCAAAGCCATATGTTATATGAGTTGTTTTGTCTGTTATATAATTGATGTCAGGAAATCTTTCTTGCAAATAATTACAAATTCCAGAAGATGCAAAAACCGTAACATTGTTGCCATTGTCTGCAAACTTTTTAATAAGAGGGATACTTCTGGCTGCATGACCAAGACCCCAATCAAGAGGAGATATTAAAACGCTGGAATTGCTTTTCAAAATCCTATACTTTTACCGAAAGTTGTATTAAAAACGTACGTGGAGGCTGAACATCGCCTGGTCTCATCATATATTCTTTATTAAAAATGTTTTTTGCAGTAAAGTTTAAATGCACCGATTCGTTAACTTTCCAGCCAATTCTCATGTCAAAAACAACAAAGCCCTTATTGTGCTTTTCTCTGTATTCCTTAAGCCCCGGCAAAATCATTGCATACTTCCCTGTGGCCGGATTGAAAAGAGGAGTAATACCGTTCGGAGCACGTACGGTATCTTCAAATATCTTATCTATATTTATAATATGGCTCTGATATTCAAAATTGAATCCTAAAGTAAGCTTTTTAATTTCTATTGAAAAATCAGCCTTGGCATTATGATAAAATCTATATTTAAGAATGTTATCTCCGGTCGATTTCATTGAATCGGCAGTAACATCAATATCAATTGGATTGTTATAAATATAGCCCAATAACAAAGAAGCAGGCAACCCAATAAAATTACCTTCACCTGCAACAACAAATTCAATTCCCGAAATCTCGGCATTACGCACATTTTCGGCTTTAAATCCTACCCAATTAAGAAAATAATTAGGTGATGAAGGAGGAAACGCAACCAAAGTAACAGAATCGGGGTTATGATAATTAAACATAAATTCTATCATGTTATGATACCGCGTATAAAAAGCAGCCAAATCTGCATAAGCATTCCAACCCAATAATTTAAACCCTTGTTTAAATCCTATTTCGGTACTATATCCCGTTTCAGGCTGCAAATCAGGATTTGGAAATACTTTTAAATCTCCCGTACTTGTAGCAGTATATCTCTCGGCAATAGTAGGATACCGATATCCCATCCCAAAAGAAGCACGCAAAAACGATGACTCGGTAAAAGAATAATTAACACCCGATCGCAAAACGGGCTTAAATTTCATGGCATCATCATCTATACGATATCCCTCAATTCTACCGCCTAAAGAAACATTAAGGCGGTTAAATTTTTTATCTATTTGAGAAAAAAAGCCAAAACTTGATCCAAAATGTTTCAAATCACCATAAATTTCGGCAACACTTTCATTATAATTTGCACAAATGCCATTGTTCCAGTTTAATTCTTTTGAAGGATACCCTTTATAAAAATTATACTCAGCATAATACATGTCGTCAAAATTATCTTGGCCGGTATTATTGGTATTATGGATTTGAAAAAATCTGCCTTTAAAACTATGCTTTGTGCTGTCATTTTTGTACCAGGTTAAAATAGGGTATAAATTTAAGTACGAGTTATTCATCTCCTGTTTAAATGATTCATTGCATTTATAAACACCACTATCGCCATCTGTCCAAAGCAAGAAAACATCACCAATTCTTCGCATATAATTGGTCGAAAGTTCATACGACAAACCTTTTATTTTTTTATCTCTGTAGCGTAAAGTTCCGTTAATACGATATCTGTCTTCGGCATTGTTAGTTCGATAGCCGTTATTTGAAGAAATAAATCCACCAAAAATTAAATCAAAATTTCCAATTTGACGGCTATGAAAAAATCTTGTACTTGCAAAAATCGGAGCATTATTTCCCCACCAAATAATTTCCTTTCTTTCAGGTTTTGAATATTGGCCAAAAATAGTAGTAATAACAGTTTTTGGCACAATACCCGGATATGCTGTTCGATAGTTAATAACCCCGTTTAAAGCCGAAGAGCCATATAGTGCAGAGCTTGCCCCTTTTATCACCTCAACTTGTTGAACATTTTCAATTGGGGCAAAATCCCATCTTGCCTCGCCAGAAGCGCCGGTAATCATGGGAATATCATCAACAAGAAAAAGTACACGGCTACCTGCTCCAAAGCTATATCCGCTTCCACCACGAATTGATGGTTGTTTGTCCATAATATTAAGCCCTGGAATTTTTTGTAAACTTTCTTCAAGTGATGTAACATTACTGTTTTTTATGAAATCTGCTTTTATTACCTCCATCGAAACTGTAACATCAGATAGTTTCTGATCGAATTTGCCAGCGCTAACAACCACTGCATCAAGCACTTTTACCTCAGACTTCATTTTTACATCTACTATCAATGTTTCACCGTCTTTTATATTTACCGTTCTGGTTTCATCATTATATCCGACAAATTTAAACACAATCGTATGTGCACCTTTGCTAATAGGTAATGAATATTTCCCATCAACATCACTGGCCACGCCGCCTGTTTTATCAACAATTACATTTACCCCAGGCAGCGTAATCCCAGTTTCGGCATCTGTTATAACTCCTTTTATAACAGATTGTTGCGAAAAGGCGAAATTGGATATAAAAAATATTAAAAAAATAAATGAGAGAAATTTTTTCATAGACAAATTAATTTTAGATTAATTTTGTTTTATAACTCAATGAAATGAGTTAGCCAAATTTCGGAAATCAAAAATAATTAAAATTTTCAACTATAAATTGAACGACAATCTTTTATTTTTAATTGCATTAAAGTGCATTCCACAGATAGGGGACATTCTGGCTCGAAGGATAATAAACACGCTTGGAGACCCTTCTGTAATTTTTGAAATTTCAAATGAAAAAATAGATAAGTTACCCGGATTAACTGCAAAAGCAATAAGTTTCATTAAAGAAAATCGCAAGGCTGCCTTAAAAAAAGCTGAAGCAGAAATTGCCTTTATACAAAAACACAAAATAGAATGTTATAGTTCATACGACGACAAATACCCTTCCAGATTAAAACACTGCATAGATGCTCCGCTATTTTTGTTTTTCCGCGGTTCTACCCCAATTGAGTCAATTTATATGACAGCCGTTGTTGGCACAAGAAAATCAACAGTTTATGGCAGAAGAATGACAGAACAATTAGTAGCCGGGTTAAACATGAAAGGAATGACAATCATAAGCGGATTAGCATACGGAATAGATACTGTTGCACACCAAACCGCTGTTGATCATAATATTCCAACTATCGGAGTTATGGCCCATGGCTTTAAGCATTTGTACCCTGAAGAAAACAAAAAACTGGCCACTCAAATGCTTGAAAATGGTGGTTTAATAACCGAGTTTTTATCTGACGAACTACCTGAAAAACAAAATTTTCCCATCCGCAACAGAATTATTGCAGGCTTATCTGATGCTGTTGTAGTAATTGAAGCACAAAGTAAAGGAGGGGCACTAATAACAGCCGAGATTGCCAATTCATATTCAAGAGATGTTTTTACAATTCCCGGTCGGGTTGATGATCAGAAATCACGCGGCTGCAACTGGCTTATTCGTACACAACGAGCCACACTGATTGAGTCGGCTGAACATTTAAAGTTTTTCATGAATTGGACAGAGCCGGAAAAACATAAACCAAAACAGGTACGCATGGAAGTTATGCTTGATCAGGCCACTCAATCTGTTTTTGATTATTTGCGTGAAAATGGAGAAAAGTCAATTGATTCTATATGTAATGACTTAAATATCAGCATAAATTCTGCTGCAATGATTTTGCTTGAACTTGAGTTTCAGGGAATTATTGCAGCGCTTCCGGGTAAACGATATAGGCTTAAATACGCATAGTTTTTTACAAATTCATTTTGTACAAGTCAAAATAAAGTTAAAAAAACTTTTTTTTTAAAAAATATCATTATTGTCCGATAAAAAATTAAAGCCGAAGCATAGCCTCGGCTTCTTTTTTGTAGTTTTGGTTCGCTAAAACTAACCACAATGGATAAAAGTACGCATTTTTTTGGACATTCGGTTTTCGGAC
>Ga0255341_1000686_pt1 | contig 53801 bp, 43 predicted proteins | sample wastewater_treat_8_FD_192418 | JGI IMG/M metagenome (GOLD analysis project Ga0255341, IMG submission 192418) | Wastewater microbial communities from Lulu Island WWTP, Vancouver, Canada - plant12 | ecosystem: Engineered > WWTP > Wastewater > Unclassified | place: Canada: Vancouver, British... | reverse complement strand
AATTCCGGGCTTGCAGCCTGGTTCATACGTCTGGGAGGTTGTGATATCGGTTGCAGTTGGTGTGATTCGCCTTTTACATGGAACCCGCTATTATATACTGAGGTAGAGACTGATCTTATTGTTGCAAATGCTGTCAGATCTGGTGCGGACTCTGCTGTTGTAACAGGAGGTGAACCACTTATGTGGAATCTTGACTATCTTTGCACTGAACTTAAAAAAGAGAATATAAAAACTTATATTGAGACATCAGGAGCATATCCACTGAGCGGCATCTGGGACTGGATATGCCTTTCACCGAAAAAAAATATGCCGCCTGATGAACAGATATCTAGGCATGCTGACGAACTTAAAGTTATAATTCAGACTGATGATGATTTTTCCTGGGCAGAAGAATGCAGCAAAATGGTCAGTGAGCAATGCCGTAAATACCTTCAACCAGAGTGGAGCAGTTTTGAGAAAATTATCCCATCTATTGTATCTTATGTAAAACGAAATTCAAAATGGAGGATTTCACTTCAGATCCATAAATACATGCATATCCCCTGACATGAAATATAATCTACTCATATTATTTATGTTTTTTTCAGGCTTTTTTGCTGTTGAAGGTCTTTCGCAGGGATTACATACTACTTCCAACAAAGCATTGAAGGTCTATAATGACGGTGTCACTTCATATGACTATCTGGATTTTGAAAGGGCTGAGATATATTTTAAACAGGCTCTCTCATACGATAAAAAATTCTATGAGGCATATATAATGCTTGGAGAGTTATATACAAGGCAAAATAATTTTCACGGTGCTGTTGAAAATTATACAGCAGCTATTGCTATAGATTCCTCTCATTACAGGGCTGCATATTTCTATCTGGCTAATGCTGAAATGATGGTCGGAAAATATCAGGATGCCCTTGCTCATTATAAAGCATATCTGAGGAGCAAGGAGACCCTGGAGAAAAACAGATCAGTAGCATTGAAGAACATACGGAACTGCGAATTCGCTATTGAAGCGATGAAAAATCCTGTACCTTTTAACCCGGAAAGCGTCGGTAACGGTATAAATACATCCGACGATGAATATTGGCCATCAATAACAGCTGATGGACAGACACTCATGTTCACAAGACAGGAGCGGGTTAAGCTTGGTCGTTTTTCATTGCCGATAAAAGCCTCTCAGGAAGATTTCTATCTGAGTTTTTTTTCAGATAATGCCTGGGGCCCAGCAATAAATGTAGGTGAGCCTCTTAATACTCAGAATAATGAAGGTGCACAAAGCCTTTCTTCGAGTGGGAATTATATGTATTTTACTGCTTGTGATCGTCCCGGAGGTTTTGGCAGTTGTGATATTTATTTTTCAGCTTTAAGGAATGGCAAATGGACAATACCTTATAACCTTGGTCCGCCTATAAACACAAGTGCATGGGAATCGACACCATCAATAAGCGCTGATGGCAGAATGCTCTTTTTCTCTAGTAACAGGCCGGGAGGTTTCGGTGGCAAGGACCTGTGGTATTCAGTGCTTGATGAAAAGGGTAATTGGACAGTACCTGTCAACCTGGGCGAATCTATAAACACCCCCGGTGATGAAATATCTCCTTTCATACATTTTGACGGGAAGACACTATATTTTGCTTCTGATGGCCATCCCGGAATGGGGGGATTTGATAATTTTATGAGCAGGATGAAAAGTGATACAACATGGAGCGCCCCCCAGAATCTTGGATATCCAATTAATGATGCAAGCGATGATATGGGACTTGTGATAGAAGCAAGCGGACAGAAAGCATATTTCTCCTCCAAAAGGGACAACAATAACGGCAAGGATATTTTCTTCTTTACCCTCGATGAATCAATGAGGCCCGATGCCGTTTCCTATCTTAAAGGTACGGTTGTTGACGGGGAAACCGGCAGGAATCTTGTTGCAGAATATGAGTTGATAAATTTATCGACAAATACAATAACTATGAGGAGTAACACCGATGAAAAGGGAAATTTTCTTGTATGCCTGCCATCGGGCTTTAACTACGGTATCAACATATCCAGGCCCGGATATCTTTTTTACTCTGATAATTTCATGCTGGAGGGTGAACATAGTGTAATGGAACCTCTTGTAAAAAGAATTCATCTTAATCCTATAAAGGTGGGAGAAAGGATGTTGCTGTCAAATGTGTTTTATGAGATCGATTCATGGGAACTTAAGAAGGAATCGGTAGCTGAGCTTGATAACCTTGTGAAACTCCTTAACCTTAACAAGGATTTTGTTGTAGAGATAGGGGGATACACTGATTCGACCGGCACTGATTTGCATAATCTTGTTCTTTCTGAGAAAAGAGCTCTTTCTGTTGTAAATTATCTTATTGCCAATAAAATCTCATCAGAGCGTCTCAGATATAAAGGATATGGAAATTCTTCACCTATTGGTGATAATGTTACATCAGAGGGAAGAAGGAAAAACAGAAGGACCGAAGTAAAGATTGTAGAAAGGATAAAATAAAATGGCCGCATATTGGCGATGCGGCCATTTTGGCTCATACTACAAAAAATCAGACATTGCTGCAACTTAGTTAGCTTATCAGATCGCAATCATGGAATTTATATAATTATTTAATTTTATATCTGAACTTTCGGAGACCTTTACTGGTACAGAAAAATAAATACCGGCATTTGTAAGTCCGTTACATTCAATCCAAATAGAACCGTTCAGAATATGAATCAGTTTCCTTGCCAGTGTAAGATTAATAGCTGAGACGGTGTCATTGTATTTATTAAGCGATTCATTAAGATTATCGGTATTCAGGAATTCCTTGTATTTGAAATATCCATTGCCTGAATCAAGCACATAAAAGGTCACCTGATCATCCCTGAAATAGTAACCAATTTTAATATAGCCTGATTTGGTATTGTTTAGAGCATTCTGAAACAAGTTGCGAATAACCCTGAAAACCCTGTCAGAATCGATATAAATGTCGATCGGTTCACAAAAACTTGTTTCTGATACAAGAACAACATCTTTATGAGCTTCTTTCTGTAAAACTTCCCTGAATTCGGAAAGAAGCTTATCAAGGAACTTGTTGAGTTTATGAGTTTTGTGATCAGCTTTTGAGATCTCTGTAGTATCAATAAGTGCTGAATCGAAGAAATTGTCAAACAGACCGATCAACTGTTCGCAGGATGTAAGAATCTGATTGCAGAAATCCTCACGTTCTGATTCGCTGCAGCCAGACCTGTTCATGAGAAAGGAGAACGCAACTATTGCATTCATGTGGGTCCTCATTTCATGAGACATACCTGCCAAAACTGATGGACATATGATCATGTTATTATTCAATTAAGTGTGTGATCGCTTTTACTGAGATCATTATCATTCTGTACTATGTAGGATAAGATTGTATATTATTCAAAAATGGAAATCCTTATTTAATTTTTCTTAATACTTTTTTTGCCTTATTCTTATAAAGGCTTGGTGAATTCCTTATCAGAGTAAGTTGATCAATTGCTTTGCTCTTTTCATCAGTCATAATATAACACCATGCCAGATACCACTGTGCAGCCTCGATATAAAAGTTATTATTATCCTTTATAACTTCAGAAAAAGATCCCTCAGCTACCGGATAGTTATTCTGTTCAAAATTCGATACGCCATACAGCATTCTGGATTCCATGTTAGCAGGATCTTTGTCAAGGACTTTGCTGAAGAACAAAGCCGCATTTGTGTAATCGCTGACATTATAATAGTCGACCGCTGTCTGATAATCAATGTCAGATGCTGTTCCGATTGCTGCAGATCGTGATGGAGTGCAAGTTTCAATGGCATAGGCTTCATAATAGCGATTGTAGATCTCATCGCTTCCGAAGTTCTTCACATTAATTAATGCAATACTTCCCAGGAGTATGAAACCGGCAATTGCAGCCGCATATTTGAATAAGTGATTCCTCCTTTTCTTGCATGGTAAATTTGATGCTCTCTTCTTCTCAATCTCAACGAGTTTGCCTCGCAATTGAAGTACATTCTTATTTCTCAGAATGTCGTCTGTCTTTTTCCTCAAAGCCACTTCTTCCTGTAGCTCCCTGCTGCCGTTAAGTTCCTTAATAAACCAACTTTTTTCGGCATCGTTCATCTCACCGGCATTATACCTTTCGATGAAAAATGAATAGTCAATTGTTTTCATATTCAATGTTTTATATTTTCAATATTTTCCAAACTTCAGTCTTCAGTATTCCTGTTATGTGGTTAGTAATCCTGTTATATGGTTGTATATCAAACATATATTTACTACAATATTGCTATTAAATTATTCGCATGGTTTCTTCCATGCTTGTTATAGCTTATTAATTCGGAAAACTACAAAATGAACTGATTTTATATTTCAGATTTTTTTAAACGACAGAATCCAATTGTCTATATCAGATCTTGATAGGAGGTATACATGGTTTTACTGTAGGTTCACCTCCGCCACGCACATGAATCATTTCTTTATCTGAAAGTGCAAACTCAACAAATGTTTTCTTTAATTCTTCAAAATTCAGAGTCTTTGTTTTCATAAACTTTAATTTAAGTATTGGTACTAATTCAGGGAAATTCCTTTTCATTACAATACTACATGTCTTTTAACCCCGATTTGTGACACAAAAAAATGAAAAAAAATTAAAAAATAAAAAAAATCATCAGAAAATCAGGCGTTTATGTAGTACATAATTTTTTATAATTAAAAAGCCTTGAAAATCCTGTTAAATTTTAAGAAATTTCGCATAAAATTTAAAAACCTGCATGATGTCACTAAGGATCCTTTTTTTCGCATTACTTGCATGGATCTCATCTGACAAGGTATGTGTTTCCTTAAATCCCGGAGACAACCGGCTTTTTTCGTCTGGAGAAATAATTTCCTTTGAAGCATCACTTTCCGGAGATTTGCAGGATCTGAACAGCAAATCAGTTCCGGTAGATTTTATAGGTTCGAAGATCGTGAAGTTCTTTTCAGAAAATGATATTGAAGGACTGCTTTCACTTGCGGCTTCATTGCAAAAGTCAATTACTAAAGAAATATCGGATTCTGTAACAGTGTCCAAATATTACTATTATGCAGGAGTTTGTTATCTGCTGTCAGGAAATTACCCTGAAGCTATTGAAAACCTTAGTAACTCTGTTTCCCTGAAAAAAGCACTACGGCTTGTTGATGATCATTACCTGAAAGGAATTTACAATATTGGTGTGTCGTATAATTTTCTTGGCGATTATATACAGGTCTGCAATTATATGCTCGAGTACATTAATGAAGCTTCAGGAATATACGGACCTGACAACCTGGAAGTTGCTGAAGCCTATACTACACTTATAGGCGCCACTGTTGAATGTAGGGATTTTGAGAACTTCTCAAAATATTCAGCCCAGATACTTGGCATTCTAAGCAATAACAAGAATGCTGTTACCGGAAATAATCTTATCCGTCTCTACATAAATATTGGCGTTGGATATGTAATGATGGCTGATTACTCAAAGGCAAGGATGTACCTGGAACAGGCTGAATCTTTGATTGAGAGCAGCAGAATAATACCTGACAGGGATTATATGAATCTGATAAACAGTCTGGCTGTAACTTATAGCTATCTTGGTATGACAGCCCAAGAGGAGGAATATTATAATAAAGGTATCCGGCTTGCCCTTTCTGAAAAATCATTCCTGGGACTGAATATGATAAACAACTATGCTATTTCTCTTGGTAATTCTGGCAATATTGAGAGAGGGGCGGACCTGCTTCAGCAGATGGTGAAAAGAGCTGAAGCACTTTACGGAAGTGAATCAAGATATTTCATCGAGGTCTTGACAAACTATGCAGATTATCTTCTTCTCTTTCAAAAAGATATCAGGAGATCTCTTGAATTGTACAGGCAATGTGAAAATTTCCTTATTGATAATCCCAAGGAAGTAAATCTCAGAGACCCTATTCTTCGGGGTTATGCACAAGCACTGTTAAGCTCAAATGAACCACAAGAAGCACTTGCTAAGATTCAGCAGCTATTGTTTCCTGGAAAACAGATCAACTTGAATGATAATTATCTGAATCCTCCTTTCGGTACAATATCCGCAAACAGGAACATTTTAAACACTCTTCGGCTGAAATATGACATCCTGTGGGATATATACAGAAAATCAAATGATGAAAAAGTCCTTGAAGCAGCAGCAAATACCGCAGAACTTATAATTTATGTAATAGACAGGATACGAATAAGTATAAGCGAGGAAGAAAGCAGGATACTTCTGGGAACACGATACAGGAATTCATATCTGATGGCAATAAGGGATTTTGAGCTATGTTATCGTAATACAGGTAATAAGAAGTATCTTGAAAAGGCTTTCGAATTTATTGAAAGGAGCAAGGTTGCAGGATTACTCACTGCAACACGTGAACTTAATGCTATACAGCTTAATATTCCTGATTTTCTTGCTGAACAGGAAAAGACACTGCAGAGGGAGATCGGTTTTTATAATGCCAGGATAGTGGCGGAATATGAAAAAAATGAGCCGGATTATACACTGATATCTGAATGGAATGAAAAATTACTAAGAACGGTCAATGAACGTGATTCACTTGTTATGACATTCAGGAATGATTTTCCCGGTTATTATAATATGAAATATGACACCAAAACCCCCGTGCTTAAAGAAATTCCTTCCCTGATTGGACGGAATTATAATTATCTTAACTATATTGTTACCGATTCACTCCTGTATATCTTTATTGTAAACCGCAGTCATCAGGAGTTGTTGTCAATGGAAGCCGGTGCTTCTTTCAAGAAAAAGCTTATACAATTCCAGAATCTTCTCTCATCACCGGTAAGAACATCAAATGCCAGAACTGATTTTGAGGAATATATCGAAACAGGTTTTGATCTGTATAAATTTCTGATAGAACCTGTCAGAAAATACCTCATATCGGATAACCTTCTTATTTCACCGGACAATATTCTCTCTTACCTGCCTTTCGAAACACTCCTGACGGAGAAATTTGAGGGTGAGGAAATCCTCTACAGGAAATTGAAATACCTGATGAATGATTATAATATTTCATATACATATTCAGCAACATTTCATCAGGAGATTGTGGACAGAAATTACAGCAGAAAACATGAACTTGTTGCTTTTGCCCCTGTTTATACAAGGGCTATCTATCTCGATTCTCTGATGCAGGTAAGGCAGGGCAGGCGCAAGATCCTGTATGATCTGCCATACGCACGACAGGAAGCGCAATATGTTTATAATCTGGTTGGAGGACAATTATATTTGAATAGAGATGCCCGGGAATCTGTTTTTAAACGCGTCGCAGGTAATTATGATATTATCCATCTGGCAATGCATACATTTCTTAATGATGTCAATCCAATGAATTCAGCAATGATTTTCATGCAATATCAGGATGACAGTCCGGAAGATGGTTTGCTGTACACATATGAAGTCTATGGATTACCCCTTAAAGCCAGAATGGTTGTCTTAAGTTCTTGTAATACAGGTAGCGGGAAGCTGTCGGAAGGAGAGGGGATACTGAGCCTGGCAAGAGGCTTCCTTTATTCAGGAAGTCAGTCTGTTGTGATGTCGATGTGGGAGATTGACGACAAATCGGGAACCGATATAATTAAATCATTTTATGATAATCTTAAGAAAGGAAAATCAAAAAGCGCAGCACTGAAACATGCAAGATCTGCCTATCTTAAAAAAGCAAGTCAGTTGAAATCTCATCCTTATTTCTGGGCAGGTATGGTTGTTTATGGTGAAAATTCTTCCCTGTTCTTTTCTCCTGGCAGGCTTATTGTCTGGTTGTCGGTCATACTGATTGTATCAGCAGGCCTCGCTTATTTCCGGTATCGAAGGAATTCCTGATATTCAGGATCTTTATATACTATCTCCATAAGAGCCTCTTTTGAAAGATATTTCTTACGCCGTGCATAATTTTCACTTTTGAGGTTCATTTTAACTGCTATCTCATTATATGAATAGCCTTCATAATACATGTTAAGAATTTCCTGAGAATCGGGTTTGAGTTTCTGAAATGCGCGGCTTACTATCCTTTCAAACATTCGGTCATTATCTTCTTCAATATCTTCCGGCAGATCAAGATCGCGTTCCAACTCCACTGTCTTTCTTTTCTTTCTGAGTTGGGTATTCCATATATTCCTGGCAATTCCAAAGAAATAACCTTTCAGATCGGAAGTCAGATTCAGTTCACAGTCAATGATCTGATTGTACAGAATTATAATAGTTTCCTGGAAAACATCAGATACATCTTCAGGCGTACCACTGTTCTTAAGAATATGCTTACTGACTGTCTGATAATAATTATTATACAACCAGTTCAGAATAGTATCATCCTGATTTCGAATGCCTTCAATAAGACTATTATCTGAAATTTTCTTAAACAACCCAGTGTTGAAATAAAATCAATTACCAAAGATAGTATTTCCTTGAAGCAAAAATACTTGATATTGCATCAGGTTTTATTTTGTAAGGAAAAAGGTACTATTTTCAAATGAAAATATGAATATCTTTACAATAAATAAACTATTTCGTACTTTAAATGTCTTTTCCCTTCATAAAACAACCTGATGCAATGGACTGCGGGCCGGTTTGCCTTAAGATGATAGCAGGGTATTATAAGAAGGTGTTTTCACTTGAGACAATAAGGAAAAAATGCTATATAACAAAGGAAGGTGTCTCTTTTCTTGGCTTGTCTGAAGCTGCAGACAGCTTGGGATTCAGGACACTGGGAGTGAAAATCCCGTTTGAGGTTCTTGAGGAAAATGTTCCCTTGCCCTGCATAGTTCACTGGCGTCAGCGGCATTTCATTGTTGTTTACAAAATTTCAAAAGACAGAATCTGGGCAGCTGATCCTGCTGTCGGACTTGTTAAATTCAACCGGGAGGAATTTACAAGAAATTGGGCATCAACATTATCCGAAGGAAAACCTGCCGGACTTGTGCTGATTATTGAACCGACTCCTGCTCTTTTTGAAAAAGAGAATGAGCCTGAAAATTCGCAAGGATTTACTTTCCTGCTTAAGTATTTTAGGATCTACAGAAAATATTTCTTCCAGCTTTTGCTCGGGCTGCTTATTGGGAGTATGATTCAACTCCTGATACCCTTCCTTACTCAGTCAATTATTGACATAGGGATCAACAATAGTGATATCAATTTCATTTATCTCATTCTTATTGCCCAACTGGCACTTGTAATAGGACGCTTATCGGTTGAATTCATTCGAGGCTGGCTTCTTCTTCATATAGGTACACGTGTTAATGTTGCAGTGGTCTCAGGTTTTCTTCAAAAGCTAATGTCGCTTCCCATTGCCTTCTTCGACACAAAACTTACCGGGGATATTCTTCAGCGGATTGATGACAATAACAGGATTGAGGAGTTCCTTACATCTGCATCTCTAAGTATTCTTTTTTCATTCTTTAATCTGATAATATTCGGAATAGTTCTGGCTATTTATAGCTTAAAGATACTGGTTATCTTTATAATAGGTTCAATTCTGTATATGCTTTGGGTTTCCCTTTTTATGAAATCGAGGGCAAGGCTCGACAATCAGCGTTTTAAAAAAATGTCAGAAGCCAGTAGCCAGCTTATCACGATAGTGAACGGAATGCAGGAGATTAAACTTACACAGAGTGAATTAAGTAAACGATGGGAATGGGAGAATCTGCAGGCATCTCTGTTCAGATTGAAAACAAAGGGATTGGGGATAATTCAATATCAGACTGCCGGCGCCACTTTCATAAACGAGGTTACAAATATATTAATAACAATTGTAGCTGCTACTGCTGTGATTAAAGGCAGTATAACTCTCGGTATGATGCTGGCGATCCAATTCATAATCGGCCAGCTTAATGTACCGGTAAGTCAGATAATTGGTTTCTTCAGGCTTTCGCAGGATGCAAAAATGAGCCTTGACAGGTTGTCGGAGGTGCATTTTATGGATGATGAAGAGGCGGATCCTGAGATGAAAATAAGGAAACTGCCTGAGAAGAAGAATATTTACATCAACAATGTATCTTACCAATATGAGGGACCGCATTCTCAATTTGCGCTTAAAGATATTGACCTCGTTATTGAAGAAAAGAAAACAACTGCCATTGTCGGAGTCAGTGGAAGCGGAAAGACTACACTGTTGAAACTTCTCCTGGGATTCTATCAGCCTGTCAGTGGTGAGATACTTGTCGGTGACACAAGGCTTTCAGTGATCAGCCTGAAAACATGGAGGGAAAAAACAGGAGCTGTAATGCAGGATGGCTTCCTTTTCCCTGACACTATAGCCTCTAACATAGCTCCCGGGAAAGATGAAATTGACGAAGAGAAACTTCTCGCAGCAGTTGAAATTGCCAATATCAGAAGCTTTATTGAATCATTACCGCTTGGCTATAACACACGTATCGGAATAAACGGGCACGGATTGAGTGAAGGTCAGAAACAACGACTTATGATCTCCAGGATCATTTATAAGAATCCTGATATAATAATCTTTGATGAAGCAACTAATTCACTGGATGCAAACAATGAAAAGATGATTGTTGAAAACCTTTCATCATATTTCCGGGGCCGAACCGTAATAATCGTTGCACACAGATTAAGCACAGTGAAAAATGCTGATAAGATAGTTGTAATGGACGGGGGACGGATAGTTGAAACGGGTACGCATGCCTCTCTTGTGGAAAATAAGGGCGCATATTTCAACCTTGTCAGAAACCAGCTCGAACTGGGTAATTAAAAGGTGTCATGAAAGAAAAAACACCTGAAATATTATACTCTGATCCTGTAAGGGAGATAATCTCAAATCCTCCGGCAAGGATAATAAGATGGGGAACTTTTGTAATTGCACTTGTATTTCTGCTGTTGATAATCCTTGCCTGGATAATCCGTTATCCGGATATAGTACCCGCTACAATAGAGATTACCACTCAGAATCCGCCGGTTACACTTGCAACAAAAATAACAGGCCATATTAAGAAATTATACGTGTCAGACCGTGAAAGAGTTTCTTCAGACCACTTGCTAGCTGTAATGGAAACCACTGCTTCAATACCTGAAGTGGAAGCACTGAAACTGATTACTGATACAATAGGTGAACCGAAAAAACTAAATGTTTTTAGTATTCCGGCTTTCTCGAAGCTGGGTGAACTGCAAACCTATTATGCATCATTTGTCAAAGCCCTTCAGGATTATGATACCTATATGCAAAATGACTTTTATGGAAGTAAGATGATCTCAATCACTGAAGAAATTGAAGCCCTTCAGGATTATATAAAAAGGATGAAGGTGAAAGAGAAATTGATAAGTGAAAACCTTAAGTTAGAAAAAAAACAGTTTAATAGGGATTCTGTATTATATGTTGATAAGGTACTGTCTGAGAGTGAGTATGAGAATTCAAGGAAAATATACAACGATAGTAAACTTGAGCTTCAGCAGGTGAGACTCGAAGAATCAAGGAATATACTTGCAGTTGCTGAAAAAAACCAGCTTTACCAGGATTACCGGATTAAAAGGGAAGAAGAAAGACAGAACCTAAGTTCAGTGCTGAATGAAACATTTCTTAATCTTAAAGCTCAGATAAATATCTGGCGGAATAACTATCTTCTTATTTCACCTATAGAAGGAGTTGTCACTTTTACAAAATTCTGGAGTGAGAATCAGTTAGTTATGAAGGATGAGCCGGTGCTTAGCATCGTGCCTTTTGAAACCGGCGATTTAGTGGGAAGGATAAATCTTAAGATGCAACGGTCGGGGAAGGTATTAACCGGTCAGAAAGTAAACATAAAATTGAGCGGATATCCTTATCTTGAGTATGGAATGGTGCGGGGTATTGTGAAAACCAAATCACTTGTACCGTCAGGCAATGCATATATAATTGAGGTTGATTTTCCGTCAGGTCTGACGACACTTTATGGCAGAAAACTTGAATTTACACAAAATATGCAAGGTAATGCCGAGATAATAACAGATGATTTTCGCTTACTGCAGAGGGTGATTAACCCTTTCCGTTACCTGGCTTCCAAAAACAGAAATTGATAATTCATTTTTTTGCATAGGGCTCATATTCATCATCCTTAGTATGGGATGAGAATGATGAATCTGTCTTCATCTTTGTAGATACCCCTGATTTATCTTGCCTGTCTTTTGTATATTTTCGGTATAAAAGCACTCCAACAAGGGAAAAGCTCAGTATCGTTATAATTAATTCAGATTTATCCATAGAACCAGATTTATATCAGCATCTTATTTTATTAAAGATATTAAGATTTTCAATTTCCGTAACAAATCATATTTTAATTATTATTTAGCTTATGATATTGAATAGTAAGAATATGTGCCGGTCATTTACAAAATTTGTATTGGAGTATTATTCAAATAAACTTTGAGCATATTTAAATAATCAATATTTTCGTACAATCAAAAATTCGTATCTGACATAATTATGTCGGTTATTATACTCGAGCTGAAATTAGAAAGGATTGATAATGACAAACAATAATCCGGATGATTCTGTTCTTAATGAACAATCCGAAGCAAAAGTAAATGCTTCCGGAACTGATGATACTAAACCCGCAGAAATGCTGCAGGAAAATTCTCCCGTTGTAAATGACGAGGAGGATGAAGAAAAAGAAGAAGAGTTAAAAGATGAGCTAGTTGAAAATCTTCCGGATAATAAGGAGGATGTAAATGAAAAACCATCTGATACAAAGCACGCAGAGGGTGATGTAGTTGTTCCTCAGAAAAGGAAACGAACAGTGAAGGTTGATCCTGCGGAAGCTGAATTTCAGGATGATTTTGAAGAAGACGAAGGAAATCCTGAAGAAGAGGGCCTTCCGCCTGTTGATTATTCAGGATATTCAAAGACCGATCTTGTTGAAACACTTGCCCTTTTAATAGAAAACAGGCCTCCCGCAGAAATAAGAGGTGATGTTGACAGGATAAAGGTACTTTTCTATAAAAAACTTAAATCAGAAGCTGAAGAGCGTAAAACCAAATTCCTTGAAGAAGGAGGAAAGATAGAAGATTACAGGATCTGGGTTGATCCGACTGAGGCAAAAGTTAAACATCTTCTTGAGAAATTCAGGGAAAAAAGATCCAATTATATTAAAATTCAGGAAGCCGAGAAATACGAGAACCTGAAGAAGAAATATGAGATAATAGATAAGATAAAGGAACTTGTTAACCGGGAAGAGTCAATCAATAAAACTTTTCAGGAATTCAGGTCTCTCCAGAATGAGTGGCATTCAATAGGAGTCGTTCCTCAGAATGCACTCAGGGATCTATGGGAAAACTATCATCATAATGTTGAGATATTTTACGGTTATATCAAGATCAACAAGGAATTGAGAGATCTTGACCTTAAGAAGAATCTTGAATCCAAGGTCTCTCTATGCGAGAAGGCTGAAGAGCTTCTTCTTGAACCAAATCCGGTTAATGCATTCAGGCTTTTACAGGACTACCATAACCAGTGGCGGGAAATCGGACCTGTTCCGTCTGAATCTAAAAATGAGGTATGGGAAAGGTTTAAAAAGGCTACCTCTCAGATCAATAAGAGGCATCATGAGTATTTCGAGAATCAGAAAGAAGAGCAGAGAAAAAATCTGGAAGCTAAAATTGCCTTATGTGAAGAAGTTGAAGCAATAAATCTACTCGAAATTAAGAGCTTTAAGGATTTTGATGAAAAGTCTGAAAAGTTGATAGCCTTGCAGAAGATGTGGAGAACGATTGGTTTTGCTCCAAAGAAACAGAACAACAAGGTATATCAAAGATTCAGAGATGCCTGTGATAATTTCTTTGAAAAAAAGAGAGCTTTTTATGCCGATAATAAGGAAATACAGCAGAGTAATCTGCAAAGGAAGATAGAACTTTGTATCCAGGCTGAAGCCTTTCAGGAAAGTACTGATTGGAAATCTACATCGGATGCACTGATCAGACTCCAGAAAGAGTGGAAGGAAATAGGCCCCGTACCGCGAAAACAATCGGAAAAGATCTGGAAAAGATTCAGAAAAGCCTGTGATCATTTCTTTAGTCGCAAAACTGAGTTCTTCTCAGCACTTGATACCACCTATGAAGATAACCTTAAAGCAAAGATTGCAATAATAGAGGAGCTTGAAAACTTTGAGTCGGGAACCGATGTGCAGCTTGCTTTTGAAAAATTAAAGGATATTCAGCGCAAGTGGACTGAGATAGGGTATGTACCTTTTAATAAGAAAGATGAAATAGCAAACAGGTACAGAAATGCCCTTAATAAAGAATTCGACAAGTTGAAGATTGGAGATTCAGATAAAAGCATTCTTAAATACCGTTCAAAACTCGATAACCTTAAAACTAATCCAAAAGCATCAAGAAAGATCAGGAGTGAAAGAGATAAATTTGTCACGAAGATCAAACAGCTTGAGAATGACATAGTTCTCTGGGAGAACAATATTGGTTTCTTCACAAAATCGGTCAATGCCGATACAATGATAAGAGAGGTAGAGGAGAAGATCGAAAATGCAAAGAAAATGATAAAAATCCTGGAGGAAAAGGTAAAAATGATAGACCAGTCGGGTTTGGATGAATGATCTCACTTTTTAATCAGTTACTTATTCAGTTAAACCATTTGTTTTGACAGACGTTAAATTTGTATTTGTGACAGGAGGTGTTGCCTCGTCCCTGGGAAAAGGAACCCTTACAGCCTCTATTGCAATGTTATTGCAGGCAAGAGGCTATTCAGTCACAATACAAAAACTGGATCCCTATATTAATGTTGATCCTGGAACTCTTAATCCTTACGAACACGGTGAATGCTACGTTACTATTGATGGTGCTGAGACTGATCTCGACCTCGGTCATTATGAACGTTTTCTCAATGTTCCGACAAGCCAGGCAAACAATGTTACAACAGGCCGGATTTATCAGACTGTTATAGAAAAAGAGCGAAAAGGTGATTATCTGGGTAAAACGGTTCAGGTGGTCCCTCATATAACAGATGAAATAAAAAGACGCATCAAGCTTGTTAGTTCCGGTAATAAATATGATATTGTTTTGACTGAGATAGGAGGGACGGTTGGTGATATTGAGTCATTGCCCTATATTGAAGCTGTTCGTCAGCTGAAATGGGAACTCGCCCCCCGGAATTGTATTGTAATCCATCTTACTCTTGTTCCTTATCTGTCGGCAACTGGTGAGTCTAAAACAAAACCTACTCAACATTCGGTAAAGGAGCTTTTGGAAGAAGGTGTCCAGCCTGATATTCTTGTGCTCAGGACTGAACACAGTCTGAGCAGAGACATAAAAAGAAAGGTTGCTCTCTTCTGTAATGTTGAAGAGAATGCTGTCGTAGAATGCATAGATGTTCCTACCATCTACGAATTGCCGTTAAAAATACTTGACGAAAAACTCGATCAGACGATCCTCAAAAAACTTGATTTACCGATTGAAAATGAACCTCCGCTCACTGAATGGAGGGAATTTCTCAGGAGACTCAAAAATCCGAAATATAATATCAAAGTAGGACTGGTTGGTAAATATGTGGAACTCCCGGATGCATATAAGTCAATATCTGAAGCATTCGTGCATAGTGGTTCACTTAATGAATGCAATGTTGATCTGGAATTAATTCATTCGGAAACGATAACCGAGGCGAATGTCGGTGAGAAACTAAAACGGATGGATGGTGTAGTTGTGGCACCCGGATTCGGTTCAAGGGGAATAGAAGGAAAATTGATAACAGTGAAATATGTAAGGGAAAATAATATACCTTTTCTTGGCATCAGTCTCGGTATGCAATGTGCTGTAATCGAATTTGCAAGGAATGTTCTTAATATGGAAGATGCACATACAACAGAGGTTAATCATAAAACCACTTATCCGGTTATTGATCTTATGCAAGAACAAAAAAGCATTATTGATATGGATGGCACAATGAGACTAGGTGGGTTCCGCTGTTTAATTGACAAAAACTCAAAAACTTACAAAGCATATGGAAAATCGGAGATTGTGGAACGACATCGCCACAGATATGAATTTAACAACAAGTATTTAGAGGAATTTAAAAAAAAGGGAATGATCCCTGTCGGGATAAATCCTGAAACAAATCTTGTTGAAATAATAGAACTTGTTGATCATAAATGGTTTGTTGGTGTCCAGTTTCACCCGGAATATAGTAGTACAGTTGTAAATCCTCACCCTCTGTTCGTTCAGTTCATAAGAGCCTGCATAGCGAAATAGAATGTGAAATATTGATAAATCTTAAGCGCGATAATGGATAGAAATACAATAACAGGTTTAATTCTGATCTTTTTGGTCTTTATTGGCTTCAGCATATATAATAATAACAGGCTGAACAAAGGCTTTGAAAATGCTATAGCTGCAGCTGAAGAACAGGTGGCTAATGGAAATTTGGAAAGGGCAAGGACTGAATATGTTAACGCCCTTAGATTTAAACCAAATCAACCTGAGGTACTGCAGAAACTCAACGAGCTTAATGTAAAGCTGGGTATAACTCCAGCCAGTCAGGATCAGGATCCATTACAATCAGTTCCTGCTGAAACAGACCCTCTTGCAGGGACAGGACAAGTAGTTACTGACCCGGACCGTTTAGGTGTTTTTTCAGCTGCTCTTGAAGGAGAAGAAGACTTCATTACTCTTGAGAATAACCTTCTTGAACTGAAAATATCTCTCAAGGGCGGACGTGTCTATTCTGCAAGGCTTAAAGAATTCGTTACTCATGATTCTAAACCATTGATCCTTTTTTCCGGTGATTCCACAGTTTTTGGTTTCAATTTCTTTACTGCCGACAATAAGGCGATCCAGACAAACGATCTTTATTTCAATCCTTTATCTGAAGAACGCTCAATATCAGTTACTGAAGATCCGGGTATAGTTGTCCTTAGATTGAATGCAGACAGCAATAAATATATAGAGTATAAATATACTCTCCTTCCGGATAGATACAACCTGCTTTTTGATGTATCATTTCATAATATGGATGAGGTGTTGCCTGCAAACCAGAATAGCATTACTCTCGACTGGAGAATGTACATTCCTCAGAAAGAGAAAGGAAGAACCAATGAAGAGAACTATACCTCACTTAAATATAAACACTATCAGGATGATGTTGAAGGTTCAAAAATGCGAACAAAGAAAGAATCCGAAACTTTTGAGATCTCTACTCGATTAAGCTGGGTGGCTTATGTTGATCAGTTCTTTTCAGCAGTAATAATTACAGATACATATTTTCTGAATGGATCGCTTACTTCAAACCTTACACCTGAATCAAAAAAATATATTCGCTATTTCACATCTGAATTAGGGGTACCTGTTACTCCCGGCCCGGATGTGTCATATCAGATGAGATTTTACTTTGGACCGAACCACTTGTCTACTTTAAAAAAAGAAGGTCATGAACTTGAAAAAATAATTTATCTGGGAAAAAATATTACAGGATGGATAAGCAGGTTTATTATAATTCCAGTTTTTAACTGGCTTGAAAAATATATAGACAGTTATGGTATCATAATACTTATACTTACAATTCTTATTAAACTGGTACTCTTCCCGCTTACTTTCAAATCATATCAGTCACAGGCAAAGATGCAGGTGTTGAAACCTCTTGTTGACGAACTGAACAAGAAATATCCCAAAAAAGAAGACGCAATGAAGAAACAGCAGGCAACAATGGATCTTTACAAAAGAGCCGGTATAAATCCGATGGGGGGATGCCTGCCAATGCTCCTGCAGTTTCCTATTCTATTTGCCATGTTCAGATTTTTCCCGGTTTCTATTGAATTAAGACAGGAGCATTTTCTATGGGCCACAGACCTTTCAACATACGATTCAATACTTGATCTGCCCTTCACTATCCCTATATACGGCAGCCATGTAAGTCTATTTACTCTATTAATGACTGCCTCATCAATTCTTACAATGAAAATGTCTGGCAGCTCAACAGGACAGGATCAGCCGGGAATGAAAATGATGACGTACATGATGCCCGTTATGTTTATGCTAATACTTAATCAATGGTCTTCGGGCTTGACTTATTACTATTTTCTGGCAAATATTTTGACCTGGATACAGAATATGATATCTAAACGGTTCATAGATGCAGATAAAGTTTTAGCAGTACTTGAAGAAAATAAGAAAAAACCTGTAAAGAAATCTAAATGGCAGCAAAGGCTTGAAGAAGCAGCAAAACAGCGGGGAATAAATCCTCCCAAACGATAGGGTTTTTACAAATAATTTAATAGAGACCCTTAAAAAATGTTAAATATTATTAACTTTGGCTTCTGAAGAAAAAATAATCTTTGCGAACGTGGCCAAAAAATTTAAAAATAAGGACCTAGCAGCCAAATTAGGCGTGTCAGGAACTCTTGTGTCCCTGGTGCTTAATAATAAAGCCGACCAGCATGGCATCAAGAAGGAAACTCAGGAAAAAGTATTAGCGCTTGCTCGCCAAATGGGTTTTTTCAGTACAGCTGATGCAAAAGAAGCAGCTTATCCTGTTGAAGAAAAGCCAGGTATAATTGCGATGATCGTTCCATCGTTCAGCGATCCATTTGTTATAGGTATAACACCCTTCCTGCAGAAAGCATTTATGAGTATAGGGGTAGGCTTTTCAATTATCATCCGTGATCCTGATGATCAGCGCTTCAACCGGATGATAAGTTCCTTCAGGAAATTCTTCAGCGGACTTATACTGGTTGGTCAGGTTGCTGACGATCTGACCATTCGTACACTCAGATCAACAAATTGCCCTTTTATTATACTCGAAAAATCATTCAAAACAGGTCGATTCAACACAATCAATACAGATATCCGCTCAGGAGCCATTGCAGTGGCGGAGCATGTAAAAAAACTTGGTTATAAAAATGTCGTAATTGTTGCAGAAAGGGAATCAGTACAAAGCGATCTGCAAGTTATCAATGAGCTTTCAGATGCTTTGGAATATGTCGCGAAAACAAATCATCCTGAAGTTGTTGAAATCGAAAAATCATTTCTTGAAAACCTGACTGACTTCGATCAGATTGAAAAATATCTGCGCCCTCCTTACCGAACAGATATTTTCATTACTCTCCATTCAGAAACTGTATACCCCTTTATGTCCTTGTTGAGGAGAAAAAAAATAAGAATACCACAGGATGTTGCATTGATCTCAATGGAGGAAGGAATTGGCTTTGATCTTGTTTTTGCTCCTGTCACATGTCTTAGAAAATCGCTGGCAGCAATTTCTACGAAAGCTGCAAATATGGTATGGTCAGAAGTGAAGAATTCCGGTAAAGGTAAATTTAAACGCCAGGTAAATCTTGCTCCGGAACTTATAATCCGGAATTCATGTGGTACGATAACCAATCCCTGAAGACTGTAAAATTATTCTTTCATTAAAATTTGTTTATATTTAGTTCTGTTCCATTGGGCCGCTTATTATCTTTTTAATCATATCTTTGATTCGTTTTGGTGTTACAATGAAATTGGATCATTGTGATGAAAAGGGAATACGGTAAAAATCCGTGACAGTACCCGCTGCTGTGATGCCCGATCGCGCTCTGCGTGATGATGGTTTCATGATAACCTGCCACTGTTGGCTGATTGCCGATGGGAAGGCTTCCTGAAATCGGGACAAGTCAGAAGACCTGCCAAACAAACCATATTCAAAGCTTTCGGGAAAAAAAGCGTCGGATCATTAACTGAATCCATTAACCTTAATCCTGTCAGCCTGAAAATGACCATCGTTTTTGATGAAAACTTTAATTGTCAGCTGATTATGAAACTTAAGAAAATAACAAATGATCCGATGCCGGAGCAGTCTGATTTTTCACTTTCACTTTCATTCAGTTTTAAGAGTAAGCCATGAAAAACAGTGCCGGATTAAACTGGTTTGTGATAATTATCCTTTTACTTAATTCCTGCGGAAGAAGTCAGCATGCTTCTTCAGGGATGCCATCTTCGTCGGTGATTGAGAAAGCTGAAAGATTAAGTATCAATATAACCGACAGTTGTACTGTGATCACTCTTTACAATCCCTGGCAAGGTGCTAGTAGCGTGGAAATTAAGTATTACCTTGTGAGAAGAGGTAATAAGTCTGTTTCGCTGAACGATACTTCTAAAATAATTTATGTGCCGGTCAGGAAAATAGTATGTATGTCAACAACTCATCTGGCTATGATAGCAGCGCTGGGCGAAGAGAAGTCGGTTACAGGATTTTCAGGAACAGGTTTTATCTATAATAAAAACCTTTTTCAGATGTCTGAATCCGGACTTATTGAAGATGTTGGTTATGAAAACTCACTTAATACTGAACTGATACTTAAAATAAAGCCTGATCTAGTTATGATGTATGGTGTCGGTAGCGAATCGGCCGGATATACCGGAAAAATTGAGGAACTCGGTATCAAGACAATGATGAATGCGGATTATCTTGAGATTGATCCACTTGGAAAAGCTGAATGGATAAAATTATTCGGAGCACTTTATTGCAGGGAAGAGCTTGCTGATTCTATCTTCAGATCGATAATGGGATCATATAACGAAATCAGGGACAGGATTCTTCAGGAGAACCTTACAAGACCGAAAGTGCTTGCAGGATTACCATTCAGGGATACCTGGTATGTTTCACCCGGGAACTCCCATATAAGCACACTCATTAGGGATGCAGGAGGCGAATACCTGTGGGAAAAGACAATCTCATCGGTATCCATGCCACTGGGATTGGAAAGTGTATATCTGCGTTCCATGGAAGCAGATTACTGGATCAACATTGGAGCTGTCAATTCAAAGAATGAGATACCGGCTATTGATAGCCGCTTAAGTACAATACCTGCTTTTAAAAGCGGCCACTTGTTTAATAATAATAAACGCGTTACACCCGGCGGAGGAAATGATTACTGGGAAAGCGGAACCCTGAGCCCTCATCTGCTGCTCAGGGATCTTGCTTCTATTTTTCATCCCGAAAGTTTCGCAGATCATGAACTGATATATTACAAACTAATAGAATAAGCTCATAACCATCAAGTGATGCATACTGCAAAGGGTGTTTTAACTGCTCAGCACGGAAGAAGAATTTATATTCTGGCTATTCTTACTTTATTTCTTTTTGTGTTATTATTCCTGGATATCTTCCTTGGATCTGTTACAATAGCTCCTTCAGAGGTTATTAATGCATTCTTTGGTAATGGTGACAGTAATATTGCTACAATAGTGTTAAAATTCAGGTTACCAAAGGCTATTACAGCCATCCTTGTAGGTATGGCATTATCAATGAGCGGACTTCAGATGCAAACTTTTTTTCGTAATCCTATGGCCGGACCTTATGTCCTGGGAGTAAGTTCAGGAGCCAGCCTAGGCGTAGCAATAGTTATTATGGGATTTTACTCAGGAATTGCACCGGCAGATCTTATGACACTGGGTAACTGGGTTTTGACTTTAGCGGCATGGCTGGGAGCAGGAGCCGTGATGATTCTTATTATGGCAATTTCTGTAAGGATAAAGGATGTAATGACAATACTTATAATCGGGATAATGCTTGCCAGTGGTTTGTCGGCAGTTGTCAGTATTTTGCAGTATTTTAGCAACGAGACTATGCTGAAAGCCTATGTTGTCTGGACTATGGGAAGTCTTGGAAATCTCTCATCAGGGCAGCTCAAGGTTCTGGCTATAACAGTAATTACAGGGATAATTTTAAGCATATTTCTTATTAAGGTGCTGAATGCCCTGCAGATGGGAGAAAACTATGCTTCAAGTGTGGGTGTCAATATCCGTATGGCAAGAGTAATTGTTTTCGCCTGTTCATGCATTCTTGCAGGAAGCGTGACAGCTTTTTGCGGACCCATAGGATTTATAGGTATCGCTATTCCGCATATTGTTAGAAATTTATTCAGAACATCAGATCATAAGATCCTTGTCCCGGGCTCTATTATCACAGGCGGAGTTGTGATGCTTCTTTGTGATATTATCTCTCAGTTGCCCGGATCTGACCGGGTCTTACCTGTTAATTCAGTCACAGCACTTGTAGGTATCCCTGTGGTTATCTGGATTGTAATACGTAATAAAAAGATATCCGGAATAAGCGATGAATGAAAACAACGAGATATTGCTGTCGTTTGATTCACTCAGGTTAGGTTATGGAACTAAGGAACTTCTGCCTCCTGTTTCTGCTGCGGCAGCAAGAGGAGAACTCGTTGCAGTAATTGGAAGGAACGGTATCGGAAAGAGCACACTGTTACGCACCCTTCTGGGATTACAGCCTGCTTTGGGAGGAAAAATATTGATCGGAGGCAGAGATCTGAAAGAGTTGTCCGGCATCCAGAAGGCCAGGAGAATTGGATATATCTCAACAGAAATGGTAAGGGTCAGCAATATGACAGTCTTTGACCTTGTTACATTCGGGAGATTTCCTCATACGAACTGGATAGGACGGATAGATAAGGATTCCTGCCTGGCTGTGAATGATGCTATTATGAAAACAGGATTGGGAGGATTTGAGAAAAGGTATATTTCAAGCCTGTCAGATGGTGAGCGTCAGCGTGCAATGATCGCCAGAATTCTTGCCCAGGATACGGATATCCTGATAATGGACGAACCCACTGCCTTTCTTGACATTGTGAATAAATTCGATATAATTAAGCTTATGCTCAGTCTCTCAAAAGAGGGGAAGACAATAATTTTTTCAACACATGATCTGAGTATCGCTGTCAATCAGGCTGACAAGATCTGGATGATGCTGGAAGACAAAATTGTTGAAGGAGCTCCTGAAGACCTTGCTCTTGACGGATCATTCGGCAGCCTGTTCAAGTCAGCAACAGTTAGCTTTGATACAAATGAAGGAACATTTAAATTAAAAACTGAATCTTACAATTCAATATTTATTGAAGGGGAAGGAGGCATTTATAACTGGACCCGCAAAGCTCTTGGCAGAATCGGCTGGTCTGTTAGCTCTGTGCCTACCGAGCCTTACATCATTGTTCCATCCACAGGCAGGGGAAAATGGATTCTTGAATTCCAGGAAAAACAGCAATATTTTGATAGTCTGTATGATCTTACCAGGTCGTTTAAAGTCGGTTTCAGGATTGATCATCTGTAGTATTTCCGATAGGTCTCCAGAAATGAAGGTACATCGTCAATCGAAATCTTCTTTGCAATAATTTTTTTGTTCTTGTCCAGAATATATATCATTGGCGTACTCTGAACATTGTAATAGTAATCAAAGCGGGAACTCCTGTCAGGATCCCATCCGTTGATCCAGGTCAGTTTATTATCTTCGATGTACTTGCTCCATTCTTCCTTATTACTTATTGTACAGACTGCAAAAACTTCTACATCTTCATCTTTTGCTCTTTGATAATAATCTCTTAGCTTGGGAGTATATTCCTTGCAAAATCCGCAGTTCGGTTCCCAGAAATAAAGGATTGTAAAATCTTTCTCAATATCATACAGAGACACATAGATGCCTTTATATGAATTCATTATAAGGTCTTTGGCTTTCAGTCCTATCAGATTGTGTCTTAAAAGCTCAACCTGCCGTTGAAGATCATTCTTAAAATCATTGCTTATCCAGTCTGCCTTGCCGGACAGATAAATATCATCTGCTAATTTAACAAGTACAGCATCATGTCCCATGATCTCGCTTTCCCTGAAATGGTTGAAAAGATAAACTGCTATGAACTGGAACATTTTGGGATTTGATTCACATTTTCGTATGATTTTATCTATTTCCCTGTTAATTGAATCTGCAGATTGAATCACAATATTAGTAAAGAACGCCTCGAGCCGGGCCTGAAGTATTGGGGTCCTTATCAGCCTGGCATCGGTGAGGTCTATGTTATCGAAAAAATGATCCTTATTGTAATTATATCTTTTTACCCATCTTACGGAATCCGGATTATGAGTTCCGTCTGCTATCCTGAATTCTGGTATTTCAATAGGGATCAATGATTTTACAAGAATGCCAAGCAGATTGTTCCTGTTTTCATCAAAAACACTTTGCAGGTAAGCTTTCATTTCAGATTCAATGATCCTTTGTTTCTCATTCAGAATGCGTACTGAATCCTGATTAGCTTTGTTTGACTGAAGGCGTTTTGAGTTTGATAATGATTTTTGTTGTAGCGAACCCCATTTTTTCTGGTATGCAAGGAAGGCTGTGTTTTCATCAGATCCATTGAACCTTAGGGTGTTGAAGTAATCATTATACGAACAGCTCAGGGAAAAATTCTGATCATCAGACATCAGAAGCTCAAAATACTTTTTGCCGGGCAAGACAATCATGTATATCCCTTGTGCCAGTTTCTCTTTTCCGGAGAAGACACCATTTCCCATAGCATCAAGTACAGTTGTATCAGTTATATATTGCTTGTCTCCAAAATGGTATGCAAGGAATATTGTAGAATCCCTTAAACCTGTAATTGACACAGTAATCTCATAATTGTTTTTGGGCTGACAGAAGGTTGAAAAGGCAAGAAATATAAAAGGTATTACAAGGATAAACTTTTTCATCATAATATAATTTTGATTTTAATGATATGATGCTTGTCCCGCTCAAACGGAGGAACCGCACATGATTGAAAATTATTTTCATTATGTGTTTGCGTTTGAATTCAATTATGTGGCTTTCATCTTATATTATTTGTTTTGAAGGATATCGGCAAAATTAGTCATTGCAATTTCTTTGCCAAAGTCATTAGTATACAATATTGGAAATTATATTGTATTTTTGAATTGGTTAATTCAGGGTTATTTTGAAAACGATCTCATTACTTATTCCGGTTTGCAATTACGATATTGTGGCTCTTGTCTACAGCATGAAAAGTTGTATTGGAAAAATTCCGGAATTTATAGAGATACTTATTGGGGACGATGGTTCGTCACCAGATTTCAGGAATAAATACAAGGCACTTGAAGAGCCTGGTGTCAGGCTGATTGTATCGGAAAAAAATATTGGCCGGGCTGCAATACGCAATAAGCTTGCACTTGAAGCTAAAGGTGATTACCTTCTTTTCATCGATGCTGACGCTATGATCCCGGGTACTGCAGATGCTTACATTAGCAAATGGCTGCCATATCTATCAAAAGCAAGAGTGATATGCGGAGGTATACTTTACCATAGTTCACCGCCGGGAGACCCTGACAAGATCCTCAGATGGAAAATAGGATGGAAGAGGGAACAACGGAAAGCTAGTGAACGTGAAAAACATCCTTACTCTTTCTTCTCAACTTTTAATGTAATGATTGACCGGACAGTTTTTTCAAAAATAAGGTTTAACGAGGAGCTCAGGCAATACGGATATGAAGATGCTCTCCTTAGTTATCAGCTTGAGAAAGCCGGAATAAGTATACGTCATATAGACAATGGGCTAATGCATGATGGACTGGAATCGAACAGGGAATTTCTTAATAAGACCAAGCTTGGTTTGGAAAATCTGAGCCGTTTATACGATAGCGTAACAGATAAAAGAACATTCTCATCAACAGTCAGAATACTCAGGCTTTACAATATACTTGCATTTTTCAGGCTGACATTACTGCTTGCAGGTCTTTATATAAGGTATAAGGAAAAGATGGAAATAAGGCTTGACTCACATAATCCTCCGATGATACTTTTCAGTATTTACAAGGTATGCATGTTCTGTACTTTCCGTGAAATTCACAGAAGAAGGAATATTTTACCGATATTCTGATCAAATCCTGGAATATATATGGCAGTAACAGGATTTTACCTGAATTAATTAAAGATTAAGAATGACAAATCCGGTGACATGGGTAGTCGACCAGATAAAAAGGTTAAACGATGAGATCTGGCACACGCCTCTTTCAGAATTATCAAGGCCCAGAACCTTTCTGATAAAACAACTCAGAATAATAGTCATTGCCGCCAGAGGCTTCCTTAATGATAAGGTCGAACTGAGGGCTTCAGCCCTTACATTCTACACACTTATTTCGATAATTCCCATAGTTGCTATCGCACTCGCAATAGCAAAAGGATTTGGTCTTGATCAGAATCTGATTGCAATTATTACACGTTCAAAGGAATTTGAGACATACAATGAGTTGCTGACACCTTTGCTTGAAAGGGCGATAATGACAATACAGGGAACACACGGTGAATATATTGCCGGAGTCGGTATAATAATCCTTTTCTGGTCAGTGGTATCACTTCTGTCGCAGATAGAAAACTCATTCAATCATATATGGCAGGTATCTTCATCAAGAGCATGGTACCGGAAATTCACGGATTACCTTACAATAATGATCGTAGCCCCTATATTCCTGATTCTTTCAAGCAGTATTACTATCATGATAAGTAAAAACCTTAATGAGTTCCTGAATCATGCTTCAATGCTGACGTATTTCAAACCGGCCGTAAGTTTTTTGCTGCAATTTATACCTTACCTGCTTACCTGGATAGTGCTTACCCTTCTGTTCATAGTAATGCCCAATGCGAAGGTCAAGTTCCTTCCTGCATTGTTGTCGGGAATAATTACAGGAACCTTTCTTAAGATCCTTCAGTGGCTTTATATGGATCTCCAGTTCGGAATAACCAAGCTTAATTTTATTTATGGAGGACTTGCTGCAATTCCATTATTCATCATCTTTCTGCAGACTGCCTGGATAGTAATACTTCTCGGAGCAGAGTTATCCTTTGCAAATCAGAATGTATCAAGGTATGAATTTGAGTCGGAAGCATTGAATGTCAGTCATTTTCAGAAACGTGCCCTGCTTCTGGTAATATTCCATATGATAATTCGGAATTTCTCTTTAGGAGAAAAACCAATAAGCGCTGAGAAAATAAGCAAATCGCTTAATATACCGGTAAGGCTTGCCAGGGATATCCTTGATGACCTGAGCGGAACTTCTCTTGTTTCAATTATACATGAGAATGAACAGAAAGAAAGATTGTATCAGCCGGCAATTGATATTAATAAACTTACCGTGAGCTTTGTTCTTGCCAGGCTTGACCACAAAGGAGTAGCCAAAAGAATGGTGATCAATAGTAAGGAGTATGACAAGGTTGTTGGTATTCTGGAAAAATATGAACATTTGACTGCCAATTCAAGTTCAAACATTCTGATTAAAGATCTTTAGGAAAGGATTCCGTTTACTGCTTTTTTTCTCTTTTTTTCTTGTAATTTTCTACAAAATCAATGAATTCAGCAAATGAATTCCAGTTATTGAAGAAATAATGAGGAACAGGAAGAATTATGTGACATGTACTTTTTTCTTTTGCCCAGTAATTATTGACATTCTCTGCCGGAAAAACACGATCTATTTCACTTGTCACAGCATAATCCCATCTGAAATCAGAATCAGTCTGTTCCATCATTCTGTTATAAAGCCATCTTAATTCATCATGAAGGGATTTAAGTGTTCTTTTTGGTATCATCTCCTTATTAAGTTCGTTAGTTTTCTTATCCCCGAACATCCTGAAGTAGAACTTATTCATGTTCTTTTCGGTAATATTATTGAGAGTACCTTCAAAAACCCTTAAAGGTATTCCATACCTGTCGTCAGCAGGAATAGGAGTCCCGTTAACTGCAATCCGTATGTCGGGATCAATTCCCGTTTTAGATAGAAGATATTGAGCAGCCCAGACACCGAGTGACCAGCCTATAAGCACGCTTTTTTTGTATGATTTCATCTGAGGGAGAACAAGAGCTTCGTCAGCTGAGTAATTGAAAAAAAGGATGAAATCAATATCTTCATTTAACAATGGCAGGAACAGATTTTCGTCACAGCCCCAGCCGGCAAATAAAATTACCAGCTTATCATTCTTTTCATTCCTTCTGATATATGTCTTCATCCGATGAATAATGAATTAACCTGATCAGATTACTCAAACATACCCAATTCTCAAAGATAACTGAAATTAATATCCCTTGCTTCAGAAGGATGTATATATTTCTTTTATGGGTTAGGTGAAATATAAGAGGAGTAAGGGTGGATGTGAGAATCAGGGAGCGGGTTTTATTTGTAAGATAATTCCCGTGTCTACTGTCTGATAAAAGGACGGAACCATAGTAAGCTGGCGCTTTACCTCAGGTCCCTGATGTGAAAGTCAATGTCTGCAATACAATCCTGTTGATTTTCACCTCCAACCCTTGCTCATCTCCTCTTATTGCCAATAGCATGAGCTTGGGAACAAATATACATAATTATATGTAATTATCAAATTTTTATATGAAAAAATTTAGAAAATTTTAATGAGCAATTCCGGAAAACAGATAGTATTTTATTAGGTATATTATTTAATCCTGTAATTGTATGACAATCATTAGACAAATAATTGCATCTCATTAAAATGGGGTTCATGTAAAACCGGTGATATTATTGCTGCCTGCATATTTGAAAGCCAACTTATTGAAGAATTGTGCAATAGAAATATTTAATAATTGTGTTGCCAGGCTTACCCGGTATCAGCGTATAACTATTTCATCAATAGCTGCTGAAATGAATATGGGAGATGCAGTAGAAAATTGACTGATTTCAGACGAATGTATTTCTTGTTTCAATCTAAAAATGTATTTTTGCACCCAATTATGGTTCCGTAGCTCAGCTGGATAGAGCAACAGCCTTCTAAGCTGTGGGTCGGGCGTTCGAATCGCCCCGGAATCACGAAGAACAGCCCAGGGAGGCTGTTTTTTGTTTTTAGCAGGAACATAATGGCGGCACAAGATCAGGGGCGATGAGAACGCGAAGGGATGGCGGCGTTCGAACCGAGGAGCATTGCGACGAGCTCATGAGCAGGTTAGAGCGCCTGGATGTGCGAAGCGAATAATCGCCCCGGAATCACGAAGAACAGCCCAGGGAGGCTGTTTTTTTGTTTTATGCAGGAACATAATGACTACACAATATCAGGGGCGATGAGAACGCGAAGGGATGGCGGCATTCGAACCGGGGAGAAAAGAAATAGGATTCAATTAGATAGTTTTAATTCAGATTATCACTACGATCATATGCCTTTCCGTAAGGCATATAGTATATTTCTGCTGATTATCTGGTGAAATCTATAGTCACTGTCCCTTTTTCTTTTGTCAGATCAACTTCTTTGGAAATGCCATTCACAGTAACTTTGTATTTTCCAAAGAAGGCTTTCGTTGAAAATATACCTTTCCTTCCTGTGGTTCCCGATTCTTTGGTCCACCATTCCTTGTAAACCAGATTTTTATAAGCTTCCGCTGCCGGAGTAGGCGTCCAGTCTCTTTTGTATAATGATGAGGATGGTATCCAGTTTGCTCCCTCCCAGAATCCCCATATCAGTATTCCTTCAACAGCAGGATGGGCAAAACATATTTTAAAATAATCAACAATTTCCTTTGCTTTAGCCTGCTCCTGTTCAGGAGTAAGCTGACTACGACTTAATTTGGATCGCATACCCGGCATATTGAATTCAGTAATACGGATTGGCAGATTAAAAACTGCCAGTGAATCCAGGGCATTTTTCAGCCACTGGCGGTCGAACGATTCCAGGTGACTGTGTCCCTGAACACCAATCCCTGCAAGAGGGATTCCCTGCTTCAGGAATTTTCTTATCATAGCCATATATTCTTTCAATCCGAAGCCTCCGGGAGCGAAATCTGTTGAATACACACCGGATGGTGGTATCAGTATATCATATTCATTAAGAAAGAGCTTTGCATCGGGATCGCCATTATGAGCCCACTGTGCCATTAATTTAGTAATATCAGGTCCCAGTCTCTGTTCGTAATAATTCTCATCGAGCATCTCATTGTTAAGGTCGTATTCAGCAAATCTTCCCTTGTAACGACTGGTAATAGATTCAGCTCTGTGCTGAAGTGCCTGTCTCAGCTCATTATCATTCAATTCCATCACCCAGGGTTGAACGTATTGCTTTTTCCCCCAGAAAAGATTATGTCCTCTTAAGGGGATATTATTTTCTTCGCACCAGTTCAGGATGTAATCCACAACAGCATAATTCACTTCGCCTTTATTTCTCTCCATAATTGCCCACTTAACGGCATTTTCAGTAACTGCGCAATTGAAGTGTTTAATGAATTCCTCCTTGAACTTTTTCTTGTTAGCTTCGGACATACTGTTTTCTGCTAAGCTGTTAGGGATCGCACAACCGAACCAGAATTCATGTCGTAATTGTTCAACAGTTACCTCTTGGCCTTTTTTTGCTTTAACAATCAGATCACCTTTCCTGTGTTTTGCTATTGATTCATTGATCGCCGGATCCTGTCCTTTACTAGTAGCTGCGGGACAAAGTAAAAGGATGGTCACAAGAAGAAAAGAGAAGATATCGGAATAGCTGAATGGATTTGTGTTTTTCATAATTTCCTTTTTAAGATTAACAAGAAGTGACCTCAGGCCAATCTGATATAGCCATGAACATCGCTGGTTTTATTATCTTTTATGACGATCAATGTAATGAATTTTACTTAATTAGGCAATAATTATCAGGAAAACTTCCCTCAGAATTATTCATGAACTGTTTCGGGAAACAGGGTGAGTAAGATGGTTGCCTTGACCTGACAGATAACGTGAATTTGTGCAAAAACCTGTTTTCAAAAATAAATCTTTCGGCTCCTAATATTGAATACACCATTTGAGAGTTTTTGCACAATGTGACGGTTTGGCGGAATGTTTTGTTGGCGTATCTTTAAGTTGGCAAAAACTGTAATCCACAGTTGGCGAAGGTACTCGGCGGGAGTGGGGAAGGCCGCACCACCGGCTACTTAGCGGCCTTCTTTAGCCAGAAGATTCTCGCGGTATGGAGCGCAAATAACATATACCGACCTGTTGTGGTTAGTTGTTGTTTTTATTCTTTATTCTAAAGTCAACAATTTTGTCTTCAGGATCACGACGGCAGTCCCAAATCATTACTACGACAATTAGTTTATCGTAAATTTCATAAATGATTTGATAATCACCAGTAATTAGGGCTCTTACAGAATCAATTTCAGTTTTTATACCGATCAACGGATTTTGCCCTATTAGTTTTATACTTCTTACTATCTTGGTGTTAAGCTTATTACTGTAAGCAGCAGATTTATTTCTTTCAATGTAGAAACCAAGAATATCAAGCAAATCCAGTCTGGCTTCAACTGACCATTCTATTTTGTACTTAGCCATTCCTTGATTTCCTTCTGTAAAGCATTGTTTGAGATAGTCTGTCCTAGTTTTACCTGTTCACGACTCTCTTTTATTCTTTTCTTTTGGAAATCAGATAACTTGTAGACATCTTCATTAGCCTTTGATTCTACAATGGTTTTAATGGCTCTCAGGAATGAAGCGTCCTCAATTTGAGAGAGCTTTTCAATAATTATATGTCTTAATTCGGCGGTACTCATATTTGAGCTTTTTACAAAATTACAATTTTTTTAACCATTTAGTTCGCTCATTGTTTGAGAACATGCAATTAACCATAATTCCTTATATATATAACTTATATACTACCTGATATTCTATATTATAAGAGTTATTGTATAACCAGCGTACTTTTATTTGCTGATCCTAATTTATTCATTAATTATAAATCATCAAAGGGACTACTGATGTTCTGTATGCTTTTCGTTGTGACATGAGCATATATCCATGTTGTCTTTCTGTTTTTGTTCCCGGGAAACTTCTGTATAAATGATTTCTACTTCCAGCAATACAATCTTTGTTTACCCTGGCAACTTGTGACCTGGCAAACTATTCCTTCTAAACTGATGGTTGGAGGTTCGAACCGGGGAGAAAAGAAATTAGATTCAAATAGATAGTTTTAAACGCATAAGTCAGGACTTAATCTGATCATTTTATCTGCAGATTGTTGCCTCAACAAGAAAATAATCCCGGTTTTAAAAATAATTTTTCTCATAGCATTGAGGTATTGCTAAAGATATCATGAGAAAAAATTAAAAAATATTGACATGTTCTGTCTTTAATTCTAATTATAACTAATCAAGACAAAGCCAATATTTAATTTACTAACAATAACAATGTAAATCAAGTAATTTGTTGATTTTTTAGTTCAAATTATAATGGATTTAGTTCAGGTAGCCAGGTAATAATAGTTGAAAGGGTTCATATTGTTTTTTAATTTGATTATAATGTTTAAACACATTAAATGATTGCTATATAGGAAGTAAGAGAAAAGCACCAGACTTTAATTTTTGTCAAAAATGTAACATATTTTAAATGATTACGTTAACCATATTAGATCAAATATTATGTTGGACGATGTGATGTGTCTTTATATTGAAATACAGGTGTTTAGATACCTCTCAGCATAGCAAAACATGATTGACATAATGTTTTTTTGTGTTTTATTAAATCTTATGTTTCATTTAAACAAATCAATTATGAAAGATTTATTATTTAAGAAGAGTCTGTTGCTTCCTTTTTTATTGACAGGTATGTTTGCATTGTTCCTCAGCAGTTGTGAGAAAGATAAAGATGGCGAGGGTGAGGGCCAATCACTGGATGTTACCGTGAATTTTACGGGCAGCAAGACCCCTGCGGTTGGTGATGTGCTGAACGTAGTAGTTCTTTATACCAAAATATCGGAGTTGGATTTCAATAGTGAAGGAGTTGGCCCCGATTTTTACGTTGATGTTCCTTTAACACAGTCCGATATTGACAATGGTGTTACTGTTAAACTGGATATGATTGATCTGAATAAACCAGAGATTTATATCGGTGCTCTTGTTGATATGGACGATGAACCCGGACCTAGCCCGGGTGATCTGATAGAATTCTTTGATGATGTAAGTATTATAGATGCTGTTTTGGGTGTTGCCCAGCCGACAAACTGCCACGGAAAGAAATCAGTTGTAATCAACCTGGATAAGGTTATGACCTTGCCCTCACTGGATGTTACCGTGAATTTTACGGGTGACAAGACCCCCGAGGTTGGTGATGAACTGGCTGTAGTAGTTTTTTATACCAAAATATCGGAGTTGGATTTTAATGATGAAGAAGTTGGCCCCGATTTTTTCGTTGAGGTTCCTTTGACACAGTCCGACATTGACAACGGTATTACTGTTAAGCTGTATATGAATATGATTGATCTGGATGCGCCCGAGATTTATGTTGCTGCTCTTGTTGATATGGACGATGAACTTGGACCCAGCCCGGGTGATCTGATAGAATTTTTTGATGATGTGAGTATCTTCGAAGCTGTGAGCGGAGAAAAAGAAGCGACTAACGTGGCCGGGAAAACAGAGATAACCATTAATCTGGATAAGGTTGGGTTGGGGCGCTCACTGGATGTTACCGTGAATTTTACGGGTACAACTAAACCTTTACCCGGTCAAAAGCTGTATGTTTCGCTTTTTTATTCTCCTTTGACCGAAGTTAACATGGATATTGACGGCCCGGATATCATGCTGTCTCATATCCTTACGGCCGATGATATTGAAAACGGGAAAACACTTACCTTGTCAGATATCGATCCGTCTGCAACAGAAGTATATGTTGGTGCATTTGTAGATACTAACAATGATGGTCCGGGAGAGGGCGAACTCATTGAATGCTATAAGGATGTGAGTTATGTCGCAGCTGTGAACGGAGAAGCAGAGGCAACGAACGTGGTTGGGGAAACAGCGATAACCATTAACCTGGATATGGTATTAGAAATGCCATAAGAGTAAGAATATATCAAAAAGTTATTTTAAACTGCGGCTGCCTTATTTTAAGGCAGCCGCAGTTGTCTCTGCCACGGATGCTGATGCTGATGCCTGTTGACAGTAATACTTATTGTTCAACTATCTCAACACACCTGTTCATGGCTCTGCCTTGTTCCGTGGAATTGCTTGCAAAAATAAAATGTTCTGTTATCTTCATCTGCTGCCCTGGCTCCAGGGTCTGCAGGGATAATAATATAAACATCTCGGGAGCACGACAAAAAAAGCGTCTTAAGACACCTTCAGTATTTTGAACTGTTGTTCCATTAATTATGAATGAAAACTCTTCAAAACCGATTTGATCGTCATAACGAATGTCGCTTCCTGAATAAACAGGAATAATTGAAGAAAAATTATTACTGCTGACGACCGGGGTGTATATGCCACGTAAGACATTGCGGAGCTGTTTCCTGTTTGCCGACACTATTGTTTGAGAGGCTACAGTGCTTGAATACCCTGTGAAATCTTTATGGCATATACACTTTGTTGGCGTTTCGTTGTGTCTATTCTTAATTTAAATCAAAAGTTGGTTTTAGCATAATTCCATACCTTAATATCATCAACAGTATATCTGTCTGTTGAAAAATTTGAATCCCAAGGAGCTGCTACTCTGAAACTGCCGGATGTGTTATTTGTTCCCCAATCATTATTTGTGTCATTTACAGCTACTTTATCCCCATCTACATAAATCCTCATGTATTCGGAAGTTCCATCAATACCAGTTCTGTCCCAAACACATGCAATATGTATGGGTGTATCTAAAGGTGGGTTAAAACCGCTTAATTCAGCATTTCTGCCAGTTCCATTAAATTGTAATGAAAACTGAAGCAAACTACCGTCATTATGCCATGAAAATAACATTACATTATGGGTCCAATGATGAACATTGATAAAACCATATACACCATGCGAATATGCAACAGGGGCACAATAAAATCTTACCCACATCTCAACACAACCTCTTTCAGGATCAACAACTGTTGTTGGAAAATCTATTCCACTTTCTGCACGACCAGTATTAGGAGTAATTCCTTTACTAAACTTCACAGTATTATTAAAATTAACACTGCCTACAATAGTACCATTAGGCCCGACCACACTATGTTCAACTTCATCGATTGATCCCAGTTTATTCCATAATATCAAATTACTGTTCCCCAAAGCTTCGATTTGGGATATCAATAAATCTACATAGGCTTTGGTGGCTGCATCCTGGCTATCTGTAGGGTCGGCAATATTTTTAATTTGAATCCCATTGGCATCGTTGCCTAGTGTTAAGACTTCTGAGAGTTTTTGAGTTTCGGTGTAGCTGTCTAATTTATTGTTCCAGTTAGTAGTGTCAGCTGCGCTTATGCCCCTTGCAACGGATGCATTAAAAACAGGGTCGGTTTCGCTTTCAATATAGGCACTTAAGTCACTAATCTGGCTTTGAGTTATCGAAATGCCTGTGGATCTATCCCATTCGGTAAAAACCGGGTCATTTTCAGTTTCAATATAATCGCCTAAGTCGCTAATCTGGCTTTGAGTTATCGAAATACCTGTTGACTTATCCCATGAAGTAAAAACAGGGTCGGTTTCAGTTACTGCACTGGTAATAGTTTCGGCAGTTTTTGCATGCAAAGCATAAGGCACGCTTAATAACTGGCTGGTACTGGTAATGGTGTAATTTATGCCACCGTTCAAATCCGTTTCTGTTTTAATAAAATATGTTCCGTTTGCCCAGTCGATTGAAGAGAAGTTTCCTGAAACAACTGAACCCGAGCCAATTTCCAAACTTACCAATCCGTTGGCATTGGAAACTGGTTCCTGAATTTCCACGTAAACAGCTGTGCCACCTGGCGAACCTTGCAAAATGCTTATTCGCATACCAATAGTTTGATTTGTTACCAACTGGTTGTTACTGTTACGAATTACCGCCTGATAGCTCATTTTTTCAGGTGACTGAGCAAATATAATTGCCGTTAACAATACCGCTACCATAAATGTAAATACTCTTTTCATTGTACTATTCTCCCTAATTTTTAACGATTTTAAATGTTTTTATCTCTTTGTTTCCCTGAATAACTTTCACAAAATAGGTAGCAGCCACAAGATTGCTCATGGCAATGCTTGTCAGGTTGCTTGTGATTTTTTCATTTCGCAAAAGTTTTCCCTGCATGTCATACAATTGGTATGATAAATTTGAAATATCAAATTCATCAATACTCAATGTAAGATGATCGGTAGTTGGGTTTGGATAGGCCGTAACCAAAAGCTTTATGCCTATGGCTTCTTCAATGGCTGTTGCTACCCAAATTTCATAAGGTTGCTGTACTCCTGGTGCTACAGAACCGCCAGTTTCTGTGTTGCTGGTGTAAACAACTTGTCCAAGGGAATAGCTCACCGAGCCGCCGCTACCCGAAGCATTGCCGCCTGTGACGTTAACGCTTTCTTGTGCTAATCCTATCAGTCCAAGTCCTAACAAGAATACGATACTTAATTTTAATCGTTTGTGTTGCATTTTGACTTTCCTTTTTTAATTGAATTTAATTTCCTGTTTTTATCAATATTTCAATGCTGTCTCCTGGTTCTCACCAATGAATGCCAACGGCAGTTTGTGCTACAGACTGTTAAATGTTTTATAAATACTCTTTTTTGTAAAAGAGGAATTACTTGCATTAACAGAGTCCTGATATTGTGAGTCATTATTGTCTTTAATGGCAAGTTACAGATATACTGCATCTTATTTGATCATTTTATAAACAAAGCATCAGAGTTTTTCACAATGTGACGGTTTGGCGGAATGTTTTGTTGGCGCAGCTTTACGTTGGCAAAACTGTAATCCACAGTTGGTGAAGGCCTCGGTGGGAGTAGGGAAGGCCGTACCACCGGCTACTTAGCAGCCCTCTTTGCCAGAAGATTCTCGCGTACGGAGCACCAATGACATATACTGACCTGTTAGCATTTCGGAACATTTATTGATGTAAATTATTTATATTGTCGTAAAGAGCTGATTAGTAATGTTTTATTTAGGATTCTGTGTTATTGTAATTTTATTGTCATTTTTACATATCTTTATGTAATGTATACTTGTCATTATGGCATTTTTGCCTTACATTTGTGTTGTAATTTTAAATAGATTATCATGAAAACTAATTATTTATTTCCAAATCATTTTAAAAAAATTGGTTGGCTTTTGTTTATTCCTGGAATAATACTTGGAATAGTATATCTGATTTATCAATCCGATATAAGTCTTTTTGATATTAAAGTCTTTGCTATTGCAGAGAAAGTAATATTCAATGATGCTGATTTCTTTACCATTTCAGAGAATAATGTATTAGACGAGATTTCAAGTATCTTATTAATCATTGGGGCATTACTTATTGCTTTTTCAAAAGAAAAAACCGAGGATGAGTTTATCTCCAAAATCAGGTTGGAATCTTTGGTATGGGCAACTTATATTAATTATGCAATCTTAATACTCGCTATAATCTTTGTCTATGACATAACTTTCTTTTGGGTGCTCGTATTTAATATGTTTACTCTACTGGTCTTTTTTCTCATTCGTTTCAATTGGGCTCTTTATAAATCCAAAAATCAAATTGGCAATGAAGAATAGTATTAAAGTAGAAAGAGCTAAAAAGAATATCACACAAGCTCAGCTGGCAGAATTAGTAAATGTCAGTCGGCAAACTATCAATGCTATTGAGTTAGGGAAATACAATCTATCAACTATTCTCGCTTTAAAAATCGCTCATGTTTTTAATGAATCCGTTCATAATATTTTTGAGCTTGAAGAATCCGATTGGGAGTCATAATATGGCCACTAACTTCTTTATATAATATATCACCTTATATGCTACCCGCGATATTCTATTATTGAGAGTTAATATACAACCAGCGTATTTTTTATTTCTGATCTTAATTTATTCATTAATTATAAATCATCAATGAGACTACTGATGTTCTATATGCTTTTCATTGTGACATGAGTATATATCTGTGGTGTCTTTCTGTTCTTTGGGAAGCGTCTGGATGTGAGAAGCGAATAATCACCCGGGAATCATAAAGAACAACCCAAAGCGGCTATTCCTTGTTTTAGGCTGGAATATATTGAAGGCACATGATCATGGGGGAGATGAGGACGCGAAAGCATCACCACAAATCCCAAAATCTCTTTACTCCGGCTTATCTATTTTGTAACCCAATAGTGAAAGCATCTGTACACCATAGCGGGTGCCAAACTTCCTGTAACCGGCTGAATTGAAATGCAGATTATCCGGCATAGCTGTGCAGCCACTCGAAGAAATTACATACGAATTTGGGATCGTTTGGGGCAGTTTTGCAATTATAGCATTCATACTTGCACATGCACCATTCTGGTCAGCATGTACCACCTCGCCGGCAAGCAATGGAATTGAATTTGGAGCTAGACCCAGATCTTTCAACAGACCGTCATAGATTGTCTTTACCTTATTGGGCCAGTCAGTGTCATTTGTGTTTGATTCTCCCTGATGCAATAGAATACCTTTTATTACACCGCTTTTCTGAGCTGTTTTTGCCATCTCAACAAGATGAGCATATGGATTGTCACTATACTGTTTTATAATATTTGTCATCCACGGTTGCACTGTTGCAGAATATGTCTGAAAACTATTTTTATCAAAGAGTTCAATTTTGCACCCTGCAACTGCTACATGTACAATACCAACTCTGATATTCTCCGGAAGGTTGGCTACAAGTGTTCTTCCGAAGTAATCAGCGGGAGAGAGACCGGTATTGCATCTCCCAAGAGGCGGAACAGCGGTATACCAATTCCCTTTTGTCCTGTTCAGATTCTCGCAGTCAATGGAAGCCAGTACCTGAAAACGATCATCAACTGTCTTGTCCTGTTCTTCAATTCTTCCGGGTCCTTCCATATTGGACTGTCCAAAGCAAAGGAAAATGTAGAAGTTAGGATCCTGCGCCGAAGCATTGATGCTTAGCAGAAATAATCCGCATAATAACAAAATATAAGTTCTGGCTCTCATTGTTTTAATTTTTTGTATTCAAATCAATACAACAAAATTAACAAATTATATAATAAAACGGGATTTAATTATAGCCTCATAAAGGGTACAAACCGCACAAGGGTAAGGTGTTTTGTTTCGATCTTCCCGTTTCTTTTGGTCACTAACTGAAGCTCCTGTACTGCAGAAGGTTTTCCGACAGGAATTACAAGTTTCCCATTCTCAGCAAGCTGATCGATCAGAGGCTGGGGGATAGTTTCAGCAGCTGCAGTTACCAGTATTATGTCAAAAGGCGCATTTTCAGGCCATCCTCTGTAGCCATCACCATATCTGCAGTGAATGTTATCATAACCCTTTAATTTTTCTGCAGACTCCCTTGCGAGTTCGGGGACTATTTCTATTGTATAAACCTGGTCTACTATTTCAGCCAGGACAGCAGCCTGGTAGCCTGAGCCTGTTCCTATCTCAAGGGCTTTCATTTTACTGCCTGGTTTTACAACATCTGTCATATATGCTACTATATATGGCTGGGAGATTGTTTGTCCGTATCCGATCGGGAGTGGATAATCGTTATAGGCTTCTTTCTGATATTCTTTCGGGACAAAAAGGTGCCGGGGCACTTTCTTCATCGCCTCAAGAACTTTGACATTGCTTATTCCCCTTCCCTGGATCTGGTTCTTGACCATCCGGTGCCTTGCAGATTCAAATCTGTCAGATTGCGGCATAACCAATCCTGCCATAATTATTAATTGTATAATCAGAACAGATTTCACATTAAGCCATTTTTAGCAATATACAATATTCTTCTGTTATTTTAAAGCGAAACCGGCAGATCTGAGCGTATCAGTGGAATGAATATATTATCCGCAGCCATTTACACTGGTAATCCTAATATTTGCAGGAATCCGCGTCCCAGAAATTGAATGAGGGGCCAGATGGGCAGAAGATTTATTTTTAAAAATACTGATCCGATTATAAGGCCGAAAAGTATAAAGGTTCCATACCGGTATAAAACTTCATATAATCCCGGGTATTTTCTGAAGTAGTTCAGCAGGAGATGGGAGCCGTCAAGCGGAGGCAGGGGGAGCATATTAAATATGAAAAGCCCCCAGTTGATATAAATGGCATACAGAAAAACCTCAGCCAATACTGTATAGAGGCTTTCCGGATGAATCCTGTAGCTAAGGGCGAGTATCCAGGAGAGGACAATTGCAGTAATTACATTTGACAGGGGCCCTGCAACAGCAATTTTCATGATATCGGTCCGCGGGTTTTGCAGGTTCTTTTCGTTGAACTGGACCGGCTTTGCCCATCCGAATCCGGCAACAAGAAGCATAACAAACCCCAAAGGATCAATATGTTTCAGCGGATTCAGAGTGATCCTACCCTGGTCCTTTGATGTAGTATCACCGCATTTATTTGAAACATAAGCATGACTGAACTCATGCACTGTGAGTCCGAGGAGTATTCCGGGAAGGAATTTCAGCGTTCTTATTATATTTATATCAAAATAGTCCACTATTAATCCTGATTGGCAAAACTAAGAAAAAGAGGCCAATGAGTATAGCAATTTCTCATATAATTTATTTGTGATCCGTTTTAGCAGGCCAAAGAATTGTTTTTTCCGTTCAGAATTGAAACTCCGGTTTTATTTCAACAACCGTCTTACATTGCTGCAAATCAGTGTTACAGGAACAAATTTCGACACTTAAAAAGATAAATATCTTTCATCCTTGTAAGTTATATCTAAGGTGTTACGTTAATAACTAGGAATACAATATAAATAAATTCAGAAAAGATCCTTAAGCGTCGATTAAATTTATTGGCTAATTTGCAATTCCGTTTATAAAATTAAATGTCATGAGAAAGGCTTACATATATCTTGCACTATTTCTTGTTTTTTCTTCAACTGGCCTGGCGGCCCAGAGTGTTTCCGATATTAAGGTTTACCTTATTACATGTGGCCCCGGTACTGAAACATATTCAATCTATGGTCATAGTGCTCTGCGGATTGTATTACCTGAAAATGGCACTGACATTGTTTACAACTGGGGAGTTTTTGACTTCGACACTCCAAATTTCGCCTGGAAATTTGCCAAGGGAAGACTTAATTATATGCTTTCTGCAACAACATTTGAAAGGTTTAAACAGGAATACATTCTTGAGCAAAGATGGATGCAGATACAGGAAATAAATCTGGAAATGGAAGAAAAGATCAGGTTGATCCAGCTCATAGATGAAAACCTTAAACCGGAAAACAGACAATACCTCTATGATTTTTTCTACGATAACTGTTCCACAAGGATAAGAGACCTGCTGGAAAAAGTACTGGGAGACAACTTATTATATCCTCCTGATGAACCCGGTCGGGTCTTTTCTTTCAGGGCGATGGTGGGCAAATATCAGAAACCGTATCCCTGGCTCAATACCGGAATTAACTTCATGCTGGGATCTCCCTGCGAAAAAAAAGCTGATCTGCGTGACAGAATGTTCCTGCCCATTGAGATGCAAACTGAACTTTCTAAAAGCTTTGTTAGAAGAGAAGGAAGGATGGTAGCCGTATTGAAAAATCCGGAGACAGTACTTGATTTTGCTGTGCCACAGAAAAAGAATCCGTTCTATAAATCTCCATTATTTGTTTTTTCGTTTTTATTTATTGCATTCGCACTCTTTTTTGCACTGAATAAAAACAGAAAACTTACATGGCTTGCAGATATACTATTATTTCTGATTTTTTCATTCCTCGCTCTTGTCATGATCTTCTCCAATTTCATGACCGATCACTGGCAATTGAAAAAAAATCTGCATATTTTGTGGCTAAGCCCCTTTCTTTTTGTTTGTCTGGCAGCTGTAATACTGAGAAAAGAATGGTATATATGGTTCAGGATAGTTTTTGTTTTTTGCCTTCTTTTCCTTGTTATCCTGATAATGTTCCCAGGGGGAATCAATGCTGTATTCATGCCTTTGATACTGTTACTTGCTCACAGGAGTTCTGCGCGGTCGGACTTCATCTGGAATCCTCTGTCTTTGGATGCTTTTTAACAGAAATTTAACAGTCATTAACACCTCCTTATTAATTGCAGGACTTTTTTTGTGTCCGGGATTTCTGCATAACAGCAAATTTATTTTACTGTTATCATTTTGTTATTTTTGCAACTTAAAAAAAATAATATGGATCAAACTTCCGATATCAGGTTACTGAATGAGAAAATCGAAAAGGAGAGTGCCTTTGTCGATATGATCAGAATGGAAATGAGCAAGGTAATAATAGGTCAGAAACATCTGATCGATAGTCTTATGATTGGACTGCTGGCGAATGGGCATATATTGCTGGAGGGAGTTCCGGGACTTGCAAAAACACTTGCAATAAAGTCACTTGCTTCAATAATTGATGCCAAATTCAGCAGGATACAGTTTACTCCCGATCTGTTGCCTGCCGACCTCATTGGCACAATGATCTACAGCCAGAAGAAGGAGGAATTCATTGTAAAAAAAGGTCCGGTATTTGCTAATTTCATCCTGGCTGATGAAATAAACCGCTCTCCGGCAAAGGTGCAAAGTGCTTTGCTTGAGGCAATGCAAGAGAGACAGATAACTATCGGAGAATCAACATTCCATCTTGAAGAACCTTTCCTTGTTCTTGCAACACAAAACCCAATTGAACAGGAAGGTACTTACCCGCTTCCCGAAGCCCAGGTAGATAGATTTATGATGAAAGTCCTCATAGATTATCCCACAATGGAGGAAGAAAGGCTTATTATCCGTAAAAATCTTGGAATAGAATTCCCCAGAACAAGCTCTGTGCTTAAAACAAGTGATATCCTGAGAGCCAGAGATGTTGTCAGAGAAGTCTATATGGATGAGAAGATTGAAAATTATATTCTGAATATAGTGTTTGCCAGCAGAAACCCTGAAAAATATGGCCTTCCTGACTATAAAAACATGATATTTTACGGGGCTTCTCCAAGAGCCTCCATCTATCTCTCGCTTGCAGCCAAAGCTTATGCATTCATCCGCAGAAGAGGATACGTAATCCCGGAAGATATCAGGGCAATATGCCCAGACGTCATGCGTCACAGGATAGGACTTACATATGAAGCTGAAGCTGAAAATATTAGTCAGGATAAAATAATAGCAGAGATCCTCAATGTTGTTGAGGTTCCATAACAGCCCTGTAATTCCTTATTAAATCAGGGGCTGCTAAAGGAGATAAAGGCTAATACTTCATCAGAGATCGGAGGTTTATTGTTGATAAGATGCGAAAGGTGCTAATCGATCAAGGCTATGGAAGCAACTGAACTTTTTAAAAAAGTACGTAAGATAGAGATCAAGACAAAAGGCTTGAGCAGGCATATATTTGCCGGTGAATATCACAGTGCTTTCAAGGGAAGAGGTATTGCCTTCAGTGAAGTGAGAGAATACCAGTACGGCGATGATGTCAGAAATATTGACTGGAATGTGACTGCAAGATTCAATCATCCTTATGTCAAGGTATATGAGGAGGAAAGGGAACTGACTGTAATGCTCCTTATTGATGTAAGCGGTTCAGGCAGGTTTGGAACAAAAACAAGCTTCAAGAGGGATATAATGACCGAGCTCGCGGCAGTGCTGTCTTTCTCAGCAATATTCAATAACGATAAAATAGGTGTTATTTTCTTTTCAGATAAGGTTGAAAAATTTATTCCACCTATGAAAGGCAGGAAACATATACTGAGGATAATAAGAGAACTTCTCGATTTCAGGACCGACAGTCCATTGACTAATCTTGATGAGCCACTCAGATATCTTACAAATGCTATTAAAAAAAGATGTACGGCATTTATATTATCCGACTTTATTGCTCCCGCTTATGAAGAACCACTGCGCATCGCTTCAAATAAACATGATATAGTTGCAATAAAAGTATTTGATCCGGCTGAAGTGTCAATCCCCGATATCGGATTTATTAAAATCACCGACTCCGAAACCGCTGAAGAAAAATGGATAGATACATCTTCTTCCTATATAAGACAGGCTTATGCGCAATGGTGGCAGGATCATATTTCATCGACAAAATCTCTCTTCAGAAAATGTGGTGTCGATTCTGTGTTCATCAGCACTGATGAAGATTATGTCAAACCGCTGATACAAATGTTTGAAAACAGATGACAATGCAAAAGAATCTGGTTAACATATTAATATTGTTCTTTTTATTTTCTGTTGCTGGCGGACAGGATGTAACTGTCACTTCACGCCTTGATACATCAAGAATTTATATAGGAGACCAGATCATTTACACCATATCAGTGGATCAGCCTGATGATATTGTTCTTGACTTTAAACCTCTCAGGGATACTCTTATCAGGAATATCGAAATACTTTCAGGGCCTGTCCAGGATACAATAAATACATCGGAAGGAAGACTCAGAATAGAAAACAAGTATCTGATAACATCATTTGATTCAGGTTATTACAGGATTCCTCCTGTATATGCAGAGCTTAAGAATGAAAACGGGATAAAGCGTTTTTATTCCGAGTATAATCCTCTTGAAGTTATGAGGGTGAATCTTACTCCCCCGGATACAATTGAAAAGATTTTTGATATAGTAAAACCATACAAGGCTCCTCTTTCTATTTCCGAGGTATTCCCATGGTTTCTCCTTGTAGCACTTGTGGCAATCGCTATCTGGGGGCTTATTGTGCTTATCAGAAAATTCAAAAAGTCAGAAACAGGACCGGAACCGGAAATTGATCCCGACCCGCCTCATATAATTGCATTTCGTGAGCTCGAAAGATTAAGGGAAGAAGAATTATGGCAGAAAGGGGATGTAAAAAAGTATTATTCAAGGCTTACCGAAATACTTCGTCAGTATCTTGAACGCCGTTACGGGGTCAACTCCCTTGAGATGACAACATCCGAAACACTGAATGCTCTTGTCGAATCAGGTTTCAAAAAGGATGAAGCATACTCAACGCTTAAATCGGTTCTGAATGATGCTGATCTGGTCAAGTTTGCCAAATACAAACCGGAACCTGCAGAGAACGATAAGAGTTTCAGTAATTCATGGCAATTTGTCGAAGTCACAAAGGCCACCATAGAGGGATCGATTTCCACAGATGAAAAGGAAGGAGGCGGACAATGACAGCAATACAATTTGCACAACCTCATTTGTTATGGCTTCTCTTGCTTGTGCCTGCGATGATAGCTTTTTATGTTATCAGACAAAGCAAAACCACAGCATCTCTCAGCATGCCGGGATTGAAACCTTTTGAAAATACAGGAAAGACATATAGGAACTATCTCAGACATATATTTTTTGGCCTAAGGACAGTTACAGTTGCCCTTCTGATAATTGTTATTGCCAGGCCCCAGAAAACTGATACGTTCCAGGATGTCTCGACTGAGGGTATAGATATAATCCTCGCACTTGATATCTCTGGAAGTATGCTGGCTCGTGATTTTAAACCGGACAGGCTTGAGGCATCAAAGAATGTTGCAACAGAATTTATCTCAGGAAGGCCTTATGACCGCATGGGACTTGTGGTTTTCAGCGGTGAAAGTTTTACCCAGTGTCCTCTTACTACCGATCATGCTGTTCTAATAAATCTGATGAGGGAATTACAAAGCGGCATGATTGAGGATGGAACTGCGATAGGGAACGGACTTGCGCTGGCAGTCAGCCGAATAAAGGATTCCGAGGCTAAGAGCAAGGTTATTATTCTTCTTACTGATGGAGTGAATAACAGGGGAGAGATAGCGCCTGCGACAGCAGCTGATATTGCAAAGACTTACGGAATACGGGTTTACACAATTGGCGTGGGCACAATGGGAACAGCGCCTTATCCTGTTCAGACTCCTTTCGGCATTCAATACCAAAATATGCAAGTCGAGATTGATGAAGATGTACTTAAAGATATTGCAGGCAAAACGGGTGGAAGATATTTCAGGGCTACTGATAACAATAAGCTTGTCCAGGTCTATGGTGAAATTGATAAACTGGAAAAATCGAAAATAGATGTAAGACAGTTCAAGAGGAAGGAAGAGAAATTCATGCTTCCGGCAATGATACTGTTTGCTTTGTTGATTATCGAGATCCTGGGCAGATATACAATATATAAGAACTTAACTTAGAATTCAGATAATAATGCAGTTATTCAGATTTGCAAATCCCGATTTTCTGTACCTGCTACTACTCCTGCCGGTAATAGCAGTACTATGGGCATTGAGAACTGCATGGAGAAAAAAGGCCCTGCAAAAACTGGGTAACACAATCCTTCTTCGGCAGCTTATGCCGGAATATTCAGCCTCAAGGTCTGTAATAAAATTGGTACTCCGGCTTATGGCTTTTGCATCTGTCATTATTATGCTTGCCCGTCCGCAGTTCGGCTCCAGACTTGAGGAGGTAAGGCGACAGGGTGTTGAAGTAATAATTGCGCTTGATGTAAGTAATTCAATGCTTGCTGAAGATATTCAGCCCGACCGTTTGACAAGAGCAAAACAGGCTCTTTCAAGACTTATAGATAATCTTGAGAATGATAAGATAGGACTTATTGTTTTTGCAGGCGATGCCTATACACAGATACCAATTACAACAGATTATATTTCGGCAAAGATGTTCCTGTCAACAATAGGCCCTGATATGGTACCTAAACAGGGCACTGCAATTGGAGCAGCTATTGATTTGGGAATGAGATCTTTCACTCCCGGTGAAGACAAGAGTAAAGCTATGATAATAATTACTGATGGCGAAAATCATGAAGATGATCCTGTAGCCAAAGCTGAAGAAGCATCAAAAGCGGGCATAGTGATCCATACAATCGGAATAGGATCGTCTCAGGGCGTTCCTGTACCATTTTTTACCGGTGGACGGAGGGATTATCTTAAGGACAATGACGGCAATACAGTGATAACGAGGCTGGATGAAGAAATTCTTAAGAAAATAGCAATCAATGCAGGTGGTACTTATGTGCGGGCAAGCAGTTCAAATCTTGGACTTGATGAGATCTTTGGTGAGATCAGACAGATGAAAAAACAGGAACTTGAAAGTAAAATGTATACAGAATACAACGATCAGTTCCAGATCTTCGCGGTTCTTGCCCTTGTGTTTCTGCTTACTGATTTCATCATCATGGATCGTAAAAACAGAAGGCTTGCAAATATCAAATTATTTAAAGTAAGGCTATGAAACCCACATGATTGAATTCAAACGCAAACACTTAATGAATATAATTTTCAATCAGGCGCGGTTCCATCATACCGCTAAAATCAAAATTATATTATGATGAAAGAAAAGATGACTATAAAATCATTGATTCGGGGCAAAAGTGTCATAATGTTTCTGCTCATTCTGTTAATCAGGATTTCAGTCTTTTCTCATACAGCTTGTGCCCAGGCCGACAAAAAATTCATACGCCAGGGCAACAGGGAATATGAAAAGAGCAGATACTCAGAATCTGAAATACTATACCGTAAAGCACTGGACAAAAATAAACAGTCGGCTGATGCCGTTTTTAATGCAGGCGACGCACTTTACAAGCAAGAGAAGTATGAGGATGCAGGGAAACAGTTCATTGAGAACATTAATTTGAATGAGGACAGGAATAAGAAGTCAGCAGGATTTTACAACCTCGGAAACTCATTTCTGAAATCAAACAAATTAAAGGAGAGTATTGATGCATACAAAAATTCTCTGAGACTCAATCCTCAAAACCTTGAAGCAAAATATAATCTGGCTTATGCACAGGACTTGCTTCAGCAACAACAACAACAACAGCAACAAAACCAGGATCAGCAACAACAGAAACAGGATAAGAATAATCAGGATCAGAATAAAGAAAAAGAACAGGATCAGGATCAAAGTGATAATAAAGAACAACAGGATCAACAGCAGCAGCCCCAACAGGATGACCAGGCTATTTCAAAGGAGGATGCTGAAAGGATTCTGAATGCTCTTGAAAATGATGAGAAGAATGTTCAGGAAAAAGTTAAACTTGCAAAGGCCGCAAAGAACAGGGTTCGTTCTGCAAAGAACTGGTAAATGAGTGAATGAGATGAATATACGATTGTTAATATTGTTTTTTGTTATATTATTGCGGCAAACTGCTAATTCTCAGGATATAACAGTCGAAGCTCAATATCCCTCGGTTGTGGAGGCCGGTCAGCAGTTCAGTGTCTCATGGACCGTCAACTCAGGCGGAGGACAGTTTACTGCACCTTCTTTTCAGGATTTCTATAAGCTGATGGGGCCGCAGACTTCCTACAGCTCAAGTACACAGATCATAAACGGGAAAATGTCTCATGAGACTTCCTATACTTATACTTATTACCTTCAGGCAATGAATGAGGGTGTATTTGTAATTGCACCTGCCACATTCACACTTAAGAATAAATCATTTTTTTCCGATTCACTGCGGATTGAAGTTATAGGAACAGGCAAGCCGGCTTCAGGAGCCGGGTCAAGGCAGGAAGGAGTTCAGGATGATGGAAGCGTTTCTGAGGCAAGGGGAGATCTCTTTTTGGAACTTTCGGTAAATAAGAGAACAGTATATGTGGGTGAACCGGTTGTTGCATCTGTGAAAATTTACACACGGGTAGACCTCTCCGGAATTAATGAGATCAAGTACCCTGCATTTACAAGCTTTCTCAAAACTGATCTTGAAACCCCTCCTCTGAATGCACTGCGTCAGGAAAACGTAAATGGAACTATCTACGGAACCGGTGTAATTCAACAATTTCTTCTTTATCCCCAGATAAGCGGTGAAATCACAATCGATCCTGTTCAGATAACAGTTCTGGTTCAGAAGCGTACAGGTAGTCGTGATCCCTTCTTTGGAGATTTTTTCTCAACCTTTCAGTCAGTACCCAGAGCAGTTGCCAGCAGACCGGTTAAAATAAATGTCAGGCCTTTACCGGGAACAAAACCTGATGATTTTTCGGGGGTTGTAGGAAGATTGAACATAAAATCAGACATCAGTAAAGATTCAGTTAATGTAAATGATGCTGTGACTTACAGGATTACTGTTTCAGGAACCGGAAATCTTAAACTGGCAAGTGTTCCTTCGATGAAGCTTTCTCCGGATATCGAGGTATATGATCCGAAAATAACAGATGAAATAAAGAACAGCACAAGCGGTTCTTCAGGACAGAAAACTTTTGAATATCTTCTGATTCCACGTCATCATGGTGATTTCACCATCCCTCCTGTGACATATTCCTATTTTAATTCATCAACAGGCAAATACGAGAAAGTCACAACTAAAGGGCATCGTTTCCATGCACGTAAAGGCACTGACCAGAATGCTGGTATTACTGTTTACGGAGGGGTATCAAAGGAAGATGTGAAATATGTCGGAAAAGACATCAGGTTTATTAAGACAAATGCCGGACGGCTCATGAAATCGTCGAATATTATTCTTTCAAACCGTTCATTCTATAGCGGCTATGCAATAGCGCTGATTGCATTTCTTGTTGTACTCTTTGTGCGTCGTGAACATATAAGACGAAACGCCGATCTGACGGCTGTTAAAAACAGGAAAGCTGCCAGGATTGCTGTTCTCAGGCTTCGTGAGGCATCTGCCTGTATGGAGAGGAACGAGATTGACAGATTTCATGAAGAAGTATTAAAGGCAATATGGGGCTATCTGGGCGACAAGCTGAATATACCTGTTGCGGATCTTTCCAGGAATAATGTCTCTGAAGTTTTGCGTGAAAAGGGTATAGATGAAGCGACAATACAGGATCTTACTGATCTCCTCGATTCTTGTGAATATGCACGTTATGCACCATCGGCAACAGGTAATGAGGCAGCTCAGATATACGAAAAGGCTTCCGGTTTTATAAGGACTATTGAAAATTCAACAGGAGGTGGCAGATGAAAATGAGAATTGTTTCAATATCACTATGGCTTCTTTTCATAAGTTCGTTCTGTTTTACTGCATTTTCACAGGAAGAAAGACTGGAGAAATTCAGACAGGGAACAGGATTCTATTCAGGCGGTGATTATGAAAAGGCGCTTGATCTGTGGCTTGATATTTATAATACGGGTTATCGCTCGGCAGAGCTTATGTACAACATTGGGAATGCTTATTTCAAGCTTGACAGTGTGCCTTCTGCAATACTCTTTTATGAAAGAGCCCTCCTTCGTAAACCTGCTGATGAGGATATTAATTATAATTTGCAGATAGCCAAAACTCTTGTTGTTGACCGCTTTGAAGAGATACCTGAACTGTTTTTTGTCAGATGGTATAATTCATTGGCTCTCATCCGGTCAACAAACAGCTGGGCAAAGCTGAGCCTTATGTCATTCGTGGTATTTCTAATTTCACTATCACTTTATTTTTATACTTCAAGGTATAAATTTAAAGTTGCAGGATTCTGGCTTGCCTTGCTTTTCTTCCTTATCTCATTTACATCACTTACTTTATCTTTCCGCAACCGGGCACTTGTTGAGAATAACACAGCGGCAATAATAATGAGTCCCCAGGTAAATGGAAAGAGTTCTCCCGACAGTAGTGGAACGGATCTCTTTGTGCTTCACGAAGGTACGAAGGTTGAAATTGAAGATGAAGTGGGAGAGTGGCTTGAGATTAGACTATCGGATGGCAACAAGGGATGGATTCCTGCAAATTGTCTTGAGATCATCTGAGTAATCTGAAGCAAAATTATTATCTTTCAGGTCAATAGTTCTTAATAGAATTAATTTGCCTGTCAATGAAAAGAATGTTTTTCGCAATTATTTTGCTTTTAGCAGTATCTGCATGCAAGAAAACAAAATTTGCACCTGAAGGACCCACAGACATGAGAGTCAGAAATATGCAGGAAACAGAAATTTTCACAGATATAGTTATTAATACTGCCGGTGTTCGGGATACAGTCGGTAATTTAAAGCATTTAGGCACTGTAGCTCCGGGTGAAGTATCAGTTTATAAACGGGTAAAGATAGCTTTCTCAAAAGCTGAGATTACTGCTAAAATTAATGGAGAGACATTTTCCACCGGACCGGTTAACAGCACCTATATGGATTATAAAGGTCAGATGAAGATTACATACGAAGTCTATATTTCCAACATGACAAATAAGGTGCTTGCAATCAGTAATGTAATACCTGAAGAGCCTCTCGAACCTTAAAAGATAATCCACCCTTGTTCTGTTCCGTCTATCTCCAGTCAATAGCCTGGATCCCTTTGCTTATAAGGTACTCATTGCAGCGGCTGAAATGCCTGTTGCCAAAAAAACCATTGTATGCTGAAAGGGGAGAGGGGTGAACCGATTCGAGCACAAGGTGTTTCGACTTGTCAATAGATGCTCCTTTTCTCTGTGCATAAGCTCCCCAGAGAAAAAAAACAAGATTTTCCTTTTCGTTGTTCAGGATTCTTATAACTGAATCTGTGAATTCTTCCCATCCCTTTCGTTGATGTGATCCTGCCTGATGCGCTCTTACCGTAAGAGTGGCGTTAAGCAGTAAGACTCCCTGACTGGCCCATCTTCCTAGATTTCCTGTAGGAAAAGGTTTATAGCCCATGTCCGATTCTACTTCTTTGAAAATGTTCATCAGGCTTGGAGGGAATGCAACACCATCTCTTACTGAGAAACATAAACCATGTGCCTGACCTTTACCATGATACGGATCCTGACCAATAATGACTGCTTTCACATTTTCAAAGGGACAAAGATCGAATGCATTGAATATCAATCCTCCCGGAGGGTAAATAGTTGTGGTTCTATACTCCTCCTTAACAAAATCCACTAATCTGGCAAAGTACTCTTTTTCAAATTCAGGCATTAGTCGCTGTTTCCAGCTTGCTTCTATTCTTATTTCCATTACTGAAGTGATATCAAAACAATTATCATCCCGGGCACTGTGCCGGAAAAATCCTCAATAGATTTTCCGTTTATTGCATTGCATCTGTTCTCAGACGCAAACACGTAATGAAAATAGTTAAAATACCGAATCAGTGAAAATAAATATTTATCAGAGCCCTGAAGTAATTTGTAAACAGAGCTTAAAGGGCTTAAATATCAGAAGGTATAATAATAGCAGAATTTTATGAGAAAATTGAATTTTAAAAAAATTTTGCATAGATCTGTTTGGGGTCACCTGGTCCATAGAATTCTTTAAGGCTTGCGTGCAGCTCGTATCCGTTTTTTTTGTAGAATAATTCAGTCGGAGCGTACAATGGACGACCTGAAGTCTCAATCCAGAGTATTTTGCCTCCATGTTCTTTTACATCATCTTCGACAGCCGAAAGTAATCTGGCCCCCAGTTTCTTATGTCGCGAATTGTTATGAACAGCAATCCAGTAAAGCTCCCATGAGTGAGTGGAGAAATCATTCTTGCCATAATTTGCAAAAGCAACGAGTCCGTTCTCATCAGAGATCTTCATCCAGTAGTATCCGCTGCCTTCAGATCCTTTTGATATGGTTTCGTCAGCAATTTCAAGAGCAGTATCAATTTCGAACTCATAAAAGAAATCTGTCGACCTGAGTATCTCCTCGACTTTCTTCCTGTCTTCTTTAGTGATACCTCTTGTTATAGGGAGTGTCATAAATTAATCATTCAAATCGTCAATAATCCTTCGAAGGACTTCAGCAAATGGCAGTTTTGCAGCTCTTGTTGCTGCAGCAAACCCGCTGTCTGGCGACATGCATGGATTGGCATTTACCTCAATTACATAGGGTATATCGTTTTTGTCAATTCGCATGTCAACCCTTGCATACCCCTTAAGACCGAAAATATTCCAGCACTGAAGAGCAATTGAATCAATCCTTTCCTTCAGTACAGGATTTAGCTTATTACCCGGAAAATTTCGTTTTGTATTTTCATATTCAAAGGTTCCTTCTTCCCATTTTGCCTTAAAATCAACAATTTTTGGCCTGTCATCACTAAAATTGTAAAATACCATTTCAGCAGCAGGCATTACATCAGGTCCATTTTTCCCGGCAAGAACACTGATATTAAACTCCCGGCCATCTATGAAATCTTCGATAAGCCAGTGAGTATCCTTATATTTTTTCAGTTTATCCTTATAATCCGGAGTGAAAGTAAAAACTGATTCACCTGTAATGCCAAGCGATCCGTCTTCCCATATCGGTTTGATAATATAGCGCTTACCAGGTAGCAGCTTTTTGTGTTCAGATGGCATGTATTTTCCCGGATTATTTATCCCTGCATTTTCAAGTGTTTTACCTGTAAGGGCTTTGCTTGTTGTTATGAACATAGCTTCCACAGGATTACCTGAATAGGGGATAGAGAACATATTCAGAAGAGCCGGGACAAAATAACAAAGCTCTCCCTTATTGTTTATTGATTCGACAAGGTTAAATACAAAATCAGGCGGTTCTGCTGCCAGCGCAGCTATCTCTTTCATAAAATCAACCGTAATACCTTTCCGGTAAGTATTTATTCCCAGGTCGTGCAGGTTCTTTTCAATATAGTCTACCTGGTCAAGAACATCAAGTTCGTCGGCTAGTGCATTTTCCCGGGGCTGGTTGAAAAGTATGCAGCATTTTTTATTTTTCATTGGATCAGATGATGTCTTTTCATTGCTGATTTCATTATCATTTCAATCAGAGTCTGGTAATCGATACCAGCCATTCTCGCAAGGATTGGAAGGTCGGAATGGACCGGATGTAAGCCTGCAAGAGGGTTTACTTCAATGAAGCATATCCTGCCTTTCCTGTCAGCTTTCAAATCAACTCTTCCTGCATCAGTCGCACCGATAGACTTCCAGACATTCAATGCCACAGCTTTACATTCATCACTTAAATCACCAGTCAATGGAATGTATTTACAGAATTCCTGATAGTTTTCCTTGTATTCAGCTGAATATGGATAATTGTTTAGGCATTCAATTTCCATTCCTCCGATTGCTATTGCTTCATCTCCAGTGCCTACAACGCCCACTGTAAACTCTCTTCCGGGAAGATATTCTTCAACAAGTGCCGGTTGATTAAAGTGACTGAGAAGATACTCAGCCACCTCCTTAAGTTCTGTCGGAGAATGAAGCATATTCTTTTCACTTATACCTTTTCCTGTACCTTCTGAAACAGGTTTTATGAATAAGGGGTATTCTAGTCTGCATTTGCTTATATCGTCTCTTTTTGAAATAAGAAATCCGGGACTGACAGGTACGCCTAAAGCTTCAACAACAAGCCTTGTAAGGTACTTGTTCAGGGAGATGCCAAGGATCACTGGACCGCTGAATACATATGGTATT
>Ga0255341_1000674_pt1 | contig 54439 bp, 51 predicted proteins | sample wastewater_treat_8_FD_192418 | JGI IMG/M metagenome (GOLD analysis project Ga0255341, IMG submission 192418) | Wastewater microbial communities from Lulu Island WWTP, Vancouver, Canada - plant12 | ecosystem: Engineered > WWTP > Wastewater > Unclassified | place: Canada: Vancouver, British... | reverse complement strand
AAAAATATTTTTAAGATAACAAAACAATAAAAATATTACGCATAACGTGAGATGTTAACAAATCCTGAAACCTATTGTAAATGCTTAGGTTCCAGGATTTCTATTTCTAGCAACTGTCAAAGATGAGGATATGATTTCTGCCAACACAAGAGAAAACAAGCGGTTAATTGGTCTCCGTGACTGGCTCTTGCCGATGCTGATGAATGGGCAAGCCACCGTCAACGATTAAGCCGCTAAATTATCATTTATATGACTGTTCTGCAATCAATAAACACAAATAAAGAACAAATAATCGTAGAACTATTGCATGAGATTAAAAAGTTAAACAAGCCTCAAAAAATTAGAAGTACAGAATCATTGAAAAATAAATTGACTGTGCTTAACGGTAAAAAACAAAAAGTTATTGATTATATGATAGATGGAATTATTTCAAAAGATGATATGGTGTTAATGAATAATAAATATGATGCTGAAATGGATGCAATTAAGGCAGAGATTAAAAGGATCGAGCAGATTAATTTAGTAAATAGCAAACAGCCGGATAGCTTGCAAATATATGTTGATAGAATAAAATCAATAATGAATGAAATGGATAAAACCGATATTGAAGAAGTATATAAAAAGATGGTTGACAAAATATATGTGTTTAAGGAAAATAAACTTGAAATATATTTATCATGTGCACCGACGCCTGTAAAACTAAGATATAGCAGTTCTGGGAAAAACGGATACTACAAGATTGATTGTGAATTTATTGATTGAAATATATTGGTTGGAGTATACTGGTAGGCACTATTAATATGTGTTGGGGGTTATACATGAAAAGGATAAATTGGATATTGCAAAAAAACTTGACTGACGAAAAGACTTTTGAAGGTTTGAAGAAAGCGATACTGCTTGACAATGCTGAATATCAGGAAGTATATATCGTACCCTTTTCAGAGGATTTACCATTTGATATAAGTAAAGATAAAAATAATGCCCTTTATGGTACTACAACCTTAATTATGAATGCAACAGCAAAACAAGACTATAGGGATGCTGTTTTTTACAACGATGAGTTATTCCAGATGAAGGTATATCTGGATAAATGGAATACCAAAATGCTGAATAACGATGCACGCATTGTCGAAATCTACAAGTTTATTAATGAAAGTCATCAGGATGAAGAAGAGTGGTTTATACGACCTAATGAAGATACAAAATCATTTACAGGATTGGTTACTACGTTTTCTGAATTTAAGGAAATGGCAAATAAAGCACTCCAGGGGGCACCCTATTTTCAGAAAGAGTCATTAATTTTGGTGAGCAAGCCGAAGCAGATTGAAAAGGAATGGAGAAATTTCATTGTTGATGGAAAAGTAGTATCCTCATCGAGGTATTGTGTTAATGGAAAAAGCTCTATTGATGGCAGGGATATTCCAAGTGACATGGTCAAGTTTGCAGAGGAATGTTGTAAAGTATTTATGCCCCATGATGTTTTTGTTATGGATGTAGCCTTATGTGAAGGGCAATATTTCATAGTTGAGTGTAATTGCTTTAATGATACAGGCTTTTATGACCATGATATATTTGCAGTTGTTAAGAGTGTTAATGAATATATGAGGAAAAAGTAAGGGAAAAGAAATGTTGTAGAAAAATGTAAAATTAAGAAAAGGGAGTGAGTTGATGCTTGATAAAGCTATTCATATAGCTGCTAAAGCACACGAAGGGCAAAGGGATAAAGCAGGACAACCATATATATTGCACCCGCTTCGTGTTATGTTCAGCATGAGGAATGAAACTGAAAGGATTTGTGCAGTTTTACATGATGTTATTGAAGATAGCGATATTTCACTGGAATATTTAAAGGAAGTGGGTTTTTCGGAAGAAATTTTAGTTGCATTGGAAGCACTGACAAAATGTGCTAATGAAAGCTATGATGATTTTATTGACAGGGTAGTAAAAAATAAGATTGCCAGTAAAGTAAAATTGGCTGATTTGACGGATAATATGGATTTGTCAAGATTGCCGAATCCTTCCGAAGAGGATTATGAGCGGGTGAAAAAATATAGGAAGGCTGCAGATAAAATATTTGATAGTATGGAGTTTGAGGAGAAGGATAAATATAAAAATACAAAAGAGATTGAAATAAATGGTTGTGTTTCAGTTCCTGAGAACTGTTCTGTGGATGATTTCTATGATAAGTTCATTGACTTTATTGAAAACAATTATTGGTTGTTTGGGGGCGGAATAAAGGAGTTTAAAGAGTAGTTATACTAAAAAATGCTTTTCAAAAAAGCTAAGAAGATGCAGTTAAATAATGTATGCCATTTTGCTAACGATGTACCTATATCGTTAAGTATAGCTTTTGGTATTTTGACGTAATGTATATATGTTGATTTTGGAATGATTGTACATAATGAAGTCCTACCAGTATGCAAAACGATATTTATAAAAATTGTTGACAATTATAATGAAATAATGGAGGATGATATAGTGGGTGAGAATAAAGACAAAGAAACAGAGATAGGATGAAAGATTTGAAAAAAACTATGAAAAAACTGGTTATTGGAATACTTGCACATGTAGATGCAGGAAAGACAACACTATCAGAAAGCATGCTTTATACAAGTGGCAAAATAAGGAAGCTAGGAAGAGTGGATAATAAGGATGCCTATTTAGATACCGATGAATTGGAAAGGGCTAGAGGCATCACCATTTTCTCGAAGCAGGCCATATTTGAAATAGATGGGACTGGTATAACTTTGTTGGATACCCCGGGCCATGTAGATTTTTCTGCTGAAATGGAGAGAACGCTTCAGGTTTTAGATTATGCAATTTTAGTAATAAGTGGTGCCGATGGAGTGCAGGGACATACCAAGACCTTATGGCGACTACTGGATATGTATAATATACCGGTGTTTATATTTGTAAACAAGATGGATCAGGATGGTACCGATAGGGATAAGTTGATAAATAAAATTAAAAAGCAGTTGGATGATAGATGCATTGAATTTGGACAGGTTAAAGAAGATGTTTTTTATGATCAATTAGCAATGTGTGATGAAGTTATGATGGAAGCCTATCTGGAAACAGGACATATTGAAGATGCTCAGATTGGAATGGCTGTCAAGGAACGCAAAGTATTTCCGCTTTATTTCGGTTCTGCTTTAAAATTAGAAGGTGTTGAACAGTTTGTTCATGGTTTGGTAAAGTATGCAAATGCACCTTGCTATCCTGATGAATTTGGGGCTAAAATATTCAAAATAACAAGGGACGAGCAGGGTAATCGCCTTACACACATGAAGATAACGGGTGGAAAGCTTAAGGTGAAAGATGTGCTTACCAATGGGATATGGGAAGAGAAAGTGAACCAAATTCGAATATATTCCGGACAAAGATTTGAGCCGGTAAACGAGGCCGGTGGAGGTTCTGTAGTTGCAGTAACAGGATTGAGTGAATCGAGACCGGGGGATGGTTTGGGAATAGAGAAGGCTTCGGCGGCACCTGTATTGGAACCCGTGCTGCTTTATCGAATAGTACTTCCTCAAGGCTGCGACCCGAGAGTAATGATGCCAAAGCTTCGTCAGATTGAGGAAGAGGAGCCGGAGATCCAAATTGTCTTGGATGAGCAGTTGCAGGAGATTCAGGCAAAGATAATGGGGGAAGTGCAGATTGAGATTTTGCAAAGTCTTGTTAAAAGCAGGTTTGATGTGGATGTGACATTCGATGAGGGAAGAATTGTATATAAAGAGACTATTGGAAATGTTGTTGAAGGTGTAGGACATTTTGAACCGTTAAGACATTATGCAGAAGTCCACCTGTTACTGGAGCCTGGAGAACGGGGAAGCGGCCTTGAATACAGATCGGAATGCAGTGAGGATGTGCTCGGTAAAAGCTGGCAAAGGCTTATATTGACACATCTGGGAGAAAAAGTTCATAAAGGCGTGTTGACAGGGGCGAATATTACGGATATGGATTCTGCAAAAATAAAATTGCTTGATATTCTATGTAATTACCAATGGATTCGAAAATGTAAGATTATTGCTGTATTTGATGCTTATCGTGTTCAGGGGCATCGTGAAGAGGTAATCGATTATTATAATATTCATCTTGTATACACCAGAGAGGCTCAAACAGCAGATAATTATATTGAGAAATTTGCTCATGACAATAAGAAAAATTATAATATTACTGTGGCTACATCAGATGGTTTACAGCAGATGATTGTAAGGGGAGAGGGATGCTCATTGTTATCTGCCAGGGAACTGCAAGCTGAAATTATAGGAGCCAATAATAAAATGATGATGGAATATAAGCAAATGGCAGGAGTGAATCGAAATTACCTGGTAGACTCACTACCGGAGGAGATAAAAAAGAAGATGGAAAACATGCTTAAAAAAGAGGATCACAAGTAATGATAGTACGCTTTTTTGCTTTAGATGCTGTTAATAATCAACTTCATGCCGGTTTTATCCCAAAACTCGTTTTCTATGGTTTGTGACATTTCCGGTTCAATAGGACCGACAACAGCTTTAACAACCATTTCCTTGGGCAGATATGCCAGATTTTTTTTGAGAGGAATACCCTTTTCCGTAAACAATCTTGTGCCTAAATTGAATATTTCATTCTGGTTGGGTGTGGGATTTATTCGCAAACTCCATCTGGTCTTGCATTCCAATTCGTCTATCAAGCAATGGTATTTTTCTCCGATATTAGGAGAGATAAAAGAGAGCTCAATTGAGCCTTCGCCGTTTACCGACTTGACGCTTTTTCTATATATTCTGTCGGGTTTATCTCGGAAAGCTTCTTCAATCAAGGAAAGTGCTTGATTCTGTTCCATCTGAAAATCGTATTTTTTAACGGGAATTTGTGCAGAAGCTATTTTTTGACCGGGTGTTATCAATTCCAGGTTAATACCTGAAAGGTCTAGAAAATCCTGAGCTATTTTATGCTTGGTTTCTTCGTCTACTTCTTCATTTAAAGTTGCTTTTATACGATTTTCGTTCCTGTAATATGAGACGGATCCTGTTAATTGTACATTGGAAGGAAGTAATGAAAATATCAGATTCTGTGCTGCTAAAAGATTGCAATCCTCATTGGTTTTAACCCTCCAGCCAGTTATTTCTTCAAATGATTTTATTTCAGTTTCATATTTATTGGAAGCAACCTGAGGAAAATTAAAGTATATGAGTGCTATCTTTTCGTCAAACCTGGCACCTTTTTTATAGATGCCTGCTTCCGAAGGGAAATGTGTATCTATTAGAGAAAGCATGAGGTTTGATTCCATGGGACCTTTTTGCTCATTAGATGCAATTACATTTTCTGCAGTTGCATGAAACATAAAGGGGTATTTTAAATCCTGTTCGAAATATGAAGAAGCATTTATAAGGACAAACAGTTCATTGACTTCGTTTTCTTCAATTTCCTGTCCTGACCAGATAAAGAAAAGTTCTTCTACTGTAAAGGCTTTGCCGATGCTGTATGTTTTTATGATATAATTCCATAAATCTTTAATATTGTCCTTTGTAAGTGCTGTCAAGTTCTTCAATGAAGCCAACTCAGTCTTTGTTAATTGCTTTCTGGGATTAGTGATGTTAATGTCATGGATATCGCCGTTTGCCGGTACATATATCCTTCCTTGATACTCTTTTTGCACTTCATTTGCAAGTGAAGAAGTTATTTGTTTGTTTCCGTGTATGAAAAATACCCTTTTTGCACTTAAGGAATGGGTAAGTGAAATTATTTCGGTTTTATCCGCATGAGCCGATAGACCGAACTTTCCTATGCCGCATTTAGCGGGGATTGTTAATTCTCCAAGCTTTAAAAATCTTTCGTTTTCATTAGCATCCAGTAGTTCCAACAGTTGCCTTCCCGGTGATTCTTCATCCTGGTAGCCTGTTATGGCTATGAAATTTCCTTCATAAGGAGCAAGCTTTTCTGCATACCATTGGCTGGGACCTCCTGTAAGCATGCCCGAACTGGAAATAATACAACAGGGCTCCTTGGAATTTATTATTTCTTCACGCTGCTGCTTATTTGTTACAGATGTGACATTATCATCAAAAAAGATATCGTTTCCTTTGAATACTTTTTTGGAAAGCTGCCTTTTTAGATAATTTGGGTTAAGCTTGTACACTCTGCAAATATCATTGACCATGCCATCGGTATAAATCTTAAAAGGAGAAAGAATGCCTTTATTCATTGCCGATTTAAGTATAAGAATAACTTCCTGGGCTCTTCCGAGTGCAAAAGCAGGAATTAATATTTTTTTGCCTTCTTTTATAATTTCTCCAACCTTTTCAACAAGCTTTCGTTCTTCTGTTTCCCTACTGGAGTGCAGCTTGTCTCCATAAGTGGATTCTATGACGGCAACATCGGGACGAAGCTTTGGAAATGACGCCTTTTTAACTGTCCTTTGAGACTGGAGAGAAAAGTCTCCGCTGTAGAAAAAGGAACCTTCCCTGCCGCTTATATAAATGGCGGCAGCCCCGGCTATATGGCTTGCGTGGTAAAAGGTGACTGCAATATCGTTATCAAAAGGTTTGAAGGTTAAACCCGGTGAAAAGCACAGTATCCTGTCCATCATGTTTTTTACATGAACTTCAGCAAAAATTGGTATTTCTGCTTCACGGTACTCCATAATTTTCAAGCTGTCGAAAAGCAGAACGCGAACAAGATCCTTGGTTACATGGGTCATATATATTTTGGCTTCCGGATATTCTCTGCTTAGTACCGGAAGGCTTCCTGTATGGTCCATATGAGCATGGCTGATGATAATGGCGTCAGCACCGCCGTTTTCCTGGATTAAACTGAGATCGGGCAGGTATTCCTTTGCACCCCCCATTCTCATTCCACAATCGAGAACTATATTTTTACCATCCAAATTTAAAAAAATACAGCTTGCTCCAACCTCTTGTGCACCGCCGCAAAATCCGAGTTTCATCCAATTCGCCTCCGAAAATAATTTTAAGATATGATGTTATTTTTTCAAGAGGGAAATTATTTATCCATCTATATATACCACAATTTTTTATGGCGTGGGGAGTTCTTTAGGTATTTAGAAACAATATAAAAAAGCTTACAGGCCAACGCTGTAAGCTTTTTAAAGCAGAAGTATTATTCCAGTTTAGTTCCACAGCCGCTGCAGAATTTCGCCCCGGGTACGAGCTTGGCACCACAGCTATGGCAAAAATTAACAGCTCCCTGATTGGATGCACTGGCTCGCACAACTTTAGTACCGCAGCTGCTGCAAAAATTCATATTCTCAGCTACAGGACGGTTACATCCTGAACAGATTATTGTACCTGGTTTTGCATCCCTCTCGCTGTCTTGTGAAATAGATCTGGACATCTGTTTTATCATTTCAATACCCATTGCCATACCGGCACCTGCCTGAGCCATTCCAGCCATACCGCTGCCGGGATTGTTGGTAACTGCATCGACCATACCTATATCACGATACCTGCCAATGTCACCGACCATTTCATTAGAAGCATTTTTCTCAATCATTTTTTGAATTTGCTCAGGGTAATTAAAGCTTGATATATTAAAGTCGGTCACTGTCAAACCGATTTTAATAAGCTCCATATCAAGGTCTACCCTAATTCCCTTAGAAATATCAAATGCATTTGCCTGCAGGTTGAAGAGATCTTTTCCTTCTTTTGATATCCATTTCATAAGCAGTTGATCCAACATACCTAAAGTACGTTCCTTAACATCATCAACTGTAAATTCCTGTTTTACACCTGCAATCTTGTCAATGAGAACAAGATAATCATCTATCTTTACACTGAATGTTCCAAAGCTGCGTATTGGAATTCCGCCTGGCATTCTGGGAGAAGGTATGTTTATGGCGTTTTTAGTTCCCCACTTTACCAGAAATTCCTTTGTATTTACAAACAACACCTCAGCTCTGAGGCCGCTGTTAAATCCGAATTTAAAACCTTTTAAAGTGCTAAGAAAAGGAATAATCTGTGTTTCTATCTCATAATTACCCTCATCCTTAAAAATACCCTCTATTTTGCCGTTATAAAGGAATATTGCATCTTGACCCGGTTTTATAATGAGCCGGCTTCCTTTCTTTATTTCATTATTTCGCCACTTCCAGAAGAAAACATCGTCTCTTGTTTCATTCCATTCAATAACGTTTAAAAATTGGTTGCTAAAGAGTCCCATGTTATTCACCCTCTCAAAAAATTAAGTTTTAAAGAAAATAAAAACTATACATTAAAGCAGATTTGTGTGAAAACGGAAGATTTCCGCTGAAATATAGGTATGTAAGCAATGCGGCAATTCCTAAAAGTACAAGTAATGCTATCTTCACAGGACTTAACGGTGACTTGCCTGATACCTTTCCGTTTTGTCCGTTTATTATGTATCTGTACTTTTTGCCGCTGTAGTCATAGAAAGCAGTCCAGACAGGCAGTAATACATGCTTGTATGTTACATTGCTGTATCGTACATCAATCCTGATATCTCGTACCTCATCGTATTTTTTCAGTACTATTTTCCTCACATCATCTGTCAATGCATCGTACATTTTACCCTTTGCAGATTCAAAGCATTCTGCTACACCAAGGCTGTACCTTTCTGCCGAATAACCGGAAATATACTGTGGTTTGTATGGTTCAAGTTCCTTTGTATTGTATGGCTCAATTTTTCTCATCAAGGACTCGTCAAAGTTTTTGGAAGCATTTACCTGTACATCGTCAAAAAATCTTTCAAACCGGCCATTGACACGGTACCAACGGACTCTTCGTTCTCTTGACTTTTTACCGTTGCGTTCTACGTCGACATAATAAACCTTACCGCCTTCTGCGGTATAGGAATTGTAAGTATCGGCATCGTATGTCCAGTATGGCACATACACTGATTTAAGCTTGTCACTTTGATAGAACTTTTTTAAGCTTCCCGGTGCAAGCCACCTGCTGCGTATCCATTTTTCAAAGAGTTCCCGAGCTTTATGGCTGTCTATCTTAAAGGGAAGTATGGCCTCAGGCCTTATGCCGGCCGATTGTTTGCTGGCGAGAACATGAGAAGAACCGCAGTAACTGCAGAATAAAGCAGTTTGCTCTTTTTCCACAACGCTCTCTGCTCCACAACCGTCACACTTTATTACACTAACCTCGTTATTCCAGGTAGAAGTTGATTCTTTATTTTTGATATCATTAAAGTCATATTCCTTAATGAGGGATTTGTCATCCTGAATATTCAGTTCGGTTTGGCAATACGGACACTTCATTTTCTGAGATGCTATGTCAAATTCCATATTTCCCCCGCAGCCTGAGCATAGGTATACCTGGGAACTATCTTCATTATTTATGGATATATCGTTTTCCATTTTGACTATACCCCCTGTTGAATATATCAATGGCTGTAACTTTTAATGCTACAGCCATACATTATTAAACTTTTACTTTTTGCTATTTGTCCATTTCTTCTTTCATTTTATTGAGTTCATCTTCTACATTATCATTAAGACTGGCCTTTAATGCGTTAAGTTCATCTTCAACAGATAAATCAGGAGTATCATACTTATCAATTAAATTATCTATATCATCGTCACCGGATTTATTAAGTTCAGCCATGGCATTTGCTTCATCGAGCATACGATCAGCTTTTTGCTCCATACGATCAAACGCACTTAAGTTGGAGCCTGCCTGAGAAACACTTGATTCTATTTTGTTGATCCTTTCCTGGGCTTTAGCTACCGACATTTTTGCTTTGATGGAATCTTTTCTTGCGTTCAATTCATTAATCTGTTCCACAAGTTTGTCGTGCATCTGCTTCATCTTTTTTGCGTTTGAATCTGCAATATCATATGCCTTTTTTAATTCATTGTATGTTGATGTATACTGTGCCTTTTTGGCAAGGAACTTTCTGGCGTCATCGTCATTACCGGACTTTACTGCCCTCTGTGCATAATCATGCATTTTGTTTATTTCTGCCTGGCATTCATCAAGCTCTCTTTTTGAACGAGCTACATCAGCCATAACTCCAGCAGTCTCAGACTTTACCTTATTTAAATCATCCTCGAGATTTCTTAGAAGTTGGTCTACCATCTTTGACGGATCTTCAAACTTGTCTAATATTGCATTTATGTTTGATGCCATGATGTCAGAAAACCTTTTTAATATTGACATTGTATTTGCCCCCTTGTCTTTTTATTTGATTAATTTGGACTGTTTTTTAGTTTCATGAATTATATCGTATATTTTAGCAATATGGTTTATCCAATTAATCTATATAAATAATATGCTTTACGATAATAATAATATGTTGCGACAAATCCATTTTATAATGAAAATGCAGAGGATTCAACTGCATTTGACAATATAAATTTTTTTGCGACAAATATAGTTTATCATAAATTTCAGTAATAACCAGTCTCAAATTTGAATTTCATGCAACAATTTATAATGAAGTTGGATGTCATTTCCTATGCATAATCAATATATAATGATTTAGGCGAACAAATGGCACAGAGGTCAATAAATATGTTAACGGGAAGGCAGCTATATCTTTTAAGAACCATTGATAAAAAGTTAACCAGGGAAGAATTATCTATAATGTTAGAAGTTACCTACAACGATATAGTTCTTTTTGAAAATGAGAAAAAAGCTATTCCTGATGATACTTATGAAAAATGGCTAAAAATTGTTATTGATTAATGGTGTGGGAGAAATTTTAATGAAATGTGTTGCTTACTGCAGAGTATCGAAAGATACCTCAGACCAGTTGAATTCGTTGGAAAACCAGATAAAGCATTATAGTGATTTGTTTAAGAAAAAGGGGTATAAGGGTGCAGAATGCGGCATGTACTATGGGAAAGACGGCAAAGAAGAAACAGTTAAGTATATACCGTCAATATTTGCAGATGAAGGCATTTCCGGAACCAAGCTGAAAAACAGAGAGGCTTTTAAATACATGCTTGAATGTGCATATAGAAAAGAATTTGACATTATTTATGTAAAGAATACTCAAAGATGGGCCAGAAGTGTTGAAGACGGTGCAGGCATATTAAAGAAGCTTAAAGTCATTGGGATTAAAGTAATATTTGAGGATGGAAATATAAATAATTTTGATCATGAAATGACCGTAAATATTCTGCTTTCAACTGCACAGGAAGAATCCAGGGCAAAAAGTGCGGCAGTCCAATTTGGAATAAAAAAAGCTCAGGAGCAGGGTAAATTTACAAGTGCTGTTCCATATGGATATAGAAAGGTAAACGGTTTTTTAAAGCCAATTCCGGAGCAGCTGGATGTTGTTAAAACAATTTTTAATATATATTTACAAGGTTGGGGAGGCATCAAGATTTCCAGGTACTTAAATAGCTTGAATATTCCCACACAGAAGGGGAAAAGATGGACTCAGGTTCAAATTAATGATTTGATAACAAATCCTATTTATAAAGGCGTGCAGATAACACATACCGTTCAAAATATAGATATCAATATTTCTGAGACCTCTTATTCCGATGGAGAGAGAGAATATAAATACAAAAGTATTAAAAATATGAATGAAAATGATTGGATTTTACATTACATTGAAGAATTGAGAGCAGTGCCGGATGAAATATTCAATGAGGCTCAGGAAGAAAAATCAAAAAGAAAGGAATTGATTAAAAAAGGCAGCAGGCCAAGCAGCGAGACCATATTCGGCAATTTACTATATTGTCAGCACTGCGGACGGGCCATGAGACGAAAGAAGCTATGGGGATGGAAACGCAAGGACGGCACTAGATATTTTGGAGTAGAGTGGGTGTGTGTCAGCCATGATGCATATCACAATGATATTTGCAGATTCAGAAACTCATGGCATGAAGATGTTCTGGCAAATAGAATAAGAAATGAAATAGAGAATGTAAGAGATAATAAGGAAATGCTTGAAAAAGCATTTTCGGAGTATGTGGCTCAATTTTTGAGCTCGGAAAATGCATCATCCAGAGTGGCCGATTTTGAAGCAGATTTGGAAGAAATAAAAGCCGAAATAAAAGCCAATTTGAAGCTGTATACAAGGAATATCATAGATGATGAGCAGTATAAGGAGCAAAATGATGAAATTCAAGCTCGTAAGAAAGAAGTGGAATCTCAAATTGTAAAGTTAAAAAGGATTGATGAAGCAAGGGAGGAAGCAAAGAAGAAATTTTATAACTATGTAAAGTTTATTGATAAAATAGATTTGGAAAATCTTGATAATTCTTTATTGAAGAGGATTATAAAAAGAATTGAAGCCTACACATATATTAGTGATGACGGCATCGAGGAAAAGGACATTGTAATTGTATGGAATATGCTGGATAAGTCCTTTGACGATATATTTTACAAGAAAGCAAAAAAACAATAGTCATTTAGTAAATATGGCATTTGCTTCGTTTGTTGGCATGCTGAATCTTTGACTTAGGTATCTTAATGAAGCTGCAAGTTCGCCATCCCCCCACCTAAATCTATGGTGCGATTTTGTTAGGCTTTGGAATGCTTTGTAGGGTTATTTATTTGATTCTATAAAGGAAGAAAATTCTTGATTTATGGATTTTGTTTGGTATAATTAAAATAAGTGAACAAATGTTTTGGGATGAAGAATGCAATGTAAGGAATATTATTAGCTTTGGTGATTTTTTAAGTAGTAGAAAGCCATTAGATGAATATAAGAGATGCATGGCATTGTTGAAAGGCTCTTTCTTGACATTAAGGTTTTTTTGATTTAAAATCAATAAATATAATAGGAATAGTAGGAAATGAAAAGCAATTTAGTTGACAATAATACTGGAGGCTAGGGAGATATTTTGATTATATCTGTCTTGGCTTTTTATTTTAGTAGATTATATTTGAATTGAAAGAAAGTCAAAGGTGCTTGACTGGAAGAAGAGAGGGCAGCTAAATAATAAAATGAATAATAGTGAAAAATATAAGAATAAAATCATAAAGTGTGCAGAAGAAATCATAAGCAGCAGTGGTTTTGGCAGCTTGAGCATTACTGCTATTGCTAACGCGTGTAAAATAAGTAAAAGTACCTTTTATAATTTTTTTAAATCCAAGGATGATTTGATACAGCATTTGCAAATCAATAACGGTATAGAACCTGACATGCATTCTACCAAGCAAAGAATTATAGATAAAGCTGTAGCACATTTTTCAAACTATCATTATACTGAGATTGACCTTGAAACTATTGCTCAATCTGCAGGGATAAAGAGATCATCAATTTATAGGTACTTTTCCAGCAAAGAAGAATTGCTCGAAGCTGTCATATTAAATGAGCTCAAGAACAGGAAAAGTCTTGTTGAAAGCTTGAAAAAAGAATTGATCGACCCTCTTGAGTTTTTTACAAAGTATATAGAATATTTTGATTATTATGCAAACAACAACTATACTAGTCTGCTTTATGCAACTTCAATTTATTACTCTAAAAAGAATCCCAGAATAAAGGAATGTTTTGATAATCTGCGTAAATACACTGAAAATGTTTTTTTTGAAAGCTTGGAAATGGGCAAGAAGATCGGAGTTTTCAAAAGTGAAATCAACACCGGAGTTTATGCTAAAATGCTGTTTTCGGTTATGGCAGGAATAAACGTTCATTCGCCATCGGATTTTTCGTTAGTAGCAAAAAGCTATCTTGATTTACTTTATAAGGAGATAAAAACAAACTCATACTAATCCTATAGGAAAAATTCAAAATATTTTAGTAATCTATTGACAAATGATTCCTCTGATATTAGAATATATTTAAATACTACACAAGACAAAATGTTGCGTGTAGTACAAATTATAAGAATGTATTGACCCCACATCAAGGAAATATTGAAGATGTGGGATAAAAAATACGCAATAACCGAGTAAATCGATATGTAAACTAACTTTAGTTTATTGTAAAACGCAATATATTACTGGTTGACCAGAAATGCTGGAGACCGGACCATCCTCCCAAAGGGGAGTATATATTGGTTCGGTCTTTTTTAGTGTCACAACAGGAGGAATAAAAATGACTGTAAAGCATGTTTCTATAATCGATAAAGATTTAACTTTGGATGAAGTAGTTGAAAAATATACCGATATACCTCGATTGATAGTAATAAAAATTGATGTACAAAGAAGAGGTGTTCATTACACAGAGAAAGCATTGGAAAAGCTTGACCCTTCCAGACACCAGATAAGGGGAGCAGCATTATTCGGTTCAAGGGACAACAAGCTGACACCTTTGCCGGAATCACTGATATTGAGAGATGGAACTACGGTACTGACAGACCCAACGCCATTGGAAAATAATCCATATGTTGTTGATTACGAGGATAACAGGTTGGTTCTGAAAGATAAAGGAAAGGTGATAGAAGAAGTTGAATTCTGGCCCAAACCTGATTTTTACGGTAAGAAGACTGCTTTGGGAAAGCCTATGGAGCATATTGTTACAGCACGTCCTCAGAGACTTCAGGTAATGCCTTCAAGTTACTGCCACTTCTGGGATAATGACCATGGCTGCAAATATTGTGACATAGTAAATCATCTCAAACATCAAAAAACAGAGCTTGGGGTTCCGGCAAAACTCAATCCCAGAGAAGTTGGCGAGGTTATTGGCGAAGCATTAAAGCAGCAGGGACGTTTTTCCGGCATATGCCTTACGGCAGGCTCAGACACAAGGGGCAGGGAACCTTTTGATGAAGAAGTTGAATATTATATAGAGTTGCTCAAAAGCATAGGTCTAAATTTCAAAACAAAGAAATTTCCAAGTCAGCTTATTGCCACAGCCTTTACAGAGAAACAGCTGAAAAGACTATACGACGAGACTGGGCTTACGGGATATACGGCAGATATAGAGGTGCTGAACAAAGACTTGTTCAACTGGATTTGCCCAGGCAAAGCAGAATGGATTGGTTATAAGGAATGGAAAAACAGATTGGTTAGAGCTGTAGATGTCTTTGGAAAAGGAAATGTAAATACAGGCATTGTTGCAGGAGTAGAACTTGCCAAACCCTATGGTTATAAAAGTGAGGATGAGGCTTTGAAACATACTCTTGAAGAAGCAGAGGACTTGGCATCAAAAGGAGTTTCTACAATATATATGGTCTGGATACCAAGGCCACAATCCTATTTCCATGATCAGAAAAATGCTTCACTGGAATACTATGTAAGACTGGCAAAGGGACTGCACGAATTAAGAAGAAAATATTCATTGGGAATAGACTTTGACGATTATAGAAGATGCGGAAACCATCCTGACGGCGATTTAACAAGAATATTATAGAAAGCAACATTGAAGGGAGGGTAGTCAGATGACTTCTGAAATTAAGGAAATAGAAGAGATAATAAATCACGAAGATACAATTAAAGTTCTGGTAACCTTGAATGAAAACGGTTTGCCACATGCTGTCGTAAAACAGTCAATCAGAGTTTCCAATGAAGGAAAGTTAATATATATGGAACTTTTGGAATCTTCAAAAAGCTATAAGAACTTTACACGAAGTTTATGGTTCAACCAAAAAGTAGTTATATCAATTTCGGGTAAAAACGGTAAGAGTTATCAGATTAAAGGGACACCGGAAAAGATATTCATAAGTGGTCCGATTTTTGAAAAGTATTATATAAATGTAAGGGAACAGCTCGGAGATGTTGATCTTGCGGCTGTATGCATAATAAATCCTGAAGAATTGACAGATGAGTCATATGCAACACGTTTTTCAGAGCAAGAATCCAGACAACCCATATTCAAGCATCTGGATAGACTTGCAAGATAATATGTTTCTAGAATGGAGGTGTTGAATATGGGGTCTGATAGTGAAACAATAAAAATTCTGCCTGTTGAGGAAAAGGATATCCCTCTGGCAATTGAACTCAGGAAGTTACTCTTCAAGGAAATGGGTGTTCCTGATGAAGCTTTGATTGATAATGCATACGAAAATATTCTGCAGTTATATAGGAATGAATTCAATGAGGGTAGAATAAGGCATTTCATAGCATATAACAGTAATAAAGAACCTGTAGCAATTGCTGGAGCTCTTTTGAAAAACGATTTCCCATATTATTTGTTTAAGCCGGGGTATTATGGCTGGATTATTGATGTCTATACAAAGCTGTAATATCGAGGGAAAAAAATATCAACAAAATTACTTCAGCTGACACACGATTGGCTGAAGGAAAAGGGCGTCAATGAAGCAAAGCTTATTTGTGGAGGAAGTGATGCAAGAAAGCTATATGAAAAGCTTGGCTACAGACCTACATGGGAAATGAGCCTCAATATTTCCGAAAACAGGACTTATAACGAAATTATAGATCAAAAAATAAGTAAAAGTGAAATATAATTCAGTTCATAATAGGGGTGAAGAAATGTCTCTTGAGCCGGAGGATGTATTAATCATAAAAAAAGCTGAAAAACAATCAAGAAGAAGCATACTGAATCTGGTTGCTTCTAATATCACTATAGAAAGAATTCTGACAATCAGTACATTTGCTGGATTATTGATAATTTGGCAGGTAATTACCAGTTTGAAGGTTGTATCCGATGTTATCATTCCTTCTCCGGGAAAAGTATGGAGTACATTTAATGATATACTTAAAAACGGTTACAAGGACAATAGCCTGGTAAGGCACTTGGGAGACAGCATGTTCAGATTGATAGGCTCTTTCCTGTTGGTTGTTGTTACTGCAATTCCCATAGGGCTTCTGAGTGGATATAACTCAAAAATCAGAGCAATTCTGGATCCGCTTGTTGAATTCTACAGGCCATTGCCTCCTTTAGGATATTATACACTGCTTGTATTATGGATGGGAATTGAGAATCCTTCAAAAATTGCATTATTGTACCTGGCAGGTTTTGCTCCCGTTTATATATCCTGCGTGTCAGGAGTTAAGAAAATCAAACAGGACTATATTCACGGAGCATACACTCTTGGTGCAGGCAAAGGACAGATTTTCCGACATGTAATTCTTCCGGCATGTTTGCCTGATATTTTTACAGGTATTCGTACCGGAATCGGAGTCGCATATACAACACTTGTAGCAGCAGAAATGGTTGCAGCAGTAACCGGAATAGGGTGGATGGTTTTAGATGGCAGTAAGTTTCTTAGAAGTGATGTTATTTTTGTAGGCATTTTCATTATGGGAATAACGGGAATAATTTTAGACAGGATAATAAGATTTATTGAAAGCAAGGTAGTGCCTTGGAAAGGTAAAGAATAGAAGTTTAAAATTTTTTTAAAAAGGGGATATGATTATGAAATTACGAGTATGGAAATTATTACTTGCAGTTACTTTGATATCAGCATTAACATTTCAGCTGACAGGCTGCGGAAAATCTGAAGATTCATCAAACATTAAGGAAGAAGCCAATTCAATTCAGGCTTCATCCGGTGAGCAAAAAGAAAATAAGCCCGATGTGATAAATATTGGCTTCCAGGTAATACCTAACGGTGAAATACTGGCCAAAGCAAAGGGCTGGTACGAAAGTGAACTAGGAGTAAAAGTAAACTTCAAACAATTTGATTCAGGAAGGGATGTGAATACAGCTTTTGCATCAAACAGCATAGATTTCGGACTTGTAGGCTCAGCTCCAACTTCGGTAGGTATTTCCAGGGGAATAGCTTATGAAGTGTTCTGGATACATGATGTTATTGGAGCAGCAGAGTCTCTTGCAGTTAAAAACAGTTCAAATATTAATTCAGTAAAAGATCTTGCAGGTAAAAAGATAGCTACTCCATTTGCTTCTACTGCTCACTACAGTCTCCTCAATGCACTTAAGCTTGAAGGTGTAAATCCGGCGGATGTTAAAATTCTCGACATGCAGCCGCCGGATATTCTTGCAGCATGGCAGAGAGGTGATATAGACGGTGCTTATGTTTGGCAGCCTACTTTAGGTAAATTACTTGAAGACGGAAAAGTAATAACAGATAGTAGCAAACTTGCTGAAAAAGGTATTATTACAGCTGATTTTGGCTTGGTAAGTAAAAGTTTTGCAGAAAAATATCCGGATATTGTAGTAAAGTATATAAAATTGCAGCAAAAAGCTTATGATTTGTATAACAGTAATCCCGATGAAGCATCAGAGGCTTTGGGAAAAGCACTTAACATTGATAAAGCTGAAGCATTAAAACAATCAAAGGAATTGGTATGGTTGTCTGGAAAGGAGCAGCTGTCAGACAAATACTTTGGTTCTAGCAGTAATATAGGTGATTTGGCTAAAACATTGAAATCAACGGCTGATTTTCTTGTTGAACAGAAATCAATAGAAACAGCTCCTGATTTGGAAGAGTTTAAGAAGGCAATAAATCCAAAATTTATTGAAGAAGCGTTGAAATAATTGGCCCTTATTAACAGAAAATTTCGGAGGTGGAGTTGATGTCGCAGTTTAATAATGGATTTTTTTCCGATAGCTCTGAGGAAGTTATTTCAATTGAAAACCTTTCACTTACATACAAGTCAGGTAAAAATGTTGAAGTAAATGCTTTGGAAAATATCAACCTGAGTATTTCAGAAGGAGAGTTTGTATGCTTGCTTGGGCCATCTGGCTGCGGAAAAAGCACATTGTTGAAAATAATTGCAGGCTTCATTTCACCTACCGAGGGTACTGTAAAGATGGATAAGGAAGTCATAAAAGGGCCTGATTGGCACAGAGGGGTTGTCTTTCAACAGCCTCCTCTTTATCCATGGCTGACAGTCGAACAAAATGTTGCTTTCGGTCCAAAGATGAGAAAAATAAATAAGGAATTTTACAATAAGGAAGTTAAGAGATATTTAGAAAAGGTTGGTCTATCAGAATTTTCCCGGCAAAGACCATATGAGCTGTCGGGTGGGATGAAACAGCGTGTTTCCATAGCACGCGTGCTGGTGAACAATCCCAGGGTACTGCTCATGGATGAACCCTTTGGAGCATTGGATGCACTGACAAGAGAACAGATGCAGAATTTGGTCAGGAATATATGGTGGGAAACAGGAAAGACTGTTCTTTTTATTACTCATGATGTTGATGAGGCACTTTCTTTAGGAACCAGAGTCCTGGTAATGTCAAAAAGGCCTGGGAAAATCATAAAGGAATTCAGAACCACATTCACCAACTTTATTACCGGTGAAAACAGTAATAAGACTCGTTACACAAAAGCTTTCCAGGATATACGTGAAGAAATATTGAATTTGATCAATACCCAAAGTATCAGTTTTTCTATTTGAGTAATTTGATTTTCTGAAAGAGTTTAAAGGATGATGTTGTATAATAATATTTTAATAAAGACATGCAAAAACCTGCAAATACCGCATAACAATTAGTATAACCACTAATCTTATGGGGTGTTTTTTATGTCTATAAGCCCGGATAAATCAAATGGAAAGTCAAAAGAAGAAATAAAAATTAATAACATATACAATCAGCAAGGTGAGGCCTTCGAAGATATTCTAAAACATTCTATAAAAAATTTGATACAAAACGGTAGAATATACAAAAACATACTGCAATCAAACGAACAGATAGTTATTGAAAAAGGAACAAAAGGAGAGGAACTTTGATGTATGCTCATGGTAACTATCCTGGAGGTCCAAATGATACTGGGATTTATAGTGTCGGTATATATCTTAGATTATCAAAGGAAGATGAAATTGCAGGTCAGTCCGAAAGTATAAGCAATCAAAGAGACTTTATCACTTCTTATGTATTGGAACAGGGTTGGAACATTTATGATGTTTATATCGATGACGGCTACAGCGGACTTAACTTTGACAGGCCTGCATTTAAAAGAATGATTTCAGATGTTGAAAATAAAAAGATCAATTTAGTGATAACGAAGGACTTGTCCAGGTTGGGAAGGGATTATATTGATACCGGCAATTATATCGAGCGATACTTTCCCCAGAGGAATGTAAGGTATATTGCATTAAATGACGGAATTGATACTTTTGCCAACAGTGCCAACAATGACATGAGTCCTTTTAAGTCTGTCATTAATGATATGTATGCAAAGGACATTTCAAAGAAAGTTCGTGCGGTGCTTGATACAAAGCGAAAAAAGGGCCAGTTTATCGGTGCATTTGCTCCGTATGGGTACAAGAAAGATCCGGCAAATAAAAATAACCTTATTATTGATGAGGTTGCTGCATCTGTTGTTAGAAGGATATATAGCTCTTTCTTAAGTGGTGAAAGCATGCATGGCATTGTTAAAAAGCTTAACTCTGAAAAAGTTCCATGTCCGGCAAAATATAAAATGACAAACAGTAATTATATAAATGCCCGAGTTAAGCATTATTTATGGACTCAGGAGTGTATAAGCCGCATATTGACGAATCCTTCCTACATGGGAAATATGACACAGGGAAGACAGGTTAAAATTAACTATAAGCTGGAAAAGTACAGGAAAATTCCTCGCAAAAATTGGATTGTTGCAGAGGGTACCCATGAACCTATTATTTCGCCGGGAGACTTCATGACTGTGCAGGAGCTTATACAAAGGAAGATGGTTCATTTTGATAAAGGGGAAAAAGCAACACACCTGTTGAACGGATTGCTATTCTGTGGTGAATGTGGCTCAAAAATGACGTATCGAAGAAATTACTCCAAGAAAATGATAGTCATGTGCATGAACTACAGTAAATACGGACCGGGCTTTTGTACAAGGCATTCAATGAAAGAGGAAATTGTTGAAAACTGTGTTATTTCCCAATTGAAAAAGATTTCGGAACATGTTTTAAATGATGATTTTTATAAGCAGTTTGAGTCTGTTAAACCCGAAAAAGGCCAAAGCATTGATAATGAATTGCAGATGATAAATAAGATGCTGATTGAGGCTGAGACTGTTATTAAGGCTCTATACATTGATAAAGTTAAGGGAATCATAGATGAAGATATGTTTTTGCGGATGTCTAAGGAATATAAAGAAGAAAAGGAAAGATTGGGCGTGAGACATTCGGAGCTTGTTATCAATAAGAAATCGTTGGAGAAGTTTGGGAATACATCGGATTGCATGAAAACAATTAAGGAATTTGCCAATTTTGAACGACCGGATAAGACTTTGCTGGCTAAACTGATAGATAGAGTAGAAATAACCGATGAAAGAGAAATCAATATATTTTTTTCCTTTCGAAACCCCTATAAATAAAGGGTTTAGTTTTTGTTTGTTTGAAACAAACAAATTTAAGCTATATTAAATGCGTTATTAATCTTACATTTAGCAGAGCAAAATAACGAACGCTTTACCGGAATTTTGGGATAGATAAGTGTAAAAGATTAATCGGATTTAATAAATAAGCTCAACAACATTTTATAACTTTATAACAATTTACTTTTGTATATTCGTTATGCTATAATATATCCCCCTTTGGTAGAGTAAAGTTTAGTTTCATGTAAGTCCTACGAAAGTTTGGTGACTTCTATAATTCAAGTCGCATTAGTGAATTCCTTTGTGTAAATTGTGGAAACTGAATTTGATAGTTATTGTAGTTTTATATAAATGAGTATATAATTATTGTAATGGTTAAGTATGCCATTATTAGGCAGTATACTTAATATTGTATAAATTCATGATTAACTGCATTATTAACATTGAAAATGAAAATTAAGTTATAAAAGGAGAATAAAAATGCAACTGTGCATTGGCATAGCTCCGTGCAAGGTCTGAATCGGACGAAACTGCACGGAGCGGATTAATTCGTCCGTTCGGCTTTGCACTTTCATTTAGTTATTTAGACTTTAATGAAAGAGGAGCAAAGTCATGATAAAAAAATTTATGACTGTTATCAGGGAGCTTAATGCTTTCCTGATTTTATGGATTACGCAGATGTTTTCGTCACTTGGCAGTGCAATGACTAGTTTTGCGTTGGTGATATGGTCTTATCAGCAGCAGGGTTCGGCTCTTATTACCTCGCTTTTGACCATTTGTTCCTATGCACCCTATGTCCTGCTAAGTATCTTTGCAGGTGCACTGAGTGACAGATGGAACAAGAAGATCACTATGCTGCTCTGTGATAGCTTTGCGGCACTTTGTAGCATTTCGATCCTTATTCTGCTGACAATGGGTAAACTACAGATTTGGCATCTGTATTTGATCAACACGTTGAATGGACTGATGAACACCGTACAGCAACCTGCATCGGATGTGGCTATTAGCCTGCTGGTTCCGCAAAAGCACTATCAGAAGGTAAGCGGGATGCGTTCCTTTTCCAATTCGTTGGTTACCATACTGACACCTGTACTTGCAACTGCATTGCTTTCATTTACAAGCATACGGTTGGTTATTCTATTTGATTTGATTACATTTGCTACGGCTTTTGTTGCACTTTTATGCTTTGTCAAAATTCCACAGGCTGTAGAAAAGAGCAGAGCGGAGAGCGAGACGATATTACAGTCTGCAAAAAGTGGCTTGCGATATCTTAGGGACAACCGAGGAATTTTAGACCTGATCATGTTTTTGGCCGTGATCAATTTTACTGCATCAATCTTCAATGCCGCCCTGCCTGCAATGATGCTCTCGCGTGTTGGTGCTGGAGAACTAGCACTTGGTGCGGTCAACACTGTTACGGGGATAGCAACTTTGGCTGGAAGCATTTTGGTTTCTGTCATGCCGCCGCCCAAAAGCCGTGTGCGTGTGATTTGTAACTGCCTGCTTTTTTCCATGAGTACGGAGAATTTTATCCTCGCTTTCGGCAGGAGTACTCCTGTGTGGTGTTTCGGTGCAATTCTCGGTTGGATATTCATTCCTGCCATGGGTGCCAATATGGATGTACTTTTTCGTACAAAAATCCCTATTGATATGCAAGGACGTGTCTATTCTGCAAGGAATACTTTACAATTTTTCACCATTCCTTTGGGATATCTATGCGGTGGTTTTTTGGTAGACAAGGTGTTTGAACCGTTTATGGCGATGCAATCGACAGGCAGCCTTTTTATAGCAGTGTTCGGAACAGGAAAAGGCTCAGGGGCGGCTCTGCTGTTTTTTGTAATAGGAGTTTTCGGAGCGTTATCTTGTCTTCCGTTTCGGGCAGACAAGAATATATGGAAATTGGAAGAATAGATAATTATTAATTAGTTATACCCAGACTGTAGCGATACAGCTTCGGTAATAAACAACAATTAATAATATACTCAGACAAAAAGTTTTTATGACTAAAAAGAAGAGCAATGTAATTCTTATACGTGCTCTTCTTTTTTGTGCTAATAACCAGGAAAAGTTACATTGAAAATTTAATTGAGAAAGTGATATAATTAATATCTTGAGTTTTGCAGCAAAATGAAATAAAAAGAGCCTGTAGCCTTTATCTTTTTTCCATTTGCTGCAGCGATTTGTATTTCTCTTGGGCAAAGCCTTGATTTGATTTTGAAGCCTTCGCCTTTATTAATATAGCCAGTATCATTAAGGACATAATCCTTGAACTCTTTGTCTGCACCACGAACAGAATAGCTTAGCACATAGCCATTTTTTGCAGAGAGAATATACCAGATATTATCGCCTGTAGTTAAACCTTTATCTGCAACTACAATAATTCTGCCAAGAGAATAGTCATGTTGTATTTTACCTAATGCAGGAATTAGAGTGGTTTTATCTGGGGTATTGCCAGGAAACAGTTTGTACGTAATAGGTAATCCATCTGAATCAATAAACAACCCCATTTGGACTATCGGATCTGGGCGGTGTTCTTTAGAAACACCCCTTCTACGTAAGTCGTCTTGTTCATCAATTTCAAAATAGTATGCGGTTTTTGGTATTTAGAATAAAGCTTTTCGTTTGGATAAATGCTAAAGGTAATAGGAGTATTATTAACAGCTTTTTCCCTATTCATTTCTTTTACTTGCTGTTCAAAAAAGGATAAGCTCAACAACATTTTATAACTTTATAACAATTTACTTTTGTATATCCATTATGCTATAATAACATGAGTAAAACTATTGGAAAACAAATGTATACAAAAGACTTGTGTGGGGGCTCAAAATATGCCGATAAAAATACCGGATAGTTTACCAGCAAAAGAGACATTAACTAATGAGAATATATTTGTAATGGATGAGCAAAGGGCAATGCACCAGGATGTTAGGCCTTTGAGAATTGCCATACTTAATTTAATGCCTACAAAAATTGCTACAGAGACACAAATTCTGCGTTTGATTGGAAATACACCGATTCAGGTGGAAGTTGAGCTTTTGCATCCGAAGACTCATATATCAAAGAATACTTCGGAGGAACATCTTACAAAGTTCTATAAGACCTTTGATAATGTAAAGGATGAAAAGTTTGACGGCCTTATAATTACCGGGGCACCTGTAGAGAATATGGAGTTTGAAGAGGTAAATTACTGGGAAGAGCTTAAAAAAATAATGGAGTGGAGTCTTAGTAATGTGTATTCTACTTTCCATATCTGCTGGGGAGCTCAGGCAGGGCTTTATTATCATTATGGCATTAAAAAATATCCTCTTAAAGAAAAAATGTTTGGTGTTTTCGAACATAGAATATGCAAGCCTAACACCATGTTGCTGAGAGGTTTTGATGACTATTTCTTTGCTCCGCATTCAAGGCATACCGAAATACGAAAAGAAGATGTTGAGAAGGTTAATGGACTTGACATTTTATCAGTTTCGGAAGATGCGGGCATATATATAATTAAGACGGATGGGGGCAGACAAATTTTTGTTACCGGTCATCCGGAATATGATCCATGTACATTAAAGTCAGAGTATGACAGGGATGTTTCAAGAGGACTTGAAATAAGTGTTCCAAAGAATTATTACCCTGATGATGACCCAAGCAAGCATCCTATTGTAAAGTGGAGGGGTCATGGCAACCTGCTTTATTCAAATTGGCTCAACTATTACGTATATCAGGAAACACCTTTTGATTTGAACCAGATTAAATAAAAAAATGATTTCTAAAGACCGGGTAATTTTATTATTTGAATCTTGGTCTTTTTTAGCTATATTAAATACGTTATTACTCTTAATCTTACATTTAGCAGAGCAAAATGTAAAAGATTAATCGCATTTAATATAGGGTATATTTATTTGGAAAAATAATTATATACTGGGGTGGTTAGGTTGAAAATTTCTACTAAAGGCAGATATGGGTTGGAAGCAATTGTTGACCTTGCAATCCATTTAAGTGAAGGACATGTAAATTTAAAAAGCATTTCTGAAAGATGCGGAATGTCCGAAGCATATATATTACAGATCTTTTTAATGCTGAGACGTGCTGGAATTGTTGAAAGCATAAGAGGTTCACAGGGAGGCTATACCCTTTCTAGAGCTCCTTCCGAAATTACTGTAGGTCATGTATTAACCGCTCTTGAAGGTCCTTTAGCACCTGTTGCTTGTGTTGCCGAAAAAGCAGAGCATGCATGTGAAAGGTATGGGAATTGTCCAACTCGTGGTTTTTGGGAAAGCATTATGCTTGCTCTGAACGATGTTGCAGACTCAATTACAATTGAAGATTTGGTTGATTGTTATAAAGAAAGGGTTTTTCAAAGCAACGAAATAGATTTCTATATTTAAGAATATGTTGGCAAGAATGATTTTAAACATTACAATATAAAACATATAGGATTTGTTGGAGAAACGAGGTGGATCTAATGAAATTCTCGACTAAGGGCAGATATGGACTAAGAGCGATGGTTGACCTTGCAGTACATGCAAAAGGAGAGCATGTTGCATTATGCAGTATTGCACAAAGGCAAGGAATTTCTACGAATTACCTTGAACAGGTCTTTTCTGTATTGAGAAAATCAGGATTGGTTAAGAGTGTTAAGGGGGCTCAGGGTGGATATATATTATCTGAAGCTCCGGAGAATATAAAGGTTGGGCGGATTTTAAGAGCTCTTGAAGGTCCTCTTTCTGTTATTGATGAGAACGCAGAAAATTCCGGAAAGAGCAAGTCGAGTATTCAACATTGTATTCAGATATGCGTATGGGATAAGATGAATGAATTTTTGAATGAGTTGGCGGATTCTCTTACACTTGAGGATCTTGTAGATAATTACTGTAAAATGAATGGAATTGAAGATGTAATGTACTACATTTAATTTTTTTGCGAAAAACACGACAAAGCAAATAGGAAAAATTATATATCACAAGGAGGGTTTTATTATGAGTGAAAGAAAGTTGAAATTTGATACCCTGCAGGTGCATGCAGGACAGAAACCTGATCCAACTACAGGGTCAAGGGCAGTTCCCATTTATCAGACAACTTCGTATGTGTTCAACAATGCAGAGCATGCTGCTAATCTTTTTGCATTAAAGGAATTCGGTAATATTTATACAAGGATTATGAATCCGACAAATGATGTGCTTGAACAGAGAATTGCAGCACTTGAGGGTGGTGTTGGTGCGTTGGCAGTTGCTTCGGGTTCGGCAGCCATTACATATTCCATACTCAATATTGCAGGAAGCGGTGACCAGATTGTAGCAGCGAGTACGCTGTATGGAGGTACATATAACCTGTTTTCAACCACTCTGCCTAAACTTGGGATAACTACTGTGTTTGTAAACCCCGATGATCCTGAGAATTTCAGAAAAGCCATTAATGAGAAGACAAAAGCGGTTTATATTGAAAGCATAGGAAATCCCGGAATCAACATAATTGATATTGAGGCTGTGGCAAAGATTGCTCATGAAAATGGTTTGCCGCTTATCGTCGACAATACTTTTGGAACTCCGTACCTTATAAAGCCTATTGAGTTTGGTGCGGATATTGTTGTGCATTCTGCAACGAAGTTTATTGGAGGCCATGGGACTTCAATAGGAGGCCTTATTGTTGACTCCGGTAAGTTTGATTGGGCCGGAAGTAAAAAGTTCCCGGGACTCACCGAACCGGATCCAAGCTATCATGGCGTGAAATATGTTGAAGCCTTAGGGCCTCTTGCATATATAATTAAAGCCAGAGTTCAGCTTTTAAGAGACACCGGTGCTGCAATAAGTCCATTTAATTCGTTCCTTTTGCTGCAGGGGCTTGAAACACTTTCATTGAGGGTGGAAAAGCATGTTTTCAATACCAAAAAGATAGTTGAGTTCATTAGGAACCATCCACAGGTATCATGGGTAAATTATCCGAGCCTGGAAGGTAATAAATACTATCAACTTGCACAGAAATACCTCCCGAAGGGAGCGGGTTCAATATTTACATTTGGAATAAAAGGTGGAATTGAAGCTGCGAAGAAGTTTATTGAGGGTCTAGAAATATTCTCACTTCTGGCAAATGTAGCTGATGCCAAATCACTGGTTATACATCCTGCCTCAACAACTCATTCCCAGTTGACTGAAGAAGAACAGAAAGCTGCAGGGGTTACGCCTGATCAGATAAGGCTTTCCATTGGAATAGAAGATGCAGATGATCTTATTTATGACCTGGAGCAGGCTTTTCAAAAGTCTTTGAAAGGTTAAGAGCTATACAGCAAAAACATTGAATCTCCAACTAAGTTTATTGGAATAATTGAGGAATATTTGTTAAATATATTGACTTATTGTTCTTGCAGGATTAAAATGGTATAAATCTTATAAGAAAACTATATTAAATACGTTATTAATCTTACATTTAGCAGAGCAAAATAACGAACGCTTTACCGGAATTTTGCGATAGATAAATGTAAAAGATTAATCGTATTTAATATAGGAGTAATAAATGACGGAGGAGATAAAATGGCTAAAATTGCAAAAAATCTCACTGACCTTATTGGCAATACGCCGCTGCTGGAATTAAATAATTATGGCAAGGAAAAAAATCTTGGAGCAAAGATTATAGCAAAGCTTGAATTCTATAATCCTGCGTCGAGTGTTAAAGATAGAATTGCTTATGCAATGATAAAGGATGCAGAAGAAAAGGGCTTAATCAACAAAGATACGGTTATTATAGAGCCTACAAGTGGAAATACAGGAGTGGGTCTTGCATTTGTTGCAGCTGCAAGGGGATATAAGCTTATTATAACTCTGCCTGATTCTTTCAGTATTGAAAGAAGAAATCTGCTAAAGGCATTAGGTGCAGAGCTGGTTCTCACACCTGGCACTGAAGGCATGGCGGGGGCAATTAAAAAGGCGGAAGAATTGGCAGCAGAGATTCCAAATTCTTATATACCCCAACAGTTCAATAACCCTGCAAACCCTGAAATCCACAGAAAGACAACAGCCGAAGAGATATGGAGAGATACTGACGGTGCAATTGATATATTTGTATCAGGTGTTGGTACAGGTGGTACTTTAACAGGCGTAGGAGAAGTGATTAAGCAAAGAAAGCCGGAATTAAAGGTGGTTGCTGTAGAGCCATTTGATTCACCGGTGTTGTCGGGTGGTAAAAAAGGTCCCCATAAAATTCAGGGCCTGGGAGCAGGCTTTGTGCCTGAAGTTTTGAATTTGAAGATTGTAGATGAAGTGTTCAAAGTGAAAACTGAAGAAGCTTTTGAAACCGCAAGAAATCTTTCTTCCACAGAAGGGCTTCTGGTTGGAATATCATCGGGAGCTGCGGTATATGCAGCTGCACAAATTGCCAAAAGGCCGGAAAACAAGGGTAAAAATATTGTTGTTATAATCCCTGATACAGGAGAAAGATATCTTTCGACAGATCTTTTCCATGATTGATGGAATAAATTAAAATATGGAATAAATCAAACTATAGATTACGGGTGTTGGTATGCAGGATAAAAAAGTGTATGACGGATGGCTGAAGGTATTAAAACGGAAAGTTGGAGATAAGACCTATGATATTTTACAGGATTATGATGCCGTTGCTGCCGTTGTAGTAAATGAATATAATGAACTGCTTCTTGTTAAGCAGTTCAGACCTGCCCTTATGGAAGAAACACTGGAAATACCGGCAGGATGCTTGGATATAAATGGAGAGGATGAAATATCATCGATTGTCAGGGAAATATCTGAAGAGACAGGTCTTAGTATAAAACCGGAAGATGCGAAGCATATTTTATCATATAAGCCAATGGTCGGTTTTAGCAATAGCCTTTTGAAGTTATACCTTATTAATGTTAAAAGGGATTTGGTGATGTTGGGCCGAGTAGAAGATGAGGATGTATATGAAGTGCTCTGGATGGATATAGATAAGCTTGGACAAGATATTTCACAAGGCAAAAACCTGGATGTAAAGACTATTCTTGCATATTACTATTTGAAGAGTTTGAAATAATTTAGACTAAAAACATTATCAAATTTATATTAAATGCGATTAATCTTTTACATTTATCTCTGCTAAATGTAAGATTAATAACGTATTTAATGTAGTTTTAGAGTTTTTAGAGTATTAGCGAAATAAATTGGGTTATTGACAAATATGGGGTATGTGTAGTAGCATAAAACATATCGGATAACTTGGCATTGGCGAGGTGTAACTAATGAAAATTTCTACGAAAGGCAGATATGGTTTAAGAGCTATTATAGATCTGGCTATTAATTCAGCAGGAGAGCATGTAGCACTCTACAGTATAGCACAAAGGCAGGGTATATCAGAAAATTATCTGGAGCAAATGTTTTCCACGTTAAGAAAAGCCGGACTTGTAAAGAGTGTAAAAGGAGCACAGGGTGGATATACTCTTGCTGCTAAGCCCTCTGAAATAACAATAGGAACTGTCCTTAGAGTTTTAGAAGGAAGTTTATCTATTATTGATGAAGATTCGGAGCTTGGTGATAGTGATTCTTTCAGCCTTCAGCGTTGTATTAAGGAAACTTTGTGGGATAAGATTAATGAGAGCATAAATGTAGTTGTAGATTCAATTACAATTGAAGATATTGTAAATGAGTACAATAAAAGAAGCGGGAATACACCCATTATGTTTTATATTTAGAAATACTGAAAATGTGACTTTGAATTATGTGTGACTTTTGGCCTTGTTTGTTCTAAAGAGGCCAAGGTTGTTTTTGATTGAAACACGACTAAAAATATATGTATTATCGATAAAGGAGACAGGGACGGTGGTTTTCGATGGGAATGAGAAAAAATTAAGTATTGATACAAAGGTTGTTCATGGAGGAAAATGCTACGATCCTTTAACGGGGGCGGTAAGCTTTCCCATATACCAGAGTGCAACTTTCAGGCATCCGGGTTTAAATCAAACTACGGGTTATGATTATTCGAGGCTTCAAAATCCGACAAGGGAAGAAGTGGAAAATACTTTGGCATACCTGGAAAACGGAAGCTTTGCTTTTGCATTTTCCAGTGGCATGGCTGCAGTTTCCACAGTATTGAGCTTATTTTCACCCGGTCAGCATATTGTGGTATCGGATGACCTTTATGGCGGAACATACAGGCTTTTTGAGGAAATATACAAAAAATACGGTATCGAGTTTAGCTATGTTGATACAAGTAAGATAAAGGAAGTAGAAGCTTCTATTAAGGAAAATACTGCTGCAATATTTATTGAGACACCTTCAAATCCGACGATGAAAGTGGGGGATATCAAGCTTATTGCAGATTTGGCTAAAAAAAGCAATATTCTTACCATAGTAGACAATACCTTTCTTACTCCATTATTCCAAAAGCCTTTAGATCTTGGAGCGGATATTGTTGTTCATAGTGCTACAAAGTACTTAGGTGGACATAACGATACGCTTGCAGGGTTTGTAGTGGTTAATGACATTAATCTTGCCGATAGGATAAAGCTGATACAAAAATCTGTGGGAGCTGTTTTGTCGCCATTTGACAGTTGGTTGATACTTCGCGGGATTAAAACTCTTAGTGTCAGGCTTCTAAAGCAGCAGGAAAATGCCATTACAATCGCCAAATGGCTGAAAAATAACCATAAGGTTGAGAGGGTATACTATGTCGGACTTCCGGAGCATGAGGGCTATGAAACAAGCAAAAAACAGGCTACAGGCTTTGGGGCTATGTTATCCTTTACTGTAAAAGATGAGGCTTTGGTTGAAAAAATATTGGAAAGAGTAAAACTTATAATGTTTGCAGAGAGCTTGGGTGGAGTCGAAACATTGATAACCTATCCGATAGTTCAAACCCATTCTGCAATACCAAAGGAGATACGGGATAGGATTGGGGTCAATGAAAAGCTTCTAAGACTTTCAGTAGGAATTGAGAATGCTGAAGATATAATAAACGATTTAGAGCAAGCAATGGGTTGCTAGGGGGGAGGTTGCTATGAAATTCGGTTCAAAATTAATACATAATGGACATGAAATAGATAAAACTACCGGAGCATTGAGTACACCTATTTATCAGGTGTCTACCTACCAACAGGATATCTTTGTTCCTCAGGAATACGATTATTCCCGTTCCGGAAATCCGACAAGAAAAGCTTTGGAGGAGACCATCGCTATTCTTGAAGGCGGAAAAAGGGGGTTTGCTTTTGCATCAGGCATGGCAGCAACATCCTCAGCACTTTCAATATTTTCAGCAGGAGATCATATTATAGTATGCGAGGACGTTTATGGCGGTACTTACCGCATTACAACAACATTTTTTCAGAGATTTAACCTCGAAGTAACATTTACAGATGCTTCAAATCTTGATAACATAAAAAACAGTATAAAGAAAAATACCAAAGCAATATTTCTTGAAACGCCATCAAATCCTTTGTTAAAGATAACAGATATCAAAGGGGCTGTTAAAATTGCTAAAGATAATGATCTGCTTGTTCTTATCGACAACACATTTATGTCCCCATATCTTCAAAGGCCTTTGGAGCTTGGCTGTGATATTGTAATACACAGTGCAACCAAGTTTATAGGGGGGCACAGCGACGTTATTGCCGGACTTGTGGTTGTTAAAGATGAGGCTTTGGCAAAGAGAATTTATGCAATTCAAAATGGTTTTGGAGCCATATTAGGTCCACAGGACAGCTGGCTATTACTCAGAGGGGTAAAAACTCTAAAAGTAAGGCTTGATTACCAGCAACAAAATGCTATTAAGCTTTCAGAATGGTTTGTTAAAAGTCCAAATGTTAACAAGGTTTACTATCCCGGACTTTTAGATCATCCAGGAAGGGAAATCAACGAAGGGCAGGCAGACGGACCTGGAGCGGTGCTTTCCTTCGAGGCAAAAGATGATGAAACAGCCAGAAGATTTATGAAAAAGGTTAAGCTGGCAGCTGTTGCAGTTAGCCTTGGCGGAGTTGAGACTATCATTTCATATCCGGCTAGGATGTCTCATGCATCTATTCCAAAGAACGAGAGGGAAAGGCTGGGTATAAAAGACAGTCTTATTCGTGTTTCAGCCGGCTTAGAAGATATTGACGATTTGATTGAGGATTTCGGAAGAGCATTTGAAGAATAAAATTTGAAGAGTAAAATAAGAATAATTGACTAAATAGGAGCCATGAACCGCAACGTATGATTGAAACGGTTTATGGCTTTTGTTGAAAAAGGAGGGAATAATGGATTTTTTACTAAAATGCTACTGCAAAAGCTTGCCTCAAATCGGCAATTAAATCGTTAGCATCTTCTAGCCCGATTGAAAGCCGTACTGTTTCAGGAGGAATGTCTGCAATTTTACGTTCTTCAAAATTAAGTTCTCCATGAGTTACTTTTGGCGGATCGATAATGAGCGACCTTGCATCTCCGATGTTGGCTTGATAGCTAAAGAGTTTAACAGAATTTAGAAACTTTACCAATTGCTCTTCAGATCCCTTGAATCCGAATGTTAAATTTGAACCTGCTCCTTTGGGAAGATATTTCTTTACCAAATCTTTGTAAGGGCTTGATTTAGCTGAAGGATGGTTTATCCATGCTACATGTTCCGTGCTTTCTAAGTATTGTATGATTTTTTCCGTATTGGAAACCTGCTTTTGTATTCTTTCGGATAATGTCTCTAGTCCCAGTAATACAAGGTAAGCGTCAAATGGACTTAAGACTGATCCGAAGTAAGCAAGATAATGAAAACGCAGTTTTGTAATGAAGGGGGCATGGGGAGCTGCTTCTAAGAAGCTTCTTTCTACACCCTGGCTATTTCGTAGGAAATAGTTTTTTTCATCAAATTGAGGATATTTTCCATTTCCCCAGTCGAATTTGCCGCTTTCCAAAACAAGTCCCGCTATGGTATTGCCATGCCCGCTGATAGCTTTTGTTGCTGAGTATATAACTATGTCTGCACCAAATTTAATTGGATTTAGAAGGTAGGGAGTTGCAAAGGTATTATCTACAATCAGTGGAATATTATGCTCATGAGCAATTTTGGCGATAGCCTCGATATCTGATACAATTGTATTGGGATTGCTTATAGATTCGATAAATATTGCTTTTGTGTCTTCCTTGATTGCTTTTCTGAAAGCTTCAGGATCATTTGGATCATCTACCTTATCAATTTTAATGCCGAATTTGGGATAGAGTTTTCTAAAACCATCGATAGTTCCGCCATAAAGCTGTTCGGTTGTCAAAATCCTTCCGCCGCCCTCAGCCACACTAAATAATGTCAAAGTGATTGCTGCCATGCCTGAGGAAACTGCAAGGGCAGCAGCTGCCCCATCTAAGGCTGCTATTCTTTCTTCAAGAACTGAAGTCGTCGGATTTCCAAGCCTGGTATAAAAATACCCTGCTTCCTGAAAGGATCTGAGTCTTTCGAACCGCTCAGTACCGCCAAGCTCAAAGGATGCGGTTTGGTAAATGGGAACTGCTACAGAATAGTTATGATCCTTAGGATTGTAGCCTCCTCTTACCTTGAGTGTATCAAATTGGAAATTTTGCTCTGACATGATATTACCTCCTGATAAATTGATTTTTTAATTAAAAAAGACCAAGCAATTTTTGTAGTTAATACAAAAACACTCAGTCTCCAGTTATCTGGTCAACAGTATTGAATTTAGCATTTTATTTATGTGGGTATTAAAAACTACTATTCATATAGCTTTAGTATATTTTATTATGGATTTTGATTAGTGTCAACCCTTAATTTTCAAGTATGACAATTTCCTTGACAGCAAAAGGATTAAGTGTTAACATATAAAACAAATAATACAAAGCGGAATACTAGGTTATAGTTAGTTGACTGGAAAAGCTAGAGACTAAGTTGTATGCATTGAGTAGGTGCTGCAACTTAGTCTTTGTTTATTTGAGGCAGAATTAACTGGGGCAAAAGCACATTGAAGCTTTTGAAGATAATAAGGGGGGATTGTAATGGAGAGATATGAATATGAGGATCAAATGACACCAAAGGAGAGATTGGCGGCCATACGAGAAGGAAAACAAGTTGACAGGCTTCCATTAAATGCGTTTATTGGTGAGCATGCTGCATGGATTCAAGGATTAAGCATAGCAGAGTATCATCATTCTCCAGAAAAGATGGCTAAGGCCCAGATTGAAGCATATAGGACGTATCATACAGATGGAATCAGCGTTGGAGTCGGGCTTACAGGTATAGCAGAAGCTTTGGGTAGTAAAATCGGATATCCTGTGGATAATACACCTTATGTGGCTGAGCATGTATTAAAAGACATAAAGGAAGTTGATAAATTAAAACTGACTGATATTAAAAAAGATGGAAGATTGCAAATTATACTTGATACCGTTAAAATATTAGTAGATGAAGTTGGGGATGAGGTCCCCATTACTGCAGGAGTCACAGGAGCCTTTAGTAATGCTGCCAACACCAGAGGAACTGAAAGCTTTTTAAGAGACATTATGTATGATCCTGAAAATGCCCACAAGCTTTTGAGACATGTAAACAAATGCACTATAGAATTTGTAAAAGAGGTTTCAAAGCTCGGTGTCAGTATAAGCATTGGTGACCCGACTGCTTCAGGAAGCCTGATTGGGCCAAAGCAGTTTAAGGAATTTGCATATCCATATTTAAAGGAATTATCGGACACAATAAAAGAGTATGGTGCACCGGCACCACAATTGCACATTTGCGGTAACACCGAAAAGGTTTGGGGACAAATGGCAGATACGGGTGTTGGAGGATTAAGCCTTGACGATGTTATTGATCTTGAGGAAGCAAAAAGAGAAGTTGGTGACAGGATTTTACTGATTGGAAATGTAAGTCCTACCAAAACTATGTATTTAGGGACTCCTACAGATGTAGAGGAAAATGTAAAGGACAATTTAAGAAAAGCTTATGATTCAAAGAAGGGATATGTCATATCCTTAGGCTGTGGTTTACCGATACGTACTAAGCCTTCCAATGTACATGCTTTTGTAAAAGCGGCCAAGAAATATGGGAGATATCCTTTGGAATTGGAAAATTTTTCATAAGAGGTGCAGTATATGAATAACATAAGATTTGAATGTGTAAAGGATGACCATCTAAGAAGGATAACTGAGATTTACAACTACTATATAAAAAACACTACAGTCACATTCCATTACTTTGAGCACACAGAAGATCAAATGAAGGAAATAATATATTCAAAGGATTCCAGATTCAATTCCTTTGCAATCATAGACAACAATAACGGTGAAGTTATAGGATATTGCCTGATAGGTAAGTTTAAAAACAGAGAGGCATATAATATATGCGGTGAAGTTGTCGTATATATTGATAAAAGCTATTTGGGAAAGGGTATTGGAAAACTGGCGTTGAATTTTCTGGAGGAGGAAGCTAAAAAGCAAAAGTTTCATGCTTTGGTAGCTTCAATTTCAGGTGACAATGAGCGAAGTATAGGACTATTTGAAAGTCAGGGGTATTATAAATGTGCTCATTTTAAAGAGGTTGGAGTCAAGTTTGATAAACTCTTGGATGTTTTGTATTATGAAAAGATTATAAATTAAACCTGGTAAAAAAATATTGACATTAGGGTAAGCATGAGGTAAAATATATAAAAACGATAGGAATTATAAGAAATAAAAATACGAAATAATTGTATGATATTAAATATGAAATGAATCTATAAAATAAATAATGAAAGCTGACCTGAGCTGCAGGAGGCTGGACGAATGTATAATCTTAGGATTATATGTATTGTTCCAGCTTTTTTATTTATATTGGATGCATCTATAAAAAATAAAAAAGCTTACGGAGAATAAATATGATAGAAATTAAAAACTTAAGCAAAACATTTATTACTTCAAATTCTAAAATTCAAGCATTGGATAATATAAACCTAAAAATCGAAAAGGGCGATATTTTTGGCATAATCGGCTTTAGCGGAGCAGGCAAATCAACTCTTATAAGATGTCTGAACCGGCTGGAAGAGCCCGATTCCGGGGATATACTTATAGGGGGAAAAGATATTACTCATATGGATAAAAAGGAATTAAAGAGTGCCAGAAGAAAAATAGGTATGATATTTCAGCAATTTAACCTATTAGACTCAAAAAACGTATTTGAAAATATAGCATTTCCCCTTGAGATTGCAGGTTTTAAAAAGCCCAAAATACAGGAAAGGGTTGAAGAAATACTTGAGATGGTAGGGCTTACAGATAAAGCCGGGTCATATCCTTCACAATTAAGCGGAGGACAAAAGCAAAGGGTTGGCATAGCGAGAGCCCTTGCAAATGAACCGGATGTGCTTTTGAGTGATGAAGCAACGTCAGCACTTGATCCAATGACTACATTTTCAGTATTGGAGCTGCTCAAGGAGATTAACCGAAAACTGAACCTTACAATAGTTTTGATCACTCATGAGTTGGATGTTTTAAGTCACATATGCAAGAATATGGCTGTAATTGAAAAAGGCCGGATTGTTGAATCGGGTCCGGTTGAAAAGTTTTTTACAAACCCTGAAAGCGAAACTGCTAAAAGCTTTGTTAATATAATAAATGATTTTCAGAGAGGAAAGCTTTATTTTGAGGGAGGTGGTATCTGATGGACAGCGATTTGATTCAGCTATTGGGTACAGGCCTTGCAGAAACCTTATATATGGTTGTGTTATCAACTTTAGTTTCACTGGCTTTTGGCTTGCCCCTTGGTGTAATGCTGGCTGTGACGGAAAAAGGCAATATACTGGAGGCTCCAAGACTTAATAAGGTGTTAGCTACATTTGTAAATATTGTAAGGTCGTTTCCTTTCATTATTCTAATTGTTATTTTGCTGCCCTTATCGAGATTTATAGTTGGGACTACAATAGGTTCGACTGCTGCGGTTGTGCCGCTTTCCATAGGTTCGGCACCATTTCTGGCAAGGATTATCGAAAATAGCTTGAAGGAAGTCCATACAGGTAAAATTGAGGCTTCACTGGCTATGGGAGCAGATACTTTTACTATCATCACAAAGGTTTTGATACCTGAAGCACTTCCGTCTTTGGTTCGCGGTATTACATTGGCTGTTATCACAATTACCGGATTTACAGCTGCAGCCGGAGCCATAGGGGCTGGCGGACTGGGGAGCCTTGCAATAAGGTTTGGATACATGCGTTTTAGAAATGATATCATGATTTGTACTGTTGCTTTACTGATTGTTCTGGTCCAAGGTGTGCAGTTTGGAGGTGATTTTATAGCTAAATGGATAAACAAAAAGAGGTTTAAGTTTGAATAACAAAAGCTTTAGTAACAAAAGTATGAATAATAAAAATTTGAAATAAAGTTTGAAAAAGCTTTAATTAATAAAGGCTTGAATAAATTAAATGAATAAATTAAAAAGAGGGGAAGATATCATCATGATTAAAAAAATAATTTTTATGGCAGCAACAATTATTTTGCTTGGGGGTGCTTTTTCAGGATGCTCAGAAAAGGAAGAACCAAAGCAGGAAGTGGCGTTAAGTGACGGGAAATCGGCGAATTCTGAAGCCGCGGAATCTCCTAAAACTTCTGAGCAGGAAGTTACTCTCAAGGTTGGGGCAGCAGTTGTTCCTCATGCGGAAATTTTAGAATTTGTAAAGCCAAAGCTTAAAGAAAAGGGTGTAAACCTTGAAGTCAAAGTTTTGGATGATGAAGCACAATTAAATCCTGCACTGGATCAAAAACAGATAGATGCCAACTACTTCCAGCATGTGCCTTATTTAGATTCTGTGTCAAAGGAAAAAGGATATAAGTTTAAAGTAGCAGGTAAAATACATGTTGAACCTATCGGGTTTTATTCCCAGAAGATAAAATCTAAGGACGAGTTAAAGGAAGGTTCGAAAATAGCTGTTCCTAATAATGCTTCCAATGAATACAGAGCATTGGTTCTTCTTCAGGCAAACGGACTAATTAAGCTAAAAGACGGGTTAGATGATTATTCGGCTACACCAAATGACATTGCAGAAAATCCTAAGAAGCTGAAATTCGTAGAAGTAGAAGCACCTCAATTGGCAAGAGTTCTTCCTGATGTGGACGGAGCTGTCATTAATACAAACTATGTGCTCGAGGCTAAATTAGATCCTGAGTCTGCAATTTTCCGTGAAGATGCCAATTCTCCTTATGCAAATATAATTGTTGTAAGAGAAGGTGAAGAAAATAGGCCGGAAATAAAAAAGCTTATAGAGATTCTGCAATCCGATGATGTGAAAAAGTTTATACAGGATAAATACGGAGTAGCTGTTGTACCTGCTTTTTAAAATACATAATTTGCAATTTGTTTGGAGTCTTGATATATTAATATAATTTTAATATATTGATATATTTCTTTTCTATTGACAATTACAGTTAGATAGGGTAGAATGAAGAAAATGCAATAAAACATATTTGAATACTAGGTTAACAACTGGATTGACTAGATAACTAGAGATCAAGTGGTATTTTTCCACTTGATCTCTTTTTTCGCTTCTTTCGAACGAAGTGAAAGAGTCAAAAACGTAGGGGCTCGACGCCCTGCAGTTTATTATGTCTGGAAATTATGGTGTCCAGGTCGTGTAAGGGGGTATACATTTGTCAAATCAAATAACACTTGACCAAAATAAATTGCTAGAAGAAAAAACTAAAAGTCATCCCTGCTATAGTGGCGGATGTCAAAATGCAAGAATTCATCTTCCTGTTGCTCCTAAATGTAATATATCTTGCAATTATTGCAATAGAAAATTCGATTGCATAAATGAAAGCAGACCTGGCGTAACAAGTGAGGTGTTAAAACCTGAAGAGGCATTTGATAGATTTTTAAAGGTGAAAAGCAGATTCAACAATCTTAAGGTTGTAGGTATTGCAGGACCTGGAGATGCTCTTGCAAATTTTGAAAACACCAAAAGAACTCTCAAGCTCATAAGAGAAAATGATCCTTATGTGACCTTTTGTTTGTCAACCAATGGTCTCATGCTGCCGTATTATGTAGAAGATTTGGTAGAGCTTGGAGTAACCCATGTTACAGTCACCATTAATACCATAGATCCCAAAATTGGTGCAAAAATATATAAGTATATTTATTATCAGGGTGTAAGGCTTGATGGCGAAAAAGGAGCAGAAGTACTTATAAATAATCAGCTGGCAGGGGTAAAAAAATTAGTAGAATTAGGTATTATTACAAAGATTAATACCGTTATGATAAAAGGCATTAATGATAAGCACATTGAATGTGTTGTAAAAAAAGTAAAAGACATGGGAGTCTTTATAAATAATATAATGCCGTTGATACCGGCCCAAGGAAGTGCTTTTGAGAATATGCCCCTGACCAGCAACAAGGAGCTTAATGAGTTGAGAGCTGCATGTGAGGTTCACCTGAAGCAGATGTATCATTGCAAGCAATGCCGTGCGGATGCTATTGGCACTCTAGATAATGATTGTTCCATAGAATTCAGCAATAGAGCACAGGTAAAGACTGCGAGCATTATAAAAGATGTCATATATACCTTTGCAGTGGCAACTAAAACTGGAGCTTATATTGATGAGCATTTTGGATTTGCAAAGGAATTTTATATCTATAGGTATGAAAACGGCAAGTCCAACCTAATTGAGAAAAGATCAGTCGAGAAGTATTGCAGCGGAAAAAGTGATTGTGATGATGAGGAAAGCAAATTCCATAAAATAGCCAGTGCATTGGAAGATTGCTCTGCTGTTTTGGTTCAGAGGATAGGCTTTTTACCGCAAAAAAAACTTGAAGAAAAGGGTATTAAGGTAGTTCAAACTATCGGGAGAATAAATGAGGAAATAATAAAAGTTGTAGAGACTTTGGAAAACAGTTCAAAGGATTTGGCTTCAAACTTTTAAGCAAGCTCTCAAATATAGCTCTCAAGTAAATACAAGCTTTAAAGTAAATACAATTTCTCAAGTATATATAAAAAATAAAATATTCTAGAAAACTATTGACAAAGATTTCTTGAGCATTTAATATAGTAATATAACAAAAATGATTGGTTTACTTGGGTATGTTTTGCCCTCATCTTTATTTTAAAAACTGATGAGGGTTTTATTGGAAAGTAAAACCGAGTAAACATATATGAAAAATATTAAATAGGAGGACGGGATATGAAAATAGGTATTTTGAAGAGGGCAATTGCATTAGGAGTTGTATTTGTATTGGGTATTATTGGTCTTACTGCATGCTCTTCAGAGAAGGGCAGCGAAAACGTAACAATAAGGGTAGCATTTTTCCCGAATATAACTCATTCACAAGCACTTGTTGGGAAAGCGGAAGGTCAGTTTCAAAAAGCATTTGGTGATGCCAACAAGATTGAATGGAAAGAATTCAATGCAGGTCCGGCAGAAATTGAGGCACTGTTTGCAGGCGAGATTGATATTGGTTACATAGGTCCGGGACCTGCAATTAACGGCTATGCCAAGTCAAATGGTGATTTGCAGATACTGGCTGGAGCAACCGACGCAGGGGCGATTTTTGTTTCAAGAAAGGATCTGGTTATAAAGGACTTAAATGAGTTAAACGGTAAAAGGGTTGCGGTACCGCAATTTGGCAATACTCAGGACTTATCCTTAAGAGATCTGCTTAAGCAAAACGGACTTAAAGATACAACAAAGGGAGGAACTGTTGAAATAAGACAGGCGGAAAATCCCGATATCAAGACTCTTCTTGATAGAGGTGAAGTAGATGCCGCATTTGTGCCAGAACCATGGGGGTCTAGGTTGATAAAAGAAGTAGGTGCAAATGTTATATTGGACTATGATCAAGTGTTTAGAGGAGGCAAATACACAACTGCTGTTGTGATAGCAAGAAAAGAGTTTATTGAAGAACATCCTGATTTGGTTGAAAAGTTTGTAAGAACACATGTTGAATTGACTGATTATATAAACAAAAATCCAGAAAAAGCGAAAGAAATTGTAAATGAACAAATAAATGAGTTGACCAAGAAACCTCTTGCTAAAGATGTATTGGATGCTGCTTTCAAACGTTTGACAGTGACATATGATCCTGAAAAGGCTTCTGTTGAAGAATTTGCCTCCTTGTCTTTCGATGCAGGTTTCGTAAAAGAAAAACCTGATTTAAAAAGCTTATTTAACCTTGATGCCTTAAATAAGGTACTGAAGGAAAAAGGTCTAAATGAAATCAAGTAGAATGAAATGTGAAAAGATTGGAAAATCAGTATCTGGGTTTTGTATTTTTTTAAACACTTATTGCAAATTTGGTAAAAAGTATTAATGGTTTATGAGCACTTACATAAGATAATGAGGTGTTAATACAAGATGGTGAGCATTAGCAATGTATTTGAGAGCTTAAATTATGAGGCAAAAAAGATATTCAGCGTCATACAAAAAAATGGGCCTATAACAAAGAATGATATTTCTCTTATCACCGAATTGAAATTAACTACCCTTATTCGTATGATGCAGCCTTTAGTGGATTTCGGCCTTGTTGTCGAATCGAAAATAGGAGAATCCACAGGCGGGAGGAAACCTGTCTTATATGACGTAAATATCAATAGATTTTACATAATCGGAATAGATATTTCTAGAACATATACCCAGGTTGTAATTACCGATTTAAAAATGCAGATTTTGCAAAAGCACAGGTTTAATATGGAACTATCGTGTTCACCTGAGATAACTTTAAGCAAAATAGAAGAAGCTGTACAATATTTTCGAAGAAAGCTTGATCTTGACAGTAAAATTTTGCTTGGAGCTGGAATTGGAACTGTCGGACCACTAGACAGGGAGAAGGGAATCGTTGTAAATCCTGTAAATTTTGAAGCACCCGGCTGGGTAAATGTGCCTTTGAAATCAATGATTGAAGAAAAACTTAATTGTCCTGCTATTCTTGATAATGGTGCAAATGCTGCAGTTTTGGCAGAGACGTACTTTGGTGCAGGAAAAGGATTACAAAATGTGGTGTATTTTAATTGCGGCGTGGGAATTAGAACAGGGGCTATGTCATCAGGTACCATTATCAGGACGCTGAATGATTCTGAAGATGTATTCGGACATATGGTTATAGATGTTGACGGAGAAGAGTGTAGCTGCGGAAATTTCGGATGTATAGAGTGTTATTCTTCTATTCCTGCCACTACGAAGCGGTTTATATCTGAAATCAAGAAAGGAAGAATGGCATCCATAGCAAAGCCCATTAATCAAATCAATTATATCGATATATGTAATGGAGCTAAGAATAATGATCCGTTAGCTATGGAGGTATTACAGGGTGCAGCAGCAATAATGGGAACGGGGTTGGCCAATTTCATAAACCTATTGAACCCGAGTCTTGTGATCTTAAGCGGACCTCTGGTAAATCATTCGGAAGTTTTTTATAACACATGTATTGAAATAGCCTCTAAGAAATGCTATTTGAATAAAGAAGATACTATTTTATTCAGCAGAGGCGGTATATTTGAAGAGAATGCCATTTCTGTTGGTTCAGCAGCTTTAGTGGTGGAAGGTCTTTTAGGTAACCGTAATTTATATTAAATACGATTAATCTTTTACATTTATCTATCGCAAAATGCCGGTAAAGCGTTTGTTATTTTGCTCTGCTAAATGTAAGATTAATAGCGTATATAATAGATATTAAATGCGATTAATCTTTTACATTTATCTCTGCTAAATGTAAGGTTAATAACGTATTTAATTTAGATTAGCCAAATAAATTTAAATAAAGGGGTCAATTCTTACCTAATACCTAACAAAAAAGATAGGATTAGTAAAGAAAATAGAATTGAGGTGAAGATATTGAGTCTGATAGTTGAAAATGTAAGTAAAAGATTCATCACAAAACATAAAAAAACACATACACTTGAAAAAATCAATCTTGAAATTAAACCTGGAGAATTTGTTTGTTTGTTAGGCCCGTCAGGCTGCGGCAAATCCACTTTACTAAACATTATTGCCGGGCTGGAGAATTGTACTGAGGGAAGAGTTACCTTAAATGACAAGGAAATTAAAGGAGCGGGGCCCGATAGGGCTGTTATGTTTCAAGAATCGGCATTATTCCCATGGCTCAGAGTAATTGATAATGTGGAATTCGGTATGAAGATTGCCGGAGTACCAAAGGAGATAAGACGGGAAAAGGCATTGAAATATTTAAAGATGGTTCATTTGACCAAGTTTCAAAACTCCTTTATACATGAGCTTTCAGGAGGTATGAAACAGAGGGTGGCACTTGCAAGAGCTCTTACGTTGGATTCGGAAGTCCTTTTAATGGATGAACCCTTTGCTGCTTTAGACAGCCAGACGAAAAATATTTTGCAAATGGAGCTGCAGCAGATCTGGTGGGAAACAAAGAAAACCATAATATTTGTCACCCACAATGTTGAAGAAGCCGTGCTTTTGGCAGACAGGGTAATTGTGATGTCAGCCAATCCGGGAAGAGTGAAAAAAGAGTTCAAAATACAGCTTTCACGGCCAAGAAAATTGGAAAATGTAGATTTAGTTTACGTCATTTCAGATGTGATGAAGACGTTAAAGGAGGAGGTGGAAAAAGTTGCAAAAGCTGAATACGACAGTGATTGGAATATTGAAAAAGATATTATTTTATCTGATTCTGATAGTGATATGGGCATTGGTATATAAAGTTGGTGTTGAAGTTTTAGGTATTTGGAAGCCGTATACTTTTCCTTCTCCTTTATCAGTCTTTAAAACTTTAGTAGGACTCATTTCGGATAATACCCTTGGTATAGCTATTTTGGCCAGTATGAAAAGAATAATAGTGGGATATCTGATATCGATTTTAATAGGTGTGGTTATTGGTTTAACCATTGTAAGGTACAAATATCTTGATGAAAACTTCAGTGCTTTAATTCTTGGTCTTCAGACTTTACCCAGTATTTGCTGGCTTCCCTTTGCTATTCTTTGGTATGGACTTAATGAAAGTGCAATTATTTTTGTTATTGCTGTAGGATCTACTTTTGCTATTTCTATATCTATAGAATCTGGGATAAAAAATGTTAATCCGCTGTATATAAGAGCTGCCAGGACAATGGGAGCCAGCGGAATAAAAATTTACCGGAATGTAATAATTCCGGCTGCCCTTCCAAATGTAATATCCGGATTGAAACAGGGTTGGTCTTTTGCCTGGAGGGCTTTGATGGCAGGTGAAATGTTGTCGGCAACAAAGGGACTTGGACAGGTACTGATGGTTGGTCGAGATCTTGCAGACATCAGCCAGGTTATGGCTGTAATGATAGTGATAATTGTATTGGGGCTTACTGTTGATAAATTGATTTTTGGAAGGGTTGAGGCAAATATAAGACATAAATGGGGTCTTAATAGAAGTTGACAATAATAGAATAGGAGTTGATAATTTTAGAATAAAGAATTTTTATTAAATGCGATTAATTTTTTACATTTATCTCTGCTAAATGTAAGATTAATAACGTATTTAATATAGAAAGAAGGGACTTAATCATGTCAAAAGTTAATTATAAAGATTTGAAAGATAATTGTTTTATGAGGCAGGTGCAGAAGGATAGATTTTCACTCAGGCTGCGTATTGCAGGAGGGAATGTTGAAACCAAACATTTACAAAAAGTAATTGAAATAGCTGATAAATATGGAAAAGGTAATATACACTTAACATCAAGACAATGTATAGAGATACCCAATATTAAGCTGGAGGATATTGAAGCGGTAAAGAAAGAGATGATTGAGGCAGGCTTACAGCAGGGTGTTTGCGGAGCTAGAGTCAGGACCGTTACAGCTTGTCAGGGAGCTTCCATATGCCAAAGCGGCCTCATTGATACCAAATCTTTGGCTGAAGAGTTTGACAGGCTTTACTATGCAAGGGAAGTACCCCACAAATTTAAATTAGGGATAACGGGGTGCAGAAATAACTGTTTGAAGGCTGAAGAAAATGATGTTGGTGTTAAGGGTGCGATGAAGCCTACATGGAACAAAGAAAAGTGCAATTATTGCGGACTTTGTGAGACAGTGTGTCCTTCCGGCTCCATTCAGGTTGATAAGCCCAATAAGACATTAACATATAATGAGAGTCAATGTATATTATGCGGACGATGTGTAAAAAAATGTCCCTCACAAGCCTGGGAAGGCAAATCCGGATTTATTGTTTATTTCGGGGGCCTTTTCGGAAACCGAATTCAGATTGGTAAGCAGCTTCTGCCGGCAGTTTTTTCAACTGAAGAGCTGCATTTGATAATAGAAAAAGCAATTGAGTTTTTTACAGAACATGGCAGAAAAGGTGAAAGATTTGGAAATATGCTTAACAGGGTAGGATGGGATGTTTTTAAAAAGTTTTTGGATGAATCTTGAGGGGGTAGAGTTGTGAGCAAACTAAACATAGAACTTTTAAATAAAGAGTATAAAGATAAATTAGCAGAAGAAACCGTAAAGTATGTATTAGACTTGTTGGGAAAAGAGAAAGTGATCCTTGCATCAAGTATGTCAATTGAAGACCAGGTTCTTACTGATATCCTTATAAAAATCAATCCGGAAGCGAGAATTTTCTTTTTGGATACAGGCAGGCACTTTCAGAAAACATATGATCTCATGGTAGAAACTATGCAAAGGTATAAGTTTAATTATGAGGTTTATGCTCCTGATACCGATGAGCTGGAAGGGGTCCTTTCAAAATTTGGTCCTAATTTCTTTTATCAAAGCATAGAACTCAGAAAAAAATGCTGTGAGATAAGAAAGGTTAATCCTCTAAAAAGAGTATTGAGCACTGCAGATGCATGGATTTGCGGCTTGAGACGGGACCAGTCCCTAACCCGTCAGGAGATAGAAATTTTTGAATGGGATTACAGTCATTCAATTTATAAAATAAATCCCATTGCCTTTTGGACTGAAGATATGGTATGGGATTACATTAAAAAGCACAACATTCCTTATAATTATTTGTATAATGAAGGTTTCTTAAGTATCGGTTGTCAGCCTTGTACCAGAGCTGTAAGGCCCGGTGAGAGTGTACGAAGCGGAAGATGGTGGTGGGAGGATCCGGATAAAAAGGAATGCGGCTTGCATTTAAGAATGGAGGGAAAAGTATGAATCATTTGGATAAATTGGAAGCTCAAAGCGTTCATATACTCAGGGAAGCATATAGGGAGTTCAAAAATATTTGCATGCTCTGGTCTATTGGAAAGGATAGTACAGTACTTCTTTGGCTGGCTAGGAAGGCGTTCTTTGGGCATGTACCTATTCCCCTTGTTCATATAGATACGCATTATAAAATACCGGAAATGATAAAGTACAGGGACGAACTTGCACTTATGTGGAAATTAACAATGGTTTATGGAGAAAATAGTAAAGCATTGGCTGAGAAGAATACTTTTCCTGATGGAAAGATTGATCGTATAAGCTGCTGCCAGGCTTTGAAATCTGAGGCATTAAAAAATACCCTTTCAGGTGAGTGGGACAGGTATGTCATGGATCACAATTCAGGTAAATATGTACCTGATAAAAACAGGGAAAAGTATACAGGTGTAATAGTAGGTGTAAGAGCTGATGAAGAGGGAAGCCGTTCAAAAGAACGATATTTCTCACCGAGAGACAAGGAGAATGACTGGGATGTGGGAGATCAACCTCCTGAGTTCTGGAATCAGTTCAAAACAGATTTTGCACCGGGGACACATATCAGGATTCATCCGCTGCTTGATTGGACGGAATTAAACATATGGGAATACATAGAAAGAGAAAATATACCTATAACTTCATTGTACTTCGATCAGGGTGACGGTAAACGTTATAGATCTCTAGGATGCTACCCGTGTACTTTTCCGGTGGACTCAACTGCTAAAAATGTAAGTGAAATTATAGAAGAGCTAAGAAGCGGCAAGTTTTCAAATATTGCTGAGAGATCCGGCCGTGCACAGGATAAGGATGACGGCGGGGGCCTTGAAACTTTACGAAAGGGAGGGTATATGTAATATGGAAGCTAGAGAACAGATGAACATAGTTATCGTTGGGCACGTAGATCATGGCAAAAGCACTGTAATCGGCAGGCTCCTTGCAGATACCGATTCCCTTCCGGAAGGCAAGCTGGAATCGGTAAAGGAATATTGCAGAAAGAATTCAAGGCCGTTTGAATATGCTTTTCTTCTCGATGCATTAAAGGATGAGCAAGCACAGGGAATTACCATTGATACGGCAAGATGCTTTTTTAAAACAGGAAAAAGAGATTACATAATAATTGATGCACCCGGTCATATAGAGTTTTTGAAAAACATGGTCACAGGTGCATCAAGAGCTGAAGCAGCACTTCTTGTAATAGATGCTAAGGAAGGTATAAGGGAAAATTCCAAAAGACATGGACATATTGTTTCAATGCTTGGTATACGTCAGGTTGTTGTACTGGTAAACAAAATGGATTTGGTTGATTTTGATAAGAATGTATTTAATACTATTACTTCAGAATTTACCGAATTCTTAAATAAGGTAAATATCAAGCCTATCAACTTTATACCTATCAGTGCTTTTAATGGAGATAACATAGCATCAAGGTCGGCTAATACATTATGGTATGATGGACCTACTGTGCTCGATCAGTTAGACGCATTTACCAACAAGAAGGAAAATAGAGAAATGCCTTTTCGTATGCCGGTACAGGACATATACAAATTTACTGAAGAAGGTGATGACAGGAGGATTGTAGCCGGAACAGTTTTAAGCGGTTCAATCAGTTCAGGGGATGAAGTTATTTTTCTGCCGTCACAAAAGAGAAGCGTTATAAAAAGCATTGAGGGCTTTAATATAGCCCCGAAGACTACTGCTTATGCTGATGAGGCAACGGGAATGACTCTAACTACCCAGATATACATAAAGCCCGGGGAGTTGATGGTTAAGGCAGGGGATAAACAACCTGTAGTAAGCTCTCGTTTTAAGGTAAATATTTTCTGGGTAGGAAAAGCACCGTTAATAAAAAACAAGAATTATAAACTTAAAATCGGAACAATGAGAATAGCTGTAAAGCTGGTAGAAATATTAAGCATTATTGATGCTGCAGAACTTAATATTGATACTTTTAAGGATCAAGTTGAACGCCACGATGTGGCAGAGTGCATTCTTGAAACGGCTAAACCCATAGCATTTGACCCCGTTTCCGAATTTGAGCTGACCGGAAGGTTTGTTATAGTGGATAACTATGAAATTTCAGGTGGAGGTATTATACTTGATGGTGTGTCGGATTCCGACAATACACTGCTAGAGCATGTCAAAGACAGGGAATTCCTATGGGAAAAAGGGAGTATATCACCGGAAACGAGAGTTGAAGCATATGGTCACAAGTCAAAGTTTATAGTGATTACTTCAGGAAATGAAGAAAATGAAAAGGTTATACAGGATATAGCAAAGGAATTGGAGTATAAACTCTTTGAGCTAAAATACAAAGCATATTATCTGGGAGTATCCAGCCTTTTGCACGGGCTTGCATCAGATGGAGCAACAGACTATGAAGGAAGAGATGAGCATATAAGGCAGATAGGAGAGCTTGCGAGGATTTTTACCGACTCGGGACAAATTTTTATTACTTCTATATTTAACTTAGATGACTATGAAGCAGAGAAGCTTAAGCTACTCAATCAACCCAATGAAATATTGGTTGTAAGCGTTGGGGAATCGCCATTCAACAACTTTAAACCGGATGCAATAATTAACGCTGAAGGGGCTGCAGGAAAAGTGTGTGAGTTACTGAAAAAACAGGAAATTATACTTGATTATTACCTTTAAACTGCAACATTGAACATTAATCAATGATGAAGAAAAGAAGGAATTGACAATGAGTGGTAGTTGTATTATAATTTTACTAAACGAATAGGTTTACTTGCATTAAGTTTTCGACCGACTATGAAAATAGAGGCTGGATAATTTTATCTAGTCTCTTTTGTTTTGCAATGAAATTATTAATTGGAGGTGGTATAATGTCCATAAATTTAGAAGTACCGGCTGTTCCTTTAAGGGAGCAAAGACTTGGAACACTTACTGGATATGATGGAGATGCCAAAGATTTGCTGGGTCGATCTAAAGAAGGCTGTGTCAAAAATCGTGAAAGAACTTTTACACAATGCGGGTCCTGCAGTGCAGATCAGGTGATGAATTTGCTTTTACAGCTTCAGGATGCTGCTGTTGTAGAGCATGGTCCGGCAGGTTGCAGTGGGGATATACCCTTTAGAAATGCAAATTTCAGGACTGGTAATAGGCGATTGGGGCTTAAAGTACACAATGTAAAATACATAAATACTAATTTAAGTGAAAAGGACACAATTTATGGTGGTGGAGAAAAGCTTGAAAGAGGTATTAGAGAAGCTTATAGAAGATTTTCCCCGAAAGCTGTTTTTGTTACAACAACCTGTACATCTGCAATAATAGGCGATGATGTTGAGGGGATCTGTGAAGCACTTGAGGAAGAGTTGGGAATACCCATTGTTGCTACAATATGCGAGGGCTTTAGAACCAACATTTGGGCAACAGGTTTTGATTCCGCAAATCACAGCATTCTTAGGAAAATAGTAAAACCGCCAAGGAAAAAGCAGCCGGATCTCATTAATGTTATCAGCTTTACTCATAGGTATCATTATGAAAATATTTTTGAGCAGTTGGGTTTACGTGCAAACCATATTGTGCCTTTTTCCACCATAGAACAATTAGAGCATATATCTGAGGCGGCAGCTACAGTCCAATATTGTGAAACTCTGGGTTCTTATCTTGCAGCAGGCTTGGAAGAATATTATGGAGTGCATGAGATAAAATCACCGGCTCCATTTGGTATAAAAGCCACTGATGAATATCTTCGCGAGATAGGAAGAGTTTTTAACAAGGAAAAGGAAGTGGAAGAGGTAATTGCTAAAGAAAAAGAGAAAATTGCTCCTCGTCTTGAAGAGCTTAGAAAGGATTTAACAGGGAAGACGGCTTTTATAGGAGCAGGCGGACCCATAGCATACAGCATAATGGCACTCCTAAATGACCTTGGGATAGAGGTTTTGGGTGCACACGTGTGGCATCATGATCAAAGATTCGATAATGATGATCAAAGACTGGATGTATTGAAGTTTAATGTAGAGCATTATGGGAATTTTAAGCTTGGAGTATGCAACAAGCAGTCTTACGAGGTTGTAAATGCGTTAAATAAATACAAACCGGATATCTTTATATCAAGGCATATGGCAACAGTATGGTCTGCAAAGCTTGGAATACCTTCTTTCCTATCTGTTATTGAACCTTCTGAGATGCTTTATGACGGCCTTATAAGATATGGTGAATTGATCTGGTCAACCCTCAAGAATCCGGCATTCATAAAAAATATATCTAAACACAGCAAGCTTCCTTATACAGATTGGTGGTTTGAGCAGGACACATTTAGTTTTTTAGGGGGAGACGCTGATGAATGAGATAATTCAGGAACCAAGGCATACGTGTGCATTAGGTGCACACCAGACAGTCATTTCAATTGAAAAGGCAATTCCCATACTTCATGCAGGGCCTGGCTGCGGTTCAAAGCTTTATAGAGGAATGTCCCAGGCTGGCGGTTATCAGGGGGCCGGATATGCCGGCTCGGATGCTGTTCCTTCCAGTAATTTAATTGAAAAGGATGTAGTTTTTGGAGGTGCCGATAAATTGCACAACCTGATTGAAGGAGCATTGTTGGTTATGGATGGTGACTTCTTTGTAGTGCTCACAAGCTGCACTTCTGAAATAATAGGTGATGATGTTGCAAATGTAGTAGGTAATTTCAGAAACAGGGGAGTACCCATAGTATATGCAGAAACAGCAGGTTTTAAAGGTGATTCATATAAGGGGCATGAATTGATATTGGAGGCAATAATAGAACAGCATCTAAAGCCTTCAGATACAAAGGAAAAAGGTCTGGTAAATGTCTTTGCAAGCGTTCCAAGGCATGATCCGTTTTGGGAGGGAGACCTTAATGAATTAAAAAAACTGCTGTCATATTTAGGTCTTAAGGCAAATATTCTTTTTGGTTATAACAGTGGAGGAATAAAAGCTTTTGAGGCAATTCCAAAGGCAGAGTTTAATCTTTTGGTATCACCGCATATAGGATTAAATACAGTGAAGCTATTAGAGGAAAAATTCGGTACGCCATACCTTCATTACCCCATTTTGCCAATCGGTGGTGTTGAAACGTCCAAATTTCTAAGGGCTGTTGGAGAGTATGCAGGATTGGATCAGTGCATTTTAGAAGATGTTATTAAAAAAAAGGAAGATGAATTTTATCATTATTTGCTCCGCTCTGTAGACCTTTTGACTGAGTTTCAGATAAACCTGCCAAAGAAATTTTACAGTATTGTAGATTCCAATTATGCTTTGGGAATAGCAAAATTTTTGGTAAATGATATGGGTTTTTTCCCATTAGGGCAGTATATAACTGAAGATGTTCCTGAAGAACACAAGGAGACGATTACAGGATATTTTAATGCTTTAGCACCTGGGATATCTGCCAAAGTAGTATTTTCTCAGGATGGGGGAGTGATAAACGAGGATATATTAAATAGTCCAAGAGTAGACAATCCGTTGATATTGGGAAGCTCATGGGAGGTTGACCTTGCAGGGGAAATCGGAGGATTGCTTGTAAGCGTGGGATTGCCTGTTATTGATAGGCTGATTTTAAATAAAACCTTTGTGGGTTACAGAGGGGGATTGAATCTGGTTGAGGATATCTATACAAAGGCTCTCTCAAGGCAAAGGGAGTATTAGCATAAATGATGTTTTAAATTTTTATTTGTCGCAAAGTGCTTTCTAAAGTTATAAGGGCATTTTGAATTTGTTTCTCTGAATAACCTGTTGAGATTATTTGTGTGATATTAAATGGGAGAATAATAATGAAGGTTCGTTGTAGTGGAATGCCAGAAAAGACATATTGGGAGAGCTTATTTAACGTAAATCTTATTCTTGATAAAATGCAAATAAATGAAGGTATTGGGTCACTTGTTGAATTTGGATGTGGTTATGGAACATTTACTTTACCTTGTGCTGACAGAATTAGTGGCAGTGTCATTACAATAGACATTGAGGATAAAATGATTCAAATAGCTTCATCGAGAGCTTCACTTAAGAACAATATAAGTTTCGTAAAACGTGATTTTATTGCAGAGGGAACAGGAATAAGTGATAATTCAGTTGATTATGTCATGTTATTTAATATACTACATCATATCAATCCAATAGAGCTTTTAGATGAGGCATACAGAATACTTAAAGTAGGAGGAAAGGCAGGTCTTGTACACTGGAATTATGACCCTAATACCCCAAGAGGTCCAAGCATGGATATTCGGCCAAAACCTGAAGAAATAAAAAAATGGGCACAGGAAGCCGGTTTTAAATTAATAGAGGATAACTATATTGACTTGCCGCCTTATCATTATGGATTTCTAGTATATAAGTAATATAAATTTCAGAATTTTTTTGGAAACACAGAATTATATATAGGTTATAATATTTAATTAATAATTACAGGAGGATGATAAAATGGGATTTGTTGAAGTAAACAAAGATGAGTTTGAATTGAACCCTTTTAAGTTTTGGGGAAAGGATTGGGCATTGGTTACTGCCGGTACAAAAGATAATGTTAATACAATGACTGTGGGTTGGGGAAGTTTAGGAGAGCTGTGGCAGAAAAAGGTTGCCGTCATATATATTCGTCCCCAAAGGTATACAAAAGAATTTGTAGATAAGAATGATAAGTTTTCAATTACTTCCTTTGGAGAAGAAAGAAGGAGTGAACTTTCATACTTAGGAAAGGTTTCCGGAAAGCAAGAGGATAAAATCAGCAAAGCCGGATTAACTGTTGCATATGATGATGGAGTGCCATATATTAGCGAAGGAAAAATAATCCTTATATGCAGAAAGTTATATGAAACCGAAATCAATCCTGCACTTTTTATAGATAAAAGCATCGATAATTTTTATCCTGAAAAAGACTATCATACTCAGTATATAGCAGAAGTTGAAAAGATTTTGGTCAGAGAATGAGAACACCCCTAATAGAAATTAAATTATATTATTGACACATGGAGAAATAAATAATATAATAAATATCAATAAAACATATAAGTTTACTTGGTTTAATTTTGTGAATGGGTTTACTAGAAATCTAGAGGCTTGGACATTTTTGTTCAAGCCTTTAATAATACCTTCTTTTGATGTGTTTCTTTTGAATGAAGTGAGAGATTTTTATTTTAGGGGGATGGTGAATTTGGAAGGGAATTCTAACACAGGTAAAATATTTACTCTTAAAAACGTTCTGATAAAATCTTCAGGTGTGCTTATATTCATTGTTCTCTGGGAGATAGCCCCAAGACTTGGTTGGGCAGATAAGCAATTTGTCCCGTCCTTTTCAGAAGTTTCTAATGAGCTTATAAGGCTTTTGGCAAGCGGAGATCTTACCATGCATATAATGGTAAGTCTTTGGAGGGTTTTAGTAGGACTTATCGTTGCTTCATTAATCGCAATACCTTTAGGATTTATACTTTCAAAAAGCTGCCCATTTCTCATAGAAATTCTAAATCCGATGCTTAGGTTTCTTTCTCAGGCAAATCCTTTTACATTAGGTCCCATATTCATTTTATTCTTTGGAGTGGGAGAGCTGGTGAAAGTTTCAATGATAGCCTGGGCTTGTATATGGCCGATTCTGTTTAATGTCATAACGGGAATCAAAGTGGTAGATCCGGCATTGGAAAGATCAGCTAAGGCATTAAATATTTCACCTTTTCAAAATTTCATAAAAATACTGCTGCCTTCTGTAGGACCCTGGATATATACCGGACTTTCCACAGGAGTTGAAATTTCGTTTTTTATGGTGGTTGCAGCAGAAATGATAGGTACCAGTGCCGGATTGGGATGGCTTGTACATAATGCCGGAATGAATAATAAAATTGTCTGGATATACTCTGCAGCGGTTCTGATAATTGCGTTGGGAGTATTTATAAAATGGTTTTTGAGGTATACATATGACAGGTTTTTTTTCTGGAAAACAGCTTCTATTTTTTACTCGGAAGGCAAAGTACACAAAAGATTTGAAAAATCGGAAGTTATATTCATCATTTTTATTCTTGTTGTAATTCTTGGGTTTGGTGCACAGCAAATAAAAAGAGCGGATTATGTGTCTAAAAATATGGAGTCCCACGATCATATGGAGCTTTATAAAGGGACGGGTGATTTTCAGTGATATGGTGATTTCAAGTGATATATTGTATTTCAAGTGATTTATTGAAAGGAGCTTTTATGAGCAGAAGGCTTAAAAATGCGTGCAAAATAATTGTTATAATAGTGTTCTTTGGAATATGGGAATTTATGAGCCGAATGGAAATATTAAATCCTGATTCCACTGCAATAACTCCTGTTAAAAACAGGTAATATCGATCTTTGAAAACTTCGCAAAACTATTGAAACTACTGGACTTCAAGGCGTTTTTGCGATATACTGTATGTAGAAAAATACTACA